>Ga0335081_10002999_pt1 | contig 26529 bp, 32 predicted proteins | sample Lox_Sample_35_FD_206713 | JGI IMG/M metagenome (GOLD analysis project Ga0335081, IMG submission 206713) | Soil microbial communities from Loxahatchee National Wildlife Refuge, Florida, United States - Lox_Sample_3.5 | ecosystem: Environmental > Terrestrial > Soil > Wetlands | place: USA...
ATTCTGAGCGTCAGCGCGTTCGATAAAACCCCGCTGCCGCAACTGCTTGCGCAGGCAGAATCGCAAACCGTGACTGATGACTTTCATAACCAGTTGCTACTGTTCAATCAATAACCGGACACTTGTGGAAATGACTGATTTCTAAATCCGAATGACGAAGGAATGTCAAATGACGAATGTTGAATTCTCCACAAACGCGGAAGTTCCCGATTTATCATTTGGGCTTTGTCATTCTTTAGTCATTAGGGTTTAGTCATTCGTCATTAAATTTATGGACGACCCGGTTTCATTCGGCAGCCGCGAGTATTGGTTGATGTTCGCGCTGCTGGCTTTTTCGCGTGGCATGGATTTTCTCAGCACCTGGATTGCCACGCCCAACCTCGTGCTGGAAGGCAATCCGCTCGCCAAAAAGCTCGGCTGGCGCTGGGGCCTGGTGCTGAACGTGGTGATGGTCGTCGTGCTGGCGTTGTGGCCGCTATCCGCCATCGTCGTCGGCACGGCCAGCGTGCTGGTGGCCGCGCGCAATTTCCAGTCCGCGTGGCTCATGCGGTCGCTGGGCGAAGACGCCTACCGCGATTGGCACGTTGAGCGCATCCGGGAAACGCGCGTGACGCTTTACCTGTTTTGCCTCGCCGGCAATACCTTGCTGACCGCCGGTGTGGGCGCGGTGCTGGTTTGTTTCAGCCGGCTGCGGTTGGTGCCATTTGGCGTCGGCATGGGCATGGTGGCGTATGCCATTGCTGTGGCGTTTTACACGCTGCTGGGCGTCTGGCGCATCCATCGCGCCGCCAAACGCGAAGCCCGGCGCTTGCAGATGGACCAAAACCGGCTGATGCATGATCGGGCGTTGGTGATTGAAACTTGCTCGCATCCGCCCGACCGGATGGTTTAAGCTGTTGGCCGCATGTATTCGCCAACGCCGGATGAATTTCTGAAGCTCGCTGTGCAAGGGAACCTGATTCCCGTCACGCGCCGTATCCTGGCTGACATTGAAACGCCCTTGTCGGCCTACCGCAAAATCCGCGGCCAAGGCGAATCATTCTTATTCGAGTCCGTTGAAGGCGGCGAACATCTGGGCCGCTACTCTTTCGTCGGCTGCAATCCGCGCGCGGTCATCAAACAGACCGATAACCGTGTCGAAGTAATTGAAAACGGCAAGGTGGTTGAATCATTTATTGTTGCCCCCTCATCCCGTCCTTCTCCCCCGATGGATGAGAAGGTGGCGAAGCCGGATGAGGGGGAAATCGTTCGCGACGGTCTCGCAGTAGTCGAGCGCGTGATGAAGAAATTCCGCGCTGTGCCGGTGCCGGGCCTGCCGCGGTTCACTGGGGGTGCCATCGGGTTCATTGGCTACGAATTCATCCACGACGTTGAGCCGGTCGTGCCGCGCCCGCCGCAGGACGAGCTGCAGACACCGGTGATGTATTTTCTCATCGCCGATCAACTGCTGATTTTCGACCGCGTCGCGCAGACCATCACCATTCTGGTCAACGCGATTCTCGATGATGCCGAAAATCCGGCCGACGCCTACGAAAATGCAACCAGCGAAATTGACCGGCTTATTTCGCTGCTTGAACAACCAAGTGAGTACAGCGCCGTCACCGTCACCAGTGAAATGCCTCCGGTCGCGTTCAAGTCGAACCAGACGCAGGAGAAATTCGGCGCCAATGTCCTCAAGTCGAAGGAATACATCACCGCCGGCGATATCATCCAGGTCGTCGGTTCGCAGCGGTTTTCGGCGCCGGTCAAGGCGTCGCCGATTGACATTTATCGTGCGGCGCGTTCGGTCAATCCGTCGCCGTACATGTTTTTGCTCGAATTGACTGGTCTTTCGCTCGTCGGCGCGTCACCGGAAATTCACGTGCGTTGCGAAGACGGGAAGGTGGAAATCCGTCCGATTGCCGGCACCCGGCGCCGCGGAAAAACAGACGAGGAAGACAGAGCGCTCGAACAGGAATTGCTGGCCGACCCCAAGGAACGCGCCGAGCACGTGATGCTGGTGGACCTGGCGCGCAACGACATCGGCCGCGTGTGCGATTTTGGCAGCGTGCAGGTGAAGGAATTGATGACCATCGAGCGTTACAGCCACGTCATGCACATCGTGACGCAGGTGGAAGGCAAGCTCTCGGCGGACAAGACGCTTTACGATTTGATGCGGGCGACGTTTCCCGCCGGCACGGTCAGTGGCGCGCCTAAAATCCGCGCGATGCAGATCATCTCCGAACTCGAACAAACCACGCGCGGGCCGTATGCCGGGTGTGTCGGCTATTTTTCGTTCAACGGTAATTTGGACACCTGTATTACCATCCGCACCGCGCTCATCAAGGACGGCAAGGCTTACGTGCAGGCGGGGGGAGGCTGGGTGAACGATTCGACGCCCGAAGGCGAATTTCAGGAAACCGTGAACAAATCCATGGCCATGCGCAAAGCCGTGGCCATGGCGGAAGGGTTTGGGATAATTATCTGAAAACTTGCAACATGGCATAATTCTCGGTGTTCACTGTTAAGATGGACCCGCGCCAGAAAAATGTCATTGAAGGATTGAAGCAATCTGGTTTGGTTTTTGGTGGAATATTATTGATGGGTTTATTTGGCTGGTTTTTTCTTTGGACTTTGGAGACCCGGTTTAACTGGAGCAACGGCAGTAATGTTGTTTATATCGTTCGTGTTCTTTGCAGGCTGACAGTTGTCTTCGCTGTGAGTATAGAAGCCATCTCATAAATTTGTTCTTGTACTTTTAACGGTAAAGTACAATGTGGGTGGATGGATCTGAGAGACGAACAATGGAAAGTCGTGGACACCATCCTGCCACCCGACCGCGTGCGTGCTGATCGACGCGGTCGCCCCTGGAGTGATCGGCGCAAAGCATTCGAAGGAGCGCTGTGGATTTTGAGAACCGGCGCACCGTGGCAGGACCTGCCACGGAGGTACGGACCGTACCAGACGGTGCATCGGCGCTTCCAGAACTGGGTGCGTTCTGGAGTGATCGAGCGAGTGCTGCTGGCATTGGCCCAGCACCTCCAAGAAGCCGGGGGGCTGGCTTTGAAAGAATGTTTTGTGGACGGGACGTTTGTTCCGGCCAAAAAAGGGGGCGCTTGGTCGGGAAAACCAAGCGGGGCAAGGGGACCAAGATCATGGGCATTGCAGACGGCCATGGTCTTCCTCTCGCCTTGCGGACAGAAAGTGCTTCGCCAGCGGAAGTGAAGCTGGTGGAGCCGACGCTGGAAGAGCGGATCGTGCCGGATGTGCCGGAGCGCTTGATCGGGGACAAGGCGTATGACAGTGATCGGTTGGATAAATCGCTGATGCAGAATTTCGGTACGGAGATGATTGCGCCCAATCGGGCCAAGCGCAGTCAAACGCAGGATGGCCGACCGCTGCGCCGGTACGTGCGGCGATGGAAAATCGAACGGCTCTTTGCCTGGCTGTTCAACTTCAGGAGACTGGTTGTGCGATATGAATATCACGCCGAAAACTTTCAAGGTCTTCTGCACCTGGGGGCGGCAATCATCCTGTTGAGGTATTTATGAGATGGCTTCTATTGTCGGGGCCTGTTCCGACTCTTGTAATTCGCTTCGACATCACAGACAAACAGGTCTTAATTTTGTCCTGCTCGCTGATAATTGCGTATTGGGTCTGCCTTGGGTTAGTTGCAGGATGCCTTCGTTGGAATGCCAACAAACAACAGGGAATATCACTTGCGAAACGGATCCGTTGGACAATTGAAATAACTGCCCTCGTTTTAGGCGCAATTTTCTTTTTCGTCAATCCAATTACAAGGCTAGGGTCCGTTTCTAGCCGCCACCTCTCTCCGAGTCGGATTAACAATGCAGTCATTAACAACCTTAGACAAATGGACGCCGCCAAAAACCAGTTTGCCTTGGAGAAAAAAGTTTCACCCGATTATGTTCCTACAGAAGCAGAACTGGCTCCTTATCTTCTTCATGGCACCAACTTTTTTAACATCGTAGGCGGCTGGCCTGTTCGCTATGTGTTAAATCCGATGAACAAACCTCCCTACGCGATCCTTGACAAGGATTGGAGAATCCGCAGGCGCGGTTGGTATGAAGGATTCACCATCACCAACGGCACGATTTATCGGCTGCCTTAAATTTACGATTGCCGCTGTGTGAACAAATCCATGGCAATGCGCAATGCCGTGGCCATGGCGGAAGAGATTGCGAAAGGCTGATTTTATCCGCGAAATTCGCGGATTTATGCGTTTGGTCAGGCTTTTTTCTTCCGGCTGTAAGCCATGAAGTAAAGCAACGGCACGGCCACCGGCGCGATAATCATCGAGACCAGGCTGCCGGCCATCAGCGAAATCGCCAGACCCTGGAAAATCGGGTCGAACAGAATCACCGTCGCGCCCACCACCACCGCCAGCGCCGTCAGCATGATGGGCCGGAACCGGATCATGCCGGCTTCGACGACGGCCTCTTTCAACGGCCGGCCTTGCGCCAACCGCAGTTCGATGAAATCCACGAGGATGATGGAATTGCGCACCACGATGCCCGCGCCGGCCATGAAACCAATCATCGAGGTCGCGGTGAAGAAGGCGTGCAACGCACCATGCGCCGGCAAAATGCCGACCAGCGAAAACGGAATCACTATCATCACGATCAATGGCGTGAGAAACGAGCGGAACCAGCCGACCATCAAAATGTAAATCAGCACCAGCACCGCCGCGAACGCCATACCGAGGTCGCGGAACACCTCGATCGTGATGTGCCATTCGCCGTCCCATTTCAGTGAGGGCTGATTTTCCATAAACGGCAGGTGATAGTTGTAAATCTTCAAAGGCGAACTGTCGCCGCCAAACTGGCGGGTGTCGAGTTTCCCCAGCGCCTTGTTCACCTTCAAAATCGCATAGACCGGGCTTTCAATTGAACCCGCAACGTCGCCGATGACGTAGGTTACCGGCATCAGGTTTTTGTGATAGATGCTTTTGTCGGTGATGGTGTGTTCGACGGTCACCAGTTCGCGCAACGGCACGAGCGGCGGCGGGCTGGCGGTCGAACCCGGCTCAGGCAGCGCGTTGGCGTCGCCGGAACGCACGCGCAACGCCAGCAATTCCTCCGGGCTGGTCCGGCTGGCCAACGGCAGTTGGAAGACAATGTTCACGTCCTCCTTCTCGCGCGGGACGTGGAGCAAATCCACCGATTCGCCGCCCACCGCCAGCCGCAGCGTCTCGGAAATCGTTTCGGCGCTGATGCCGTTGAGCGCGGCCTTTTCCTTGTCAATGATGAAGCGCACCTTCGGCTGGTCAGCCTCGATATACCAGTCCGTGTCCACCACTCCAGGTGTATTGTGGAAAATGTCAATGACCTTGCGCGCCAGCGCGAGCCGGTCTTTTTCAGTCGGTCCGTAAATTTCCGCCACCAGAGTCTGCAACACCGGCGGGCCGGGCGGAACCTCGGCCACGGCCACACGCGCATCGAATTTGGCGGCGATGGCGGCGACGCGCGGGCGCACGCGTTTGGCGATGTCGTGGCTTTGCGCCTTGCGATCGCTTTTGGGCAGGAGATTGACCTGAATGTCAGCGACGTTGGCGCCGCGCCGCATGAAATAATGGCGCACGAGGCCGTTGAAATTGAAAGGGGCGGCGGTGCCTGCATAGACCTGGTAATTAACCACCTCCGGTTCAGTGCGGACGGCGGCAGCGATTTCGCGCGCGGCCTCGGTGGTGCGTTCCAGCGAACTCCCTTCCGGCATGTTGAGGATGATTTGGAATTCACTCTTGTTGTCGAACGGCAACATTTTCACCTTCACCAAGCCAATGCCAACCAGGGTCATCGAAACCAGGAGCAGCACGACCAGCCCGCCAAGAAAGACGTAACGCCAACGCCGCTGCGCCACCAATGGCAACATTACCCGGCAATAAATTCGCGTGAAAAAATTCTCCACCGGGACGGAATGCAGCGTCGGGTCCCCGGTTTCGGTCACACAAGCCGCGCCTTCGGTGAGACAGGAGTATTTCCGGCCCCAGCGCAAAATCCGGATGCTCGCCCACGGCGTGACGATAAACGCGATAGCCAGCGAGAAAAACATCGCCGCACTGGAGCCGATGGGAATGGGCCGCATGTAAGGCCCCATCAAGCCGCCGACAAAGGCCATCGGCAGCACGGCGGCGATCACAGCGAACGTGGCCAGGATCGTCGGGTTGCCCACTTCGTTGATGGCTTCGACGGCAATGGCGCTCCATTTCCGGCCTTTGTTGCCGGGCAGATGGAAGTGGCGGACGATGTTTTCGACCACGACCACGGCGTCGTCCACCAGAATGCCGATGCTGAAGATGAGCGCGAAGAGCGTGATGCGGTTCAGCGTGAAACCGTAGAGGTAAAAAACCAGCAGCGTCAGCGCGAGCGTGGAAGGGATGGCGATGGCCACGATGAACGATTCGCGCCAGCCCAGCGCGAGCAGAATCAGCAGCGACACGCCGACGACAGCGATGAGCATGTGCCAGAGCAGTTCGTTGGATTTTTCCTCCGCCGTCACGCCGTAATTCCGCGTGACGGTCACCTGCACGTCGGCGGGAATGATGCGGCCTTTCAGCGCGTCAATCTTTTTGAGCACTTCATTGGCCACGTGAACGGCGTTGGCGCCCGGGCGTTTGGCAATGGCTAAAGTGACGGCGGCCTGTTCATTGGCCAACACGCTCTTTGCCGCGCCCGTTCCGAAAAAGACGTATTGATTCGGCTCCGCCGCGCCGTCCACGATGCTGGCCACGTCGCGGAGATAAACCGGTTTGTCGCCAAACACGCCGACGACCACGTTGCCCACGTCCTCGGCGCTGGTCAGGAAGCCGCCCGTTTCGATCACAACTTCCTTGTTGTTGCTGGTCAAACCGCCGGCGACGTACTGGCGGTTGGCCTGTTGCAGCATGGGGATCAAGCCGACGGGACTGAGATTGCGCGAAGCCAGTTTGGCCGGGTCGAGCAGCACCCGCACCTCGCGCCGACTGCCGCCGGTAATGGTCGTCCCGGCCACTTGCGGCACCTGTTTCACCGAGTCGTCCACCTGCCCGACGAGCCGGCGCAGTGTCAAATGATCGTAATGCGCGCTGTGGAAGGTGAGCGCCAGAATCGGCACGTCGTCAATAGACCACGCCTTGATGAGCGGCTGCGAAACGCCGTGAGGGATTTTGTCGTAGTTGGATTGCAGTTTCTGGTTCAGCTTCACCAGGCTGCGCTCGACGTCTTCGCCCACTTTGAAGCGCACGATGACCAGCGACTGGCCTTCGCTCGAAGTCGAGTAGATGTATTCGACGCCCGGAATTTCCCACAGCAATTTTTCCATCGGCCGGGTGACGCGTTCCTCGACTTCCTTGGCGCCAGCGCCGGGCATGGTGACGAGCACGTCCACCATCGGCACCTTGATTTGTGGCTCCTCCTCGCGCGGCAACATCAGCACGGCAAACACACCGAGGACCACAGACGAAATGACGATGAGCGGCGTGAGTTTGGAATCAATGAACGCCCGGGCAATGCGCCCGGCGATGCCGAGTCCGCCGGATGGTGAATTGGATTGGGGCGCACTCATGCGGCGGACAATGCCGAATGCCGAATGCCGAATGCCGGTATCCCGCAAGATGGGACAAGGCCCGAAATCCGAATCAACAGGAATGGGTGAAAAGCGCCGATTCGGGCTTCGGATTTCAGGCTTCTTTCGGAATTCGGATTTCGGATTTCGGATTTCATCTGGCCTCCACCGCCTGTCCGTCCATCAATTGCGCCGCGCCTTCGGTGACCACCTGTTCGCCCGCGTCCACGCCGGAAACCAGTTCGATCTCATCGCCGATGCGTTTGCCGGTTTTGACGATGCGCAACTGCGCGTGGCCATTCGCCACGACGAAAACCAGTTCCATCTCTCCGCGCTGCAACACGGCCGATGCGGGCACGCGCAACGCCGAGGTTTCGCCCACCGGCACGGCCACCCGGCCAAACAGTCCGGCACGCAGGCCGGGCACGGACGGCAAATCCAGTTTGACGAGGAAGGTGCGGCTGCTGGGATCGGCGGAGGGCGCGATTTCGCTGACCGTGCCTTCGAGATTGGTTTCCAGCACGCCGATGCGCACCGGCAGTTTGTCGCCCAAAGCGATTTTGTCCACCAACGCCTCGGGTACGTCCGCTTCGAGGCGCAGATGGTGCGCATCCTCCATTTCCAGCAGCGATTTGCCGGGTACGGCCAGGTCGCCCACGTCGGCGTCCTTGCGGGTGATGACGCCGTCAAACGGGGCGGTGACTTTCGTGTAGTCCAGCAGCGTCTTCGCCGCCGCCGTCTCCGCGTCGGCCACACGGAATTTCGACTGGGCGGTGTCGAATTCGGACGGTGAAAGGATTTTTTGCTGGAACAGGTCGGTGGCGCGTTTCAAATCGCTTTCGGCCTGCTGGCGCAAGGCCAGGGCCTGGTCGTACTGTGCCTGAATTTCGTGGGCGTCAATCGTCGCGAGCAACTCGCCGTTGGTCACCTGCCGACCGGGCGCTACCAGCATTTGCTCAATCTTGCCACTGACCTTGGCTTCGATGACCGCGTGCAATTTGGCGCGGACCGTGCCGATGTCTTCCTCCGTGGCCTCGCGTTTTTTGCTTTCGGCAACTTGCGTTCGCACGGAGACGGCCGGCAGGGAATTTACGGCATCCGCGGATTTGCGCCCACAACCGTTCAAGGCGAATACCGCCAGTGACAGCGCGGCAACGGTGAAAATGGCCCGGTTCATTTTCCAGGTGCCGTTTGGGTCGAGTCAGGCGTGCAGCAGCTTCCGGCGTCGCGGCCTACGCCGAGCCTTTTCAAAATCATTTCCAGCGGGCAAAAGTTTGTGAGCGACGATTGAAACAAGTTGAAGCCGACGAACGCCGTGAACCAGAGCCAATAAGCGCTGTGGTAGTGTGCCAGCAACAGGCTGACGAGGATGAACGCGCCGGCGAACCGGCGGATGAGCATGTGCATTTTCATGATGTCTTGTGATTTTGGGTTTAACGAAAACTGCCGGCAATCAGCGCGCCGACCGCCATACCGTAAAGCGTGCTGACAACCGGATTGCTTGTCAATGGACAGGTGCCCGTGGGACAGCCGACGAGTCTGTGCCAGCCAAAGCCGAGAATGGCCCCCGCGACCGCGCCGATGAGAACTCGTAAAATCACTTTCAGGTTCTCCCCTTCACGTCACGCGATGGCGGTTTCGCCGGCGGCTTTTTCCAGCCGGGTTTTCAATGAGCGCGGCGAGGCGAGGCCCACGACCCGATCAATCGCTTTGCCACCCCGGAACAGCATCAGCGTCGGGACCCCGGTGATGTCGTAATGGCCCGCCAATTCGAGCGCATCATCCACGTTCAATTTGGCGAACCTGATTTTGCCGGTGAATTCGCCGGCCAGTTGTTCGAGGAGGGGCGCGAGCATTTTGCAGGGTCCGCACCAGGGCGCGTAAAAATCCACCAGCACGGGGACGGCAGCCTTCAGCACTTCAGCCTCGAAGTTTGTTTCGTTCAGTTCAATCATGTTTTTCATGGCTTCAGACAGTTTGTCGTATCTGCCGGTTACTGAGCCGCAAGGGGCGAAATAGTTACAAAGTCAATCTTCGGAAGTTCAGGGACGGCCGGGCGCGCTAATCAGAATGATTCCGTTCCTTCCCACCAGGACTGCGCCCAGCAGCAACACGCACCACGCAAAGCCGCTTCGCAAAGTGAAAGCAGAAAGGCGTCCAACGAGCGCCGTGCCCGCGAACATCCCGGCAATGGCCGCCGTCAAGAATCCTCCGGTCAGGGGCCAGTCCAGATGCATGTAGTGTAGCTGGCCGATCAGGCCCCCGAGACAGTTGAGCGCGATGATCGCCAGCGAAGTCCCGATGGCCGGCTTCATCTCCAGTCCGGCGAATAATACCAGCGCCGGCAGGATAAGAAATCCGCCACCCACACCGAGGAAACCGGTCAGGAGGCCCACCGCCACACCCGCCCCCAGGCACCGCCACAAATGGCATTGATGGGGCTGAGTGGCGGATCCATTTCTGCGCAACATGCGCGTGCCTACAACAAGCATCAACGCACCGAACAAGAGCAGCAGCAGCGGCGCGGAAACCAGATGAGTGAATTTCGCTCCGATGAACGCTCCGACCATGCCGCTCACGGCGAAAAACGCGCCGGCCTTTGCCTCGAACGCGCCGCGGCGGGCGTTCCATGCGGCGCCCGCCAGGCTGCTTCCGCCGACGATGACCAGTGACATGCCCACCGCTTCATGCGCCGGAATGCCGGCCACATATACGAGCACCGGCAGTGCGATGATTGAACCGCCGCTGCCCAGCAATCCCAGCGAAAGCCCCATCAGCAGTGCCAGGATGAGGGCGAGGATGAGCATCATCAATCTGACGGGTTCAGTTGCCCGGTCGGTTCCATGGCGGCATGTTCGTTCCGGCCAATGTTTCAAGGCGCGCCTTCAACACCTCGGCAGGAAGCAATCCCACCACGCTGTCCACGATCGTGCCGTTCTTGAAAAACAACAGGGTCGGTATGGCCTGGATATTGAAACGTTGAGACAAGGCTGGGGCCTCCTCCAAGTTGATTTTCACAAATTTGATTTCGTTGGTGAATGAACCGGCCAATTTGTCCAATTGAGGTGACAGAATTTTGCATGGACCACACCAGGTCGCATAAAAATCCGCCACCACGGGCGAAGGCGATTGGATGACCTCCGCATCAAACTGGCTTTCACCAATGCGCTTCACGTTTGGGGTGGATGCGTTCATCGAAGCAGAACCGCTTCCGCCGGAGAAGAAATAAAACAGGCCGCCCAGGATTACCCCGTAAATCGCACCACGCCACCACGTTGAAGTCAGCGGACAAGTCCCGGACGAACATTTGCCGAAATAACCGAGTAGCGCACCGATGCCGCCCCCGATCAACAGGTATGGCATCAACGACAGCATGGCCCGTCTCCGTTCTCAACGCATGGTGGATAAAATGCCTTTCCAATTTTCATGGCACTTGTAACACTCATTCTGCTTCCATTGAGCCACGAACCGGCAAGAGGTTACAAATTCAAACAGCCTGCCGACTTGAACCTCGCCCGTAACCCGTGAAACGGCGGGGATTACTTCTCGCTCTCATGATTGCCGCGAACAGCCGCCTCGGCCGGTCGGTCTTCCAGGTAGGCGGCGAGCTGGCATTCGTGGGCGGCTGCCGCTTCGTCATGTTGCTGATCGCAACCCTCGACCGCCCGGCGCAGGTGTCCGGCAAGATAACCGGCAACCAGTTCCATCACCGGCGCGCCGGATGGTCCGACCTGCACCTCGATGCCGTGGTGAACCAGATTATCCAATGCGCGCTGGCCGATGCCAGCAACGATGACCGCTTGAGCGCCCTGTTCGCGCAGCCAGCGGGGAAACGAACCGGGTTCGTGTGGCGGCGCCCCGATGATTTGTGAACGGAGAACCGAGTGCGTCTGCGGGTCCGCTTCCACCAGCGCGAACTGCCTGGCTTCGCCTAAATGACCCAGCCGTTGGCCTTCAAGAATTGGGAAGGCAATGGTCACGGGCTGATTGTTTCCTTTCGGCCTTGTTGCTCGCGCGGCAAAATACTCCTCAATTTTTCGGCGCCAACGCCTCGAGCGCTTCCATCACGATGGGGATATGCGTGTAAGCGGGGCCGCCCTGCATCATCACCGCCACGCTGGCGGCCTCGAGAATTTCGGCGGGCGTGTTCCCGGCGTCGAGGCATTTCTGCACATGCAGGCTGATGCACGGTTCGCAACGTTGCGCGACGGCGATGCCGAGCGCTACCAGCTCTTTCTGTTTGGTCTTGAGCGCGCCGTCCTTCATGATGTTCAGGAACAATCCGCCAAAGCCCTTCATCATGTCGGGCGCGGACTGCTTCATTTTTTCGGTGGCGCCTTTGAACTTTTCCAAAAATGCGAGTGTGTCGGACATACGTTTATTTCGTTTCCGGTGGTTTATGGATTGGACAGAGCGCGGAAGAAATCATTCATGGCCGTGATGATGTCCGCCCGCGTCGTCGTGGTGATGTGCACAGCCCCGGGGTTCAGCAACCAATTGGCCGTTAAGCCAGGCCCCGGCCAATTCTTCGACGGTGGCCCCGGCGGTTCCGGTGCGGACGATGATGCCCTGCTGCGCAAAGAGAGACAGCGCGCGCCGCCCGATGCCGCCGGCGATCACGACATTCGCGCCCAGTTCGTGCAGCCAGCGCGGGAAAAGGCCCGGCGCGTGCGGCGGCGCCGTCACGGTCCGGATGCCGAGGATTTTACGTTGCGCCGGGTCGGCTTCCACAAGTGCGAACTGGTTGCTGCCGCCGAAATGTTCATGCAGACGGCCTTCGGAGGTGGGAATGGCGATGATCACAGGAGGAATAATGAAACAATTTCACTTGCTTTTCAAGACCGATTGTCCGCATCATTCTAATGTTTCCGGAAGCAATGCTTTTGGATTCCATACGTCCTTCGAATGACAGCATCTGACTCAACCGCTTTGCAACAAACCCGATTCAAATCCATCCAGGCCGAAACCCATCCGTATTGCCTGGTGTGCGGCCAGTCGAATCCCTTCGGTCTTGGGCTCAAGTTCACCTGTGAGCCGGACGGTTCGGTTGCCGCAACGTTTTTGGGGCATCCCGCGCTGGAAGGATTTGAGGGCCTGTTGCATGGCGGGATGATTGCCTCGCTGTTGGACGGCGCGATGACCAACTGTCTGTTTGCCCACGGCTATGTGGCCATGACCGGAGAATTAAAGGTGCGTTACCGGGAACCCGTGCAAATCGGCGAGGAGATGACCGTGCGGGCCTGGATTAAGAAATCGGTCGCTCCGCTGCACCTGCTGGCAGCGCAGTTGAAACAGGGAGGCCTTGTCAAAGCCACTGCCACGGCCAAATTCATGGAGCGGCCATGAAGGGAGAAATCAGGATTACCGTCCTGGTCGAGAACAGCGTGAATCTTCGCGGATTGCGCGCGGAACACGGGCTGGCTTTCCATATCCAGGCGGGACGACATCAACTGTTGTTCGACACGGGTCAGAGCGATTTGCTGCTGCAAAATGCCCGCCAGTTGCAACTCGATCTGCGAGGTTTGGAAGCTGTCATCCTGAGTCACGGACACTACGACCACACCGGCGGATTGAAAGTGGTGAACGAATTGGCACCTGACGCCCGAATCTATCTGCATCCGGCGGCGTTGTCGCCCAAATTTGCCGGCCATCCCGATGGTACCAGCCGCCCGGCGGGAATGAATGAAGAAAATGTGAAGGTCGTTCGGGCTGCTACGCGATCAGTGACCTGGACGCAATCCGCCACCGAAGTGGTGGACGGCATTTTTGTCACCGGCGAAATTGCGCGGCAGAACGATTTTGAAGACACCGGCGGGCGTTTCTTTCTGGACGAAGCCTGTTCACAAGCCGACCCGCTACCGGACGATCAGGCGCTGTTTTTCGACACGCGCAAAGGGGTCGTGGTCGTACTCGGTTGCGGACATGCAGGCGTAGTGAACACGCTCGAACAGGTATGCCGGATCACCGGCAACCGGCCAATCCGTGCCGTCATCGGTGGTATGCATTTGCTCAACGCCGGTCCGGAACGCATGACTAAAACTCTGGAAGCCATCCGCCAATGGAATGTCGCACAAATCGTACCCGGCCACTGCACCGGCGTCGCCGCCGTCGCCCGATTGTGGACCGCATTTCCGGGCCATTGTGCCCCGTGTGCCACGGGCACGCGCCTGGTTTTCAAATAGAGATCAATAAATCCAGGGGATGAACCGCCGCACGCGCTGCGCGTAACTTGCGTAATCCGGAAACCGTTCGCGCAGCCAGCGCTCTTCGTGCCGGGCTTTGGTGTCCAGGAAAACACCCAGTGCCAGGCAAACCGCCAGGGCCGGCCAGCTATGACAAACGAGCGACCAACCCGAGGCACCGCACAAAACAGAAGTGTACAGCGGATGACGGATAAAACCGTAAATGCCGCGCTGGACAAAGTGGGCGGAGGCGGACGGCCTCGGAAAAGGCGTGAGATTTCGTCCAAGGGCCGATAGCCCGGCAAGGCCGCAAACTACGGAAGCCGCGAGCAGGACCAGGCCGCAAAAAAGAGTCGCCGGCGACGTTGAGGTTGTGTGATCGGTGAGGCTCAGAATGGCGATCGAAAGCATCAGCAGGAACTGTCCAACAACCCACCAACCGCCGCGCTGCGAAAATCCGTTATTCATGCCGGCGTGCGAGAATTTGCACCACTGCGCCGCGACCCGTGTGGCCGCTGCCTTCGATGACGTCGCGTTCGATCTCGCGTCCGACCAGCAATTCCAATCCCGAAAGTTCATCGCGGAGACCGGCCAGGGTCAGGAGCAATTCGGGCGATTTCGGTCCGCCGGTGCCAAATTTCAGTTGCGCCGGCGTGTAGGCTTCGAGGATAAAAACGCCGCCGGGCTGAAGGCCCGCCGTCGCTTCACCGTGAATCCGGCGTCGTAAAACCGGCGGCAGATGGGCGAAGGTGGCGACGATTCCCGCCCAGACACCGGCGGCGATGGTGTAATTCGCCAGATCGGTCACCAGAGTCTCGATTTCCACGCCGCGTGCCTTGGCCAGCCGCCGAGCCTTGGCCAGCCCGACTTCGGATTGGTCCACGGCGGTAACACGGTGACCGAGGGTGGCGAGATAAATGGCATTGCGCCCTTCGCCTTCGGCGAGGCACAACACCGGCCCGGCTGGAATTTGCGGCGCAACTTCCGCTACGAATGCATTGGGTGCTTCGCCGTAAACATGGCCGGCGATGGCGTAGCGGTCATTCCAAAAGGCGGCGTCCATTTCAACCCTTTTTTACACGTCAGCGCAGTTGCTGGTAATTTTCCGCGCACGGGCGAGCGAGCCGAGATTGAAAACATTGGTGTAACCCAGGGATTTCAGCGTCCGCCTGGCAATTCCACTGCGTGTTCCGCTCAGGCAGTGCAGCAACAAAACCTGGTTCTTGTCAGATACACGACCCGGCAAACGGCCTGGCAGTTCATCCAACGGAATGTTCAAAGCATTGGACAGATGCCCGGCTCTGAACTCTTCGGCGCTACGCACGTCCACCACCAGCGCCCCTTGTTTCAGATAGGTTCGGGCCGTTTCCACAGAAACCAATCCCAAGCGTTTCAGCGCCATCATCGCCGCCGCGATCAACCCGGCCATCAGAAAGAAATGCCAGTCCATGGCCGTCACTTCCGCTTCGGAGGCGCAGTGTGGGTTTCCTTCCAACGTTGCCGCAGTACGTTGTGGAGCCGTTTGCGGAACGGTACCGGCAATTCATAGGGTTTGCCCGCCTTGTAAAGCGTAATGGTCTTGCGAATATTGTCCACAACCACCTGGCAGGGATTGCACCCGGCCATGTGCCGCTCAAAATCTTCGCAGACGGCAGGATCAATCGTGCCGTCCACGTATTCATTCAGCATCGTTAACAGTTCCTCGCACTTCATGGTATGTCGTATTGATTTGTTTGAGCCGTCAGGAAGGGAAAAGTTACACGCTTTGACGGGCGGCAACCCATGGTGGGTGATGGTTCAATGCGCACGGTCACGTTTCTGCGTCACTTGTTTGTCCGGGTCGCCAAGGGTACGGGTCAATTGCTCGCGCAACTGGAGCCGGGCCCGTAACAAGCGCACCTTGGTGTTGGCCTCGCTAAGGCCCAAGGTCTCGGCGGTCTCCTTTACCGACAACCCTTCCACGTCACGCAGCAGGAAAACGAGCCTGTGTTTTTCGTCCAGTCTGGCCAAGGCCTCGTCCAGCAGCCGTTGGATTTCGCGTTTTGGCACCAGTTGCTCGGGGGATTGCCGCCAGTCTGCAATGAAGTCGGGGTGAGGAACCGAATCAACCCGGTCCGTTCCTTCGGTGGCCTCCTCCAGTGAAACAGTTTTCAGCCCTTTCCGCTTGCGGATGACTTTGAGCGCCGCGTGCGTGGCGATGCGCAGGAGCCAGGTGGCAAAGCTGGCTTCGCCGCGAAATCCGCTCAGGTTCTCCAGGGCGCTGAGAAAGGTCTGTTGCGTGACGTCTTCGGCATCCTGTTCCTGCTGCAACATCCGCATGGCCAGGGAAAAGACCCGCTGTTCGTAACGGGTGGTCAAAGTTTCAAAAGCGGCCAGTTCACCGGCCTTGGCGCGGCGCACGAGTTCCGCGTCGGGATCGTCAACCTTAAGGTGGCTGGGCTGGTATGCATTCATCGGACGGACCGCCACCACGCTGACAGCGAACCCCCACCGCGGTCAATTCACTTTTCGGCACGTCCAGGCACGGGTTCCACCGCCCAGGCAAGGCTGAGGAACCAGTAATTGCTGGTGATGACGGGCCGTGGCGACTAAACTTTGGCTTCACAGATGAACACAATCTTCGTGACCGGCGCGGCCGGATTCATCGGCAGCAATCTCGTGGACCGGTTGCTCGCGGACGGCAAACGCGTCGTCGGCTGGGACAATTTTTCCACCGGCCAGAAGGAATTTCTCGACGGCGCTCTCAAAAACCCGGGGTTCAAGCTCAGCGAGGGGGACAACCTGGATATGCCGGCACTGAGGAAGGCGATGGCCGGTTGCGACACGGTTTTTCATCTCGCCGCCAATGCCGATGTTCGTTTCGGCCGCGAACACCCCTCCAGGGATTTGCAGCAGAATACCATCGCCACTTTCAACGTGCTCGAAGCCATGCGCGCCAACGGCATCAAATGCATTGCCTTCAGTTCCACCGGCAGCGTTTATGGCGAGGCGGAGAAAATTCCCACGCCCGAAGATGCGCCGTTTCCGATTCAGACCTCGCTCTATGCCGCGTCCAAAGTCGCCGGCGAATGTCTGATCCAATCCTACTGCGAAGGTTTCGGATTCGAAGGTTACATATTTCGATTTGTCTCGATTCTGGGCGAGCGTTACACGCACGGGCACGTGTTCGATTTCTACCGGCAACTGCTCGAACATCCCGACCGCTTGAAAGTGCTGGGCGACGGCACCCAACGCAAATCGTATCTGCACATCAACGATTGTGTGAATGCCATGCTCCACGTGGTTCAACTGCAAACTGCGCTTCAGGCCAGTCACGGCGTCGAGATATACAATCTCGGCGCGAACGAATACGTGCAAGTCAACGATTCCATCCGTTTCATCGGCAACGCGCTCGGCCTTAAGCCGGAACTGGAATATTCCGGCGGCAACAAGGGATGGATTGGCGACAATCCGTTCATTTTTCTGGATACCAAGAAAATCCGCGCCACCGGCTGGAAGGCGGCGCTAACGATTGAACAAGGCATCCTTCGCACGCTGCAATGGCTCCAAAAAAACCAGTGGGTGCTCCAACGCCGATGAAAGTGGCCATCACGGGCAGCAGCAGCGGCATCGGCAGATTCCTTGCGGATGCGCTGGCGGCCGGGGGCCATGCGGTTTGCCGCCTCGCGCGCTCGCCACAGGACGGATTCAGTTTCCAATGCGATGTCGCCGACTGGACTGCCGTGCAAACCTGCGCCGAAAAGTTAACAACAGAATGGAATTCGCTGGATGCGCTCATCTGCTGTGCCGGGATTCAAGAGCCGATCGGGCCGGCGATGGGAATGGATCCGCTGGCGTGGCGGAAAAATCTGGCGGTGAATCTCGACGGAACTTTTTATGCCGTCCGCGCTTTTTATCCGCTGTTGAAAAAATCCCCGATGCGCGCAAAAATCATCTGCTTTTCCGGCGGCGGTGCGACGAGTCCGCGCCCGAATTTCGCGGCCTACGGCGTTGCCAAAACCGGCGTTGTCCGCCTCGTCGAAACCCTGGCCAGGGAGTGGCAGGACCAACCCTTGGACATCAATGCGGTCGCGCCCGGTTCGGTTTTCACACGCATGACGGAACAGGTCTTGCGGAGCGGCGCGGCGGCGGCAGGACAGCGGGAATTTGCCGCCGCGAACGCTCTGGCCCGCGATAATTCCGGCAGGCTCAAAAAGGTCCTTGGCCTCGTGGAATTTTTGCTGTCGGTAAAAAGCGACGGCATCACCGGCAAGCTGATCAGCGCGGTTTGGGATCCGTGGGAAAAACTTGACGAATTCAAGCAGGACCTGGACAGCGACATTTACACGCTGCGCCGCATCGTGCCCAAAGATCGCGGAAAGGCATGGGGAGACAAATGAATTACGCGATCATCGGTTGCGGGCTGATCGGGAAAAAGCGGCTGGCCGGCTTGCCCGCCGGTTCAAAACTCGCCGTGGCCTGCGACACCGACCTCGCGCGCGCCGAGGGGTTGGTGAAACTGGCTCAAACCGGCCGGGCGGTGGCTGACTTCAGGCAGGCGGTTTTTGATCCACAAGTGGACGCTGTGATTGTGGCGACGATTAATTCGGCGCTGGCCGAAGTCTCGGCCGCCGCCATTCGTGCGGGCAAACCCGTGCTGGTGGAAAAACCCGCGGGCCGATCGGTGAAGCAGGTTGACGAACTGATCGCGCTGGCCAAAGCGCACGGCGTTTGCGTGCGCGCCGGTTTCAACCATCGTTACCATCCCGCCTTCCTCAAAGCCCGGGAAATTTTTGAATCCGGCGTGCTGGGCGATTTGATGTTCGTTCGCGCGCGCTACGGTCACGGTGGACGAGTGGGCTACGACCAGGAATGGCGCGCCGACCCGAAACTTTCTGGCGGCGGCGAACTGATGGATCAAGGAATTCACCTGATTGACCTGGCCGGCTGGTTTCTCGGCCGGTTCACGAAGATCAGCGGCCACGCGGCGACTTTTTTCTGGAACATGCCGGTGGACGACAATGCTTTTTTGGATTTGCGCACGGCCAAGGGCCGGACGGCGTGGCTGCACGTCAGTTGCACCGAATGGAAGAATCTGTTCTCGTTTGAAATTTACGGGCGGGATGCCAAGCTGCACATTGAAGGTCTGGGCGGCAGTTACGGCATCGAAAAACTTTATTATTACCAGATGAAACCGGAGATGGGGCCGCCCGACGCCAAACTATATGAATTTCCCGGCCCGGATGAATCCTGGCGAAATGAGATGATTGAATTCGAAAAGGACATCCAATTGAAACGAAAACCCGGCGCCGGCCTGGCGGAAGTCCGCGCCGCGCTGCGGGTCGTGGAAAAAATTTACCGGAAGAGCGGATTTCACTTTGACTCCACGCCGGCCAATCCCCAATCTCCGCAATCAGGAAGCCAAACCCCGAACTAAAATGATCATAGCCCGTTCACCTTTGCGCGTCACTCTGGGCGGCGGCGGCACGGATTTACCTTCGTATTACGAAAAATTCGGCGGATTCCTCATCGCGGCGGCGATTGACCGGTATGTCTATATCACGCTGCACGAGAATTTCACGCCCGATTTGATTGTGAAATACTCACGCCTGGAGCGCGTGAGCGACGCCAGCGAGCTCGAGCACCCGATTATTCGTGAAGCGTTTGCCCTGCTGGGTATGGACGGCTGCGGACTCGAGGTGGCCTCGTTGGCCGACATCCCGGCGGGCACCGGGTTGGGATCCTCCGGCAGTTTCACGACCGCCCTGCTGAAGGCGTTGCACACCCACAAAAACAGCCTTATTCATCCCGCCGAACTCGCGGCCCAGGCCTGCGAAATCGAACTCGGCCGGCTGAAAGAACCCATCGGCAAACAGGACCAGTACATCGCGGCCTACGGCGGCATCACCTGTTTCAAATTTTTGGAGGACGGAAAAGTCGAGGCGTGGCCGCTGAAGCTTTCGCGCGAAACGCGGGATAATCTGGGCGATAATCTGCTGCTGTTTTTCACCGGCTTTTCGCGCTCGGCTTCGGCCATTTTGAAGGAACAGGACCAGAAATCGAAACAGGACGATCAGGCCATGATTGAGAACCTGCACTTTGTCAAAGATCTGGGCCTGCAAAGCCAGCGTGCGCTCGAAAACGGGAATCTGCCCGAATTTGCAAGGCTCATGGACGTGCACTGGCAGCGCAAAAAACAGCGCAGCGGCGGCATGAGCAACCCGAAGATTAACGAATGGTATGACCTGGCGATGGCCAACGGCGCGCTGGGTGGCAAGCTCATCGGCGCAGGCGGCGGCGGCTTTCTCATGTTTTACGCCGAGGACAAGGCCAGACTACGCCACGCCATGCGGCAGGCCAGGCTTAACGAAGTCCGGTTCCGGTTCGATTTCGAGGGAACAAAACTGGTGATTTCGTGAGCGCGCCGCTGGAAATTCCCGTTGCTGTCCTCGCCGGCGGACTCGCCACGCGGCTGCGTCCGATCACCGAAAAAATCCCCAAATCGCTCATCCCGGTCGCAGGCAAACCGTTTCTGGCGCATCAACTCGAATTGCTCCGCTCGCGCGGCATCCGCCGCATCGTGCTCTGCGTCGGACACCTCGGCGAGATGATTCAGCGTCAATTTGGCGACGGCAGCGCCTTTGGCGTCGAGCTGGATTATTCCTTCGACTCGCCGCGCCGGAGTGAAACGGAGGCACGAACGGAAGCGGGCGGCCCCAAATTGCTCGGCACGGGCGGCGCCATCAAGAACGCGTTGCCGTTGCTCGGCATGGAATTCTTTGTGCTCTACGGCGATTCGTATCTGCCGATCGAGTATCGGCCCATCGCGGAGTTTTTCCGGCGCAGCGGCAAGCCCGGCTGCATGACTGTTTATCGGAACGAGGGCCGTTACGACACCAGCAACGTCGTCTTCCGCGATGGCAATGTTGCCGTTTACGACAAAACGAAACGGTTGCCGGAAATGCACCACATTGACTACGGGTTGAGCCTGTTGCAGGCTACTGTTTTCAATGCGTATCCCGCCGGCAAGCCTTTCGATCTGGCCGAAGTCATGGGCAAGCTCGTCCGGGAAAAGCAACTGGCCGGTTATGAAGTGCGCGAACGGTTTTACGAAATCGGCTCGCCTGCGGGCTTGGCGGAATTGGAATCGCTGTTACAATCAAAATCACCATGACGTTTGCCAAACAATTCCTCGACGAAGTCCAGAAACTGGTGGCGCAACTGAACACCGATGCCATCGAAGCGGCCGCCGAAGAACTGGCGCGCGTGCGCGAACGCGGCGGGCGGCTGTTCATTCTCGGCGTCGGCGGCAGCGCGGCCAACGCCGGCCATGCCGTCAACGATTTCCGCAAAATCTGCGGTTTTGAGGCCTACGCGCCTACCGACAATGTTTCCGAATTGACCGCGCGCACGAACGACGAAGGCTGGGCGACGATTTTCGCCGAATGGCTCAAAGGCAGCCGGCTGAATGCAAAGGACGGCCTGCTGATCTTTTCCGTCGGCGGCGGCAATCTGGAAAAAAATGTCAGCCCAAACCTGGTCAGCGCGATTCAACTCGCCAAAGAAGCGGGCGCCGCGATCGTCGGCATCGTGGGTCGCGACGGCGGTTACACGGCAAAGGAAGCAACCGCTTGCGTCATTGTGCCGACGGTGAATCCGGCCCATGTGACCCCGCACAGCGAAGCGTTTCAGGCGGTCATCTGGCATCTGCTCGTGTCGCATCCGAAATTAAAGGTCGGCCAGACCAAATGGGAATCTACGAAATGACTGATTTCTAAACCCTAATGACTAATAAATCTCCAAATCCGAATGGCGAATCCCACAACCGGGTGTCATTCGATTTGGAGGAACGGACAGCGATGTTCGGTGAAGCTGTAATTCATTTTGCCCGAGCGGTTCCCAGGAATCCAGTCACGTTGCCGCTGATCGATCAGATCGTCCGTTCTGGCACGAGCGTGGCAGCAAATTACTGCGAGGCGGATGACGCAGTATCAAAGAAGGATTTCAAAAACAAGATCGGAACTTGCCGCAAGGAATCTCGCGAAACCAAATTGTGGCTGCGGATGCTTGCAACCGCCGAACCGGAATTGAAAGCTGAAACTCGCAGACTCTGGCAGGGAGCAAAGGAACTGCATTTTATTTTTGCCGCTATTTGGAGGAAGTCATGATATCAAGCGTTTCTCATTCGATATTTGGGATTCGTCATTCTTTTGTCATCAGGTTTTAGTCATTAGTCATTGCCACCCGTGCCCCCATATTCGGAAAAATCGTCCAAGCCGGCCCGAGCCGTATTTCTCGACCGCGATGGCGTCATCAACCGCGCACTGGAGCGCGACAGCAAGCCGTATCCGCCAAGAAATTTGAGCGAATTTGAAATTTTACCCGGGGTTGCCGCCGCGTGCGCCAGGCTCAGGCAAGCCGGTTACTTGCTCGTTGTGGCGACCAACCAGCCAGACGTCGGCCGCGGAACACTCAAACAGGAAACCGTCGAAACCATTCATGCGGAAATGTGCCGCCAGCTTCCGATTGACCGGGTGGAGGTTTGTTATCACCCCGGGGCCGAGCAATCGGATTGCGATTGCCGCAAGCCCAAGCCCGGCATGTTGCTGCGCGCAGGGCGCGAGCTGGGCATTGACCTGAGGCAAAGCTGGATGGTCGGCGACCGCTGGCGCGATGTCGATTGCGGGCGCGCCGCCGGTTGCCGCACGATTTTCATTGATCGCGGCTACGCGGAAGAACTTCGACAGAAGCCGCATTTTTCCGCTGGCAATTTGGCCGAAGCCGCGGACATTATCTTGCGCGAATCAAAGAATCAGTGATATTTACCGTTCACCGTTGTATTGAACCATGAGCACATTGCAGGATTTGAAAATAAAGATTTTCGCCGATGGCGCGGACCGGGCGGGCATGCTCCAGTTGAATGCCAACCCGCTCATCCAGGGCATGACCACGAATCCCACGCTCATGCGTAAAGCCGGACTGACGGATTTCGAGGCGTTCGCCCGGGACATTCTGCAAAGTATCACGGTGAAGCCGATTTCGTTTGAGGTATTTTCCGACGAATTTCCCGAAATGCGGCGGCAGGCGCTCAAGATCAATGGCTGGGCAAAAAACGTTTATGTCAAGATCCCCATCACCAACACGCGCGGCGAATCGTCGTTGCCGCTGGTGCGGGATCTGGCGGCCGAAGGTGTGAAACTCAACATCACCGCCATTCTCACACAGGAGCAGGTAGCCGGGGTCGCGCAAGCCCTCCACCCTCAGGTGCCCGCCGTCGTGTCCGTGTTCGCCGGACGCATCGCCGACACGGGTGTTGACCCAATGCCGCACATGCGCGAAGCCGGGAAGAAACTGGCCGGGCTGCCTCAAGCCGAGCTGCTTTGGGCCAGCGTGCGTGAGGTATTGAACATTTTCCAGGCCGAGGCCTGTGGCTGCGACATCGTCACAGTTACGCATGAAGTCCTGAACAAGGCCTTCAAGCTGGCCGGGGTTGGCTTGAAGGAGATGTCGCTGGACACCGTGAAAATGTTTGCCGGCGACGCCAGGGCGGCGGGATTTTCGCTGTAATGACGAATGACGAAAGCCGAATGACTCAAGAATGACAAAATCCAAATGACGACAATGCAGCAGCAGCATTGGGAATTTGGATTTCGTCATTTGTCATTCCCTCGTCATTCGTCATTATGGTTTAATCATTTCAAATCAGCTTCGTCACCGTGGCAAACACATCCTCAACTTTCACCGAGGCCATGCATGCCAGAAGTTCCTCGCGCGTGCCCTTGATGTCACCACCGTCATAACGGTAAAAATCCAGCCCGCGGCCGTTCACGACCGGATTTTTCACAAGCGTGAAGGGGTTGCCATACGGGAAATTGGTCACGTTCAACGTCGGCGCTTCGATGACGATCTGCTTCGGGATTTTCATGGCCGCGGCCAGGTGCATCAACACGGTGTCCACGCTGAGAAAGGCGCGGCAACGCTCCATCAAGGCCGCCGTCTGGCGAAAATTCTTCGAGCCGGCCTGAAACACGCGGTCGTGGTCGGCCTGCGCCAGGATTACTTCATGATCTTTGACTTCGTCCGGGCCGCCGAAGAAAAGGATGCTGATGTCGCGCCGCTCGCGGTTCAAACGCCGGACGAGTCCGATATAATTCTTCAACGGCCAGCGTTTGAGCGGCAGGTTTTTCGTGGCGCCGGAACCGACGTGGACGCCCAGCAATTTTTGTCCGGCCAGCCTACGATCGGCCAGAAAATCCTTCGCCCACCGCTTCTCGTCCGGCGTCAGAAAGATTTCGAGGTCGTGTGCCGGCAGTTTTTTTTGCGCGCCCAGCAACGGCAGCACGTCAAAATTATTTTCAATCGAATGCCGGGTGTAATCCTGCGGTAGCGTGCGGTTTACCAGCCAACGGTCGAGCACACCGAAACATTCATATTCGTGGCTGATGCGCGTCGAGGCGCCGATGAGGCGCGCCGCCATCCGGTAAAGCCTCTGGCTCTGCGGATGGGTGTTGATCGAGACGTCATAATGACCGTGCCGCAGCGACCAGAAAAATCGCAGCGCTTTCAGTTTGCCGGCCATGTCCAGTCTGCCGGCAGTGACGAGGTTCTTCTGGTGGACGCGGCTGAGATACGGATTGTTTTCCAGCAAATCTTTCGAGCCGGCCCAGAGCACGAGCGCGTCAATGGTCGCGTCGGGGAAATTCAGGCGCAACTCGTGGATGAGCGGCGTGGCCAGAAGCGCGTCACCGATGCCCGCCAGGGAAATGACCAGAATTTTCATTCACGTTTGCGAAATTCGTCAAGGGCTCGAAATTTTTTTAACAACGCCGTCGTGGATTTCCCGGGCACCAATGGAAAGATTACGATTTCCCCACCCCCCGACTCGACCAGACGGCGTTCCTCCTGATTCAACGTGTCCAGGGTATAATCGCCGCCTTTGACATAAATATCGGGCCGGGCCGCTGAAAGGAATTTTTTTGCCGATTTGTCCGCAAAAATGCAGACACCGTCCACGCTGGCCAGCGCGGCGAGCACGGCGGCGCGGTCGGCCTCGGAATTTACTGGACGGCCGTTGCCCTTCAACTGGTGCGCCGAATTGTCGCCATTGACGCCCACGAGCAGTGCATCACCGAGGTTCCGCGCCGATTCGAGATAAGTGACGTGGCCGAGATGCAGAAGGTCGAAGCAGCCGTTGGTGACGATGAGTTTTTTGCCGGTCGCGCGAAACGCCTTGCGCCATTCCGGCAGTTTGTCCCACGCGATGATCTTGTCGCGGAAGTTCACGCCGTCATTTTGCCCGCGTGCCGGGGGAATTCAACAATTTCCACACGCGCAGCGCCTCGGTCACGCCCCAGGCCTGCGCATCGCATCCGCGTTCAGTGTGTGGCGCGTCGCCATCGAGAATTTCCGGGATCTGGCCGAGGCAGCCTTCGCTCATCAATCGTTCCATGCTGCCGAGGTATGCCCGCGCCGCGGCAACCGCTTCCGGCGCAAAATCCCAGGCACGGGCGAGCGCCTCGCAAAAAATCGGGAACGTCCACGTCCACGCCGTGCCGTTGTGATAGGCCGGTTTGCGGCGGGTGTCTTCATCGCCTTCATAACGCGGCTGATACGGTTCCACCGGATTATTCAAAAGCCGGCCGTCATTGCCGTAAACCGGCAGCGGCGTGGAAACCGGCAGCGGCGCCAGCGACCGCAGCGCGCCGGGCACGACGAGGTATTTTTGCGCCGCCTCCACACAGCGTTTGGCGCGGTCGCCGGTCGCCAGGCCAAGGCTGACGGCAAACAGATAATTGCTACGTAACGCATCATCGGGTTTGGCTTCACGCGCAGTGACACCGGGTTTGGCCAGCAGCACATCGGCGAACCAGCCTTTCTCTTCGAGCCAGAAATATTTTCCCAGCGAAGCGGTCGCCCGTTCGGCCAGTTCACGCCACTTCTTTTGTTCAACTGACGCCGTTTGGAGTTCCGCGTTTACGCGGCCCTGATAATCATTCGCAGCCTTGCCGCCTGAAGGCGGAACTCCAGGCATTTTTTCGTGTTGTTGCCCAGCGGCACTTCCGGTTGCGCTCATTTTTTCAAGCAGCCGCAGCAGACGAATCCACAATACCTGGATTTCGACCGGATAACCTTCGCGCGGCGTGCCGGCGGGATGGTCTGTGTCCATCCACGTGAAATGGCCCGGACTCCAGATCAATGCCGAGTCCGGGTCCATGCGGATGCCATTGGGCGTGCCGCGGGCGTAATTTTCCGCGATGCTCACCAGCACGTCGCGGATGGTGCGGCCGGCATCAACTGGCGTTGAATGAAAATCGCCCTCCAGAGGGACGGCATGTTGACGTCCCTCTTTTTCATCGACAGAAGTCGCGGGTGGCGACGCGTCGTCCCTCCCCAAATTGGCCAGCTCCTCACACACGAGCGCAAACCACAACGGCGCGTCAGACGTGTCACGGTTGGAAACATCGTCGCCGTGGACTGTATTTGGCAGGGTGCCGTCTTTTTCGAATTTCGCGAACGTGAGCAGGATTTGCCTGACTTCCTGAACCAGGCCGGCCGCCAATGAACCTCGCGCGCAAATGAACGTGTCACGCCCCCAATCCAGAAACCACGGATATCCGGCGATGACGGTTTTGCCTTCGCCGCGGCGGACGACAAATTGTTTCGCGGCGCGGATCAACTGCGCCTCGAAGAAATCCCGCGCCGTTTTCCCCTCACCCTGACCCTCTCCCTCGGGGAGAGGGGACGGCAAAGTTCGTCTTGCGAAAGTTCCAATCCCATCCGATTCGCCGATCGACTGACGATGATTCTCCCTCTCCTCAGGGGAGAG
>Ga0335081_10003000_pt1 | contig 26524 bp, 11 predicted proteins | sample Lox_Sample_35_FD_206713 | JGI IMG/M metagenome (GOLD analysis project Ga0335081, IMG submission 206713) | Soil microbial communities from Loxahatchee National Wildlife Refuge, Florida, United States - Lox_Sample_3.5 | ecosystem: Environmental > Terrestrial > Soil > Wetlands | place: USA...
CGATCCAAAATGGTGATTGCCGTGGGAGACTTGGATGGCAACATCCTGGGCCTGTATCGTATGTCCGATTCCACCATCTTCTCGATCGACGTCGCGCTCACTAAAGCACGGAATGTCGTCTACTTTTCGGGCCCGCAGCGCGATCCGCGCGATCTCCCCGGTGTCCCGCTGGGCACGGCCGTAACCAATCGAACCATTGGCTTCGGTTCCCAGATCTACTTCCCATCGGGCATCTGGAACACGCGGCCGGGCCCGTTTTACCCTATGTACCTCGCCGACTCCGCCATGCCGTGCACGCAGGGAAATCAACCGGCGAACGCGAACCAATCCGGGATTGTCTTTTTCCCCGGCTCCGCGCCGCTCTATCGCAACGGACAACTGGTGGGCGGACTAGGCGTCTCGGGCGACGGCGTAGATCAAGACGATTTCGTTACGGCCGGTGGCGCTCAAGGCTACGAAGCACCCGCCGCCATTCGCGCGGACCAGTTCGTCATTCGTGGCGCGCGGCTGCCGTACTGGAAGTTCCCGCGGAACCCAGAGCAGTAATTTCCCGTAAAACTTGCTGATGACGCCAACGCCCGGTTTTGCTGTCGGGTATACCCGGACCATCCGGCGCAAATCCTGCGTTTGAGTCGACCTTCGCTTCCGATCGAGAGAGGAGTGAACCCCAAGACTGAAACAGAAAGTTAAGGACCAAATACATTGAACGGAGTGAGGAATGGATTTGGCCCGATCGGTTTACAGTCGCGATCTGAAGATCGCCGCCATGCGCGCCTTGGATGCCGGCTCTACCCAGGGTGAAACTGCGCGGAAATACCAACTGAGTCCGAAACTGCTGGAACGCTGGCGCGGAGAGTGGCGTGCCAAAGGGGAGTCTGCCTTTCCCGGCATTGGGCGGCGCGCCGATCCGCCGGTGCTCCATGATGCCCGCCGGGCCGAGCTGGAGCGCAAAATCCGCCGCGCGGATGTCTGTTTGAAGAAATCCAGCAAGCCACATCGTAAGGGGCAAGCCGTGAACGCGCTATGCCAGATGACCGGTCTCAGCCGGGCCGGTTTCTACCGTTGGCGCCTGCCGCGCCAAGCCAGTCGATCGACTCGTTCCTGGACGCCTTTTCTGACCAGATCGCCTGCAATGTGTTTTTCAACAACTTGCGGACGAAGGTGTTTCTGTCCCAGGAAGGACCGGATTCGCAGAAGATCTGCGCCGAGCTGTGCGGCAAGTACACAGACTACAAGAAAACCATCACCGAAAGTGAGGCGGGGCGCGAGTCTAGCATCAATTTTACGGCCGGAGGCCTCGCTCACGAAGAAGTAGCCGTCACCAAAACCGTGGGTTATGCGGAGCAGGACGATTACATCTTCAAGCCCCACGAGTTCCGCAACCTGCCGGGCTTTGTCTCGATCGTTAGCGCGTTTGATGGCGGTGTGAAGCTGAAACCCTCTGTGGTCTACATGAAACCGCTGTTTGTAGACGGTGAGGGCCATGTCGTGGGACGCAGTTACGAGACCTGGTTCAGCGGTGAGCGCGCCGGCTTGTTGACCTATCGGGACACCCTCGCAAAGGCAGTATGAAAGCCGCAGATGCTCACGCCAACTGTTTTCCGTGCCCGCGCCTTCATTCGCGGGCCGTCACCCGCGCGGGCCCGCGGATTCTTCACCAGGCGGGCGGGATTACGGGTGATCCATTCGTTGCTCAGAGCGAATTCGAAGAACGTCTTAACGACGCTCATGTTCTTCGCGCCAGTGGCTGGGCTCACGTTCCACGATTGCCGGAACTCGCGTACATCGATTGGTCCCCATTGGTCGATCATCACATAGCCCTTTTCGGCTGAACGGGCCTGCTTCTTCACGATGATCCCGTACCTCTTCTGTGTGTTCGGTGCAGAGGATTCGGCGTGTTCGGCGAGGAACGCCGTGACGGCGCGCTCGATGGTCGCACTCTCTGGGGCTAGCGCTTTGGTTTCGACAGAAGGGTGTGGCAACGACCGCGGCGGCGGAGGTGCGTCACTTTGCCATCTCCCGGCAGTCTCCCAGTCTGCGGCAACGGCTTTAGCCTCATGCCAACTGGTCTGTTCGGTGTTCTTGCGCTTGAAGCTTCGGCTTAGGGTACCGGACGCGTAGATGGGGCAGGAGCATTTTTTCCACGTGCGCCTCAGTTCGTCAGCTTCGTAGGTCATGTCGTGCAGAGCGCGACCGCCGGGGCAATTGGAACCGTGCCGCTGAGGTTAAGGGCCATGAAGTAACACTCAAAAATGGACAAAAAGGAGCGAGGCCTACTCCTAAGTTATTGAAAGCAAGCTGGCGGAGAGAGTGGGATTCGGACTCTTAGGTGGCCAATAGAACCTGCAAGTTGCAGATTCTGCGTTGCCGGGCGTGCCACGATTGCCATCACTGCCATCGCGCATTACCCAAAATTGCCCAAATCTCGGCCTCGATCGAAGCACTGTCCGCAAAATCTTGCGTGTCGTAAGCCTTGTCCGCACCCAGGGTGATCCGCCGTTTGCGTCTCTTCATGAGATCGGCGACCATCAATAGTCCCGCGTCGTATTCGGCGGTGCCATCGGCCTGCGTGGCCATCGCCGCCACTACCAGCCCGTTCCGGTTTTCCACCACGGTGTGCCCCAGATAGCTCAATTCGCTTCCTGCCCGCTGAACTTCCGGTACAGCCGCGACTCCGGATCGGTCTTCGACTGATAGGTATCATTGCGGCGCTGCTCCCCGTGAAAATTCTTGCCGCCGCCCGGACCGCCAGCGCCCTTGTCTTTGCGCTGAAAACTAAGACCGTCCTTCCTTGTCTGATGTGCCTTGTTTTGGCCACGGCAGCCCGTCCGTAGCCGGATCGCATGTGCCATGCGCGTTTATCGGGGCTAATCCGAACCAACCCGCCCAACTCCTTGATTCTACTCTGGTTCGGCTTCTGAGGCAGGGACTGGCGACTTCCCCACATGGTCGGTGGCGGCACCCGGGCCAGATCCCACGCCGGCCGTGAGACTCTTTGCGGGGCTCCGAAGGAAAGAGGCTCGGCCCTGAACTCAGGCAGCTGATGTCTTGCTTACGGTCTGGTACCGAAACATTGCTACTGTCTTTTCTTCTTGCTTGGGAGATCCGCATTGGGGGACTTCTTCGATTCTTCGGCTCTTCTGCTTCCAGCAACTACGCCTTCTTGACGAAATCCGGGGAGCGCAGGAGCCGCAGTCGCGATCAGAATACCCGCGATTTGCGCGTACGGCACGAATACGGCCGGTTCCGCATCGGAGTAGGGATGCTTAACTTCGTGAAGCAGCCGCTCGGTCAGCTCTTCCGATTGCAGCCACAATCCATGGAACTCGACCGCGAGTAGAGTGTGTGCCCGGCACACACCATCCTCAAACAGCGCGGGTATCGAAACCAGGATGCTCTTACCGAGAAACTGACTGAGATTGGGCGTCATGACAATCCTCCTTTGCATCATATTTTCGCGGATGAAGAGCCTTGTAGCGGCAGAACAGGAACAGCCTTTGCACTTCGCCGGTCTCGCGCGGGAACTGAAGCCGCACATGCTGCGGATGGTTGTGCCCGCGGAAGGGCGGTAGCTCGGTTTCTACAATTCCATGGTATAAACCGGACCAGTCCGGATCCGAAACACATTTGAGAGGCACGGCTTCCGGACGATGATGGTGCGTTGTGTGTTCGGCGGTGAAAACCAGTTCGTGGGCGGAGATACGCTTCTCCTCCGGGCAGGGACACTGGCAGCCGGTATGACATTCGTGTTCGCACTCTTCCGTCTCGAACAGAACGGCCAACCTGTCTACCTTCAGCTCGGGATGGTTCGGAAGGAATGGGAACAAATTGCGCCGCAGCTCCAGTTTTAGAACTTCTTCCGCATGTTTGGCGTGATGCGAGGCCCGGAACAATTCCCACGCGTCGGGGAAATCGTGTTTGACGTCGAAGAACACCCACCCCTCCGCCGGCAGGTGCTTTTGAGCGGCCTGGTTTGCGGCGCGGCGGAGTAGTTCGCCGCCCTCGCGCGCGGTGTGATTCAACTGTAGTATCCCGTCGGTAAGGCTCTCCCCGTCGAAGAAGTTGTTTTCCCGGGGCAACTCGATTCTCCAGCGGCTGACGGCTCCCAGGTATTCGAACGGGAGGTAACGCTCATCGCGGAAATTGAGCTCGAACATGCCAGAATCGCTCCTTCCGCTAGAGGTCGCGATCGCTTCTCGCGCGGCATACTGGCGTACGACGCGGGGATCTTCGTGGCACACCTCGTAACTGTCCCGATGCCTGCCATCGCAGCAACAGTGATTCGGAGGAGGTGTCAACCGGGGATCTATACGGGTGGAACTGCTCAAGAGGGTGAGCCGGCAATGCACGCCCGCGTAGGGACCGGAGACGCATGGAATGGTAAGGGTTACGTTCTTTATCCGGCGCATGTACATGCCGGGATAATCCAAATCGAACATCCATTCGGGCAGTTCGATCTCGCAACATCCCGTCAGTCGCAGCCGGAGATATTCCAGCGGGAAGCGCAGCCGGAGCGAGAAGTGTTTGGTGAGCTCATATTCCCGAACGTTGAGATCCATATACGCATGTTCCATGCGCTGCAGAGCCAAATCCAGACGTTCTCCCGCCATCAACCCTTCGTGAAGAGAGTCCCAGGTACAACCTTCCAGGAAGCGGCGCGTGGTGTGGCCCCGCTCGAAATTGAAGGCGCTTTCGGCCTGGTATGCCGCGCGCAGGGCAAGGTCATACATGCGCGAATACAGGCCCGCCGTCTCCTTTTGAAGGAACAGGTACAGATTGTGCGCCGTAAACTTATCGCGCAGAAAGTTCTCGACCTCCGTGATCTGCTGCATCTGCCGCTGCTGTACGTTGAGATCCACCAAGGCCTGGTCCCGCCTGCGTTGGGCGCCAAGAATCAGCCGCTCCAACTGCTGAATCTCGATAGTCAGAACCTGCGTTTGATGCACCCATTCATCGTTACGGCGCTGCCAGCCTGCCTCCGTCAATTCGAGCGCCCCGGTGCTGGAGGCGATTTCAGCCAGCGAGTTCAAGATACGAGCTGCCGTTGCGAAAATTCCAGCCAGGGGCGTGCCGACGGGCAATTGCTGGTATTCGAGCGGTGTCCCGCCAAAACCGGCGACCCCAATAAAGATATTGGGAATTGCTCCCACTCCTTCCGCGATCCCCTCCGAGATGTTGCTTACGCCACGCAGGACCGTGGAGGTGATGGTGAGGTCCTGGTATGCCGTCTCACCAGTGATCAATCCTGCTGCGATCAGGGCGGCGTAATACTTGAGGTTCGTCTGAGCGATGGCTTTGGTTTTCTGCAGCGCTTCGATTTGCCAGTCGGCGTCGCGCCACTGATCTTTGCGGGCGTCAATGCCCATGGCGGCAAGCTCACGCTCGTGCCTTGCGCGTATCGATGCCAGGAACTCAGCATCGCCCTTTTCAAACGCGCTGAGAAGCAGGCTTCCCAATTCACGTACGCGAGAGGCAAGCTCCTTCGCGTGCTGAACCAGGAATGTAAAGCGGTACGGGCTGTCCCGCAGGCACCACTGGTTCTCGTCCAGGCACGTTTCACCCTCTGTCCGCCAACCTTCCCGCAGGGGGCTGTCCCCAAAGAACGGCATGTCGATCTCGAGCTTGCCGCTGCGAAAGCGTTTGGCGTTTTGGCAGGAATGAATCAGGCTGAGCCGGTCTCGAACCACCCCATAGATATCCATAAGCCTGGGATTGAGGGGTGCATGCGTCGGCAGGAAATCGCCAACGGTTTGTACGTTGGCGGGCTCCGGCAGCATCACGCTGACCGGTGTATCCCCAAGAATCAGCCGCGCGGTGTCGAAGTAAAGACGCGCGGCTTCGAATGCCTCGGGCGAGTTCTTGCGCATCATCGCCTCACCCCACTCGATCAGCGTTTCAAGATAGTGGAGCACGATGGACCTAGTCTTGGCCTGATCGCACGTGATATCGGTGCTGTCACAGCACGTGCTGGAGGTCCGGGGCGGAACCTCTATTGGCGGAGGGTCCGTCAGCGCCGGCGGGTTGGCCGATGTGGCAATCACGCCGCTCGGCTCATTCGGATTCGTGCGGCCCGGTGTTCCGCGGGGGGGCTGATTCGGGGTGTTTCCAGTCTGCCCGCAGTGAACCCACGCGTTGTCCTGAGACAACGGATCGAAGGCTATGCGATACCATTCGAGCGCTGCTTCGAAGTGGCAGTGCGCGCGCATCACGGATGCAACGGAAATGGCCGGACTGAACGGCGAGAGAGGGAATACGGGCGTGCCGGGCACATGGTACGCGAAGAAGGGATAGGCGGGCAGGGTCCCAAGGAAAGGCCCGGCCGCAGTCGCAGGATTCACCAGCGGGAGAACGGTCGCGTCGTCCGGGGCGAGATCATACCTAAATCCCGGCGCGGACGGATCCAGATAACCGGGAGGTATTGGTGTTGACGGATTGGTTACGGAGAAGGTGAGAGAATCGCCGGATCGGCCCACATAGTTGAGGTCCGCATCCTTGACGGACACTACCGGCACGCCAAACACGGATCTGCGCGGCTGCTGGAATTCACCGTTATGCACGCGGCACCAGGCAAGACGGACCATGGGCTGAGCAGGCCACTCCAGCAATTGCGGCAGCTGAGTGGGATCGTCCCAATAAGAAGATTGCTGCTGAGTTGGATCATAGTAATCGTCCTGATAACCGTATTGGAAATTGCTCGGCGAAGTAGTTTTGAAAGCCGCATTCGCTTTGGGCGGAATGTAATACTCGTCTTCCACCAGCCAGAAGTAGTATTCATCCACCAGTGGCGGGTGCGCTTTCCCGCATTGCGCGCAGCATGCTTCTTCGCAGCAGGACACGCACTCCGTGCCTTCATGACATCCCTTATGCGGTTTGAAATATGCCGAGGCCGGGGGCACACCCGCGGCGGCAATGCGGTAAAAGCGGGTTCCCAATCGAATGGCTGATTCAAGCCAGAGCGGAATGGGATTTCCCGAAGCCGCGGAACCCAAGGAAGTCGCGCCGGTTGTACGGTTATTGCCCAGTCCTACGCTTTTAATGGATGTGACAGCGGCCAGCCAGGAAGGCCGCGCGTCGCGGTCCGGGGTTCCTAGAAGATTCAGCCCCTCACGAGTGGTGGAGCTGGGTTGATGCGGGAGTGCGGCGAGTTGCGACGGCTCATCCTGAAGCAGAGGAAGGCTGGGATGAGGGATCAGCTCCTGGGGCCACCATTCGGTGCCACCCGGAACCGGCGTGGTGAGCGCGCAACTCTTCAGTTTCGCTTCCAGGAAGCGAAACGCTTCGACGCAGCGTGCCCGTTCCAGCTCGCTCCACTCGATGTAGTTCTCTTTGTAGAGATGGCGCCGCTTACATGCCTGCCAGATTTTGAATGAGGCAAATTCGCGGTCCCACATGCGCGCGAATGCGCGGCTGATGGTCCAACCAGGCTCCAGATGCAGGCGCGCCCGGCGGATGAAGTTCTGTACGGCACAGATGGCTTCATCGATGCGCGTGGTGTGCTCGCAGATACCTACTTCGACGTCGAGCAACAGAAGATCGCTGAGCTCGCGCGGCTTGGACGCGAATTGTCCGGACGGAGGCCAGGGCAGCGGAACTCGATTCATGTGGCACAGATAAGCCAGCAGCGCGGCTCTGCCGCGCTCACGCAGGCCGTCGTTCAGGCGCTTTACTTCGTCATAGCGCCGCGGCGTTCCATTCTCAAAACAGCCGTCGCAGAGGAACTGCAGTAGATTCGCATTTCCGGTTACAGTTTCGCCGGAGACCAGGGCATTGGGGTCTTCCGATGCCCACAGGTCGGGGCGCGCCAAAGTAATGTCTTTGGCGTCGAAACATTTCAGCAGACACCGAATCCAGAGATCGGCGTGCCAGGCGCGCAAAACCCAGCGCTCGTCTTCCAGGTCCGCGCTGGTGACTTCATAGACCGGGGAGCCCTGGTCCTGGTAGTAGCGGAGATCGATGGTCCAGTGGCGCGCATCGGCGCACATGTGCCGCAACAAGTATCCGGGATGCGCCGGTTTCTTCTCAAACGCCTCGTCAAACAGGAGCCACAGATGGCGGTGACATTGTTTGTGAACCTGGTGGCGCGCGCGATCGTAGTCGAATACGCGCTCCCACCAATCGAACATGGCTTGCCTGCGCTGCGGGGACGGGTTCGTTCGGGAGTCGCCCGTCGGCGGATCATACGTGTCCAACAATGGCAGGAAGTTGAAGTCGAAGCCTGCTTTGTGCTGTTTGAAGGCGCCACCGGAGTGGTAATACGATGCGCCGGCGAAATTGTCTTTTTGCGCGAGGAAGTACCCCAGCTCAGATTGTCCGGCGGGCGAGCCTTTGGCCGACAAGCCAAAGCGATTCACGAACAATAATGCCTTGAACGCTCTCTGATAGGTGCGGCGAATATCGCGTAGGGAGCTGACGTAGAGCGTGCTGAGAAACGTGGAGGCCCCGGCGCCGGAGGTGCTGATGTCCTTCCCTAACGGGTCATTCTTCGAAGGGTAGAACAGGTTGCGATGCGGGATTTCCGTTAAGTGATCGTGGCTGTCGGGGCCTTTGTAAAGAACCCTCAGGCCGGTGCGCAGGTCTCTGACCTCGATGTCGTCGTGCTCGGACACGGGTGGCTGGATGAGCTCGACGCTGACCTCGTACGCGCCTTTTTTTAAGGGGAGATTCGTGGAGTGGAGCTCTTCGCTGTCGGGCCAACGATGGGTGAGCAGCACCCACACCTTCTGTCCGCGCTTCAAGGTGACGCGCCACTTGCGGTGTCCGGTATGCTCCCAATGCGGCTTTTGCCGTTCGCTGGGGGGAAGTCCGGCGTGGAATTCGTAGTTCCCTTCGTGTTCGATCATCAGAGCGCCGGACCATTTCACGTCGAATCCCTGGGCTCCTCCGATCCAGGCGCCGGTGGCGTCCTTCATCGCGAATCCGTTCAAGATGCTGATGAATTGAAGCTGCTGAGGCGTGAGGCCCAGATCCATGGCCGGCAGCACAGTTGGGACGGGGCAGTTTTCCAGGTCACGCTCGCGATCTAAGAGAGACAGCGTGCCGCCGACATTGCGCCAAGCCAAAGCTCCGCCGCGCGGCGTATATTCCGCGATTAATCCCGTGCCGAGTAACCCGAGCAGAGCGGCGAACGCACCGCCGTTGGGTGGAGGTGTCCAGGTGACCGCGGGTGTCGTACCCGCGTCGTTTTCCCAATCCGCCACGGCTTTGTTCTCATCGGCGAACAATGTGCGGAGCAGCAACATCGCCTCATACCAATCCTCCGGACATTCTTTACCCGTGACTGCCGCAACGTGCCGTGACAGATGTTCCGCGATGATGCGGCAGCGGCGATGGCTGAGCGCAAATTGTTTGCGGAAATACGCCCAACGCTCCTCCTCGGGGTGCTCTTCGATGAGATGCCGTTCCGCTTCCGCGAAGTTTTCAAACAGCAGCGCGAACAATGCGAGTGTCGAGCGCGGCTGGAAATAGAGGTCCTGAACGGCCTGGCGTTCTTCGGCTTGCAGCGGGCGAACTTGGGTCAGCTTTTCAATCACGTGGCGATCGCTCAGGGGAACCCGCGTGGACAAGCGCGCGCCGGCCTGGTCATAGTGGAAAGGTCCGTCAGGCGGTATGTTCCACATTTGAGGGACGGTCTTGGCCAACGGAAGCAGACTGAAATAGGTCCTGGAGTCCGCGTCGACGGAGTATCCCGCCTGCTGGAGGACGTCGGGAAAAAAGTGGGCGCCCAGGGACCGGATGTCCGCTTCGGCAAATCCGAACTCAGTGCGCAGGGAGGCTTCCATGCGCTTCCAGCCCCAATGATGAATCTCTTCCTCGGACAGATCGACTTCCAAGAGTCTGCGGCGCAAAGCCCAGAGAGAATGATGGTGCTGTTCTTCCGGAAGATCGAAGGGCAGGTCCTCGGCTTCGTTTCCGTCCTGAAGGGGGAACGGATCGTCGCCGTCCAGGTGGTTAGTTGTGGTGAAGAGATAGAAGAGCTCGCCGATGCTGAAATTGGAGGCGTATATTTTCGCCAGAATTTCAGCAAATCGCAGCGTGTGAGACGGCAGACCAAACCAAGTGTCGGGCGCAGTCAAGCTAAAGCCCACCAGAGCGGAAAGCGGCTCCAGATTCGCAAGCAGGATCTTGAGGAACTCCGGCGAGCGATCTTCGCACTCATGATGTCGTTTCGCGTAGCGGGCGATGTGTTCGATCAGCTCGCCTTCAGCCCAAATAAACTTTGACGCAGACGGGCCGACCCAAAGGGCTAGAAGATGGGTCCGGTCGGCATCTTTGGCGCCGGGAGCGGGCTTGTCGTGGCGGTCCGCGAGGGGCAAGTGGAACTGATCGCGCAGGATTTGAAACGCCGCTAGCTGGCGGATGAAATCAGGGTTGACCGCGCCGCCCGCGAATAGTTTTAAGACGTCGCAGATGTCCAGAAGCTGGCAGAACGAGTATCCACCGCAGCAGTTGTGTTTCAGCTTGCGCCACAGGCGGATAAAGATCGCCAGATGCAGCAGGCTCTGTTCGATGTCCTTCGCGCCGGGAAAGACGATGATCAGGTTCTCGAGGCAGCACGGCTCGCAATCGGGGAGGGCGGACGATGTTTCAGCGTCGCGGATCTGATCCGTGGCGCGGCTTTCAAAGGGGACGGGAGTGCATTTCGACAGCTCGACCAACTCACAGTAGGTGAGACAGGTTCGCGATAGGAACTCATCGACCTTGACAACTACGCTGGTCCACGGGATCTTGTCTCCCGGCGAGTCGAAGCCGTAGAGTTCCCAAACCGGCAGGGTGCCGCCCGTGACCGCCAGATCCCGGCCGGGCAACGTGCTAGATACGGGGGTTCCGCAGGGCTGGGGCCAATCGCCCTGGAACAACATCTTGTATTCTTCGGGCGTGATCCCGAGGTATTCGATGGCTGTGTCGATGCGGACCGGATACCTCCAAAGATGCGCTTGGAAGCCGGCCGGTTCATTCACCGGATCGAGAACGAATTCCGTGATGCATTTGCGGAACGTTCGCATTTCTTCGAAGCGGCAGCTCTTGAAATGCGCCAGGTAGGTACGCGAGACATCCAGGGCCTGGGAATAGGGCAAGTGGCAAGAGGAAAAGTCTACTTTGAGATGGTTGTAGACCAGCGGCTCGACGCTCGTATTCTCTCCAACGACGGGTGTGGCAGGGGTGGAATACTCCGGAAGAGCGTCAAACATTCGCGCGGGCTCGTTGCAGTCCTTCTTTTCTTTACAACCGTCGTCGTCGCAAAGATCGTAGTCGGCCAGCTTATCGGACGATGTATCGTAGACCACGCCGTGAGTGGGAGATGAGACGCTGCCCATGTACTCCAGGCATTCATTCACCAGGTCGATTACAGGCAGCGGTGTCTCGAGATTTGCGCAGCTGGCTGCCAGGTCCGCGAGGGGGCCGCGGCGTGTGGCAATCGCCGACTCGACGGTCAACGGAGTGAAGGTGATGGATGTGCCGCTTGGAACGCTCGCCGTAATGGCTTTGCTCAGCGTCACGGATTTACTGGTAACTGCTGTGACGACGGTGCCCGCAGCGATGTTTGTACCGCTCACAGCCATCCCAACGGCCACGCCGGTGGTGGTTGAGAACGGCAGAACCGTTCCGGATTGCGTAGCCGCACTGGTTGCCAGCGTCGTGGTCTTTTGGAGGGGATGGTCACAAGTGGAGCTGGTTGACAGCTTGAGCAGCTCACTCAAGTACGCGACAGGGCCGGTGGGGGACTGACATTCGGGTGGAATACAATTGATAAGCGATCCGTCCGGGTTCACGGGTACAAAACCGCCGGGCGAAACGGGCGATGGCGATGGCGGACTGATGAGCGCTGCCGAATCGTAAATCGAATCCGACAAGTCAAATGCGATGGTTCCTGTCAGTGCCTGCTTGAAATCTGCTTTGCTGAGCTTAGTAATGGAGGGTGCGGAGCGAAATCCGCGAGCATACAAGGCTTCGGCCAGGGAAAACAGATAGTTGTCTGGCGGAGGAGGGGGAGGCAGCAGCGTAGTCAGAATTTGGTAGATGTTGTCGATTGCGGATAACGCCTCAAAGAGCCATTCCTGGGCCTCCGGGTTGGAGGGGAACACGATCTCCACGGCATTTTGAAGCCTCACGGGATCAAATCCGCTGCCGAATACAAAAGCACCGTAGGCCGTGAGGGCTTTCTGAAACCAGTCCGCCGAAGGTGCGGGGAGCTGCGGCAGATCGCCGGCGCTGCCGCTCGAATACTGGGGAGTGAACGTGATGTTCGTGTTGATGGCAACGGTCACGGACTGGCTCAGGGTCACGGTGGTCGCTGTGATGGGAGCTGCCACCGTTGTTTTGGCCGGAATCCCCGTGCCGGTGACGGACATGCCCGTGACAATTCCAGCAGTCGAGATGAACGTGAGCACCGTACTAGCGGTTGTGGCCGCACTGGTCAGATAGGTAATGGTGCTAGGCGCACCGGAAGCGGTGACATCGAAATACTTCTCCAGATGCAGAACGAAGGCGGCGATCTGCGCGAGGATATCGCCAGGCTTTGTGAAGGGCGGCAGCCAGGTGGGGTTGGCCTGGAAGAATGCTTCCCATTGGATGTCGGTTACTGCTCTTAGCGTGTCCACCGTCGGAGTGGCAGAGATCGGCACGAGAAGAAGCTGAGTTATTCGGTCCGTTAACGAGGCGCTGGTCGGCGCCGGAATCTGAAAGCCCTCCGTCACTACAGTGAGGACGAGTATCAGGAATGACCCCGGCTGTGCGAGGGCGGCTCCGGGCCAGAAGCTGGTGTCGTCAGCGCCCGGGTCGTAATTCTCGCTGCTGGGTGTGGCAAGGGCGCTTCCAAGTGCCAGCCAGAGAGTCACGATGGGCTGAATGGCCGCCGATAAAGCGAGCTGCGGTGACGAGGAGGAGGGAGGGACCAACAGAGCCGAGATTCGCCGTGCCGCCTGCGCGGCGTTAATGGCGGGCAGCGCCGAAGTAACGTAGGTCTCAGAATCCGTAATCACCGCACTGTTGATCGCCGTGGTCAATTGAGAGAGCAGGTGCGCGATGGAATCGCCGGTGGCCAGGCGATAGCGTTGCGACGAGGTAATTTGCGGGGGAACCGAAGCGGTCAGTGCATAGAAAAAGGCAGCTGGAACCCCAAAACCACTTGCAGGAAGGAGGTTGGTTAGGATGATGGACGCATCCTCCACGGCGCTATCGATGGGCTGTCCTGGGTTCATGGGGAAGCGAAGCCTGGCTTGCGTAGCGGCGATGCTTGTCTTCTCGCAGGCCACAGCCGCGGAAACGGAGTACACGAAGCGGGCCAGTTGATCGGCGGAAGCGTCGGCGAGGGCATAATAGCCTTTCAACTGCGCTTCAAATTGATGGCGATCGGCCTCATTCTGGTTAGGATTCGAACCGTTCAGAAACGAGCCGTTGTTGGGAGGATTCGAGTAGAGATTCTCGATGGGGTCGGGAGGAACTGGCAGGGGTTTCTGCTGGCTCCAGATGATCTCGTAAGCGACGTTGCGGCTTTGTTCCGGCGTCAACAGGTCGAGAGGCGGGGATCCTCCGGGATCTTTGCTCAGGACGTTAGTAATCGCCGTCAACAGGACATTGAAGCTGGGTGGTGTTCCGTCAGTGGGAAGTACTAGTTGGCTCCCGCCGCCTGTTGCGGGTGGAGCAGGAATCTGAAGGTACAGGCTTGGGGGGAGCCCCGCCCAAAGGTTCGGATCCGCGGTCGAAGCCGCGACTGCGACGTTATAGAATTCCTGTGTGATCGGAATCGGCTGCGATCCGGCGCCCGTGCCCCACTGAACCTCCAACCGGAGGTTCTCGAACGCGGTTGCCGTGACGTCGATGACGGCCGTGGCAACAGCCTCAAGCTCAAAGTAAGGCGACTCTACATTGAGTCCCACAATCTGGAGCGGCTTGAGATCGAATTGCTGCACGATTCCATTCGTTGTGATACCCGAATAGGAAGCTGGCGTAAGCGTGAAACCTGGCCCGGGGTTGAGAACCGGAGCCGTGGGGTCCGGCGTGCCGGCATCGGGGGCGTTGTAGACGGCGGTACCCACACTCAGTCCCGCCGTGGGACTGTTGAAAGACAGATCGAATGCCGTGATCCGCAGCCCGCCCAAGGCGTTCAGATAGCTGGTGAATGTCGCCGCGCTAACAGGAGATTCGGGAACGATCCTAATAACGATTGCGCTCATGTCTTCTCTCCTTAGCCAACCCGATGCCGTTGGAACTCTGAATCATTCAGCCGTGTCCTAACAAGCTCGTTACTTCTCCGCGGAAGAGAGCACCAAGATTCCTTGTATCGTCTCGTCAGTAGGACTCTCATGATCCAGGCTTAGAATTCGCAGTAAAGCCCGCGAAGCGTGTTTGAAGATAGAAGATGAGGATCCGACTTTCGAATGACCGCCAGGTCCAAGGTTCAACCTTCCGCTGCCCAATGTGACTCCTGCGCTATCAAGCCCGCCAAAGATTCCTTCCGCGTATTCACGTTTCAGGCCGACTCTTACTTCGTCGACGTTGGCTGCCAGGGCCCAATCGATTCGGTCGGTAGTGCCTTCAGAGACGGGCAGATCGATTGTCAAATCAGCTCCGGGGCCAGGAACGAAGGTTGCTCCAAGTAGCGCATATCGTATCCTGGCTCCAGCCGGAAGATATAACTCTACGGCGGCCATGCGCCGCAATCCATTCGGGCCAGAGCGAGCAGGCAGGACCCGGACAAGATGTTCTCCCTCATCTCGTTCCAAGACCGGAAGACTCCCCAACCAAACACGTGCCTTTCCGAGAAACGGCAGATCGTATTCCTTCATCTCGATATACCCCAAAACGAAAACCAGTTGTCATTGAAACTTTCCGGGAGAGTTTGAATTACATCCGGATGATATACGCTGAACGGCGACACTTGATATTTCGAAAGCGCCGATGTATGGGCAGCATCATATCCGATGCCACGACTCATTAGCGTCGCCTCATTGGCCTCATGCATGTAGAAACTTGCATCAGCACCGCTGATACGACGGCCTTGCGTGAGAGCTTCTCGCAAGCGGGCGAGCATCGCCTCATTTTCTGGAATCGGACCGAACTGTTCTAAGTGCTGTTCAACCAAGTTGAGCCCCCGCTCAGAGACGCGGATTTCCGCACCAGCAAGTCGTCCAAGTCCTTCGCCACCTGAAGCTCCAGGCAGGTAAGCTCCAGTCCCGCGCGACACAGCGGTCGAAGCTGCGCTTGTTGCCCGTGATTCTAGGGCTCCCGCGACCGGAACAGCAACGGAAGCTGCGGAATTAAATCCCTCCGAAAAGGCCTTGATTCCTTCGAGAACGTCGACCGTTGCTTCCCCAGATTCCCCCTGTTCGGCCCAGAGGTAGGCCCTCGCTGAATGTTCGCCGATACCAATCCCGGCGTTATGGACGGCAAACGGAACGTTCATTACTCCCCGGGTCAACTCTTCAGCAAGCGCAAGAGGCGTGGCCGCGGTCCCCAGGGCGAAAAAACCCGCCCGGACATACCAAGGGTTATCTGAGTTGTCAACTTCGCGGCCTGCGGCCTCCCATTGTGTGGCGACAAACCCCTTGGGAACATAAAGCGTGTAGTCCGTGGGACTAACCGGTGGAGGAGGATAAACCGTTTGCCCTCCTCCGGGTTGAGTTGTCGCCGGAGGCGGCGAAGATGCGTCCGCAAAGGAGGCGGCCGGCAGATGACGTTCATCTTCTGGAAGGGATTGTTGCAGGGCCTCTTCACGCGCTGTTGGTTCCGTCGGATCAATGCATGACTGGGTTGCCGAGTCACAATATGCGCCGGTCGAATCCGTTTGCATCAATGGATTGTTTCTGGCGTATGGGTACAAACTCGTGCCATCCACTATGCCTGCCGGATCGCAGCTTGTCCACCTTCCAAGCCATGGAGCGTAGTAGCGCGCGCCGTGGTACGAGAAGCCCGTCTCGTTGTCCCTCTCTTTGCCGGCGAACCGGTATCGCTTCAGCCCCACCTCCGCGGTGGATCGCCCGGATTGATAGGACGTGCTGCCGTAGGGGTAATACTCTTCATAGCTGATGATTGCCGCGTCTTCGTCGAGTTCCAGGCACGCGCTTCCCAGATGGTTGTCGAATTGGTATCGGACCGTCGTCTCGTCTTCGCGCGATTCCACCAGGGCGATGCGACGCTTGTCATCCATGATGTGCAGTGTGATGCGCTCGAGCGTTGCATCGCCATCTGGCGCGAACTCTCGATAGGCCTCGAAAGCCGCGCCGATGCAAATGCGGTCTGCGCGGCGGTTTCCAGAGCCATCCACGGTCACTTTGCGGACCCGCTGGCCGCCAGCGTCGTATACGTAATACGTCGTGTCTGCCGCCCCCTGGGTGACCACCTGCGTCTGCGTAGAGGACAACTGGTTCCTGAAATCCCAGCTTATTAATGGCAGATGCCGCATGTGCAGCATGTTGCCGTTGGCGTCATAGGAGTAGCCGTCTTCGGTTTGACCCACGGTAGTCTTCGTGAGCCGGTTGTTGGATCCGATCTCCGCGTATTCGTAGTGTCGGCGCCATGTACCATCTGGTCCCGCCGAATGCAAGAGTTCCAGAATGTTACCAACGTCGTCATACTGATAGCACTCGTGGTAGCGGCGCATGGCTTGGCCATCGCCGGGCAGCGGCAAGTGAACGCGCCCGAAGTCGTTGTATGAGGTCTCGGGACGTTCCGTGCTGCCTGCCTGCTCGCGGCCATCGGCCTGGATCAACCGGTAGGTCGCGTCGTATAGATAGGTGGCATTGGCTGAGACCGCTTGATTCCTAAAGTAGACTGTCTGTTGCGCCAGATCAGACACCTGGGAGATATTGCCGATCGGATCATAGATGTAGTTCAGGTCCTGAAGCTGCGCGGTGTCGCTTGAGCGGGTGGTTTCGATTCGCGTAAGCCGGAAGGTGAGGGGATCGTACGTACTTGCGGTGCGGGCACCGTTTCCATACTCGATCAGCTCGCGCTGACCCTTTGCGTTGTAGTCGATGTTTGTGACAAACGGCGTAAAGGCATCCGACCCTTTGAGGCTTACGTCCAACTTTTCTAGAAGACCGGCGTCATTGTACGCCGGACGCACAACGCTGTGATCGGGGGCAGTCAGCGAACTGGGACGATTCAGCGCATCATAGCTGGTTTCGCTGACGTAAACTTCGGGTTCAAACGTGGGAGCGGCCGCCCAATCCACCTGAGTGCGATACTCGGCCAACATTTGGCGGCTGCTGCGCAGCAGGTTGCCCTTAAAATCGTATTCGGGCATGCGAACCACGCCAACTTGATCAAATTGCCTATAAGGCTTGCCGCGAAGGTTGTGCGTCTCCGCGTCCGGCTGGCTCTCGCCGAATTCAGAACGCTCCGTGAGTTTCTCCCCATTCGTGCCCTTGCGGACATAGAGCGCCCTTAGTCTCCGTAGCTGGTCGTATTCGTAACGCAGCCGATGCTCAAGGCCATCGAACGCGAGGAGCGGATTGCTTGCCACTTCGGGGACCATCCACCGCTCGCCGCTGTCCGCGCTATTTTGATGGATGGTGCGCTTGAGCAGGTCGTAGTCGTAGGTCATGATGACCCTGCCGAGCGCATCCGTCACCGACCGCTGGTTCCCCAGGATGTCTAAATCTGTGCGAGTGATGTAGTATTCATCCACCGCGGCATCGTCGCGCAGAAATCGGTTGTGCTGTACTACGGAAAACGCGCGGCCCTGTGGATCGGAGAAGGAGACTCCAGGGGTGTTCGCATGGGAAGAGGTTCTGCGGGCCGACTCCTGCTCCGCGGCGCCCATTTGGCCGTCTCGCCTCTGTTGATACCAAGTGGGCAGAAAGTGACCCGCGGGGATGTTATCCACAAAAGACCCGATATCCAGATCCGACCCAGGGTCTAGAAGGACGGTATCGTTCGCATCCCAGACCTCCTGCTTCCATGGGTCGAATACGGTCTTCTCATACGTGTGGTTGGGATGGAGGACCGCCACCACACGATCCGCCGGGTCGTAAATGATCAGGGGGGTAACCCCTGTATCTGTCATCTCCGGTTCGGGTTCGTACAGATAAGTGCTGCTAAAAAATGGCTCGTATTGTTTGACCGCTTTTCCCTTGTTGTTATAGACTGTCCGGCCTTTACCGACCCATCTGGGGTTAACGTTACCTAGGGTAGGAAGTCCACTGGCATTTAGCGTTAGGGCTCCCGGCTTTACGTCGCCTGCACCGATTGGAACACTTGCGTTACGGACGGCCGCGGCTCCAGGTTCCGCTTGAATTTTGGTCTGCAGCTCGCGGCCGAAACCATCGGAGTACGTGAAACTGATCTGAATCTCTAAACCCTGGGGGGAAGGGTCGCTCGCATGGGTTTCACGGACCAGTGTGGCAGCGAAGGGGGGCTCACCACAACGCCTGAAGCGGTCGAGGTCGTATACGAAGCGGCTGGTGGCGCTCTTCAATAAGGCCGGCCCGATTGTCTTGGGGTTGGATACAAACGCCTGCAACTGGGCAAGGGGTAGGTCTGGGTCATCGAGGTCGTCTAAGGAATCGCCAACGTCCTGGTTAATCTTGCCAGCAACGGCGGAAGCTGCCGCGAGACCAAGGGTGTCGAAGAGGACGGAAGACCGGTTGCCGTTGGGGTCGGTTAATAGCTGAGGTTGGAGAGTCCGGAAATCGTAGTGAGCTTCATTCGTGTTGCCGAGCGCATCGATGATCATGGCAGGAAGAAAGTCGCCTGCATATTCGACGGTGGTGTCCTGAGCAAAGGGATCGCGGAAACGGCGTGCCAAGAAGAAATGGGCTGCTGCCTCACGGAGTTCGGTAGCGGCAGAGGCGTGGGGGTCGGGATGATAGAAAACACGGCCCGAGGTTGTCCACCAATTCCCGTCACCGTCCAAATCAACATAACCCCCACGGTCGCGCAAGTGGGCCGGATCGGGCAACCGATGGCCGTACACCCTGTGGCGCAAACCTGGCGTGAACGCTAATTGGTAGCTCTCGCCGGCAAGCGCAAGGGCTTGCAACCCGGAAAGCGGAAGAAACTCGCTGAGCCGATTCTCCCGGTAGAGAATACGATTTCGCGCGATGAGCCGCCGATAAGGACCGGGACCTACCGCTCCCACCGCATTCACATCTTCGTACGGGAGATCATGTGCGCCATCGCTCGCCTTTGCAATGGCCTCGGCTAGTTCGTCGAGGCGGAAGAGGTGAGTACCGCCGCCCGGGCGGAAGGAAGATCTCACGTTCACCACTTCGAACACGGCCGTTTCGGCGGAAACAGGAGCCCGGTAGGCATCGGCGGCCAGGACGCCATTCGTGAAGCTGGCCTCCGTAAAAACCATCGAGAGCTGTTTCTGCTTCTTCCTGTCGGCCGGCGAAAGAGCCGGGTCTGAATCGTCGAAACCACGCCCGTAGCTGACTGCGACAGACTGCAGAACGTTGCCATAGTCATCCACTGCCAAAGTAAGGGCATGTGAAACGCGGGGATCGGCTTTTAGCGGAGCACCGGGGCTCTGCGAGGTGTCTACGACGCGGCCGTCCGCCACGGGGTACACCTTGCGCTCATAGTGGAAATCGATGCTCTCAAGCGGATGCGTAAAGAAGACGGAATGCCGATTCGTCTCCTGATGCTGAAGCACCTTGATCCCGTAATTACTCTCAGAGACAGAATAGGGCCGGCTCGACTCGGGCTTGCCGTCCAGCCCATAAATCTCCCGCCGTAGAACCGCGCCCTTCAGGGAACGGCATGCCTCGCGACGCTCGGAGTCCAGTAGGTCCTCTGGCAGCACCGTGTCGGGAAGCAGTATCGCCTCCAACTCTGCCGTGGTTAAGCCTTCTTCCCGGTAGTACTCGCGTTCCAGATGGCGGGAGATGCGACGGCCGGTCCTGAGGTAAGTACCCGTGTGGAACCATGTCTTGGTTAGCGTGGGCGGTACGTGAAAGGATTGGTCTTGATTTGTCGCAGGACCGAGGACGCCGAATTCTTCCGTATCAAGCTGATCAACGCGTGCGAATCCACGGAACTCACGCTCCAGACCATCGAAATATCCATGATGGTAGGTGTAGGTGGTCGAGAAGCGATTCCCGCTGATCAAGTCACTTGTCACTACGCGAGTGACCACGTGCACTGGAAACGGCAGCCGCGTGATCCAAGGCGTACCGGCCGCTTTGTCGGCGAGGTAAAACTCTGTCGACGACTTGTACTCGAGTTGTGTCTCCGATCCACGGTTATTTCGTACGCGTGTAAGCAGGTGCGGTTTGATGCCGCCCATCAGATCCAGGTAACGCAAGGGTCTGCGAACGTCGGCGGGCAAAGGACTGGACCACACCAGGCAGGCGGTCCCATGACCAAGGAAATCGACTACGGAAACCGTAGTGAAGTTATCGACGCTCGGGACACGCTCCAGGAGGCGCGCCTTGGACAAACTGTTCCCGTGTTGGTTGAGATAGACACGAACGCCATCCATGCCGAGATAAACAATGTCCGTCGGCCCCGAGCCGTCGGTGTCTGCAAGATGGATGCGGCGCTGATCAAACGATTCCGGATCATCGAACCGGGGGGCGTCGTTCAGAGTTACCTTGGCTCCGAATCGGCCGTAGCCGATATTAGGCCAGTAGCAAACCTCTCCGTTGCGAATGCGCACCAGGTCAGACAGGCCGTCGCCGGACATGTCGGCAACATAGATGGATTCGGTGCCGTCCGCGAAAACGAGGCGCGGACCGTCCTCTTCGTGGAGCGGATGCGCAACGCGATTCCCTGGTCCGAAGCCCTTCTCGGCCATCGATTCGAACCAGGTGGAGAAAGCCTGATCTTCGGTTAGTAAAACATCGGCATGGCCATCGCCAGTCAGGTCGAGAAAGCGAAGATTGGGATCCTGCCAATTAATGGCGGGCAATGACGCGAACGTGCGCAACCGATCCCAGGTGGCATCGTCGGCTCGCGAAAAATAGCCCGCCACGCCCGGCGAAAAATCAACCAGATCGAGATCTCCGTCACCGGCAAGATCCAGCAGTTGCTGCCGTCCGCTATTCAAAGCGGCTGATGATGGCTTGGGCGATACAAGCTCGACCGGACCGAATCTGCCATTCCCGAGATTCCTCTTGTATTGCCAGGCATCGGCATCTTCGGTAAGTACGCCCGAAATGCCTTCACCATCAAGATCGATCCACCGGTAATTGACGGTGTCGATACCAGAAGGAAGGTTCAGCAGGCTAGACGAGTCTACTTCTTGAACGGTCAGCCGATTGAAGGTCAAGTTATCCAGAGGGCTCACTGAATACTCGAATTCCAGAGGGGGCAAAAAACGCTTCAGGTAGAGTGGATCCGCCGATCCTATGCGTCTGAAACCAGACTGAACTACTTCTGAAATGAAGGATCCGTTAGGCCGCTGATGGTACTTGAACTCAGTGGACCGGACGAGATAATCTTTCGCGCCAAGCTCCTCCGGGAAGTGGTGGAAGAGCAGAACGCGCTGGCAGAGACGGTAACATCGAACCTCGAAGCAGGATCGGTATGTGGAATACGGGTCCAGTCGAATAGGCCAGCTACCGCCTGACGGCGGTTTCACAGTCGCCGCGGCGAACGTTCTGCCATTTTCGTCCGGTGGTATCTCTTCGTAGTGCCCTTCGCCGTAGTCGAAGACGAGCTCGAACATCCAATTCGCAGTGCTGAAATCTGGGACGGGGACGTGCGATTGCCGGAAGCTGGGTTGGGTGGTGTCGATCAGCAGAGGCTGGCGATTGCCGTATTGGATGCCCTTCAGGTACCGGTTGGCGGACCGGACCCGGCTCCGTTCGTTGACGAGCGAAAGGTCTACGTTATCGGCGTTTTCGGCGGCATACGAGTAGACGATAGCATTGCCCTTGTCATCGTAGGTTTGGCAGATGAGCCAACTGAAAACGTGGCTGGGGTTGTCTGGGTCCATGATGCGAGACTCGGGCGAACTGCCATAGACGGTCAGGACGTTGTCCTTTGATATGGAGCGCCAGTGGGCATCGCCATCGGCGAGCCTGGTCCAGCGTTCGATGCGCGCGAAGAGGCCTTCAATCCTCGGCCGATACTGGCGGATGAGAAATCCGTCCCGTTCTTCTTCATCGAAAACGGGATCGCCTTTCTGGTCGCGTACCATGAGTCCGCCGGGGGCTCGCTTGAAAACGGGAACCAGGTCTTCCGCGCCCGATAGGATAAAGACGTCTGATTCTTCGGCATCGTGATACCGGGGCATGCCGTCCGTCCGGCGGGTGATGGACTTAAGGGAAAGGCTCCAGGCAATTCCAAACGGTCCATTGCCCGAACCCGAGTCGTAGGACAAGCTTAATTGGGGACCAAACCCGGATCGCCCGGGAGAAGTGGCGATGGGGACGGTCATGGAACCGGTGCCCGTAACCAGATTGGCTGCGAACTTCTCCCCAATACCCCGGACTGCCCCGCCACCCTTTGGAAGAGAGATAGAGGGTGCTCTAGCAGCGTTGACACCGACAGGCCCGTTTCCGCCAACTGTAGCTGCCGCAGGGCGGGTATCTTTGTCGGTTCCCGTGGCGGATTGTAAAGAATCCCAAGCCATTGTCAGATTCTAATGGTCAACGATCTGGTTCGTCGCAGTATATATTAAATTGTGATTGTGTTCTAGTCGTGAATGCAGTGGAACATTCGAGACAGCCCCTTCATTCCATTTCCTCGTAATGGCAATGACGTGCAGACACCTGCCTGGAATCATTGCCTTAAAGGGAGCGCTGACTGTTGAGAACTCCCTCGCATGGGCTGCCTGCATGGGCCGAAAACCCCTAGTCTCAGTCTAGGTAGTGTTGCCCGCTGCTCCTCAGCGGCGCAATTGAAATCTGGCATAAGTTTGTGCATTTTGAGAGCTTACATCTCCGCTCTCAGATCAATGCATCAATCGCGTCTGTCTGCTGATCCCCGAGACGGCAAACATTAAGTATGCTCAAAACTAAGTAGCTTGAACGTGAACCTCAAAAGGCGGCGGCGACTGTGTGCGGGTGTGACGGACTGTTTTCAATCGAACCGCGGAGGTGTGAGCGTCGAACGGACCGGCGCCCATCAAACATTTTGAGACACCCGGCTGGGAGTTCACTGACCTTCTTCGTTTTGTCGTTTCGTTGGGAATCAGAACTGCCTTGGGCAGCGGCAACGGTTTGGGTGGTCGCCGAACGAAGCGGTCTGGGTGACCCCGATAGGCGGCATCGAGCACGACCTGCCGGCGAGCCAGCGCCGTCTGGGCTTCCCCGAGCCGCAGGCGAACTCCCAAATCACATCGAGTCGCAGTTGCGCGATCCAGATTGGGCGACCAAGCGCGAAATCATCCGCGCCGTTGTGCAACTCATTGAGAATGAGCCGGCCAAAGTGGCAATAGTCCTCCGCCTGCCATTGGAGCGGAGCTCCCACGGTTTGGGGCCGAATATGGTGACATTGTCGCGGGCGTGAACCGCCATCAAAGGCGATGCGCTCAGCACCCCGCATGTTCTCGCTGAGGTGCTTGGCCGCGAGAGGTTTGGGTTTATTTGGCTGGATAGGGACCGTGAAGTCGGCATCGCAACTTTGATCGAGAGCGACACGTCGGCTCCCGATCGGCTGTGCCATGCGCGTTATCAGTCCTTATGGTCGCAGGAGAAGTTAATGCAAGTTAAATCATCAACTTGGCTCAATACGGCAGGCTTCGAAGGAAGTCGCCTTTTGCCTCGCACACGGGACGCACACGCCGGAACCTAGAGCCAAGGCCAGATCAATCGGCCCTTACTAGGAGTGAAAATGGAGTGGAAGGATTTGACCTTTTTGCTGTACAACTTTCTTTAGATGACAAAAGCTGAGCCTGCCCCCGGCTTACCGGCGCTCTTCACTCCTGGCGACGCGGAAGATAAGGCGTACATCAACCTCCGCGACCTCGCTGACGAACCCCACGCAGTTGCAGGCCGTGCCTTTTGTGAACGGCTGTGGAGGACATTCCACGCCGACGCCGATCCGCATTTCTTAACCGAGATTCGCCGCGACTTTCACGCGCGCTTCTGGGAGATGTACTTGACCTGTGCACTCCGCCAACGTGCCGCGAAGCGTGGGTGCCAAGTGACATGCCCGAAGAGCAGCAAAGGCAGCCCAGACGTGCTTCTCGAATTCGAGGGCCGCCGCATCTGGATTGAGGCAGTCACGGTCACCGACGGAGATCCTTTCAAGCCCGATGCCCCGGTTGAAGCCAATCGCCCGAAGCCTGGCCAGATACCCGACGAACAGATTCTGCTGCGCTACACGACCGCGATCGACGCGAAGTTCAAGAAGCTCCTCGATTATCGCCAGAAGGGTATCGTGGACGAGAAAGACGGATACGTGATTGCACTGAACGCGTACCCGCTCACCTTCCGATGGGCTGAGCCCGAAATGCCGCGTTTTCTCAAATCCATCTATCCCTTAGGGCCTTTACAGTTCATCATCGATAAAAAGGCCATGAAGCTGGTCGAGACGCGTCATGAATTCAGGGACCGTGTTGCGAAAAAGAGTGGAACGACTATTCCGACGACGATCTTCCTCGACAAGCGGTTCGCCGGCATCAGCGCTGTGCTGCACTCCTACGCCAACGCTTGTATGAAACAGGACCCACTTGGACTCGATTTCCTCATCGCCCACAATCCTCTCACTACGCAGCCGCTACCGCTGGCGCTCCTGCCATCCGACCGCGAATACACGACCGAACTGGGCGAGGATGAGTGCAAGTTAACGTGCCACAAGGGTGCCATCTGATTCCCAAGACCGCCGCGATGTCTATTTGCTTGGCTCCCAACTTCTCCGTCCTGCCGAGGGAGGCAATAGTTCTGCGGTGCGCAGGTCGCCAAAGAGGAGGTGAGTATCTTTGGCAAGGCACGAACAGCCGGACTTCGGTTTGAACCGATTTTCGGCAAATTCGCTGAGGGCAACAAGAAGGCAGTCGATTCTGCGAAGGACAATACCCAAAGCCTGATAGCCGCACTCGGCAAGTCCAGATAAGGATTGGTACTAGCTGTTGATCCCTCCGAGCCGTGCGCCGTCGCGGACTTGCGGGCGTTTTTCGGGAGTAATCAAAAGGGTCGGGAGGGATTGGCTACGCTGTCTCCCGGTCACGCGCGCGGGCCGCCGAAACTGGTTTGAGTGCGTTGGTCCGACTTCTCCGGCCCGAAATCTCCCCAGGCGTTGATACACGGACCAGATTGCCTATATCTAGGTGGGAGTTGGCAGAAGGGCTACCATTGCTTGCGCTAAAATAAACGCCTACTCCGATGGAGCCGGAAGAAGATCCCAATAACGTTCAGCTCTCGGTTGCGATCAAGACCGACCGGGACCTATTCCTTCGGCGCACGTGCCCTTCATGCGGACGCGACTTCAAGACAGAGGCCAACCCCGCCTTTCTTCGTTGGAGTCGTATTGTCGCCGGGCTGGCGTTCCGATTGGGGAGAGGCCGAGCCCTGAAGGCACACCCACCCGCATTCATTGCCCATACTGTGAAGCAGAGAACGAACTGAGCCAGACCTATACCGAAGCGACAGTAGCCTACTTGAAACGAATCCTGTACCGCGACTTCGTGCTCCCACAGATGAACGCCATGTTCGCGGGACTGGAGGATTCGATCGGCTCTCGGCATTCCGGAGGCATGTTTTCGATCTCCGTCGAGTTCAAGCACAAGCGCGGGGTTCAGCCGGTGCGACCGATCCACGGACCGGACTCCGCAGAGTTCAAGATCATCACGTTTCTGTGTTGTGGCGAGAAGATCAAGGTCTCCGAAACGTGGAACGGGCTGAGACTCTGCCCGTTCTGCGCTGCGGAAGTCGCAATCGTTTGACAGGAACTCAAAGGCCCGAGGATTATGGCTCTCACCAAAGACGAAATCGTGAAGTCCCTCCGCACATTCCGAGAACGCCGGGATGCGCTTCTCCACGAGGATGTTGTCACGTTCGATCACACTTTCGAGCGTTTCATAAACTTTTGTGACACAGATACCCTCGCAAAGGCGGTGCTCGCGACTGTTGATGGTAAGTCAACAGAGGACCTGAACGCATGGTGGGCGGCAGCCACTGCCTATAATGAGCCGAAACTTCAGTTTCCGAACGACTCCGACGAAGAACTGGCGTTGCGCTACCGGCTGATCAAGGCGATCGATGGTCCTCAGTACATCCAAAATCTTGGTTTCGCTCATCAGAAACGGAAGATCGATGACTGTGTGGAATTATTCCGGACACTCATTCTGCGTCCCTTTGCTGAGGAACTGTCCCACCGAATCGGGGAAGCTGCTGACCTTGCGACGCCGGATGCCCGGGAACTCCAGGCCGTTCCGCTGAACCGCATCCCGTCGCCCACCGAAATCAAGATTTTCCTGAGCCATAAGTCCGTGGATAAACCGCTCGTCTACCGCTATCAGCGTTGCCTGAAGGAACTCGGCTTCGATCCATGGTTGGATGAGGCGGCGATGGCGGCTGGAACGAATCTGGAACGGGGACTTCTGCTTGGCTTTGAGCAGTCTTGTGCGGCGGTTTTCTTCCTCACGGAGAGTTTCATCGACGAGAAGTACCTCGCCACTGAGATTGACTAC
>Ga0335081_10003001_pt1 | contig 26517 bp, 17 predicted proteins | sample Lox_Sample_35_FD_206713 | JGI IMG/M metagenome (GOLD analysis project Ga0335081, IMG submission 206713) | Soil microbial communities from Loxahatchee National Wildlife Refuge, Florida, United States - Lox_Sample_3.5 | ecosystem: Environmental > Terrestrial > Soil > Wetlands | place: USA...
CCGCTTGGGGAAGCGGATCAGTGTCTCGTTGGCCGGGATCTGCTGCTGCCCAGCGGAACGGAGCAGCTCACTCAGAATCGCCGTGTCGGTTACTCGCCAGCCCTGGATCACGTAGCTGTCGCCGTCATCCCACAAGGACGGGCTGCCACCCTGTGGAGAATCGGGGTCCTTGCCGAGGAACCGCGGCGCCATAGGGGCCTCCTGTGCCGGGGAGCGTGGATGCGGGTGCAGCCACGTGGTCAACAGGCACGCTAATCGCAATCCGGTGTGACTGTCCATATTCAGTTCGCAACAATCTGTTGTGGCCGAACCCAGATGCCACGGCAAATTGCGAACGCTATGAGATTGCCGCAGCACCCGATACGTAAGTTACGGATTAAGTCTGCCGCGGTTCAGACCCGGCCGCGGGGCACAGCCACGGCTATCGGTTGATGACAATTCGTTGTGAACGAGCAGCGCACACCTCCCCAGATTGTCATGACTGCGAGGTTGCCCCAGCGCTCCAAGGCAGCGACGCTACAAAAGCATTCGAGCAGTTTCACGATGCCCTGACTTCCGGAAGTGGGACGGAGAATCGTTGTGGCCGGTGGCACTACGGCCCCGTTCGGGATCGACACAACGGTCCCATCGACGGCGCGCATGTACGACTGGTGGCTTGGCGGTCACGACAACTTCGCCGCCGACCGGGCGGCGGCCCTGGCGGTTAGCGATGCGGCGCCGGAGGCGCAGCTGATGGCGGTCGAGAACCGCAAGTTCCTGCGCCGGGCGGTACGTTACCTGGTCGCCGAGGCGGGGATCACCCAGTACCTGGACATCGGTACGGGGCTGCCCACCCAGGGTAACGTGCACCAGGTCGCGCAAGGCATTAACCCGGCTGCCCGGGTGGTGTATGTCGACAACGATCCGATGGTGCTGGCCTACTCCCGCACGCTGAAGACCGGCGGGAACACGGTGGTGATCGAGGCGGACCTGCGGGAGCCGCAGGCGATCCTGGATCACCCCGCCACTCGCAAGCTGATCGATTTCAGTCAGCCGCTGGCTGTGCTGCTGGTGGCCGTATTGCACTTCATCAGCGACGATGATGACCCGTCCGCGATCGTCGGCGCCATTCGTGACGCTCTCCCGCCGGGCAGCTACCTGGTGTTGTCGCACGTGACCGGCGATATTCGCCGCGAGTCCGCAGCCAAGGCAGCCGTGCACTACAAGAACGTGACGTCCGGCGCGACGTTGCGCGGCCGGGAAGAGATCCTTCGGTTCTTCGCCGGGCTGGAGCTGATTGACCCGGGGCTGGTCCAGGTCCCTCATTGGCGGCCCGACGGGCCCGAGCCTGCTGATGCCACCAAGGTGTGGATTCTCGGCGCTGTTGGCCGCAAGCCGGGCCTGTCCTCGGCCGAGCGCCTGTGATGCGAGTGGAAGGTGGGCTGCTTTTGCTCCAGCGGGTGGACGGCATGGACCATGCATTAGTGGCTGACGTGGCTGTGAGCGGACGAGCAGAGCCAGCTCACGCCAGCACCTGCGCACCATCCAGCTCCTGGGCAGCAGGTCAGTTAGATGCCATGCCGGGGTAGCCGCGAACTTCCCGCAGTGCGGTATCGCCACCAGGAACCTCGCGGATACTTGCGGTATGTGGCGTTCTTGTCACGATCCGCGCTAGATGTCGGGAACGGCGAGGAGAGCAGAGCATGAGCGCGCGCAACATCACCAGGACAGGCCAGGCGTCATCCTGCTACTTCAGGACCACGGCCGACGGTGGTACCAGGAAAGCTCTGGTGCAGATCGATGAACGATGCAACCTGCACTGTGCGCACTGTTTCGTGTCGGCCACCAGGGCCGGCCAGTCGATGCCGTACGACGACATCACCGGCCTGCTGATCCCCAGGCTGAAGGCCTGCCGGGTCGAACGGGTCACACTGACCGGCGGTGAGCCCACCATCCACTCGCGCTTCACGGAAATCGTCCGGGCCTTGCGCGGCGCGGGGATGCAGGTCGGTTTCTGCACCAACGCGACCACGCTGACCGATGCTCAGGTCAGCGAGCTGGCAGGCATCGGCGGGGTGCACGCGAACGTCTCGCTGGACGGGTTCCGGCCCGAGTCGCACGGCCGGTTCCGCGGCGACCGCGGCAGCTTCGCCGTCACGGTCGGGACCGTGCGCAAGCTGGCGGCTGCCGGGCTGCTGCAGGGGCTGCTATGCACGCCCAACTCCTTGGCAGAAGATGAGGAGTACCGAGAGCTGTGCGACTTCGCGACCAGGAACGGCGCGTCCTACGTACTGATGAACCCGCTATCGTCCATGGGTCGCGGCGTTAAGTCCCGCAGCAGGCTGTCCAGGAGCGAGGAGCACATGCGCCGGATCCGAGCGCTGACTGCCCCGTTCGACAGCCCGGATCTGGAGATCGTGCACATCCGGTTCCCCAGCACGGACGGCCAGCCGCTGGCGGGCTGCGAGGCCGGGACGATCATCTACGTGTTCACCACCGGCGAAGTGACCGTGTGCCCGTACCTGGTGTTCGCCGCCCGTACCCCGCAGTCCCGGCACGACCCCGGCGAGTTCATCGTCGGGAACATCTTCACCGACCCGGACATCGCGGCGCGGCTGGATGCCTACCGGTTCGCCGATCGGTACGAGATGGGCGCCAATCCCACCTGCCGGTCCTGCGGTATTGCCGGGCAGTGCGGCAAGGGCTGCCCCGCGGCGGTCATCGCCGTCGGCGAGCGGATCGGTGCCGTGGACGCCGAAGTCTGCCCCGTCACCTCAGGGGAGCGGCGGCTGCTGCCGGTAATGACCGCATGACCGGCCAGCGGGGGCTGTTCGTCAGCATCGACGGCCCCGGCGGGTCCGGCAAATCCACCGTCGCCGCCCTCGTCACCGCCCACCTTGCCCGCCGCGGGCTCGCGGTCCGCCAGACCCGCGAGCCCTCGCCGACGCCGCTGGGCCAGCTCATCCGCGCGAGCACGGACGACTACGCGGGCATGGCCCTGGCCTGCCTGGTCGCCGGCGACCGTCACCACCACCTGTCCGCCGAGATCCGGCCCGGCCTGGCCGCCGGGCAGATCATCATCTGTGACCGCTACCTTCCCGCCAGCCTGGTCCTGCAGCGCATGGACGGCATCAGCTGGGACGTCATCCTCCAGCTCAACCAGGGCGCCGACCAGCCCGCCCTGGCCGTCATCCTCAACGGCAGTCCAGCGGTGATCGCGGCCCGCCTGGCCGCCCGGGGCAGGCACAGCCGCTTCGAGCGCCAGCCCGGCTCCTCCCAGACCGAGTCGGACCTCTACACCAACACCGCCGCCTGGCTGGCCCAGGCCGGCTGGCCGGTGTGCAGCATCGACATCACCACCCGCAGTGCTGACCAGGCCGCCATGATAGTGACCGACCGCATCCTCGCCCTGCACGCCGACGCGAACCCGGAGCAGCCATGAACCCGCCGGGCCTGTCCCTGCTGACCTTCAACATCGGTAACCCCTCACCCGAGCGCGCCCAGCGGCAGCTGGCCTGGCTCGCCAGCCGCGACGAGCACGTCCTGGTCCTCACAGAGACCAAGGCCAGCTCCGGATGCCAGCTGCTCGCCGGCGCGTTCACCGCCGCCGGGTACCACGTCACCTACCCCGAGCCCGATCCCGGCGAGTACGGCACCATGATCATCAGCAGGGTTGCGGCGGCTCCGGACAGGTTCGGCGACCAGATCGGCTACCTGCCCTCCCGGGCCGCAGCCGTGATCCTGCCTGCCCCCGGCGGGCCGCTGCGGGTCGTCGGCTTGTACGTGCCCTCGCGCGATGCCAGCGCCGAGAAGACCGAGCGCAAGCGGAAATGGCTGGCCGCCTGCGATACCGCGCTCGCTTCAGCCGCCGCCGGGATGCCAGCCATCGTGGCCGGGGACCTGAACGTCCTGGAACCCAGCCACCAGCCCCGCTACCCGTTCTTCGCCCCGTTCGAGTACGACTTCTACCGGGCCCTAGCCGACACGCACGGCCTGACCGACGCGTTCCGGCACCTGCACCCGCACGACGCCGAATACAGCTGGGTCGGCCGGACCGGCGACGGATACCGGTACGACCACGCCTTCTGCTCTCGCCCTCTCCGCGACCTGATCACCGACTGCCTTTACCTGCATCAGCCCCGCCAGGACAAACTCTCGGACCACTCCGCGCTCACGATCCGTTTCAGCCTGACCCCGCCGCAGGCGCTGCCCGTATCCGACCCGGCCGCCGCATCCGAACCGTCAACGCTTTTCTAACCGACAACAGCCGCGGACACCACGGCCGCGACGCCGTCAATACGGTCATCCTTGCGAGTACCCAACTTTCGGCGAACCAAGTTCTGGTGAAGGCGCCCGGCGCCCGTGGTGACAGGCGCCTTGACAGAACCGGCGTCCCCGCCGCGTGCCCGGGTTGCCAGCATGCCGAAGCCAGACGGCCAGAGATCAATCAACTGACGCGGATGGCCCGTAACAAAGTCCTGCGAGCCGGCGGGTTGCGTTGCCTGACGGCCTCCAGCTCTGGAAGGGTTGCGAACCGGCGAGCATGGAGGCAGCAAGTGCGCGAGATCGAGCTCAAGTACCGGGTCGAAGACCTGGAAGCACTGCTGCTCGCACTGAAGGCCCTGGGCATTGAGCTAAGCGAACCGGTCTTCCAGGATGACCAGGCGTACGCGCCTGCCGGGTGGCAGTTCGGCGACAGCAAGCTCGGCGTCTCCTTCCTCCGCCTGCGCACGGTGCAGGGCCGTCACTACTTCACGCTGAAGCAGCCTGCGGACAACGCCCAGGACTGCCTGGAATACGAGACGCAGGTGACTGACCGCCAGGCCATGCACCATGCGGCCTTGCACATGGGCTATCGCCCGACCGTCCGGATTACGAAAACCCGCCGCATGGCCACCCTGGATGACTGCTCGATGTGCATCGACGAGGTTGAGGGTGTCGGCGAATTCCTCGAACTTGAGCGCATGGCCCCCGACCATGCCGATGCCCAGGCCATCCAGGCCGACCTTGCCGTTTTCGTCAGCTCACTGGGCATCTCGGCCATCCGGACCGACCAAACGTACGACTCGCTAGTCCACGCCGCTCAGGAATAGCCCCGATGAGGTCACGCCTGAGCCCCCCAAATTAATCCTGGGTTAGCAGTACATGCGTTCCCCTCCTAGGCGAGCTACTCGCAGGCACCAGGCGATATCGCTATGGTTGACGGTCAAAGGGGAGGAGCATGGGCGGGCATGGCGGCTGATCTCAGCAATCCGATCATCAACTCACCGTACGACCCACCCGAAGCGCACTTCGAAATAGGACCAAACGGACCAACCGGGCAGCTACTGCCCGGGCGTCGGCCAAGCGAGTCTTACATCCCTGTGCCGGTGAGCAAGAAGGGCCGCCAGGCGGCGGCGCAGCTGACGCTCGACTTCGATATCACGGGGGAACGGCGGGAGCAGAATTCCCTGATCAACGACATCCGCCGCGAAGTGGAGCGGTGGCGCGCGAACAACTGGAACGGCGTCACCCCCTACACGCGCAAGCTCCTGGCGCACTGGGCCGCTCAGCCGCCGGATCGCGACGAGCCGGTGCTGTTCTGCCAGCGGGAGGCCGCCGAGACCGCGATCTTCCTCACCGAAGTCGCTGGCCGCCACGGCACTGCCGACTACCGTAGGCGTCTCGAACCCGAAAACAAGCTGCACAACGATGAGCTGCCGCGGGTGGCGCTGAAGATGGCTACCGGCACCGGCAAGACCGTGGTGATGGCGATGATCATCGCGTGGCAGACCATCAACAAGGTCATGACCCCTAATGACGCTCGGTTCGCCAAGCGGTTCTTGGTGGTCACCCCGGGCATCACGATCCGGGACCGTCTGGGGGTGCTGCACCCGGAGCGGGACGACAACTATTACCGCGAACGCGACCTCGTACCCGCGGACCTGTGGGACGCGCTGCTCCAGGCGCAGGTAGAGATCATTAACTATCACGCTTTCCTGCCTCGGGACTCTAAGGAGATCCAGGGCGTTGCCGCCAACACCCGCAAGATGCTGCGCGCAGGCAGGCCGGAGGAAGCCGACGCATTCCGGGAAACGCCGGAGATGGTCGCCGCGCGGATCATGCGCTTGTTCGGCGCTGGCAGGGGCGAGATCGTGGTGCTCAACGATGAGGCGCACCACTGCTACCAGGACAAGCTGCTTGAAACGGACAGCGAGGCGGATAGCGAGGATCTGGCCCGCAACCGTGACGCACGAGTCTGGTTCCGCGGCCTGTGCGACCTCCGGCACCGGGCCGGGATCAAAGTGGTCTATGACCTGTCGGCCACCCCGTATTACCTCAAGGGGTCGGGATACAACGAGGGATTCATCTTCCCGTGGGTGGTCAGTGACTTCTCGCTGATGGATGCCATCGAGTCCGGCATCGTGAAGATCCCCCGCATACCCGTCGATGACGACGCGGCCGGCCAGGAAGTGGTTTACCTGCGGCTATGGGACAACATCCAGCCTCCGCTGCCCAAGCGGCGGTCATTGCGGCCCCGAGACGTGGGTACGGGCCCGCAGGGCTGGGTGATGCCAGAGGTGCTCGAAGGAGCGCTGCGCAGCCTGTACCGCAGTTACCAGCAGAACTACACTCGCTACACAGACACGCTGGCAGCACGCGGTGAGCCGCCGCCCGTGCTGATCGTGGTGTGCCCGAACACCATCGTCTCCAAGCTGGTCTTCGACTGGATCGCGGGCCGGGACGCCGAGTTTCCCGACGGGACCAGCCATCTTGTGCCCGGTAACCTCCCGCTGCTGACCAATGTCGAGGACGGTGTGTGGACCGCACGCCAGCGGACCATCCTCATCGATTCGGAGCAGCTGGAGTCCGGGGAACCGCTTGGAGCGGATTTCCGGAAAGCAGCAGCGCGAGAGATCGAGGCTTTCAAGCAGTCCTATCGTCTGCGCGACCCGGGTGCCGACGTGGACAAGATCACCGACGCCGACCTGCTGCGCGAGGCGATGAATACCATCGGCAAGAAGGACAAGCTCGGCGAGCATATTCGTTGCGTGGTCTCGGTCGCCATGCTCACCGAGGGCTGGGACGCCAACACAGTCACTCACATCCTCGGTGTCCGCCCATTCCGCAGTCAACTCCTGTGCGAGCAGGTCGTCGGCCGCGGACTGCGGCGGCGCAACTACGCCGTCAATCCAGACACCGGCCGGTTCGAGGCCGAGTACGCCGAGGTGTACGGCGTACCTTTCGCGTTCATCCCCAGCGACCGGCAGATCCCCAAGCCCCGCGACCCCCGCCCCGCAGTAGAAGTGAGGGCACTGCCCGAACGATGGGACCTGGCCATCCACTTCCCCAAGCTGGACGGCTACCGCGTCGAACTGCCCGACGAAACCCTCCACGCCGACTTCGACAAAGACTCGCGCATGCACCTCGACCACGCCACGGTAGCCCTGTGGGTCAAGAACCAGGGAGTGATCGGCAGCGCAGACGAGGTCGATCTCGACGACATCCGCAGCGCACGCACGCAGCGCATAGCGTTCGCCATCGCCAAGACCCTGATCGAGCGAGAGGAGTTCTTCGCCGCACTCGGCGGCGCGCAGCGGCCCTGGCTGTTCCCGCAGCTCGTCGACATCACCCGGCAATGGCTTGAGCAGTGCGTCACCACAGAAGTGGGCGTCACGAAGGGGCATCTTCTTCTCACCCAGGCCGGAGCGAGGGCCGCGGAGAAGGTGTTCTCCTCGATCATCCGGTATCCGGGGAGCAGGCAGCCGGTCCTGATGCCGATCATCCGTCGTTTCGACTCCTCCGGCTCTACCGACGACGTGCACTTCGTTACCCGCAAGGTCGTCATGGACCCCCCGCCCGTCAAGTCGCACCTCAACCACGTCGTGCTCGACGGCCTGCGCGGAAACTCCTGGGAAGAAGCAATCGCCCAGGCCCTGGAAGACAACCCGCATGTCAGGTCGTACGTGAAGAACGAACGGCTAGGGTTCACGATCCCGTACGTGCACGAAGGGCGAACCCACGAGTACGTGCCCGACTTTCTAGTCCGCCTCATCACCGAACCAGGCGACGTGGAGCGCACCCTCATCATCGAGGTCTCCGGAAGCCGCAAGTCCCCTGGCCCCACGGCCGCTAAAGCCGACACCGCCCGCAATCAGTGGTGCGCGGCCGTGAACAACTGGGGAGAGTTCGGTCGCTGGGGCTACGTCGAAGTCCACCACCCTGCCGACGCCGGACCCTTGCTCCGCGACGCCATCGACAACCTGTACGCCGACCGGCCCATCATCGGGTTGCCCGCCTGATACGAGGAACGACGCATGCCCGCACGGAAAAGCAAGACGAACGCACCGACGACTGTCGACGCGATCACCCACGCTGACAAGCGAGCCAATCTCCCTACCGCCGATGCGCGTGCACAGGACTTCGTCACCCCGGAACTAGAGCAACCCAAACCTGTCCCGTACGAGCGCGATCCTACGCTAGACCCACAATTGGTGTGGAAGGGCAAGGAGATTCTCGACAGCGAGACCCTTGTTGTCGATGCCGCGCCAATCTACATCCAAGAGAAGATCGACCCTCGCGTCATCATCGAGAACCTGCGCCATACCGCCGAAAATCCCGAGGACGAGCCTGAACTCACTCTGTTCGAGACCTTTGACGGTTTGGGGGAGCTGGAGCTTGTGGATTTCTACCACCACAATGCCAACTGGTCTAACCGTGTGATTCTGGGTGACTCCCTCAGCGTCATGGCTAGCTTCGCAGAGCGCGAAGGGCTGCGGGGCCAGGTTCAGATGATCTACGTCGACCCGCCTTATGGAATCAAGTTCGGAAGCAACTGGCAGGCGTCGGCACGTAGACGGGATGTGCGAGACGGCAAACTTGAGGATATCTCAAGAGAAGTCGAGCAGATCAAAGCATTTAGAGATACTTGGGAACTAGGTATCCACTCATACCTCACGTACCTGCGTGATCGACTGGCTGTTGCAAAGGATCTCTTGACCGAGAGCGGTTCGATCTTCGTCCAGATAGGTGACGAGAATGTCCATCTCGTTCGTTCGCTGATGGATGAGGTATTCGGAAGTGAGAATTTCGTAAGCCTGATCACCTTCAAAACGACAAGCGGTTTTACGCAGGCCACGGCATTGCCGCGTGACGGGAATTATTTGGTTTGGTATGCCAATAGGCTTCAGTCGCTGAAGTATCGTCCTCTTTACAGGGAGCGCACGCTCGCAGATGATATCGGGGCACGCTACCGGAGGATCGAACTTCCCGAAGGTACTCGTCGGCCGATGACAGCTACGGAGCGCAATAACCCTCCGGAAGGTCGCGTATACAGACACGACAACCTGACCTCACAGGGTGCAACTCTCTCAGGAACCGTCCCATTCGAGTTCGACGGAAACTCGTTTCATCCTGGCACAGGAAGCCACTGGAAGACGACGATCGATGGCCTGACCCGGCTAAAGGCCGCGCGTCGGCTCGCTGCACCAACGAAGAATTCCCTTGCGTATGTGCGTTACCTGAACGATTTCCCGGTCGCCGAGTATTCCAACACATGGCTGGACACGCAGACCGGAGCCTTCACCGATGACAAGGTCTACGTGGTCCAGACGAACACCAAGGTCATCGAGAGATGCCTGCTAATGACGACTGATCCCGGCGATCTAGTTCTCGACCCAATGTGCGGGTCAGGCACGACAGCTTACGTCGCCGAGCAGTGGGGGCGGCGCTGGATCAACATCGACACGTCACGAGTCGCGCTTGCTCTTACCCGGCAGCGCCTGATGGGAGCGCGCTTTTCCTGGTACCTCCTAGCGGACTCGGCTGAGGGGCGTCGGAAGGAAGCCGAGCTTACAGGCCAGTCCTTGCCTCCCGCAGAAGTAACGAACGATATCCGGCATGGATTTGTCTACGAGCGGGTAAGACACATTACCTTGAAGTCGATCGCCAACAACCCAGACATCCATGAGGGGATGACGCGCGAAGAGATCGACGCGGCCACGCGGCGACATGCTGAATTCGAGCTACTCCACGACAGGCCCTTCGCGGATCCGAAGAAAGTCCGAGTCTCCGGACCATTCACGGTGGAGAGCTTGTCTCCGCATCGCTCGCTCGCGTTCGCCGGAAGCGCGGTCGATGGCTCAGGCGCCTTGAATGCCAACAATGCTGACGTCAATTCCCGCGACGATACGTCGTTCGAACAGACGATTCTCGCCAATCTCCGCCCGGCGGGGATACAGAACGGACGTAAGAACGAACGCCTGACCTTTGACTCAGTCGACAATTACGCGGGTTCCTACATCCAAGCAGTCGGAGAACGCGATGATACAGCCGACGGGGCGCCCAGGCGCGTGGGCATAACGATCGGTCCGCAGTACGGGACGGTTGGCCCGTCATTCATCAAGGACGCTGCGCGTGAGGCGAATCGGGCCGGTGACCTGGACCTGCTCTGTGTGCTGGCCTTCGCGTTCGACCCGTCCGTGCTGGGCGCCGGGGATGACTACGTGACCTCCGAGGAGGGGTTTGCGAACGTTGCCGCCGAGCGGCAGCTTGGCCGCGTGCCGGTACTGCTGGTGCGGATGAACGCTGACCTGGTGATGGGTGAGGATCTCAAGAAGACCAGTGCCGCCAACCTGTTCACGGTGTTCGGCCAGCCGGACATCGAGATCAATGACCGAGACGGCGAACTGTGCATTGTCCTGCATGGTGTCGATGTCTACGACCCGAACACCGGCCAGATCCGCAGCGATGACACCGACCAGATTGCCATGTGGATGATCGACACCGCATACAACGAGGAGTCGTTCTTTGTCCGGCACTCTTACTTCACTGGTGGTCAAGACCCGTTCGCCCGGCTGAAGCGGGCGCTAAGGGACGACATCAACCAGGATGCATGGGCAAGCCTGTACCGCACCGAGTCGCGGCCATTCCCCCGACCGGAGACCGGCAAGGTTGCGGTCAAGGTGATCAACGACTATGGCGACGAGGTGATGAGGGTCTTCGACGTGTGACGCGCCGCCTTACCGCGTTACCGCCGCGCGTACTTGCAGATGGTCCGGACCTCACAACCACGGCATCTGTCCCCGGGATTAGGGCGGTACTCGCGGGCTCGTATGCGCGTGGCTGCTTCAGAGACGGTTGTCTCGGCTGCATTAATCGCTGCGGGCTCTACAGGTACTGACGTGCGCGCCGCTGCCTTCAGGTCATGGACATAGGCTGCCCGGACATCGAGCCCTTCCCGGCGTCCGGCGTCAGCGTAGACCTGGAGCTGCAGGTCGTGGTCGCTGATCTCCCCATGGGTGGCGGTCTTGTAATCCACGATGGCCAGTGCGGTAGGGACTCCGCCTTCCTCGTCGAGGATGACGTCGGCCCGGCCGGTGACGGTCACGCCGTCTAGGTGCAGTTCAAAGGGGCGCTCGGTTTCCCATACCCGGTACAGGTCGGCCTCGTAGTCGCGGGTGTAGGTGGTCACGAGCCGCCTGGCTGCGGCCTTGAGCAGCTGGTGGGCGGGTTTGGGAGCGCTCGGGAGGAAGAAGCTTGTGTCGAGCAGCTCGTCGATCTCCGCCCCAGTTGGTACGTGGCCGGAGGCCTTGGTGGCTTCCGCGACGGCGCGCATGACGTGGTGGACGGCCTTGCCGTAACCGAGTTCGGGGGCGAGCCGGGGCTGGAAGCCCATCAGGTTGCGGAACCGGAACGCCAGGCCGCAGTCGATGAATGCTGCCAGCTCACTGAAGGTTATCGAGATCGGGTCCTCGTCGCTGTCGTCACGCGCTTCGATGGCAGGCGGGACGATATCGTCTGGCTTCACCTCCAGGCGCGCAAGCTCTCTGTAGTACCGGCTAGGCGCCGTGCCCCGGCTTGTGACCCTGGCGTGCCGGGATACTGAGAGCCAGTCGCGGGCGCGCGTAAGAGCGACATAGAACAGGCGCCGCTCGTCGCCGTCGCTGCCCTCGTACCGGGCGGCGTCGAATAGGTCACGTGGGACGAGCCAATCTTGCGGCCGTCCAGCCCGCGTATTCGGGAACCTGCTGGCCGTCACGGACGGGACGAAGACCGCAGGCCATTCCAGGCCCTTGGCCCGGTGGACGGTGGTGAGGTCGACCGCGTTCAGCACGAAATCGGCTTCCCCGTCGAATCCCTCGTAGGCGCCCTGGGCGTAGTTGATGATGTGAATGGCCAGGTTGCGGTAGTACCACAGGCCCCGGTCCTGCCCGCCAAGCTGTTCGCCGGGAGCGTCAGAGTCGGGCCGGGCTCTTCGCCGCACCGTCTCATAGTCGACCAGCAGGGATGAGAACCTGGCGAGGGTACCGAGCCGGTTCACCGTTAGCGGGTCAGAGTGCTCCCAGGAGCGGACGTTCAGCTCATCGAGCAGCTCATAGAACTCGGCGATGAGGTTGGCCGGACGGTCCGTTTTCGGCACGGCCGCCTTCCACTGCGCCAGGAACCGCGCCAACCGGTTCCGGGCCGGGCCGGGCAGGCTGAAGAGCCGCTGGTACTCATCCAGCAGCGCCTTCTCGGTTATCTGCCGTCCTGGCCTGAAGCGGTCCCGCCATTCGATATCGCCCAGCCAGGCGAACATATGGCCGAGAAGGACGGCCTCGGGCTGGTCGAACAGGCCCGAGCGGCCACCGGGCTGGACCGGGATGCCGAATGTAGCGAACTGCTCCACCAGGCGTGGATATGCGGCGCGGCTCCGCACCAGGACCGCGATGTCGCGGAACCTGGCGCCCTTGTCCGCAAGGTCGAGGACCATGTTGGCGATCCAGCCCGCCTCCTCGACCTCGGTCGGGGCATTCCAGACCACGACCTCTGGGCCAGCGCCTGCGCCCGGCGGCCGGTACGGCGTCATGGTCTTGTCGATCCGCTCCGGTATGGTCCGGGCAAACTCATTGGCGATCTCGATGATCTGCGGGCGGCTCCGCCGGTTGATCGTGATCTCGAACGCCTCCACCGGCTGATACCGCTCGGGGAACCGGACGATGTTGGAGACATCCGAGCCGCGCCACTGGTAGATGGCCTGCTGGTCGTCACCGACAACGCACAGGTCCACCTGCGGGCCGGTCAGCAGCTCGATCAGCCGCTCCTGCGCTGGGTTGACGTCCTGATACTCGTCCACGATCAGGTGCCGCACCCGGGCGTGGACCTCGGCGGCCAGCTCCGGCCGCTCCAATTCCCGTACCGCCCGTACGACTTGCTGGCCGTAGGTAAGCAGCCGGTACCGATCGAGGGTCTCGTAGTAGGCGCGCAGCACCGACCCGAACGGATCGGGCATGGCCGCCGGGTCGAGCAGCTCGTTCTCCACCACGTCGACACTCTTGAGGAACGCGGCGATCGAGGCGAACAGGCGGTTGTCCTGGTCAAGCTGCCGGATGCCGAGCCGGTTTGCCTCCCGGGACAAGAACGCCGTGAGCTGGTTGTCATCCAGCACGTCGTAGGTCTCATACCTCGGTACCCGCTGCTGGAGGAACCGGAAGCAGAACGCATGAATGGTGCCGACAAACAACCCGGCCAGCCGGTCCAGCGCCGCCACGCCGAGCCGGTCTTCGACTCGGTGGGCGATCCGGTTGCTCAGCTCCTCGGCGGCCCGTTCGGTGAACGTGAACGCTACGATCGACTCGGCAGGCAGTCCGTCTGCGAGCAGGTCCGCCACCCGCTGCGAGACAACCTCCGTCTTGCCCGATCCCGCGGCAGCAATGATCTGCAGGTGACCGCCCCGGTAACGGACAGCATCGCGCGCAGATCCGGTCAGCTCCGGCGCTGGCGGACGATTCCCGCTGAGTGACACATTCTTCACTGTAGGCTCAACACGCTCACAAGAGAAGGTCACACCACGATCTTGCTTATCCGATTAGTAACGTGTCCATAACGGAATGAGTTGTAACAAGATATCGGGTGACATCCCCAATGGGAGCACCCTGTCATCGTTTCGATGCGATGAGCGATAACAATCTGCCATCCACGAGGAGCCCGAACGAAAAAACCCCAAAGATGGCTTCATGGCGAGGCCGACAACGGGCCGGCCAGGCAGGCAGCAGGCGACTGGATGGGTAAGCCGGCAGGTGCGGCTGCTCGCGTCAGATATCCCGACCACAGGAACGGCCGCTGCTGCTCTGGTCATACGGTTGCCAAGGTCTGCGTGGATCGGCCTCGCCGGGTCGGTGGCTGGTCGTTTCGCTTACTTCATCGCCCTGTCGAGGGTCGGGCGGCAAAAACGACCACGCATTGCTCCAGGAAAGGGCGTACGGCAACGCGTCCTACCTATCCAGTTACGGTCCCAATTGGAGCTACGTGAGACTATGTAGGAGGGGTTGACTTACTCCTGCCACTTCGGTGCGAGTCGGCATATCGCCAATTATCGGAGTGTGGCGAAGCAGCGGTAACGAGACCGCCAGATCCGTCCACTCAATTCCTTGGCTTGGGATGCCGTCAGCAGGATGGACATTGAAGTCCGCGGTAATGTGTCGTGCGGAATATCCTGCCGCAGTCAATTGAAGCTCAACATGCCATGCTCCGTTCGGCAATGACCAGGGAAGGCTTTGATCAGGCGAATCCATCACGGCACTAGGGGGCATAGGCCCTACCCTGGCGACCTTGATGAGACCAGATGCACCCTGAGCGACAGTAGTTGATTTATCGTTTCCGGGATACCAGAAGAGGTGCGCGGGTGCTGCAATCGTTCTCGCGTCTGGCGGACCGGTTACTGAGGTCATGACGACCTGGGCCTGACTGAGTTCACTGTGTGCTTTTACCTCGATTGCCAGCAATGTCCCCGCACTATGAAGTCCATCGTCAAGCGGAACGGTCCGCTGGCCAAATTCGGCTGGAATCTGCGGAAGGGCGGTCGAAACCGCTGCGCGAGTGAATTCTGCCTCGACTGATTCCGTCAGTTGCTGCCACTCTTCGTCGCTTAGAGGCTGGTCCTCAGCGAACCCTATAGCGTTGGCAATTCTTATAAGTGCTCGGCCGACTTCCTGCCTTTCACCAATGCGAACACCCTGTACCCTCACCGTCAGAGGGCCAGGCACGTCACCTGGACTCAAGTCAACGAATATAGGAACGACCAAACCATTCTTGGCCCAGACCGTGGCTGTCTCCCATACAACCCAGGGCCGGGCCGCTGAGTCTTTCGTCAGCACGGCTACCAATACCTTAGCCTTAAGCAGCCCTTCATCAATCATTCTTTTCAGGGGGTCCTCGCCGACCGCGATGCTCGTTCGCGAAAAGAATACTTGCGCCGACGCGAAATGGCTCTGCAGAATAGATTGCAATACTGATGCGACGTTTTCGCTGGAACGACCACCCCAGGACAAGAATATCAAATCATTGCGCCTGAATCTGCGGACTGTACGCCTCCAAGCTTGCAGAAGGTTATGCTGCCCAGTGGTTGCCGTCCTGTCGCCGTAGCTCACGCACCGCAGCCTAGCCGGCATTGAGTTCGGCAGCAGTAAACTTACTTTGGATGAGACGTCGGTGAGCGATTTTCGTTCTGATCTTGGCGGAGCCCGGCGTTTGGGCTGATCAGGCACGGCGTAGCCTTGGCGTAAGACGAAACCCTTGGTAGGCGAAGCTATCGACCAAGATCCGCATCAGCCGCCGAGAGGCTCCAGATGCTTTTCGACCCTGCCGCACTGCCATTGTCGCCGCCAGGTCCTCGCATACACCGCCGGTATCATCCACCGACACCGCAAACAGATCGCATCACTCTGGCGCAAGCTCAACCCAGGGGCCAGGTAGCCGCGCTGATCTAACTGCGCAAAGGCGAGACATTCGCCGAGCTGCCGCAGAATTCGGCGTCGGCACCGCCACTGCCTCGCGCCGTGTCACCGAGACTCTGGCCCTGCCGACCTGGTGGCTCACCCAGGCTGTGCCAAGCGCTGGCCGAGGCCAAGGACGCCGGGCTCGCCTAGCTGGTCATCGACGGCGCTTTAATCCCCATCGACCGGGTGACTGCCGACCAGCTGTTCTGTTCCGGCAAGCACCGCCAGCGCGGGATGAACCTGCAGGTCAACGTCACGCCGGACGGTGACACCGTGTGGGTGTCCAGACGCTGCCCGTCGCCGTGCATGGCCTGACCGCGACCCGGATCTGGGGAATCGTGCGCGTACTTGCCCGTCTCGGGCCTGGTCGTGGCTGGGCGATAAGGACTGCATCGGCGAAGACTGCCATCCGCACTCCCTATCGGGGACGGAACAAGCAAGCCCGCCTCCCAGAAGGACGCCAACTGTGCAGGTCGGCTGCTCGGCCCGGGCAAACGCGCCAATGCTAGCTACTTCGACCTGAAAAAGTCGGAGGGTGAGTTAGGGCGTAGGGGCGTTGGCTTGCCCCCGGGCCGGGTCATCCGGCCAGGGCGCTGATCTTGACCAGGTTGTGGGCGAATACCCCGTGTCCGCACCAGGTGGCGGCTCCTGTCCTGCCGTCCAGGCGGGTGCGGTCCCAGCCGTAACCGCGCTTGAGACAACTGATCCGGCCCTCGCATCCGGTTCGCCACTTGACCAGCCGGCGGAAGCTCCGGCTGTGCTCGATGGTCTTGCGGGCGGGGGAGGTGGTGGCCTGGCGGGGGATCGCCACGGTCTGGACGCCCAGGTCATGCAGGTCACGTTCAACGGCCGGCTGGCCGTAGCCTCGGTCGGCGGTCACCGCGCGGGGCACGCGGCCGGTTCGCCGCGCAATCCGTTCTATGGCGGGCGCCAGCTGCGGGCCGTCCGGGGCAGCGCCGTACTCCACGGCGTAGTCCAGCACGATGCCGTCGTCGTTGTCGGTGACCTGGGCCTTGTACCCGAACTCCACCGGGCGGTCGATGCGGCCCTTGCGGATTGGCCGCGCATCGGGGTCGTGCAGGCTGACCAGCCGGGTCGCGCTCTCGGGCAGCTGGCCGGCCAGCCGGGACCGGGTCTGGGCGATGATTGCGGCGGTGCGCTCGATGGTGACCGCCAGCTCATCCAGCGCGCGCCGCATCCGGCCCCGCATCCGGCCGGTCAGCGCCCGGGGCAGCGCGCGGCGCCCGTTGCGCAATACCGCGACGGCCTCGGCCGCTGTCTTGGCCGCCAGGCCGGCCAGTTCCCCGGTCGTGCGGGCGATCGCCGTGCTGCGCTCTTCCCGGGCCAGCTTGCCGCGGGCGCGCAGCCTGACGGCGATCTCCCGGACCCGCCGCCCGGCGGCCCGCCGCCGGTCCGTCATCACGGTGCCGCAGGCCCCGCCCGCGGCCTGCACCCGCCGGGCTGCGCGGACCAGCTTGCCGACCGCCCTGGCCAGCAGCCCGGAGTCCGTCGGGTAGGCCACGTCCGCCGGGATCACCGTGGTGTCCGCGCGCACCCGCGCGGTCCGCAGCAGCTTCTGCCCGGCTGCCTTGGCCAGCAGCGCCTCGTTCAGCCCGGCCACCGCGTCTTCCCCGCACCGGGTGGTCAGCTTCATCAGCGTCGTCGGGTGCGGCACCCTGGCATCGAGCGGGATCCGGCAAAACCGCCGCCAGGAGATCGAATCGCTGACCTCCGCGCACAGGCTCTCATAGCCCAGCCGGTACCGGAACTTCAAGAACATCAGCCGCAGATAGCACTCCGCCGGCGTCGACGGCCGGCCCAGCACCGGATGGAAATACGGCGCGAACGGCGCGAAGAACACCGGATCATCAAGCAGCGCGTCCACCCGCGCCAGCTCCCCAGGCAGCTGCAGCAACTCCGGCGGCAGCGCGCACTCCCAGGACGACGGCGGATCGCTTAATGTACGAAACACGGTGGCCTCGATCGCTTCTAGCCCAAGAGATCGAGGCCATCGTCTCTCACTGGCGGCGGTCACGCACCACGCGGGTTTTTCAGGTCGAAGTAGCTAGCCGCGGCGGGGCGCCGCACGGGGGTCTTCGGCATGCTTCATCTCGTAGAGTTGGCGCGATTAATACTTGACGGATTCGGTGGAAGGTAGGCCTCATGGTAGCCGTTGTGTCAGCGGTGATCGCTGTTCTGGGGGCGATCTTCACAGCAGTTTCCGGCTACTGGTGGCAAACCAGGCTGAGGACCGCTGAGCGACAGGACTATATGAGCCGCTATAGAGACTCCCTGTTGTGGGCAGCCTTTGACCTCCAAAGCAGGCTTTGGAATATCCTGTACGGGTACGAGGTTGATCGCACGGGCACCGGAAGGGGATTCTTTACGGCCTTTCTGCTTGAGGGCAGCGAGCAGCAGGCGGTGTACGTGCGATACAGTACAGTCTATCTGTTCGCTCAATACATGGGCTGGGCTGAGATATTTCGGCGCGACATTCAGTTCCTAGATATAGGTGGAAGCGAGCGTAACGAGCGGGCTGTGCTCTTGCTCTCGCAGATCGGCCATACATTCAGCTACGGCTATCCCGATAGCGGCAAGGTATTCCACGTATTCCGTGTCAATCAGCGAGCGATCGGAGAGTTGATGATCCCTGCTGAAAGCAAGCCCGGAGAACGCTGGTGCATTGGTTATGCTGAGTTCTGCCGGAGAATGTCTGAGGACCGCGAGTCTCGGGAATGGCTTGGAGGGCTCCTTGATGATGTTGACTTGGCGGCACACGATCCGGAGACTGCTGTTGAGCGCGTGACTAGGCTGCAGCACCAGCTGATCGATCTAATCGACTTTCTCGACCCCCAAGGAATTCGCTTCCCGGCTGATGTGCGCACGCGATTTGCAAGAGAGGAGATCGAAAGGCAGCTATCCACTTAAGATTGTGCATCGGTCGAGCCGGGGCAATAGCCCGCCTGGGGCCGGAGCGCCGACAGCCCTGATCCAGGCGCTGCCGCAGTGTCGCGACGGTCGGCGGACAGGTTCAGTGTTAGATAGCGGCGAATGCACTGGCTGTCAGCGCTCTGCCTGATCGGCGATCTGCGCATCGTGTCAGACTATGGCGAGATTATTGCGTAGCACGTTCGCTACATGCCGGTCGCGTGTAACGCTGGTCAGGGCGAGCGCGTCCCAGGCGGGGACTGGCGGCGCGGGGTCCTGGAAGTGCCTGGCCGCGCAGCCGTCCGGCGGTAGCGGCTCGGCGTAGCGGACCCGAGGGGCGAGCGTCACGCCGGTCCCGTCGGGACGCCACTGCGCCCGGCGTTCGTCGGCCCGCAGCAGCTGGGAGTCGGCGTCCACGGCCAGAAACTCATTGACGGTGTCTACGTACAAGTCTCCGGACTGCGGGATGATCGCGGCGAGGTCGGTCAGTACCGTTGCCAGGTAGCTGAGGGACCGCCGGACGGGTCCGTTCTCGAACGGCGCGCCAAGCAGGTATGCCACCTCGGTACCGGCATCCGCGGTGGTCCCGGCTAGCCCGAGCGTGCCGCGGTCCGCGTCGTAGCGGTCGGCTACCCAGACGGCGGCTCGGCTGAGGTACCGCTGCGCCGCGGCCGGGTCGCGGCGGGCAGTGAGGATAGCCGGGGCGATCAACGACACGGCGAATCCGTCGCTGACCGGATGCGCGCAACCCGGCTGGTTTTCCAGCAGGTCCTGGACGACACGCAAGACCCTGTCGGCCGGCGGCGCCAGCTCGCTCCCGTCCTGTGCGGTCGTGATGTCGGCGGGCAGCAGGCCGAGCAGGCCGAGGATCTCGATGATGCGCATGCACGCAGCCGGGTACGCCGCGTGCGGGAAAGAGGTGGGGGTAACCGCGCTCAGCATGGCGCGCGGGTCCTTCGCTATGGGCTCGACTTGCTCCAGCAACCCGGCGGCGTATCCGGCGAACATACGGATCGCGGCATGGGCGACTTCGGGACGCGCGGGCACGGTGCCGGGCGATTCGCTCAGCGTGTGGCACCAGGCTGCACGCAGCAGCAGCAGCGCGGTCAAGGCGGCCAGGTCTACCCGGCCGTGGCGGCGTAGTCGGTTGCCGAGTACCGCGGCTTCGACCGCGGCCCGGCGGCTGCGTGCGGCGACCTCGGCGGCGGGGTCCGTGGCTGCCTCTAGGCTGCCCGGAACTGCGGGAAGCCACGCTCGTGCGCGGCGCTCCAGTGCCGCGAACGTGATCTGCCGGGCATCGATCGCGCCCGCCAGAGCGAGGACTGGCCCATCACTGGTACCAGCCAATCCTGCCTCCGGGGAATCCACGAGCCACTCCAGCAGCCGTTCATGGTCCCAGACCTCGAAGTCTGGCCGTCCGCGGCCCCGTTCAGCCTCACGGTAGGCCTGGGCTTGCACCGCCGCCGCGCCGACCAGGCGCCCGGTGGTCAACAGCACTGCCGCACGCGGCAGCGCCTGGTCAAAGGACGGATGAGCCAGGCCGTCAAGCCGCGCCTCATCGAGCTGGGTGCGTACCGCCCGCCATTCCGCCAGGCCAAGGTCGCCCGCCTTGCTCTGGATCGCGAACTGGTGCCGGGTCCATGAGGAGGGCTCGCCGGTACCCGTGTCGCCGTCAGCGGGTTTGGCGCCCTTGGCGATGAAGTCCTTGCCGAACTCGAAGGCGCCGTGCAGGAAGTGCACGTCGGCGAAGCCGCGGGCAGCCAGCAGCGCTATCAGCGGCGCGTCGAACTCCCGCTCAGTAACCGTGTCGAGGAAGCCTGCGACGACGTCGCGAAGCATAGTACGCCTCCCTCTTCCGGTTGATGATCTCCGCGGACCGCCGCTGCTGATCCGGCGTGAACCCGGCCTGCTGCGCTCGGACCCATTCAGCGTCCGCCGACGACACCATGAAACTGGATCTCAGGTTGCCATGCTCATCGAAGTCCATGTCCGTGATCTCCATCAGGGCCAGCAATCCCTCGGCGCCGTCCTCTCCGATTTCGACAGTGTTCCCGGTCCGCTGCGAGACGTCGGCCAGCGCTGCGAAGAGCGCCCGCATGGTCTGTTCGAGCCGCTGGTCGGCGATACTGGACACCACCGCGTGCAAGTCGTCGAAATCGCCGGCGATCACCGGATCGATCGCCACGCTGCCGGTCGCCGCGATCCGGTAGGGCTCGATGACCATCTCCTGCCCGTCGGGCAGTTCGACCGCCGCCTCGGGCAGCCACTCCACCCGTTCGGATCCGAGATTCGCATAGTCAGGATCGCGTGCGCACATCAGCATGTCGACCGTCTCATAGAGCCACTGCATAGTCGCGGCCTCGTACTCGGACGGCCGGGCATCGACGACACTACCGGGACCCGGGGAACTCGGATCGGAGGGCCGATCGGCAGCGCCGTCCGCGGGCTCGCCTGTCCCCAGCGCGTTCGGATCGGCCATGCAGCGACGCTAGCGCACCATGCAGACAGCGCCCGCCATTTGCCGCACGGCCCCGCCAGGCCGTTCACGTGGTCCTGTCCGTCGGCGGTACTCTGCACCCGGCTCAGGCCCGTCGCGTCAGTCCTGCTCTGTGCCGGGAAGCGGGTGCACGACAGGATTGTGAGGCGTCTTGATTTGCGCAGGTCATCTGGCTCGTCCGAGTGATCTTGTCACTCAGATGCGGCGAACCTTGGTAGATGTGAGTGGAGCGCCTTGCCCTGCTCCACTCACCTAATCGGTCGAAGGGGACTCAGCCGGAGACCGAGCCGCACGTAGGCGATGCTCGGCGTGTTGGATGGGCGGCACGAGGGCATGCGCCGGTATCCTTGGGCAAGTTGAGTCGATATACCGGTACATAAGGCTAGTTACAGCTTCCGGAAACTTTTGGATTCGATGATGCAGATACAGTTGAAGCGGACATGGCAACTCGGCGATCAAATCGGCGATGAAGGCGGTTTCGGCCAGGTCTATGAGGCAGTTTCCTCTGAAGGCGAGACTGCCGCTATCAAGCTGATCCCCAAGAAGCCGGGCGCACAACGAGAGCTTCTGTTCGTAAGCCTGCCCAATGTGCGCAACGTTATCCCGGTCATCGATGACGGCGAGACCGATGAGTATTGGGTGCTGGTCATGCCCAAGGCCGAGAAGTCGCTCCGCAAGCATCTGGATGAAAGCCCAGGGCCACGGCCCATTGCGGATGTCGTAACGATCCTCTCGGACATCGCCACCTGCCTGGTCGACCTGGATGGTCGGGTGGTGCACCGTGATCTCAAGCCCCAGAACATCTTGCTGAACAACGGAGACTGGTGCGTTGCCGATTTCGGCATATCCCGCTACGCAGAGGCTTCCACAGCTCCGGACACCAGGAGATTCTCCTTTACGCCATTCTACGCAGCTCCCGAAACTTGGCGGTATGAGCGTCCAACGGCAGCGACGGATGTGTACTCGGTCGGCGTTATCGCCTATGAGCTGTTGTCCGGGGCGCTGCCGTTCACTGACCTTGACGATCTTCGCAGACAGCACTTGCAAGATAAGGCACCGGACCTGGTAAGCGCTCCGCTTGGGCTGAGAGCACTCGTAGATGAGTGTCTTTACAAAGCACCCGAAACAAGGCCGACTCCGAACAATCTGCTTGCCCGCCTTCAGCGGGCGGTCGAAGCGCCGCCCTCTGCTGGACTGGCTCAGCTCCAGCAAGTCGACCAAGCGAATACAGCGCGTATCGGGGAGATGGGCCGACAGGCGTCGGTGCGTCAATCAGAAACCGAGCGTCGTAAGGCAATCGCCGATGCTGCTGATCAGGGGATTTCCCGAATAGGCAATCTGCTGCGAGACGCAATCCTGGCCTACGCCCCCTCGGCGAGTGGGAGTGTCGGCCTACCTATCGGCTGGACTATCCTGCTCAACACCGCAGAACTACACCTCGACCCACCGAAAACCGTCTCAACGAATCCATGGGGCGAACCGCCACCTGCCATCGATGTCGTCGCCTTTTCATCGCTTAACCTGAAGATACAGGCAACGAGACAAGATGACTACCAAGGTCGAAGTCACTCGCTTTGGTACTGTGATGCACAGCGAAAGGGTGAGTTCCACTGGTACGAGACAGCGTTCATGCCGCACCCGATGAAGCGGTTTATTGCTTACCAAGAGCCCTTCGCCTTGAATCCAAACAGCGACTCAGGCGCCGCTATAAAACCTGGGGGCAGTTACAATGCCCAGGTCGCGTGGCCTTTTACAGAGCTTGACGTCGGAGACCTGAATGAGTTCATCGGCCGGTGGGCGGGCTGGCTGGCTGAAGCTTCCCAAAACCAGCTGAGGCGTCCTCCGCACATGCCCGAACGAAATGTGCAGGGAAGCTGGCGTGTCGCCTGACGAGTCTGACGGCATGGGTGCGGATCCATGTAAACGGATAGGCTGCGCGCTGGCTAGACCCAGCTGAGCAGTAGCTCCAAAGATAGTAGAGTAGGATTATGAACTCGAATCAAATCTACGATATTGCGGTTTCGTTCGCCGGGGAGCAGCGCGGGTACGTGCGGGAGACCGTCGCCGCGTGCAAGGCGAAAGGGCTGCGGGTCTTCTTCGACGAAGACAAAACCAATGATTGGTGGGGCAAAAACTTCATTCAGGAGCAACGGCGCACCTACAGTTCACAGACGCGCTTCTTCGTCCCTTTTCTATCTTCAGACTATCTCGCTAAGCCCATTCCGATGGACGAGTTCGCTTCGGCCATGATGACAGCCGTCAAACTGGGAGACGGCTACATTCTGCCCGTTATAATGGGTAACGCGGACGTGCCCGCGGAACTGTTGCACCCACATATCGGGTATCTGCGTTCGGAGGCTTTTACGCCAGATCGGCTAGCGGACGAACTTGTCAAGAAGGTCAAGTCTGCCGAGCGCACCGGTCAACCGGAAGCTCCCGTCGGCAAGGTTGTCGGCGACGCTCTACAGGTCAGGCTCCCCAAGGTGACGCCTTCTGCCTATAGCAAGTACAACGAGCTAGACCGCATCTTCGACCATCTAGCCGAACGATTCCAAGCAGGCGCCCAGCAGCTGGAAGGCAACGGGTTCATGACCAACGTACGCGTGCGCGATGACTCTATTACGGTACGCGTCGAGCGCGGCGGCAACACCGTAGCAGGAATAAACATCAATAAGGGCGGCTCTATGGGTGATGATAAGATCACTTGGCTGGTCGGATACCGACATTTTGGAACCAACGCATCGAACGGCTTCGCCACGCCGAAATTCAACAAAGAGCGCAGCCAGGCTGTAGTTGACGTGACCGACTATAGCTCGTTTGGAAGGGAGGCGCCTGATGGCACATTTGACGGCTTCTTCAACTTGCTATGGGGCAAACTGGTAGACCAGATCGAAGGATCAGTGCGCTAGCCGTCGCTACGCCATCAATAAGCCTCAGTATTCCGACAAGCGCTCGCGTCCGTGAGAATCACGCATCTGGCGCACTTGCCGTCCGAGCGCCAGATAGACCGTTGTCGTAGGTAGCCCGACCGGCCAGCTAACCGGCACCAGTCGCATTAAGTTCGCCCGCGCCGGCAAAGATCGGCTCGCCAGGCCCACGGCCCGAGCCTGGTGACCGCTCAAGCGCAAAGCCGCCCGCCCAGGACCATCCCGGGCACTCGCGGACCGCCGCGCGAAGCCTACTCAACAGCTGGCCGACCGCTCGCGTTAGCATCAGCTCATATGCCGCCAGGCCCGCTCGACCGAGAGTCTGACAGACCTGGCGACTCAGACTCGGCCTGGTCAGCGGCAAGGCAAGATCATCTTCAACAATCCTGTCGTGCATCCCCGGGAAGCCGCGTCCCGCGGAAATGTCAGCGCCTGCCCCTAGTCTGATGCTGGCGATTCGGCTGAGCGAGAGGAACAACGTGACGGCAGCCACCGTGCACACGGCAGATCACCTGGCTCGCGTACGGGAACAGCTAGCCTCCGATGACCTGCCGCGGCTGCCCGGCCTGCGGGAAGGCGTCAGGGGCGCGGCAGCCCTCGTGCTGGTTGGCCGGGATCGGGCCTGACGATGCCCACGAGGAGCGTCCAGCAGCGTGCCGGCTTCCGCGCCGAGGCGTTCGTGGACAAGGCCGTGTCCGATGCCGGGCACATCTGGAATAACACCCTGCGCGACTTCGGCATTGATGGCCATATCGAATTCGTGGACGTTGACAGGCAAGTCAGCGGCTTCTCCGTCGCCGCCCAGGTCAAGGGCACTGAGGTCGGTTTTCCTGGTGAGAACCGGGCCGGTTTCCGGTTTACGTGCGATGCCGACCGGATCGACTACTGGCTGCGGTACGGGCGGCCGGTCGTGCTCATCTGCGTCAATCTCCTGCATCAGTGCGCCTGGTGGAAGCGCCTTGACACATGGTTCGCCGATCCTGTCCGCCGTGCCCGCCGCGTGGTGGAGTTCGACAAGGCCGCAGACCGTTTCGACCTGGCGGCGTTCAGCTCCATAGCCGCGCTCGGCGTGCCGGTCGGGCAGCCTTTGCCCCGGCTCGAAGCCAGCGAACGCCTGGTGTCGAACCTGCTCGAGGTGACAGGCTTCGCCCCGGTCGTCCGCTCGGCGTCCACGCCCTGCCGGAACCGTGCCGATGCCTGGGAGCGGATGGGATCGAACGGCGCCTTCGAGAGCGGCTTTCATCTGTCGTCCGGCCAGATCTACACCATGTCTGAACTGGAGGACGGCCCGCTGGCCGTCCTGTGCGACGGGCCGGTCACGTCGATGCCGACCAGGGAATGGTCGGAGACGCGGGACGAGGACCAGCAGAGACGGTTCATGGCCCTGCTCAGCTTCACCTTGCGGTCCGCGCATCACCCGGACCTGGTCTGGCATCCGGGAAAGAAGATCATCTACTACCAGGCGCCGCCGGACCTGTCGCGCAGGAAGGTCAGGGGACGCTACCGGGGCAGCAAGGGCCGCAAGTTCTTTAGCCCGTACTACGGCAAGGACGACGCCACCAAGATCAGCTACTGCCGGCACTATGCGGCCGGACTGTACTTCCGCCGCTGGTCAGGCCAGTGGTTCCTGGAGATCAACCCGACTTACCACTTCACGATCGACGGGCGCCGGGACTCCCTGTATGACTCCGAGTACGTCAAGAAGATCAAGCGCATGGAACGCAACAGCGCGGTGTACCAGCTCGTCCGCGCCTGGGCGGACTACCTCCAGGGCGAGGACACCTTGTTCAAGAGCCGGGACGAGCGGATCACCTTCGGCAGCCTGCTGGGCATCGACGCCGATGCCGCCATCGACGAGAAGGCATGGATCCCGCCGCCTGATCCGGCCGCCCCCGATCCTGGGGACAGCGGCCTGCTCGCCGGCCTGTGGGACCTGCCGTCATGAAGGCCCATGTCCTGCGCGAGCCGGAGCTGGAATTCCGGGCCGGGAACCGGCACATCGACCCACGCTACGGTATCGCGGTGTACGGGCCGGCCGACGCGGACGCCCCGTCCGCACCGCACTCCATCCCAGTCGGTCTCGTCGGGCCGCCGCAGGCCGTCGAGGGCCTGCGCAGCTGGCTGGAGCGGTGCCGGTCCCCGATCGACGCGAAAGAGGCCAAACCCGGGCAGGAGAACCTGCATCTGCCCTTCCCCGGCTTCAGCATGGAGACGAACTTCGGCGCCGAACTCGTCTTCGACGACGCGCTGGTACGAGAAATCCCCGAACGCCAGCTCCGTAAGCTCGCCAAGGCTGACGTGAAGGCAGCTATCACGGAGGCCACGGACCTGTACACCGACGCCGCCAGGTCGCTCGGCGAAAGCGGGCGGTGCCGCGTCATTATCTGCGCCCGCCCCGAGGAGATCCGCGAGGACGACGACGAGTCCGGCCCCGACGACAGCGAGCACG
>Ga0335081_10003002_pt1 | contig 26516 bp, 37 predicted proteins | sample Lox_Sample_35_FD_206713 | JGI IMG/M metagenome (GOLD analysis project Ga0335081, IMG submission 206713) | Soil microbial communities from Loxahatchee National Wildlife Refuge, Florida, United States - Lox_Sample_3.5 | ecosystem: Environmental > Terrestrial > Soil > Wetlands | place: USA...
GCGACTTGCGCGCTGCACCATCGCAGCGCGTGGGAATTGCTGGTCGCGACCATCCTCTCGGCGCAATGCACCGACGCGCGCGTCAATATGGTCACGCCCGTACTGTTTGAGAAGTATCCAACGCCCGAGGCCTTCGCCGCGCTCAAGCCAGAAGAACTGGAAGACGATATCCGCTCGACCGGCTTTTTCCGCAATAAGTCGAAGTCGCTGGTGGGAGCGGCGCGCAAGATCGTCAGCGAGTTCGGCGGCGAAGTGCCGCGCACCATGCATGAGCTGCTGGAAATCCCAGGCGTCGCGCGCAAGACGGCCAACGTGGTGCTCGGCACCTGGTACAAGATCGCCGACGGAGTGGTAGTAGACACTCACGTGCAGCGCATCTCGCGGCGGCTGGAGCTGACGAAAAACGACGACCCGCAGAAAATCGAGCAGGACCTGATGAAGGTAATCCCGCGCGAGAAATGGATCCTCTTCGCGCACCAGATCATCCTCCACGGCCGCGCATTATGCATCGCGCGCAGTCCCAAGTGCGTCGATTGCCCGCTGGAGAACTTCTGCCACGCTGCTGACAAGACCTGGAGCACGGTGGAGATTCACAAGTTGGCGAGGCCATAACGGCCGCAGTTGGCAATTGGCATTCAGCACATGGGATTTGGCGGTTCGTGATTGCCCTCTGCGGACTGGCAGTTAGGGATGGCCTTGGCCGCCGGCCTTGGCGATTGGCCAGACCGCCCATGATTGGAGGCTTGGCTACCGGCCTAATGCGGAGTGCCACCTGCGCGAATCTCGCGCTGCTGCTTTGCTATAATCGAGAACACCGTGGCGCTATCGTCTAGGGGTTAGGACGGAAGATTCTCAATCTTCAAACCCGGGTTCGATTCCCGGTAGCGCTACCAGCTATCACCCGCTAAAGCCCGCTAAATCAGCGGGTTTTGTTTTTGCTCAAAAACGGCTATGACGCGCGTTAGCGCACAAAAACGCATTTGCTGGTACCCAAGGTGGTACCCAAAATTTTTTTCATTGCACGCCATCACTCGCCGCCGGAAACGCGGCCTCGATCCCTTCCGCCAGGTTACGAGTGTGGTACTCGACAAATTTTCCGAAGCCGGCCGCAACGTGTGTCTCTGTGACGTGCACGTAGTACCGAGCAGCGACGGCGGGCGAGCTGTGGCCCATCAGCCGGGCGAGTGAGAAGCGGTCCATGCCAGACTGAGCGGCCCGCGTCCCGAACGTGTGACGCCAGCAGTAGAACTCGAACGGCTTGAGCCCGGCATCCTTCGCAGCCTGGTCGTGCGGATGCTGAAACGAGATGATGTGACCGGAGCCGCCAACTCCAGGGAATACGAACGCGGATTTTTTAGGCTTCGCTTCCGCCTCTCGCTTGCGACGCTGTAGCACGCCCGCGGCGCGAGGCGTGAGCGGAAGACTTCGCTGTGCGCTCGCCGTTTTGCCTTGGCGGACGTGAATCACACCGGCGCCCAGGTCCACATCGACCCACAGCAGCGGGAACAACTCGCTGTTCGGCCGCATCCCGGTATCGACTGCGAGTATAGTTGCGTCCCGCAGATTCTCGGAAGCCTTCGCCAAGTACAGCGCCTCTTCCCTGAAGCTAAGCACGCGGTCTCGGCCTCTCGGCTGTGGAAGCTCGTGGATAGTAGGCGCATGGCTCAGCCTGCCCCATTCGACCGCGATCTTGAGCACGCGCCGCAATGTGCGTAGATCGCCGTTTACGGTCACAACAGAGTTCGCAGCTACCTCTTGCCTGTGTCGGGCGTACCTGCTCGCCAGCTCGCCCGTGATCGCGTTTAGCGGGCCGTCTGCGATGGGGGCGAATGCTAGAAGCCTCTCAAGGCAGCCATCGTAAAACGTGTGCGTTCCCGGCTTCGTGTGCGTCTTAGCGTATTGCAGGAATTCCTTTGCGAACCCGCGGAAGATCGGCGGAGCGCTCGCGGTCGCTTTCGGCCACGGATCGCGCGGGTGAATCTCTCCAAGGCGTAGCGCTCGCCGGTGTTCATCCTCGGCGTCTTTGGCCTGGTGCTTGTTCGCGGTCCGTGCACACTGCTTTATGCGAAAGCTTTCGATAGAACCATCAGGGTTCCTGAGGCTCCAGCGAAAGTTGTAGTAGTAATTTTTTCCGCGCTTATAGAGCAAAGCATTCACCTCCGCAAAGCTAAGAGGCGCGGCTTCAGTCGCGCCTCATCAGGTTCTAAAGACCTCACTCATTCTCATGCCACTGCGACCCGGCGACGTTGCGAGGTGCGTGGCGTGCAGAGATGGCCACCGGCGCGGCGGCGCTCTCTGCGGAGCGTGAGTATCGCAGCTCGCTGCCGGCGTGATCTCATCGAATGGCGCTGGGCGAGCATTTTCAGATCTAGTTCATCAATGGCGTCGAGGAGATGGTCTTTAAGAGGCCTGCCATCTTCGAAAACAGGCGCCGGGTTAGATATCGTTGCGGTTGGACCGTGCTCAAACAAATGGCGAGCGAGAACTAGAAGGGTCTCATGAGCTTTTCGCATTCTGATCATCTCCTTTTGAGGCTCGGTAGCAGCCTACGCGATTAAGTATGCTTGCTTACCGGGAAGGAAGCAAGCATTATTTTCGTAGGCTGTGATACCGTTCCTGTTTTGGTCCTGTTCGGCCTTCGTTCGCGTCGTGTTTGTGTCGTGCTTGAACAGAACAGAAACGAAATGCAACTGCAAACCCTGAGACTGGCGCGCGGCCGGGGTTCGAATTACCCGTGGAGGGGGCGGCCGTCGGACAGTACCTTGGCAGAGCATGGGCGATCCGAGCGTGGGAAGGCCGCGGCAATCGGACATGCCGACACTGCATCGCGGATTGCTTGCTGCGTTCCTCGTGCCCTTAGCTAATCGCGTACTTGTTTTGCTGGAGATGGAATATGGAAATAGGAAACTGCAAGGTTCACGTTTGTTCGAACAAATAACGAACGTAGTGGAACAGGTGTTCAGATACAGACTCCTGAAACACCGTCCCGTCCCATCGCCAGGCGCGGCTTTCCAGCGACTTGAGTACTCGCCGCCCAAACGACTGAAGGACGTCTGTCTCACAGCGTTCGGCGCAGCTCGCGCGCACCGAGACCGCTGTAACGTCGGCCAGGCAGTCGGCGCGGTGCATGAACGCGTGGCTTGTTGGAACAAAGCTCGAACTAAATTTAACACCTGTTCGCCGTCCCTAAGGTCTGCGCGCGATGTCCTCTGCGGTCAGTTCTACGCCGCGCTCCCTCGCGATCTCAATCAAGCGCCTGGCCAGTTGCGGCTGTGGGCTAACCTTACCGCTCACCCAATAGCGGACCGTCCTGGGATGAACGCCTAAGGCCTTCGCCAGCTTGTCTGTTCCATAGCTTCGCACGAAGAGACCAAGCCGAGTGTTCCAGTGCTCTCGTTTTGCCAGCGCTCCGTCTACGCGAGACGCGCTGTACACCGTCGGGCGTATTGCTTCACGCGCAGCATCCTCATCGATGGCGATCAGGCGATCCTCGTCAAACCAACGCGGCTTCACGAAGTCGCCGCCAGGCCGACACTGCGGCTGCAGCAACGCACGGCTGCGCGCGCCCAGGTATTGAGCGACGCCGGTGACGATGCCAGCGAAGCCGCTCGCCGAGTCGCGCGCGCGATCTCCTAATTTGACAGCCATGCCGATGCACTCCCTTCCTGCTGCTCACAGCCCGAGCGCCGAGCCGCAGGCAGCCGCGGCCCGACGCAAGATCGATTTCTGCTCACGAAACACGATAACGTCGGCCGGATTGACTAGCCCACCATTGCCGCTAGGCGCGCCGTCGGTGACCGCTTTCGCGTAGAGCCCGGTCTCGCAGACCTCGTAGATTTGCTGAAGTCCATTTTCAGCACTCCAGCAGAGGAAGTCCTTAACGTCAGGACAGTGCGCCAGCATTTCGCGACGAACAATCACTTCGCGCGTCGACGTCATGTTGAGGCAAATCTGCTTTGCAACCGTGGCGCGCATCTCTTGGAGTGTGATCACTGGAGCCGTCATCACCAGCATCCCGCAATCCAAATCGAGGGACGCACCCAACGCGGATACGAGCAAAAATGCTTGTCTGACGCCCTCTCCGTCGCGCGACTGCGAACGTCCGCTAGCGCCGGCATTCACACCCTTCGGCTCGGTCAAGGTCTGCTGTAAGGTCTGCTGCCTTACCAGCAGGGTCGAGCCAACGTGACAGATAGAACGAATTGTTCTCTTTCTTCCCGGAAACTCGCCGACTAAACGGCCGGCGTTGTCTACGTCAACCAGGATCCCCGGCGCGGCACCAGCGTCAGGCGCCCAAATCTCGCACCCGATGAACCGCTCGCGCGCGTCGATGGCAGCCTTAATTTCGAGCGCCCAGCGGAGTTCGGCGATCGTGCCTTTCCGGACAAGCACCGGCTCTCCGGAGAAGGCGTCGCGCTCCTCCGATATGAACACTCCGCGCAAGGCCTTTACGTCAACCGGAGAGCCAGCGAGGAGAAGGTGATTTTTCAGCGAAATATCCAAGTTGACCCGCTTTACTCGATCGAGCAGGTCCCGCATGCGGTCAGTTAGAAGCATTTTGAATTCCTCTCTGTATCTGTCAAACCAGCATTAGTTGTTTCGCGCGATTCGCGCTGCACCTGCCGTGTCACGCAAAACACGCCCGTTGTAGCAGAAAAACATGACTCCACTTCACGACTTCTCCCGAGGGAAAAACCGCATCAGCGGCTTGCGAAACAGCACCGGGACGCTAGTCGCTTCGCCCTCTCGGTTCTTCGCAAGGATCAGCTCATCCTCGAGCGTGGGCTCGCCCTCCTTCTCCGGGATCCACGAGAGCAAAATCACAGACGCGTTCATTTCAAGAAATCGGCCGCCGTAGAGATCAGACATTACCGGGCGTTTCGCGCGCTGTTCTTTGCTCTGCCTGGTGAGCTGCGAGAGCGCGACGACGGGACAGTAGTCTTTCGCGAACTGGCGAAGAGTCCCGGCGATCACCTTGATTTTTTCGATGTCATCGCGGCCGGTCATGGCCTCGGTCATAATCTGGATATGATCGAGAACAGCCAGCTCCATCCGCTCGCGCAGCACCGCATGGCGCGCTTGCGCGACGAACGCTTGCGGAGTGAGACTGCTGGAATCGTTGATTGAGACAGGCCAACTGGCCACGGCTTTGACAGCGGCCTCGAAATCCGCGCGATCTTGCGGCGAAAGCAAATCAGGCGAGCGCCGGAGCTTGCCGTAGAACAATCCCGCCTCGTAACACCAAAGGCGCCGGAGAAAGCGCTTAGTCCTCATCTCGATTGACCAAACACCGACGCGCCGGCCGGCGCGCCCGTTCTCAGCGACGATCTGACCCGCCATCGCGCTTTTACCTGATCCGGGATCCCCGCCAAGAATGAGAAAATCCTCAGAGCAAATTCCCATCGTTTTGCGGTCAAGCTCGGGAATGCCGAAAGTGAGCCCGGCTTCCTGCTGCTCAAACATCGCGCTGTATGCCTCAGGAGTGGCCTCTGCAAAGGTGATAAGCGGCTTCTCACCCCTGAGGGCATCGCCGGAGAGCTGCATAATGGCAGTCTCGGCGCGGGCCAGGACCTCGTGCGGCTCGTCAGGATGGCCCAGAACTTCGGCGATCACGTTCTGCCCGACGTTCACCAAGCCACGAAGCAGGGCCTTCTCCTTCACGATGCCGACATAGCTCGCGATACTTACCCGATCGGGCAGGCCATCGAGTAAGGAAGACAGATAGGCCACTCCTCCGATCGCTTCGATCTCGCCGCGGCGATCGAGCTCCTCCACGAGGGTGATCATGTCCACCACACGGCCTGCCTCTTGCAGATCGCGCATCCGTGCATAGATGCGGCGATGTGCATCGAGCGAGAAGTCATCAGCATGCAGTCGCGTTGCCGCCTGGTAATACAGGCCGTTGTCGAGCAGAATTGCGCCAAGCACCGAACGCTCCGCGTCTAGCGAAACCGGAAGCCCGCGCTCCAAGCAATAATCGGTGACGCTCACGATTCGCCTCCATCGCTGGACCGGCGCCGGCGCTCACGCGCTTCCCTGCTCAGGCGCGCCTCACATTCTTCATCGCTTTCAGGCGGAACATACTTCGTCGCAACTTCCGCCGGCTTCACTTCCGCGTAACCGTGCCGCAAGAATTTTTCGAGCGACATGACGTACTGCCCATCAGAATGCTGACGGGCGTACTCCTGCACGATGCCCATAAACCACTCAGCGGCTCGCAGAACCCCGCCGTGACGTTCCTGTTCGCGTTCAATCACCTGCGTGTAGAGATTCGCCAACGACGGTGGGACAACCATCGCGTCCGGGTCCGCCCACGACGGATATTGCTTGAGAGTGCGCAGCGCCCATTCGCCGCCATCGAAACCGGCATCAGGACTCAGGCCGATGCTTGTGATTTGCGCCGGAAGTGAAGGCTTAGCAACCGCGCCGGCCAGCTTCCGTGTTCTGCGAGCCTCGCCGGACATGCGCCCGGCTTGGCTTTTCGCCTCACGGAACTGGCGCTGCTTTTCCCGTTGCGATTCGAGGTATGGATGAACGAGGCGACTCTCATCCGTGGGACACGGAACAAACTGACGCAGGCAGTTAGCTACTTCATCCTTCGTAGCTTTAGTGATCCCCGTCAACAGCTCAGGATCGTTCGGGATTGATCCCTCCAACCAGCAGCACATGAGAAGGAACCAATAGGCGCCCCGCTCGGATGCAGTCATCAGCATCACAGAGAGATCGCAGAGGAAATCTTTGACGTAGAACTGAACGGCCGGGGGCGAGGAGTTCACGATGCGCGCTCCTTCACGACGCGGCGCTCTGAACTTACGCCCTTCCGCACGGTCGGCGCGATCGGCGGTCTTTCGAGGATCCCAGCAACACAGCCGAGACACTCCAGCAGGTCACCCGCGATTGCAACCGCCTCAGTGACCCTGGACGCGCGGAGCACTGAAACGCTATCAGCGATGTGCCCAGCGACGGCGAGCGCCAGTAACATCTCGCCGCCCGCCCTGCGCTCGAACAGTCTCGACACATGGACCAGGTGCGCGCGCAAACATGACGCGCCTTCCGTCGCGCCGTTCTCGTCGAGCAGCGCAATGCCACGTCTGATCCGCTCGGTTGCCACAGTGCTCAGGCTTAGCGCCTTAGCTTCGCGTGTTGTTTCGTTTCGGCCCATTACACCGCCTGGATAGCATTAAGCATTAAGAGGTAGTCGGCTTACATAGTCGCGCCTCAATCCACACGTCCAAATCGGCGCGCCGGTACCGGATGAGCTTGCCTTCAGCTCGAAAGTAGACAGGGCCTCTACCCTGCGCGCGCCAGAGCCGAAGCACTGAGTCAGAAACACCGAGATACTGTGCCGCTTGCCCCGAGTTGAGAACGTTCGGCGCATCCCGCATGGGAGCCTCCGTTAAGCTACGAATCAACGACCACTAGCGCACACAATGACAGCAACCGATAAAGTGCAGCAATATCGATCTCCCTATACTTCCTGTGGAAATGTGGAAATTTCATGCGTGCCCAAAATGGTCCGGCGCAACGCGGTTTGCCGTCCACGCGTTGCCGCTCGAACTTTTTTCATTGGAAGCGCGTACTACGATTTCGTACCATAGACCCCGCATGGGAAAACGCTCGAAGGAAGAGAAGTCCGGCAAACAGAAGAACCGCGCGGCCGTCGCGCTCGGCAAGCTGGGAGGCCTCAAACGCGCTAGCAAACTGACAGCCGAGCAGCGAAGGGAAATAGCCGGCCAGGGCGGCCGAGCTCGCGCCGTCGAGTTGACTCCCGCACAAAGAAAAGCCATCGCCGCGGGTGCCGCTAAGGCGCGATGGGATGCTGAGAAATAGTTTCGAAGTCTCCGAAGCCCCGCGTCGCGATGTGGCAGCGAATAGACCCTCTCCGAAACCGTAAGGTGCAATGGAAGAGGTGCTCAAAATGAAAACCTGCAGAGCGTGCGGAAAAGAGCTTGCGGGCAACGCGAGGTTCTGCCCCGAGTGCGGATATCGATTCACTCATCCATTTGTGAAGTTCATCGCCTGGTGCTTTGGAATTGTGTTAGCGGCTGGGATGCTCGGCTCCATGCTCGACAAGGGCGCGAAACCATCGAACGACAAGCCGCCGACGCCAGCCGAAGATCGAGCAAAGAGCGAAGCTGATGCGCGGGTCCAAGCCGGCTATCTCGGTTGCCGTGACGTTAAAGGGCGCGATGCGCAATCCGGAAAGTTTCAAGTTGTATTCTGCGCTGCTGATGGCGAACGGCGCTGTCTGCTACGACTATCGGGCTCAGAACGGCTTTGGCGGGATGAACCGAGAGCGCGCCGTTCTGACAACGGCCGGCGCGTTGAAGGTCAACGACAGCGGCTTGTTGGAACAAGCAATGCGCCCACAAGGAAGGCGAGGATCTCGCGCCGCTGATTAACGTCCAGATGAACGGCCTGAGCTCGCTCTTTTAGCTTGACGGGACACAAGGCGCCGGCCTCCGCAAGGACGAGGCGTTGTTGAGGATGTTGGTTTCTCTGGTACCTCAATCATGTGGTCTCCCGCGCGTGTGTACCGGGCGATTTTAGGCAAACCCGCCTCGTCGACACCAAAAACCAGTAACCGTTCAGGAAGCGGCGCCTCCTCCGCGGCAGTCTTCCTTTCGCCATGCTCAAGAACCACATCGATTAAGGAAGACAGATAGACGACTCCTCCGATGGCCGCGATCTCGCCGCGGCGATCGAGCTCCTCCACGAGGGTGATCATGTCCACCACACGGCCTGCCTCTTGGAGATCGCGCATACAGGCGTAGATGCGGCGATGTGCGTCGAGTGAGAAGTCATCAGCATGTGGCCGCGTTGCCGCCTGGAAATACAGTCGGTTGTCGAGCAGAATTGCGCCAAGCACCGAACGCTCCGCGTCCAGTGAAACCGGAGGCCCACACTTCTCGCCCGTGAGTGTCTTGGCGTATTCAAGACAGGCGGGAGGCTTCTCGTCCTGGTGTCCCGAGTTCCGCCGCTGGTCGTAAATTTTTTTGTCGTCTGACATCAAGAACTACCTTTCTTGCGGGGAGTAACCCCGCACAGTTGCGCGCACAGCTCGAAAACAGCCGCGCGATCCTCCATTGACGAACGGCGCTGTCTGTTACGACTATCGAGCCCAGAACGGGCCATTCTAACAACGGGCCGGCGCCCTAAAGCTTAGCGACAGCGGCTTGTGGAACAGGCAATTCGCCCATAATTAACGTCCAACTGAACGGCTTGAGCGCGCTCTTTTGAGCACAGCAGGGCGGCGCAGGGATCGCAGCATCGCATTCATTTTGCGAACCTCGACTGCATCAGATGCGCGAGCGCGTGCCCGAAATAAGGGATCAACGTGTTTCCACCATTCTCGCATCGCGGCGTCGCATTCGTTTTGCGCCCGCGGCTGCCTCAGATACACAAGCGCGTGCCCAAAATGGTCGCGCAACTCAGAAACCGTTTTAGCGATGGTCTGATGCTGGATGTCCTCTTCACACAGCACTAACAGTACCCGAGTGTTTGGGCGTGGACAAAATTCCTTCGCGATTAGTCGCCGCCGATGGATCGGAAAGTAAGCCCACACGCTGTGTGCCATAAACTCCAACGAGGGCGGACTTGCGGTGCTAAAACGGAATTTCTTCTTTACAACCGCAATCTCCAAGCGGTCGTCGCGAAGCACATACAAGCCCTCCGCACACAACTCCGAGAGACATCGGCGAAGGCATAGGAGAATCCTTGGCGCAATGCCGGCGGGCATCTGCGCCAAGGTCCTAAGCGCGACGCCGGCGTCAGGCGCCAAATCCTCAGGCCCGACAAACAGCCGCCTGAGTGTGGCATCGATCGCGAAGGACATGTCCGCCTTACGGCTCCGCTTCGTGGGGCGCTTGTAAGTTTGACCGTCTGGCATCAAGAACTGCCTTTCTTGTGGATAGCAACTCCACACAGTTGCGCGCACAGATCGAAAACAGCCGCGCGATCCTCCATGATCACCGCCGCACGAATGTTTTCTATGACGACAGCCTGCCTCTTTGCGACGGCTATCACGGCGTCCAGCAGCCCATCCCTATACCCGCTTTCGCCCGGCGTGACCATAAGCCCTATCTTGCTTGCTTACCGGGAAGAACGCAACAGGAAAAAACACCATGCCAGGAAATAAGCCAACGGCTAATTCCCGAAAAAGGAAATCCGCGCGGAAGCCGCTACAACTTCCACGCGGAGTCCTTTGTTTATTCCGGCGGGTTCGCGGCACCGAAATGAAACAGCCTGGTTTTCATTGCTACACCGATACACCCGACGCCGGAGCGCCGCAGGATGCCTTGTGCGCGTGGAGCACCGGCTCTGTAGTACGTCGTTTCGACGCGGCTGGCCTTCCCCGACCACAGAGGCGACACTTGCCCTCAGCGAGCAGCCTGCGCCGAAAATTACGGTAGTGGCGTTGGCACTCATCTGAGCAGGTTACCGCCTTCTTTGCGATGCGCTCTGCCGGTATGTCTCCGAGACAAAGCCCGGCCGCTACCCGCTCAGGAGAAGACAGCACGCACCGAAGGCCTGAGACTTCAGGTTCGCTATTCGCGCCCAGCTTCTTAGCGCGCTCGATCATTGCAGTTTCGACTTTGTCTTCAGTCACCGCTCTAAACTCCTAAGCGGAGAGCGCTCCTTCAGCGCCAGGAGATACCACGCCAAGCGAACGCTCCCCGCCCGCCCTTTAAGACTTTCGCGCTCAAAAGTTCCTGCCAGGTTCTGCTAGGACCGCCAGCAGCGCAAGCCTTAAAAGATTTTTCGCGCCGGGCTTACTTCTTTTCCACAGCCTCGCAATCGACGAAGGCCTGAGGGTAGAGCACAGCCGTATCGACCATCTGGAAGCTGGTCAACTCGATCATGCCCTGCTTCTTCAGGCGGTAAGGATCGGCGATAAGCTCGAAGCCAGAGCCCCAGACTCCGATCGCCACTTCGTAGAAGACGCCCAGGAGCAACGGCGAAAGGTTGGTCCCAGATCCTTTCGTGAGGTTTGAAGGCAGTTGATTCGTACCGTAGGCGTCGAGGCCGTCTACTGTGCCGTCATCGTCCCAGATTGGCAAGCTGGCCGTGCTGCCCAATCGCGGAGTTTGTTTCAGAGCTGCCTTCACGCCGGGCGTGGTTATCCACGAGGCGTCTGCAAGCTGGTCGGCGTTTACGTTTTCAAGCAGCTCCTGCATGTCAACGATATCGGCCCACGCGGCCAGGCCGCCGTTGCCTGCATCGCTCGCGAGCGTGTAGCTCTGGACGCCAGACGTGTTGCGAATGCCGGTTGGCGATCCTCCAGAGCCGTCGCCGCTGAGGCCGGCCGCGTCGATGGCGAGAGCTGCGCCGCGCGCCAGGTCCGCGCGCACAACCATCTCGATTCCGATCGCGGCGCTTTTGCTCTGATACAACAACTGACGCGAGTACGACGTGGAAGACTGCAGGGTATGCGGCGCGGACGGAACCTGCTGAAGAGTCAGATTCGAGTCGGCCACATCGCTCCCGGAGTTCTCATCAACCCAAGAGCTGTTGGCTTTCCCGGTCTGCTTCGGCCACGCAATGTCGCCGCTCAGCCCGCTGACAACTCGGGCCCCAGCCTGGGTGAGTCGCGCCGAGTTGTATAAGAAATTCAGGTATGAGCCAGGCTCGACGAAGACGAGCTCCTTACCCTTGCCGGTCTCGAAGGTATCGAGGCCGGTTCGTCGGCTGAAGCGCCGGCCCATCGAAACAGCGGCGCGTGCGGCGGCCTGTGGATCGACGCCGATCCCGTAAGGGATGAATATGCCGCCGTGCTCCTTGCCTTCGTGTTGCTTCCTCAGCTCGTCAGAGATTTCGACTTCGAAACAGCGGGTCTCAGGGTTGAGTGCTGCGTCGATAGCCCGTAAGACGGAGTATCTTTTCAGCTCTTTGTCTGTGAGCGTGAGCATTTTCCCGTCAGTGGGAAGGGATGCTTTAGCGTGTCCCATTTGCGCGAACCTCCATAACGTGCGGCCTTTCAGAAGGGCCGCGTGTTTCACTTCGTTGAAGGTGCGGATGTGAGTCGCCTCAGCAAATCATTGAGTTGCGATTCACTCCGATGGAGGCACCGCGCCTTTACCACCAGCCGCTCGACACGTGACTCCGGGCGGTGGATGCTTCTCGGGTCAGCGGCGGGTTTCGCCAAAGGTGCGGATGTGAGTCGCCTTTTGATGCTGTGAGCGACCTACTCCGAAGACGGAGGCTTTATCGCCTCGACCACTGCCGCGCGACTTCACCTTGCAGCCAGTCGCTTAGCGTCATGTGCAACGCATCAGGATGCACAGTGAGCTGCAACGGAGGCGCGGCCGGAGCAAAGCCTTGCGCACCCGCCGCGCGCGCCGCCGGCTCGCCATGCGACAACTGCGCCACTGCGGTAGAAATTGCCGGACCGCCCCACGCCAGCCGCAGCGGGCTGAACGCCTTCAGCGCCAGGCCGCCTTCGGCAAACCGCATCGCATTCAGCGAGTGAAACAACCCCACGCCGTACTTCTTCACCGCGGAGGCGCGGGTAACATACTCGCCATCGCTCAGCATCGCGGGAATCGAATCACTCGTTGAGGTGCCCGGTCCGCGCACCGCGCCGCCGCCTGCAGCGCCCACCGGCGGCGACGGCAGATCGATCGCGCCTTGGCCCACGCCTCCAGCATCAGCCGTGCTTACGCCGCCAACGCCGCTGCTGCTGAAACTGCTGAACAGGCTGGTACCAAGGCCGAGGAAGCTGGAGCCGCCCAGCGGCAGGCCAAGCCCGGCGCCGGGATCGGAATCGATGCCGCCGGTGGAATCCGCGCCGGTGGCGCCGGCGAGCTCCTGCGCCGCAGACATCAAATCGGAGGCAGCGACAGCCAGCGCCGCGGCTGACTGCGAGATCGCGCTTCCGGCGGCGATCATCTGCGTCGATGACTGGCTGAACGAACCCGCGGCCTTCGTGCCGCCCGCCGTGCTATCGAGATGCAGCAGGCTGGTCAGCTTCTGCGTAGCCTGCTTGCTCACGTAGTCGCCAATGGCCTTCTGGAAGGTCTTACCGATCGAGAGGCCCAGCTTCTCAAAGGCATCGCCTACGCTCTTGGCGTTGTCGATGGTGCTGCTGAAGAACGTCTGGAGATCGCCCTGCACGCCGTTGACGATGGTGTTTTCGAAGCTTACCCACTGCTGGCGCGCGTAGTCGGCCTGGTTGGCGATCTGCTGCACCTGCTGCGCGAATTGCTGCGCTTGTAGCACCTTTTCCGGATCGCCGGAGGCCTGCGCGATGGCCAGCATCGCTGCGGCGATCTGCTGCAGTTGCGGAACTTCCTGCGCATAGATGGCGCTCAGCTCGCGCTGGCGATTAACTTCCAGCACCGCGCCGCTCTGCACATCGAGATCGAGCTGGCCGACGGCGAGCCCGGCATTGCCCTGCACTAGCGATGCCTGCCTGCGCTCTTCCTCGAATTGCGCGGCCAGCGTCTTCGCCTGCTGCAGTTGGCCAAGGATCTGCTGAATCGCCTCAGGCGTGAGCCCAGCCTTCTGCAGCCCTTGCCGGATGGCCTCGGCCTCCTGGTTGATTTTGACGATGGTCGCGGCAAAGGTCTTGCCTTGCGCGGTGAGAAGCTGTTCTTCGTAGCCCTGCAGCTCTTTGGCGAGCGCGATCTTCTGCGTGTACTCCTGGCGATCAAGATCTATTTGTTGCGTCGAGGCCTGTACTTCGAGACCGGCAATCTTGGCCTGGATGGCCTCCAACTCCTGCTGCTTCTGAATCCTCTGGACTTCGTTCGATGCCGGCGCCTTGGCAACTTGCTTGTATTCCGCCTCGAGGACGGCGATCTCACGCGCGGCAGCCGCTTCGATAGAGGCTCGGCGCCGGGCGAAATACTCATCAATCCCGATAACGCCGCGATCGTAGGCGTCTTTATCGGCCGAGTCTTCCGCCGCACGCAAGGCCTTCCAGATGTTTAGCTCATCAGCCGCTTCCGACTTCAGCAGAGCAAGCCGCGCCCTGGCCAGCTTGTCGTCTACCGGCTGGATGGGCGTGTTGGCATCGGAGCCGTCAGGATGGAAGTTCGCGAGACGAGCTTTCTGGCGCTGGGCGGCGAGCGCCGGGTCCCAGAATTCTTTATCGGTTTCTGCAACCTTTCGGTAAGTATCCTTCCACGTATCCGCAATCTCGTGACCCGCATCTTTCCAGACTCCGACGATTGAGGTGGCCGTCACCTTGATATCGTTGGCCGCCTTCGAGAAGTCACCGTGCGCCGCTTCACCGAACGCTTTGAAGACCCCGACGCCTTCGTCTATCAGCGTGCGAAATACGCCTACGGCCACGTCGCCCAGCGTCAGGAAGGTGCTCTTCGCAACCCCGGCCGTGTTGATGAAGCCTTCGGTCATGAACTTCAGCACGTTGCCGGCATACTGACCGAGCGTGGCAAAAGCCTTCGCGCCGTCGCCGCCGATGTGCTTCACCAGAAGCTCAGCCGAATCAGCCAGCGCTGGCGTGAGGCCGCCCTCGAATTGAGTGGCCACGCCCTTGACCGACTCGCTCAGACCCTTAAGCGCGATAGCAGCGCCCAGCGCGGAATCCGCCGTGTCCTGGTTGATAACCAGGCCCATCTTCTCGGCTTCTTCAGCGACTTTGGCGAAGCCATCCTTGGCCAGCAGGTTCAGCACCGGGATGAGCTGCGCACCCGTCTTCGAGAGCAACGCCTTAGCCGCCGCGGCCTTCGTATCGCCATTAGCCATGCGCCCGATGGCGTCCGTGACCAGCAGGACCTTCTGATCGGTATTGAGGCCGACGAAATCTTTCGCCGACAGCCCGATCAGGCCGAACGACTTGGCGGCCTGCGTGTTGCCCTGGTTCAGCTTGGCGATGGAGGATTCGAGAAAGACAATCGACTTGCCGAGCTGCTGCTGGTCGACGTTCACCTTCGCCGCCGCGGCGCTCATGATGGAGAGCGTGCGCGCGGAGACACCCGTCTGTTGCGAGAGCTTGCCAATCTGGACGGAAGACTCGAAAGCTTCTTTACCAAACTCGCGAACGCGGTTGATGATCTCGTAGCCGAGGAAGCCTTCGAAGAGCTTGCCCAGCGTGAGCGAGCTTTCACGCGTCTGCTGCTGCTCCTCGCGCAACTGGCGCAAGGAGCTGGCGAGCTGGCCGATCGCATTGGCAACCGAGTCCTGCCCGGCGGCTCCGAAGGCGATCCCGACGTTTGGAGTCGTTCCCACAATGCCCTCCCTAGTTCAACAAAAAATTCACCTGAGCCTCGTTGACGAGGCGAGGCTCAGGATCAGTCCCGTCAGCGCCGCCGATCGAAGACAGGCCTTTCAGGGACATCTCCCGAGGGACGGAGGCAGCCGAACCCTCGAAAGAATTATTTGCGGCTTGCTGCCGCATCTGTAAACAGGACGCGAGAAACGCGAATGTCATCGCTGAAAGTCCGTCAGCCATCCGCTTTTTCTCTGCAGGATCGGTTATCTCGGCGAATCGCGCGGCATTGCTGACCGCTTCGCTCGCGGTCCATCCAGCCTTGCCGATCTCGGTGACGGCGCCTGCCACGATCACGCATGCAAGGCCTCGCACCGAGATGTTTGCGAGCAGTTCCTGCCGGCAGGACTCGAAGCTTTCAGGAGTCAACCGCTCAAGGATGGGCTCGACGCCAGCGCTGCGAAATAAGCTGCTAAGGAAAGCTGATTGCGGGGGAATTAGTTCATCGATGCGGAAGGTACGCCCGTCAAGCGTAATCATTTGAGTAGAGAGCGCTACCTGCGCTCATCACTCAAGATGACTCCACGAAATAGGGAGTGTAAAGTAAAGTCTCACGCATACAAGAGCAATCGGCAGAGAGGCCAAAATGAGAGGTGAGAGGATGATCCTTTGTTTCGTGGTACCCACGGCGGTACCCAAGAGGACTGAAAGTGCTCGTAAGTCATTTAAGGCATTAACTGGGTGACAAGATTCTCAATCTTCAAACCCGGGTTCGATTCCCGGTAGCGCTACCAGAGATTTGACGCTAAAGCCTGCTAGATCAGCGGGCTTTTCGTTTGCCCGATAAATCTGCTGGCGCGTGCTGGCCGCAAAAAACGCGAATTCTGTGGCACACCCTGTGGCACAGTTTCCGGGTGATACTCCGCCGCTCAGTTTCGATGGTTTGTCATCGAAAGCGGGGGAGGGGAGGGGTCGAAGTACAAAATCAGAACCGGACGCGGGTGCGGCATCGGCGCATATAATTTTTCCGATTTTCGGCCCGCCCGGCTCCTGCCGCGTCATGCGTTACAATCCCGCTTTAGAACAGTGGAGAGTGCCGTGGCTGAGCGCTTAGAGACCATCGGAACGTTTGAAACCTGTTACAGGGTGACTACAGGCGTGGAAACCCCACAGAATGCGCCTACCCGCGTGTTCGGCACCCCTTTTCAAAAGGGCTGTGCTCCCGGCCCTGGGCGCCCCAAGAACGACCTGGCAGCGCTGCTGTGCCGCCGCTTGTTCGTCGAAGAGGCAGAGGACATCTACGAACTGTTGGGAACGGCTCTGAAGCGTTCTCTCAAACGCGGCGACGCGAACACTTTCAAGATCATCGCTGAACGCGCCTTTGGCCGTTTGCCGCAGCCTGTAGCGGTCACTGGCGATGGTGGCGGGCCTGTGGAGGTTGTGTTCAGCGCAGCGCAACCGTCGTGGCTTCCAAAGTGAGGCGCGAGAGCGTGCGGGAGACGGCTACTAGACGCTGAATAAAATTGCGGAACCTGTCGAAGTCACCCGTCTCATTCTTGCGGAAAGTCTTGGGTGATTCGTCACTCTCAATGCCACGCCCTGCCCTAGAAAGCAGGGTACGCTCGTGGTGTGCCACAGTCAGCCGCGCCTGTCTGTTCATGACTTGGCGTCCGTCATTTTTGGGCGATCAAGAGGTTGGCTATTGCTGCTGAAAGCGTATCTCGATGAAACTAACAGCAATAAGCAAGGAAAGTTCTGCGTCGTGGCTGGGTTCCTGGGTTCCGAACAACAATGGGACGATCTCACAAGGGAATGGCAAAGCATGCTGGATAGGAAGCATCGCAAACCGCTACACATGAATAGCCTGCGATGGGGGGACAGTGATCGGCAACTTTTGGCTGCGTTGGCGCCGCTACCAGACAAGTACAACTTAACACGAATCATGGGAGCGATAGCGAATGAAGATTATCGCGACTGCGTTGAAGGCAAAATCGTGGATTACGTCGCCGTGCCGTACCTATTAGCGATGCAGGTTTGTATTGCGCATGTCCTTCTACACTTAGGCGAAGGGGAGGAAGTAGCTTTTATTTTCGAAGAGCACTCCGTTTATAAGCACTCCGCTCAAACAATCTACAATTCCATTTTTGCCTTTCACGAAGGGGACGCAAGGCTTCATTCGCTTACCCATGTCCGCAAGAACACCTATGTTGCTATGCAAACAGCAGACTATTTGGCATTCCAACTCGGGCAGTTTCTCTTAGACCCTGCATCCAAGAAATCGAAATGGGGAATGTCCATCTTGGGAGATGGCAACGTGAAAGGCGTGCAATTCAACCGAGAACAGATAAAGCGAATCGTTCAGACCTGCATCTCAAAGGGAATTAGTTTGGGAAGTACGGGACGGTAGTTCATAATTAGCAGCTCTTAGGCGAGGTCGTCCACATGATCGAGGCAGCCGCACAAGCAAAGGCAAGAGGCCCGCAGACGCCCACGTTTGGCCGGGAGCGGCTCACTCCTGGGGCATACTTCTTTGACCTCGAAGCCGTTAAAGACATTCCGCTGAAATATGGGGAGGAGCCTTCCACGTTCGCCGCTGTCTATTGCAACCTGAGAAAAGCGAAAGCCGAGAAAACAGCAGACGCCCCATCCGACTCTTTGTATCAAGACGAGTACATGACTGAGCACGGGAAGGTCGTCATTAGCGCCGCCGTGGCACGGCTGGTACGCTTTGCGCCGTAGTATTGGGACGCAGATCACTGCCGAAAGCAGAGACCCACTTGCGGCCAAAGGCATGCTGCGGCATGAGAGTGTCGCCACAACCGAAGCCCATTACATCAAGGATGTGCCAGAGAACACGCGGAACGCGATGCAAGGGATAGAGCAGCGCATCCGCAAGCTGGCATCGAAACGGGCCGAACAGCAAGCCTCAGCAGAGCAACCCCAAGCAGAGCAGTCCAATTCCACCATGCAGTAGAATTGAACGAGGTAAGTGGGACGTTAGGAATCATGCAGCAAATGTGCAGCATCCCGCCGCTAAATCATTGTGGCCCTGTAGCTCAGATGGATAGAGCAGCGGTTTCCTAAACCGTTGGTCGGCAGTTCGACTCTGCCCAGGGCCTCCATTTTCAATAAGTTACAGCGGGGCAATTTAGCTGGCCCGTGATTGGCCCGTTTTAAGCGCTCGATCCAGCTTCTGCATGGCTTTCCTCGCCGACTTGGGCAGCGTCTTGCGGTAGTGTTTCTGAGTGGTGGCGACGTCGCCATGGCGCAGAATTCTCTGGATGACGTTATCAGCAACGTCGAGCTCGGAGAGGTTGGTGGCCAGTCCGCGGCGAAATGCATGCCATCCGTGCCACTCGAGTTTAGCTTTCTGCAAATCAGGCTTAATCTCGCGTTTGCTGAGGTTGTCCATGCGCAACGGCTTCTCTCCTCTTGAAGCCGTGAATACCCAGCCTTCGCTGGGCGATCCGATCCTCCTGCGGTAGCTGCCAATCATCTTCTGGAGACGTGGGATCACCGGGATCGGCGCTTTGCGAGTTTCCGTCTTGGGTTCTTTCTCTATCCCCTGCCAGATTTTCCGCTCGATGAACAAATCGGCACCGCGGAAATCCTCCCAGCGGAGTGCTTCTAGCTCACCTTTATCGACCCCGGTCCAGCTGGCGATCGCAATGGCCAGACGGCCCTTCGTGCTCTTCACTGCTTTCAGCATGTTTTGTTCTTCGGCGTTGCTGTATGCGTACGTGTCTTCTGGGGGCGGGGTCTTCGGAAGTCTGGTATCGGTGATGGGATTCGCCCCGTCGAAGTGGCCGTGCGAGCGAGCGAAGGTGTAGACGCCACTGAGGAAGCTCTTTATGTGTTGAAGCGAGCGCTTGCCCAAGCCTTTGTCCTTGATCTGTTCGAGTATCTGTGTACAGTTGACGGAACGGAATGAACCCAGCGTGTGGTCGGCCAACAGCGGCTTCAGGTGCAGATTCCAGATGTCGTCGTAGCCGTCGCGCGTGGATTGCGCAAGTGACTGCACCTGGTCGGAGGGAAAGTAGGTGCGATCAACATAGTAAACGAATGCCGGGTCATACGTGTCGATATCGAAGTTCTTGGCGTTAATAGCTGCCATGAATTCCTGGAAGTCGGGCAAGATGTTACTGCGCTTCGGGTAGTCCTTATGCGACCCGATTACAGTACACAGCTCTTGCCAGACGCGCGCCCCGGCTTTGTTTTGGCTCCAACCGTAATACCGGGCTCGCCAGCTCCCGTGTTTCAGCTCCAGTTGGCCCTTCTGGTATCTCCGCCGGCGCGGCGGGACCATATCCGAACCGATGGCGCTCGATCCAAGCATTTAGTGCCTCGCTTCCCCACTCAAACCTAATGTAGTCGCCCAGGCGCAAATGGGGGATCATGTCTGCACAGCCGCGGCGCACATGACTACGCACCCAGGATTCGGTTACCGCCAGACGCTTGGCAAATTCGATGCAGTCGATCTTCTCGAAGTCCGGCCTTGGAGCGGGCATTTCCACCACAGGCGATGATGCCATTAGATACACCCCTATTTAGTTGTCACGGGGCTCACGCAGGACGTTTCGAACTATCCGTGCGGCCGGTTCGAAACTGCGCGCCAAGTAAGGTAGGCTTCCACGTCTACTAAGGGCCGACGGGCAGGACCCGCTCCAAAACTACAGTTTAGCTTGCTCTCGGGAGCCCGCGCAGTGACGTACGTCACCGTTCGCTGTGATAAGTCCTTAACAGCGACCGCAGCGGTCCGCGTCAATCTGCCGGAGGTCAGACTTGCAGGAGCAACCGCAAGCCGATTGGTACTGGGCGATGGAGGTTGACCTGCGGCGCGTGGCGGCGATGGACTTGGAGCAGGTGGCGATGGCGGCGCCGGAGGTTGTCGACCATCGCAAGGTGGTGCACTTCCACCAGAGCACGATTCGCGGCATCGGCAACCCCGATGACTACATTATCCCGGAGAACCCGAATCCGCAGCCCCTGCCGTTCAAGGGCAACATTGGCGTCAACCTGCCGCTGGACAAGATGCCGGCGGACATCGTGAATCAGATTCTCCCCGTGTTCGGACTGCAACCGAGCACGGAACTGGCACACCGCGACACGATGGTTGCGGTGGGCAGGATGTCCGAAGCTGCCGACCATGCGAGCAACCTGCTCTCGCCGGCCGACAAAGCTGACCAGGCGCAGGGCATCGCGACTGCTGCTCCGAAGGCGATGCAGACGAAGGTCAGGAATGTATGACAGGGTTTAGCGACAACGAAAGGTACGTCCTGAATGAGTTTCAGGAAAGCAATTCACCTGTGAAGGCGGTGCTCGCGAAGTTCTGCGAACTCAAGGCAGACGAGTACCGCCGGAGCTGCACGCAGCGCATGTCAATCGTACCGCGTGATACCGAGCGCGCAGCCGATGACGCCGCCCACGCGGATGCGTTCGAGTCGTTCATGCGCGAACTGATGAACGCCTGAGTTGACGCGGAAGGATGCGTTAAGAGCGCGCGTTCGGATCGTATTGCTTGGACGGAGCAAACTCTCCGGCTACGGCGCGCTCATGCAACTCCCAGGCCGAAGCGCCGGCCTTGCGCGCCGCGAGCATCTTTTCGGGTTCCACATGCGACATCATCATTCCGCGTGACACTCTCAGGTGCTCGGTCGCGGTCCAGCGATCGGTGTAATTGCTGGCGTTGATCTCCACTCTGTTCTGCTCGGGATCCTCGTAGTAGAGCGAGATTCCGACGCCGTGATCGGCGGCCCACTGCGGCAGGATTCCAAGGTTCTTTAGCCGAACGTAGGTGCCAAGCAGGTCGTCCAACGTGTTGCATTCGAAGGCCACATGCTGCAATCCGGTGTGGCGGCCCCGGTCGGGATCGGTCGCCGCGCCAGGTACTTCGAAGAGCACGATACGGTGATCCAGTTCATCGTTACTGAGAAATGCAAACGCGGAAAATGGAGCCCGGCCCTGCGCCTCGGGCGGTACCGCTGCACGATGGTTAACCGCCATGCCGAGCACTTTGGCGTACCACTCGGTCATGACGGCGAGATTGGCGGTGCTGAGACCGTAATGCTGGAGTTTCGGATGGTTGGTGATTTCAGTGTTCATGAAAGCTCTCCTTTCAGGATGCCCTGAGCAACTATTTGTTAGGCTCCTGACAGAATAGACGTTAGGCGCCTAACAAAGGTTTCAGATATTTTGTGCCGTCGGGATGCTCGATCAACGGCCAGCCGCTAGAATCGTTGACGCACCAGATCGTTAGGCGCCAAACTTATCGCGGAGACGACATGCGTATACGAACTCCCGTCGAGGGTCGGCCGGGGCCGCCGCCGGCGATCATGGAGAAAATCCGCCACGGCCTCTCGGAACGCGAAGCGCAGGGACTCAGGGCGGTATTCACTCTGCGCGCGACCGCGCAACACGTTGACAATGCGATCAGCGAATGGATGGCAGGCTCAGTGGGATCGGCAGCCCGTTATCAGATACTGATGGCGCTATGGGCGAGCAAGGGAAAAGGCGTGTCGCACAGGGACATCGTAACGGCTATGGGCGTGACGCGTGCAACGGTGTCTGGGCTCATGACGGGTCTCGAGCGCGACGGCCTGGTGAAGTCGTACGTAGATAGCGACGACCGCCGCAAACAGATTGCGCGACTCACGGCAAAAGGCGAGGCCATCATCAAACAGCAGCACGAGCTAAACCTGATTAGGTTTAGCGCGGCTTTCGCGGCGTTTACATCGGAGGAACTGGGGAAGCTGAGCACACTGCTGCGCCGCTTGGGAAAGGTGTTCGCGGCCCGCTAAATTCTGACTGTCGTAATCAGGCCAGCAACAAGGCGCCATACAGCCAAGCCAGTTCAACGCTGCCTACCTCAATCAAAGTTTTCAACAAAAAGCACCAGGTATAGGTGCTTTTTCGCTTTGTACACAAAGTTCCAGCGGACCCACCGCTGAAGGAGCAAACGTGGACGAACCTGGGTCAGGCTCCACTAGGCTGACAGCGGCTGCGATTCGGAAAAGGGGGCAAACATCGAGCTGTGACATTCAGCACTGCGCGACCGATTCGGCACTATTAGCTTATGTGACACACGACGTCATTGGCGCGCAGTTCGTCAAAGAGTCGGTTTGGAGGTAGCCATGTCCAAACAAAAAGTTGAAGTCTCACAGGCTTCGGATGCAGTTTCCCTCGAGTTCATTGAAGACAAAATCCGGGAGCGCGCATATCAATTGTCCGAACAACGCGGCTTTGAGGACGGACATGCCATGGACGACTGGCTCCAGGCGGAAGCGGAAGTGCTGGGCAAGAAGCCGTGCAGTAGCGCAGACGCAAATACAAGAGCAGAAGCAGTAGCAGCCGGCTGATGGAGCTATTCTTCGGCGTTTAGAGCGGTTGGCATCATGGAGGGGATGCACTCATAGTTGAAAGGTAATGGTGAGACAAACCATCCGAGATGGGCTGCCTGTCTCCCTCACAGGGACGATCATTCAGGAAGCCGCCTGAGAGCAGATCGTCCCTGTATTGTTTCAAGAACCCCGACCGCTCCCGTTCAAATACCTCAGTCCGCCCCAGCCATGAGATTGGCACGCGTCCCGCTACTAGGTTCTGGCGGTCACGAGTCTATAGAGCTGAAACGTTTTCCTGGACGGGGGCGTGGTATCGGCGCTTTCGCAACAGACGTGCAACCGTTGTTAGCAACCTTTCGGGGTCGCCGCTCTTGGCGAGGAACTCGTCCGCAAATCTAATGTCTTTGGGGACATCCAGTGTCGCCGAAAATATGAGCACGGGTACGTTTGGCTTTATTTCTTTCATTTTTCGCGCAATCTCAGTGCCGGTTCCGCTTTTCAGAAAATGGTCGGTCAACACTAGGTCGATGGGAAGTTCGGTAAAGAGTTGGAGGCCATCGTCATCCGATTGCGCACAAAGGACAGAGAAACCGGCCCTCTCTAGGAGTAGCCGGCGAACTTTTAACCCCGTCATGTCGTCATCGATGCAAAGAACTAAGGCACCGTCAGTGCCCGACGCAGGAACAGTCATTTGGGCACTCCCGAGAGACGAATTTACCGTGGGAATGGATCCCTGTCGGCTTTATGGGCCTTTAGTATCCCTTTCGAAGAACCGAGAGGTAATGCCCCGCGAACTGTTCGATACGCCGTTTCGTCACCGGTCCATGGAGCCTACGAAAGGCGCAAGCAAGACACGGGGCCCGTTGCAGAGTATGACGCTGTCCTTTACTTGCCGATGTGACGCTAGTCACACAGACGAGCGGCGCAGATCACGGGAGTGGTTGAATTTGGCGCTTGACGAGGCTCTGCCGCAAACATTTTCGTTGCGCAAGTACATCTTCAACCGCAGTTTTGAGCAAGTAGGAATATAAGTCACCGCTCGCGTAAGGCGGATCTGACAACGAAAAGCACCGTAAATCGGTGCTTTTTCGTCTGCACACAAGTTCCAGCGGACCCACCGCTGAATCTCGGCAGACCCACTGCCTGAGAACGAGGAGCACAACGTGGAAACTACTGAGCAGGTTGCGACTTCGTCGCAGCCGGCAGCGACTACCACCACCACGTCCGAAGGGACGACGCAGGAACTGGAGAAACATTCCAGCTTCCTGGGATACCGCCCCGGATTCGAAGCCACTGCGGAACAACCCGCTACCAGCACAGAGGCCGAGAACACCGAGCAAGCAGAAACCCCAACCGAACAAACCGAAACCACGACCACCGAAGAGGCGGACGACCCGAACTGGCTCCCCGACGAGCAACAGAAGGTCTTTCCTGATGACGTGATCGCGAAGTACGGCAAGCGGTACGGCTACACGGCGGAGGAGATTGCGGCCGACCCACGGATTCGCCAAGCCCTCCACGACAAGATCAATTCCGACATTTTCATCGCTCAACAGCGGGAGCAGACTGAGGCCGGCACGGGAGAGGAACCCACCCTCGAAACCGAAACCGGAGAGCAGCCGGCAACCGCAACTGTCATTGACCCGGTGGAGCAGCGTAAGCAGTATTAGCAAGTCAGCACCATCGCCGTGCGGACATGGGCCCTGGTTGCGCCGAACAATCTCGGGCTAAACGTGCTCGACGTGCTTGCTGTGGAAGTGCTCCGAGCCGCGATTGGTATTGAGGGCGCTTCTGCGCGCCATTTGCCGGTTGATACACGGGGAAGCACGGGGCCGAGGTCGTGAATCCGTATACGGGTTTTTGGAACAGGTCAGCGACCGCTCTTATGTTCTTCCTGCCCCATCTGAAGGATGTCTTTGGCTGCTTTATCCCATTTGTCCCCGAGCGCGGCCAGTTTGTCGACCATAGCAGCCAATTGCTTTTCTTCACATTGCGCCAGCACGGCTGAGTAAAGGCCCCCGAGCTTAGATCGGAATGGAACCTTGTTAGCCGCTCGCTTCTTGGCGACGCGAGCCCGTCGTTGATGGGCATCTGCAGCTTCCCGCAGGAATTGCTTGGCCCCTTTGATGTCATTGTTCGCGGTAGCCAGGCAGGCGAGCCTGACGGCAGACTCCAGATCGCCGGGCGGGTCTTCCAGAGCGTCTCCGAGGTAGCGATCCAGGGTGCCCGGCAACATTGCGTCTCGACCCTCAGACGTTAAGCCAAATTCATGGCGACCCCGGGGCCCTTTGGCTAGTTCCTTTAAGAAACCGGCTTTCAGCAGTCGTTTCGTTGCCGGCAAGCTTGCACCGAGCGAGATTCGAGCCCTGGCTTGCCAGTCATATGGGGTGATTAGTCCCTCTTTGACAAGGCCCAGCAGGAACATGTCCAGCGCGCGAATTGCCGGCACTTGCTGCGGCCGCGGCCGAGAGTTGTTCTCGACACTCCCCATGGTTATCTCCGCGTCGTCATTTTGCTAGTCCACCTCGGGCATCGCGGCGCGTAGCCGCTCCGCGCGTTCGCTCCATATAGTTGCCATGTCAGGTTTGCGGGTCGAATCCGGCGCCTTGTTTGCCCACCTTGTTTGAATGAATGGTATCAGGCGAGACTTGGCAAGGTTCGGGTCGCGCAACAGATCCGTTATGCTGACAGTTTCACGGATAAGCCGCACCTTGCGGAGCCATCGACTGACCAGTTTTCTGAGCTCTTTGGTAGGTGGAATTTCACTTCCTGATTTCTTGAGTCCGTCTTCGGCAACCTTGACCAGCGACTCAAACAACTCCCGCCTGAGAATTGGCAGGTCCTTCAAGAACACTGGTAAAGGACGAAAGAACTCGCGCACAAGCGCTTTCCGGTACAAGGCAAATTGATAAATCAAGCGTGCGCAGCCTTCTGGGTTGTCGCACTCGTTTCGAAACCGTCTTCGCAGCTGATGTTCGTAGTTTTCGAGGCGCCGCAAAAGCTCTGTGCGGCGCTGACGTGCTGCCGCGAGATTGGGAATGCTCGAAGCAGGAGTGGAGCGGCCCTTCGTGCGCATGGCGGCGCGAACCGCCGTGATGCATATGCCGACCACGAACACATCCAGCGATAGACGATAGTGGGACTGTTGCCGAGCTGACTCTGATTTCAGCTCCAGCCAAAGCTTCTTTAGGCGCTGGTGCCAATGGACGAATAAAGTCTTGTCGCAGTCGGAAGGAAGTGCGTCAAAAAACCATTGGGAACACATGGTTGTTAACATTTTCCAGTGGAGTGGCTCCAGATCAGCGACGAGCAGTTCGAGCTGTCGGCGGCTGATTCGTATTGGATGTGATGAATTAAGCTCGGATAAGTTCATGGTTTTCCTCGAAGTACGCCTGCGGACGACACACTTCTGATCTCTGGGTTGGAGATGGCCGCAGCCGTTGGCGACCCCTTTTCAGAATCGGGTGCGCCGCCCGGGGCCTGAAGTGGGCATCATTCGCGACGAAGATGGGGGGATCCATCGGATTGCGGCAGGCATCTGCTGGCGGTCGCTTTAGGAAGCCGTGGCGCAGAAGGTTTAGCTCTGGCGGCCTTCTTGTCCTGGCAGTCTTCCCAGACGATTTGCCAGCGGCGCCTGAAAAGCAGATTGGGATGGCCGGACTGGAAAATTGTCCTCCTCTTGTGCAGCTGCGGCCTGATCTTAGATTCCCCACAACCTCTTTTGACTCACGCGACCCAAGTTCGAGCGGCATGCGCCGGTCTTTGGCCAGCCATTTTCCCATCAGCTGAAACGTTTTCTGGACCGCTTGGCGCGCCTTTCGCCTGGAGAATCCGAGATTTCTTACGGCCTTCTCCAGATCGCCGCGCTTAAGTGTCGGCATTAGAGCATTTTCAATTTAAGTATTTAAATATCCGCAGGCCGTGAAGTAGTTCGCGCATTCCTGCGAGGAAACCGACGGGAGCAGATTTGCGATTTCTTCCCAGAGGCTTTCGGTGGATCGTCGGGC
>Ga0335081_10003003_pt1 | contig 26508 bp, 21 predicted proteins | sample Lox_Sample_35_FD_206713 | JGI IMG/M metagenome (GOLD analysis project Ga0335081, IMG submission 206713) | Soil microbial communities from Loxahatchee National Wildlife Refuge, Florida, United States - Lox_Sample_3.5 | ecosystem: Environmental > Terrestrial > Soil > Wetlands | place: USA...
GCGCCCATCTCGCACCTCCCCCCGATCGGCGTGCTGTTCGCCTCCTTCCTCGGCTACAACCCGATGCAGCAACTGCTCGGCCCGCTGCTGCATCATCTGCCCCCGGCACACGCGGCCTACGTGGCCGGGCGGGAGTTTTTCCCGCACCTGATCACGGCACCGTTCCACAGCGGTCTCGGCGTGGCCTTCGGGTTCGCCATCGCGGCCAACGTGATCGCGGCCGTCGCCTCGGCGCTGACGGGCCGGCGCACGCCGGCCCCTGCCGCGCACGAGTCACTGGGTTACGAACTGGCCGCCGTGGCCGGCGAAGGCGGCTTCGAGCCCGGTGAACTCGTCGTCCCCAGCGTCCCGGAAGAGAGCGCGGGACCGCCCGGCAAGCCTGACTAGGGCCAGTGCCTTGTTGCGTTCTGGTTGCCAGCCAGTCAGGGGATCCGCGCCGGCTAGCCGGCTCGTGTCCGCACCGCCGGGCCATGACACGGACAGGCGTACACGCCGGACGCGGCCGGCCGGGTGGATGCGATGCTGGCAGGGTCCGCGAGCCGGCAGACACAGGCAAGGGGGAGACCGATGGCAGGGACGAACGAGGCCGTTGCGGTGCTCGGCATTGGCGCGATGGGCCATGGGATGGCGACTAGCGCGTTGCGCGCCGGCATCCCGGTCATCGTCTGGAATCGCACGATGGAGGCGACCCGGGACCTGGCCGGGCACGGCGCGCGGGTCGCCGGGACTGCGGCCGATGCGGCGCGGCGGGCCGCGGTCGTGGTCACGATGGTGACCGACGCTGACGCGGTCATCTCGATCGCCCGGGACCAGGGCATGCTTGCTGGGGTGGCGGCCCGCTGGTGTCGCCGTGGCAGGCGGCCAAGCTGGAGCGGATCGCCGACCGGGAATTCTCGGCGCAGTTCGCGCTGTCGCTCGCGGTCAAAGACGTGCGCCTGGCCCTCCAAGCGGCCGGTGACGCCCGGTTCGCCGCCCTTGCCTGCCTCGCCGGCGAATGGCAGCAGGCCATTGACCAAGGACTCGGCGAGCAGGACCTGATCGTCGTCACGCGCGTGATCGGACAGCAGGGCGGACGAACATGACCCTGATCGGCTACACCATGATGTGCGAGCCGCCGGCCGTCCCAGGCAATCGGCGCTCGCGCGCACGGTGCGCCGCCCACTGCGACGACAGCCAGCCGGGCAGGTGCCTAGCCATCGGCGGTCCCGTATTTCTCGAGCAGCTCAGCGGCCCGCACGGCGAAGCGGGCGAGTCGGACCTCGTTGGCGTCGCCGATGTGCTGGGCTCGGGCCAGGAATTCCTTGGTCTGCTCGAGGGACCAGCCGCCCATCGCCAGCTCGTTCAGCAGCTCGCGGACGTCATCGGGCAGCGGGGGGAACGCTGCTTCGAGGACGTGCCGGACGATCGCCCGGTTCGCGGCGACGTCTGCGTCGTTGGCCTCGCGGAGCTTCCCGGCGGCGACGTCCGCGTCGGTGAAGTCGCGGGCGTCGGCCTGGTATACCGGGTCTACCTCAGTCCACAGCACCATCGAGGCACGGGTCACCATGTCTTCGGTCACGCGAGATGCGCTCTGGTCAGCCATGCCGTCCAGCCTTCCTTCCTTCTGCTGCGCTGGCGCTCTGCCGAGCTGGCGCTGCAACCTCCAGTCGGCCGGACTCGATGACAGCTGGTCCTCTCCTGCATCAGGTCGTACCACTGCCGCGGGTCGGTAAATGGCCAGCCGTCACCGGCCCGGTCTGCGGCGCGCAGCACGGCTTGTCAGCGGCGCAGCGTCGGCAGGGAGAGTGTGACCTCCCGACGCGGCAGCGCTCAACGACCCCTCACGCACCGTGACGCCCGCCGTGTACCTGGCATGCTAGTGCAGGAGCGCCGGTCAGCGAAGTTGCGTGCAGTGAGAGTATTCGTAGCCAGGCGCTACGACACAGTCCGCAGCAGGTTCCGTAAGACACGGGCGCCTGCGGCCACGGGGGGCAGGCGTTCGCCGGATCGTCTGGCGGTGCCCGGCTCGGTACGATCGCGGCATGGCCTATGACGAGGATCTCGCCGCTCGTATCAGGGACCTGATCGGCCCGGACCCTGATCTGACCGAGAAGAAGATGTTCGGCGGGCTAGCCTTCCTCATCGGCGGGCACATGGCGATCAGTGCCAGCGGCCAGGGCGGCGTGCTGGTCCACGTCGATCCCGGGCGGTCAGCCGACCTGGTGGCCACGACCAGGGCCACCACCGCGGTGATGCAGGGCCGGGAGATGCCCGGCTGGCTGCGCGTCAGCCCGGAGGACCTCGCCAGCGACGACGACCTTTCCCGATGGGTGGACATCGGCATCGGGCACGCGCGGTCGCTGCCGCCGAAGCAGCCGGCGAAGAACAAGCCGAAGAAGTAAGCGACCGCTATGCGCGGCCTTCGGCGCGCCGCGGACCGCTGGGTCACTCGCAGCGAGCGCGGAGCCGGTCGCGGCAGGCATCAGCAGACGCATGAAGATCTTGCGGTTGGTCCGCTTACGTGAATAGCCCGGATGGGTGTTATGCGGGTGTCGGAGCTCACCGGGCCCTTGGGGCCGTATAACGCTGAGGCACGGGCGATCATCGCTAATTTTTTCGGTATGATATGCGGATATGATCACCCGTGTGTCAGGCGCTCTTCGCGGTGAGCGCGGGCTCGAGTGACAGGCGGGCGAGTTCGACGCGCGAACATGGGGGGCATGGTCGATCACCCAGAGCGCTGGAGCTCCCCGTTCACCCAGGTCGAAATGCGCAGACTGTGGACGTACAGTGACGGCGCCCTCGCGGCCAAGGGGTACCGGTTGCCGCGTGGCACCGCCAGGGCCGGAAGCTGGGTCCTGGTCAACGAGGCGACCGGGAACGCCCAGGGCGTAGTTCGGCCGGGAGAATTCTCCCGCCGGTTCCGGCCGGTGGACGTGTTCGCCGATGTACCCGGTCTTCCCACCCATCTGGGGACGGTTACCGCGTCTGACGGCACCGCGCTGGTGAATCTGGTACTTGATCGCAACCCCTTCATGCTGGCTAACGGGCCCCGTCGGGTGGCAAGGCCCCACGCGCTCATGGTGCCCCGCCGCCATCGCGACGGATGGTCGTCGGCCACGGCTCACGAACTGGCGGCTTGTCATACGGCGATGACCCTGGTCGCCGCGTGGTACCGCAGCATGGACGGCGGACACGTGGTGTTCTGTGCCAATGACAGCGCACCCAACCTCGACTACCTGCGCGACGTGGAAGTCGCGGGCGGGACCCTGGCCGGCAGCGGCACCGACGCGGCAGTCACCAAGAATCCCCGGCAGGACGTGCAGCACGCCCACTTGCACGCCTTCTATGCCGAACGCGGCCGGACCGAGAACCACGAGTCGTCGGCGCTTAAGGGCTATCGCGTCATTGCAGAGGGTCACCGGGCGTTCAGTGCGGCCCTCGGCAGCGACGCCGTGAAGCTGGAACCTGACCGCACGAGATATGCCGCCGACGTTCGCGTTGCGGCGCAGCCCTGGGGTGGTAGTTACTGCTCCTACCGGCTGGGCACAGCCGGTCCCGTCTGGGTCATGCCTGCATTGGGACCATCCCAGGACGAGGTCAACCGGCGCCTCGCCCGGGCCGATGGCCTCAAGGCGGAACCCGACCCGAAGCTGGGCGGGGCCATCAACCTGGTGCGGCCCGGCCTGGCCGACCCCGAGCGGCTCCAAGCGGCACAACGGGCCACAGCTGAACAGCAGGCGGGTTTCGAGGCCTTCACCGCCCAGCACGGACTGAACCCACGATCGCTGGCCGTGGGTCTCACACCCGGCACGCCCCGCGCCCCGTAAAGCCTACTGGTCTCCGCCCGGACCGTCGAAGGACGCGCCCGCGTCGTCATGGACATAGCGCAAGCCGATCTCGAAGCGGGCGACCGTCTCCTCGGTTCGGCCGACGAGCTTGCCGGCTGGCTCCTGGCCGATGATGACATCGCCGGGCGGGGCCAGGCCTTGACCCGGCGGACCTGGCACTTGGCGGTGGCCGACGAGCCCGCGGCGGGTGCGCAGAGCGTGGTCGGCGCGGGCCGGACAGGACCTGCGAGCTGAGGCCAGGCGGGCCCCGGGACGACGTGCGGCCATCAGCCTGTTTCCCCGGTGCCCGCCAAAGGCCATACTACTCATCGTCGCGCACGCCGATAGCGGCACCGGGCTAGTCGGGCGGCGCCTGTTCAGCGGTCGGCCGGTATCGGGTGCGGTGCTTTGCCTGAGCGGCCGGGGTAAGGGGACTGGGTGGCGGGAGGGTTTTCACTTCGCCGAGGCCGCACCGCTGGTGCAGCCTCACCAGCGGTGCCGGCGCCCACCAGTTCCAGCGTCCGAGCAGGGCCATCAGTGACGGGACCAGGAGGGCCCGGACGATGAAGGCGTCGATGAGGACCGCGGCCGCGACGCCGACGCCGACCTCCTTGAGGAACACGAGTTTGGAGGTGGCGAACGCCCCGATGGCCACGGCGAGCAGGATCGACGCGGAGGTAATGAGTCGGCCCGTGCGCTGCATGCCGACCGCGATGGCTTCGCGCTCGGGGACGCCTGGCCACCGCGCCTCGCTGATCCGCGACAGCAAGAACACGCCGTAGTCGGTCGAGAGCGCGAACGCCAGGGCCGCCAGGATCAGGAAATCGGTTTCCTCGATTCCTCCCTGACTGGTGTAGGCAAGCGGCCCGGTGAGCCGGCCGTCTTGGAAAATGAACACGAGGACGCCGGTAGCAGCGGCCGCCGTCAGCATGTTCATCAGCAGCGTCTTGAAAGGCAAGATCACCGAGCCGGTCATCAGCCACAGCACCAGGACGGTGACGATGACCAGGATCGTGATCGCCAGCGGAAGCGTAGCCGCGATCGTCGCGCCCTGGTCGGCGAAGTCGGCAGCTGACCCGCCGACCAGGACCGGCACGGGCGCGGTCAGGGCCCGCACCGCCGCGACGGCCTGCTGCCCAGCCGCTGAGATCGGGTCCGCCGGGCTGGCCAGCGTGATTTCCCAGGTCCCGGGGGCCAGGGCCATGGGGCCGCTGGCCCGGGCTATTCCGGGCAGCCTGGCCAGCCGGCCAGCGTAGCTGGCCAGCGCGGGTCGCGCCGAGGCAGGAGCGGATGCCACGACGAGGATCGCGTTCGCGTCGTTAGACGGCGGGAAGTTCCTGGCCACGGCGTCCGAGACGACCCGCGCGCTCTGGCTCGTTGGCAATACGGCCGCGTCGATGCCGCTCCAGCGCACGCCCAGCGCCGGGGAAGCGATCGCCAGCAGCAGCGCCGTCGTGCCGACGGCCACCAGGACCGGACGGCGCATCACGCCATTGGCCAGCCGGTACCAGCCGCCCTCGGGTTTCGGGGGCCTGGCGCGGCTGATCCGGCGGCTAAGCAGCACCAGCAGCGACGGGACGATCAGCAGTGCGCTGGCCGCGGCGACCAGCGCGACGACCGCGCCGCCGAGGCCCATCGAGACCAGGAACCGCTGCGGGAAGACGGTCAGGACAGCGAGGGCAGCGGCTACCGTCGACGCACTGAACAGGATCGTCCGGCCGGTCGTGACCATGGTCACCCGCAACGCGCGTTCGGTGCTGGCGTCCTGCCGCATTTCCTCGCGGAACCGCCACACCAGGAACAGGCTGTAGTCGATGGCCAGTCCGAGCCCCAGGCCGATCACCAGGTTCAGCGCGAAGATCGACAGGGGCAGCGCCATGTTGATCAGCCGCAGGACGAGGAACGTGGCCAGCACGGCCATCCCACCCACGGCAATGGGCAGCAGAGCCGCGACCCCGCGGAAGATGAGGAAGGCGAGGATCGCCAGCAACGGGAAGGCGATCGCTTCGGCAAAGCCGAGGTCGGACTGGGCCTGCTTGCCAAGCTGGGCTCCGGCGACGTCCGCGCCGCCGAGCAGCACGCCGGACCGGCCGCGCAAGGCCGTTTCGATATTCGAGACGACGGTGTCCGGGTCGGGCGCGGCTCGCAGTGTGGCGACCACGAGCGATGAGCGCCCGTCGGTGGAGACCAGACCGGCATCGTGACCCGGGACCGGGGCTGTCACCGCGGCCACGCCGGGAGCACGCGCGATCGTCCGGGCGGCGGATGCCACGGCCGGGCTGCCCGGTGGCGCCGGCACCAGGGCCAGTACGCCGGGACTGGGCTCCTCGCCGGTCACCCGCTCGAGAAGGGCCTCGGCGCGGGCGCTGGCCGAGCTCGGGTCGCTGAACGGGTTGCGGGCATTGAGCAGGCCGACGGCCGTGGAGCCGAACACCCCGGCCACCGCGAAAACCACCAGCGCGAGCAGCATCGTCCGGCGGGGGTGCCGGATGGCCAGGTTGGCCAGCGCGCCGAGCATGTCAGCCGACCTGGCAGGGCGTCCGCGCTCCTGCGGCGGACGCCGCCAGGAGCATCGGGCGCACCTCGGCGACCCAGTCCAGGTTGGCCTGCTCCCGGCGCAGCCCGAACATCGCGGTCGACCGGCGGAACACCGAGGCGGGACGGTCCGCCAGCTTGTCCGCCATCGCCGCCAGCCGGTCCCGCCGGGCTCGCGCCGCCGACTCGAACTCGTCCAGCAGGGCCGCCAGGTGTTCCGGCGACGTGCGGTCGCCGAAGAAGATCCGCACCAGGAACAGGCTGCGCGAGCGCTCTTCTTTCATCACCGCGTCGCCCAGCCAGTGCCGCAGTTCGTTGCTCCCGTCCGGGGTGATCTCGTACACCCGCTTGGTCGGCGCGTTCTCCTGCGCGATCTCGGTGGCCTCGAGCAAGCCCAGCCGACCCAGCCGGTGAAGCTCGGAGTAGATGTGGCTTCGCGTCAGCGGGAAGAAGTTGCCGATCGACCGCTCCGCGTAGGCGGCCAGCTCGTAGCCGGTCATCGGCCTGATCGACACCAGACCGAGCACCACGTACGTCGTCGCGGAGAGCTCGTCGTTGCCTGTCATAGCTGCCACCCTAGTCCTAATAGGATCAGAGCGGCAAGGGCGTCACCATGACGGCTTGCCCGTGCAGAACGGGTGGCAGCGCTAGCAGATGTCGGCGTGGATCACGCCGTTGGCTCTCTGCATCAATCACTTCCGGCGAGCGCCGCTGGTGCGGCAGGGCCGGTACCGGAACCCCGGAAACGATAGGCAAACCGTGGGGGTTCCGGGCCGCTATCCGTATGGCAGGCAGTGGGACCGGTCAGCAGGACGAAGGAGGGGAAGCGCCAGGACTTTTGGCCCTGCAAACCAGCGTGTAACAGAGATTTAGTCACGCCAGCTCAGCAGAGGCGCTATCGGTTCGCGGCCGGGGGGTGCCTGCGATGGAAATAACACAAGACTGGTCGGTGGCGGAGTGGCATCTCGTCCCGCCGTTCGCCGAGGCGGTCAGGCACGTCCACTCACCGCTGTGCGGCGATCATCCTCGCGTAGTGGTGGGCGTCGGCGATTCTGATCAGTCAGTGGCGGCCCTTCGGTGGGCGGGCTGGGAAGCTCAGCTCCGGGGGACGCATCTGCACGTCGTGAACGCCTGGGAACGGCATGGCTTCGAGGCCCGGGTCCAGCGCAACCAGCGGCAACGGCAGGCGAGCAGGCTGCTGAGGCAAACGCTGGACAGGGCATTCCCCCAGCTCCCCGGGCACGTGGAGCCGGTGACGGCCGAGAGCCGCCCGGCGGAAGTCCTCGTCGCGGCGAGTCACGGCGCGGCCCTGGTCGTCGTCGCCTCCCACCAGCGCGGGCCGTTCGGGTCCCTGTTCACGTCGCTAGCAGGGCGTGGCGCGGCATTCCCGGCCTGTCCCGTGGCGGTCGTGCCGGACGGGCGGCATGAGCATTCTCGCCCCGGCATGGTCGCGGTCGGGATCGACGGCTCATTCACCTCGTGGGACGCACTGCGCTGGGCCGCGGCAGAGGCTCAGTACCGCGGTGCCGAGCTGAGGGTCGTGCATCTGGCGTTCCTCCAGGCGGGGAAGCTGTCTCGGGATCTGTCGCATGACGAAGGCCAGATGCTGGTCCGTATGCTCGGCGAGGTCCTGGCCGGTCCGCTGGCCGGGGTGACGGCCAGCGTTGACCCAGAACCCCCGCATCGCCACATCTCGGGCGATCCGGTGCAAAGGGATGAGCCCATCGGCCTGGTCCTGGCCAGGGCGGCGGCGGATGCGGACCTGCTCGTGGTGGGTTCGCATGGCTACGGGAACGTCCCTGGCGTGGTGACGGGCTCGGTCGCCATTGACTGCCTGGCCGGTGCGGCGTGCCCTGTCGTCGTCATCCCGGCACGCCGCGAGGATGAGCCCGACCGTGACCTGGATGCCGAGCCCGCCACGGAGCGGGGACCCGCTCCGGCCCTGCACCCTCCGGACAGTACGGCCCCGCCGCTTGTCCCAGACATGACCGGCCTGGCCGATCACGCAGGGCTTGAAGCCCTGCCGCTGGAGGTGTGCCTGCGGCTGCTGGAGTCCGTCCCGGTCGGGCGGGTCAGCTTCTGCGCCGGCGGCGAGGTGATCACCCTGCCGGTGAATCATGTCGTGGACGGGAAGGACGTGGTCTTCCGCACGGACCGCGGATCCAAGCTGTCCGCGGCCGACCGCCGCGATCACGTCGCGTTCGAAGCCGATGACTACGATCCGCGGACCCGGACCGGGTGGAGCGTCCTGGTCAAAGGCCGCGCGGAGGTGATCCACGAGGATTCCGAGATCCGGCGGCTCAGCTACCTTGGCCTATACCCGTGGGTTACCGCCGTGGACCGCCCCTTCTGGATCCGGATACGCCCCACCTCGGTCACAGGGCGGCACACGCCATTGACGACGCCTCAGCCAGGCTGAGTCGGCCTGCGGATGACGCACGGCCGCTCGAACACCTGGACGCGGTTGGTCATCACGCCTGGGGGCGCACTGGATGGCCGGGAGTTCTCGGGGCGTGGGTCCAGAAAAACGTGAAGGCATCGATGTCCGGGGGGAGGAGTACGTGAACCCGCCGCCGAGGTTCACGAACGTCACGGGCATTCCTGGCCCATGCGGGCCGACGTTCACACCCCGGCCTTGCCGGCCACCGGCCGGTCGATCCCGCCAGGGCCGAAGGCGTCACCGAGATGCGTCATCTGCCCGGGGTCGGGCGGGGGACCAGATCGCTGGCGGGGGGGCAGCCCGGTCCGGCTGAACTCGCGACAGCTCTCGGGGCCATCACCCGACCCCTGTACGGAAGCCCCTGGCTTTCCGCAGCAGCCCGCTAAACGGAACCCAGAACCGCTGGGTCCGCCGAATGGGCACCGCGCCAGCTGGCCGCCTACGTTTCGAGGAAAGCCTGGATAAACCAGCCCGCTCCCACCACGAAGATGAGCGCCAGAGTTACCACGGTAACAGCGCCGACAGCAATGAGCATCGCAGCGATAGTTTCCATCATGCCCCCTATCGCGAGTACCTCCATCTGCCTGCAGCGTCGGCCCCCCGTCAGACTCACACCAGGGACCTTGGCCTCTCCCGGCGCGGCTAAAGTCCTGTTCACAGGAGGCCGGCCAACGCCGGGCCAGGAGGCCGGGCCAGGAGGCCGGCCAACGCCGGGCCAGGAGGCCGGCCAACGCCGGGCCAGGAGGCCGGCCAACGCCGGGCCAGGAGGCCGGCCAACGCCGGGCCAGGAGGCCGGGCCAGAGGCCGGCCAACGCCGGGCCAGCCCGGGAGCCGCCCATCCCGCACGGCGCACCAAGCAGGCCTGACCAAAGCTGAGGACGGCAACGATCCGCCTGATCGGCGCGGCCGCCGCCTCCGGTGAGGCTCCGCTGGTTATTGCTTCGCTTTCTCCTCTTCCCCGCTCAGAACGACCGGGCCCCGGATAGCACCGTCCTGGCTTGGCAGCTGGAGCCTGATCTGCATCGCCGGGAAGTCGCTGGGGTCAGGAGCGCTCGTCATCGAGAAGGTTCCGGTCCCGCTATAGGGGACGAGGAACGTGCCAGCGGACGCCACCAGCCGGCCGTCTCGGCCCACCCACCAGCATTGGTACCACCGCCCGTAGTCAAAGTCCTTGAGGTGGTGCACGGTCAACGTGATTTCCCAGCTCCCAGAACCATCGGGTCGGGCCATCGCCACGCCCCAGGCCGCCCGTCCCGATCCCGGGGGCGGAACGAGCTTGAAGGTGACGGCTTCGGCTGGGAGGCCGCCGCCATGGCTGAGCGGGACGATAACGGCGGCGGCGATGATGGCAGCGGCGACGGCAGCGCCAGCAGCGAGGCGGCGTCGATAACGTCGCCACGCAGGCAGCCGAGTGACCGTCGCCCGGGCCTGCGGCTCGGCGGCTTCAGGCTCGGCAGTCGGCGGCCCGGCGGTCGGCGGCCCGGCGGTCCGCGGCCCGGCGGATGGCAGCTGGCCGGCGGGTGGCGGGCGGAGCCAGGTTTTGTCCTCGGCGGGAGGTTCGCGCTGGGGAAACAGGTGGATGCGGGCGGCAGCCCGGTCCGCGGCGCCGAACCGGCCATCGGCCACGACCCCCTGCCGGGCCAGGGCGGCGACCATTGCGCTGACGGTTCGGTGTTCAAGATCGGCTGGCGGCTCGACGTGCGGGGGAAGGTTCTTGACGATCCGGCCGATCTCGCTGTACTCCTCGACGACGGCCTGGCAATAGCGGCACCCGCCGAGATGGCGGTTGAAGTCGGCCCGCCGGGCGGCGCGCAGATTGCCCCATACGAAGTCGAAAGCATCCCCATGGGCCAGCTCGATATCCCGCTCAGAAGGCATCGTCGCCACCTCGCAGGCTGGCCAGCTCGGCCCGCAATGCGTCTGCTGCCTTGGCCATCCGGGATTTGACGGTGCCGATCGGGATGCCGAGGCGCTCGGCGATCTCGGAATGAGTGAAGCCGTCTCGGACCAGGCGCATCACCGTAGCGTAGATCGAAGGCAGCTTGTCCAGGGCCTGGTCCACGGCGAGGACCGTGAGGGCCTCATCGACACTGTCGTATTGCGGCGGTAGCTGGAAGTCCTCGACGGGCAGGAACGGCCGGGATGAGGGGCGGCGAGCGATGTCGTAGGCCACGGAGCGGGCCATCGTGAACAGCCATGCGCGTACCGGGCCTCGTTTGGGGTCATAGTTTCTGGCCTGCTGGCAGAACTTGATGAAGGTCTCTTGCACCATCTCTTCGGCCAGCCCCTGGTCGTGGAGCACGTGGAAGCCGAATCTGAACAGATCCATGTGGTATTTGCGATAGAGCTTTCGTGCCGCGTCGTCGTCGCTCCTGGCGGCGACCTTGGCAATCATGCCTATCTCGTGAGGTCCGGTTCGCGGTCCGCTGTCGGTCCACAGCACAGCAACCCACTCCTGCCGAGTTCTGCGAGATTCCCTACCGGTTCTACGAGATCGACCTGCCGGTCGGTTCACTCAGGCTCGGCGCCTGGCTCCGGCATCCGGGTCCGCCCGCGAAGAAAAACAATGCCGGCCGAGCGAACTGATCGGCCCTCCGGCCCCGTAGCTGAAGCGCTGACGACGCATGTGACGACAGGGAGGGAGCCGCATATGGCGAGCATGCCGGAGCTGGACGGCGCCGAGCGCCACCGGCGGATGTATCAAGGGTCCGGTTGGGGGCTCTGTAGCGGTGATTGCCCCTTCAAGGCGTGATCAGCCCTTGCTTTCAGCACATCGGATCGGCAATGAAGTTGCCTGCCACGGTGCGGACGTGGCTGGGGCTGGCGTCGCTGGCACTGGTCGTGGCGTCGTCGCGGCCAGCACGCTAGTCAGCCCGGTGCGCCCGGGCGACACCACGAGACATGATGGCGGGACGACAGCAATGCCGCATACCCAACTGATTCCGGTACGTGCCCCGGCGGCGACCGGGCGTCGCGCGGTCCGCGGTGAGCGGGTGGCGCTGCGCCAGCTGATCATCGCGACCGATGCCGATGACTTCGAGCTGCCGACGTGGAAGGCGATCCTGGACGGGATCGGCACGCCGTACGACATACTGCTGGCCAAGTGCGACACGCTGACTGCAGACAGCCTGGTCCGCTCGGACGAGACCGGGCGGTACAACGCGATCTTGCTGACCAGCGGCGCGCTGCTGTCCCCGGACGGCATCGGCGGGTACGCCAGCGCGTTCGACCAGGCCGAGTGGGAAACCCTCTGGGATTACGAGCGCAGCTTCCACGTCCGGCAGGTCGCGCTCAATGCCTCACCGCTCACCCAGCCGGAGGACTACTGCCTGCGGGCGGGGTCCGAGGGCGCCATCGGCGCCACTCCGGCGCCGGCCGTGCTGACCGGCGCCGGCGGCAAGGTCTTCGACTACCTCGACCCCGGGATCGCGATTCCCCTCTCGAGGACGTATGTCTACCGCACGAGCATCGCGGCGCACGGCGATGCGCAACCGCTGCTCACGCTGGACTCCGAGGTCCTCGGGGTGCTCAGCACGGCTGCGGACGGCAGGGAACGGGCGGCACTGACCTTCTTCCTGGGTACGGGCCAGCCGGCCGCGGCTCTGCTGGGCTATGGGCTGTTGCGGTGGGCCACCCGCGGGTTGTTCCTCGGCGAGCAACGCCACTGGCTCAACGTCGACATCGACGACTGGTTCAACTCCAACGCACACGGGCCGGTCGGCAGGCTGACCGATGTGTTCCGGCTGTCCGGACCAGAGGCCGCCGCGGTCCGCCAGGAGCAGGCCGAACTCGGCCAGCGCTACCCGCTGGCCGCCGGTTTCATGCTCAACCTCGCGTACAACGGCGGCAGGATCGACCCCTCGGCTCCCGCGCAATGCTCAGCGGCAGGCACCCCGGACGCGCTGACCAGCTACTCGAGGTACCTGCACCAGGACTTCCGGTGGATCAACCACACGCTGACCCACCCGCAGATGAACTTCACCTCGTACGCCGAGAGCTACCGGGAAATCAGCGACAACCTGTCTGCGGCGGCGTCGATCGGCCTGGCCGTGCCAAGCGCGGTGCTGAAGCCGCCGGAATACTCCGGCCTCGGTGCGTACCACCCGGACAGCCGTTCTCTGAACCCGCCGACCGACTTCGGGCTTCTGGCCTCCAACAAGGCGCTGCTCGAGGCGGCGAGCGACCTCGGCGTGAAGTACCTGGTCGGCAACATCTCCTTCGGCAGCCAGCGGCCGGGCTGCTTCAACGGCGGCATCTACCATCCACTGCAGCCCGACCTGCTGCTCGTGCCCGACTGGCCGACCAACATCGCTTTCGAGGCGACGACACCGCAGGAACAGGTGTCCTGGTACAACTCGATGTACGGCGTGCACGGTACCGTGCACGCCGGCGACCGGGACTTCAGCTACGACGAGTTCGTTGACGCGGAGGCGGATCTGGCCCTGGGCCAGGTGATGAGCGGCTCCGTCTACTCGCACACCCTGCACCAGACCAACCTGCACCAGTACGCGCCCGGCAAGTGCCTGGTGTTCGACTGGCTGGACGCGCTGCTGGCAAGGTACAGCGCCTACTACCAGGTGCCGCTGCTGAACCGGGATTGGCTCACCCTCGCCAGCTACGCAGGGGACCGCACTGCCCACTTCGAAGCCCTGTCAACCGGCCCGGACGCGGTATGGGACCGGGTGAGGAACGCGGTCACGTACACGCCGGCGGCGAATACGGCGCTGTTCGTCACCGGACTGGCGACCCGGCCCGCCACCGGGGCGGATCAGCACGGATCCGACTATGCGCAGACGTACGGCTCCGATACGGTTTCCCGGCTCGGTCTGACCGGCGGCCAGACCGTGAGTTTCGAGGCAGGGTCGCGCTCATGATGGTCGCAGAACCGGTTGCCCGCACGGCTGTTCCGGCCGTCCGGGCCGCCGCGGCCACCCCCCTGCCGGCCCGGGGGGCAGGCAGGTCGCTGCGGGTCGCGCTGGTCAGCGAGGGCAGCTACCCGTTTTATCCTGGCGGCGTCAGCGTCTGGTGCCACCAGCTGATCCACGGGATGACAGACAACTCGTTCACGGCCGTAGCGCTTACCGTGGACGGGACCGAGCATTGTACGTGGCCGATACCGGACAACCTCACCCAGCTGGTCAACATCCCGTTGTGGGGGCCGCGGCCGCATCGGCGCAGGCGGCGCCGCACGCGTCCGGCGGCGTTCACCGAGCGCTACGAGCCGCTGCTCCGTACCCTGCTACAGCCGCCGGCGAGGGAGCGCGAGTCGGCGCACGCGGACCAGTTCGTCGCGGCGCTGCGCGGCCTGTACGAGTACGCCCAAGAGGGTGAGCTCACCGACGCCATGATCCACAACGATTCACTCGACCAGCTGCGCCGCGCCTGGCACGACGCGGGACTGGACTCCGGCCGACCCGGTGCAGTCGGCCCGCTGACGCTTCGTGACGCGTTCATCGCCACTGACCGCATCGAGCACCTGCTGCGGCCGCTCTCCCATCCGCCGGTGCAGGCGGACGTCTGCCACCTGGCCATGAACGGCGTGAGCGCACTGGTCGGGCTCTCGGGCAAATGGGCATACGGCACGCCGATGGTGATCTCCGAACATGGGGTCTACCTCCGTGAGCGGTACCTCGGCCTGGCTGACGATGAGGTGTCGAAGGCGGTCAAGGTCATCATGATGCGGTTCAACAGGTACCTCGCCGCGGGCGCCTACCAGGGCGCGGACGTGCTGGCACCGCATTCCAGCTACAACCGCCGGTGGCAGCTCTACGGCGGCGCGGATCCGGCCCGTATGCGCACCATGTACAACGGCATCAACCCTGACGACTTCCCGGTGGCGCAGGGGGAGCCGGAGGAGCCGACGATCGTATTCGTCGGGCGCATCGACCCGCTGAAGGACCTGCACACGCTGATCCGGGCGTTCGCGATCGTCCGGGACAAGATTCCGGACGCCCGTCTGCGCATATTCGGTCCGGTGCCGCCGGGCAACGAGGAGTACCAGGCGAGCTGCGTCCAGCTCGCCGCCGAACTCGGGCTGTCCGGCGCGGCCACCTTCGAGGGCCGCATCCCCCGTCAGGCCGACGCGTATCAGGCCGGCCATCTGGTGGCCCTGACCAGCGTCTCAGAAGGATTTCCGTACACGGTAGTGGAGGCGATGTCCATGGGGCGGCCGCAGGTGTGTACCAACGTCGGCGGGGTGGCCGAAGCAGTCGGCGATGCCGGCTTCGTGGTAGCGCCCCGCGACCACGCGGCGGTCGCCGCCGCCTGTGTCCGGTTGCTCGAGGACGCCGACCTCCGGCGCTCCCTCGGCCTGCTCGCGCGCCAGCGGGTGGTGGACCGGTTCACCCTCGACCAGTGGACCAACGCGTACCGCGACATCTACGCCGAACTCGTCCAGGCCGGGCCGCCGGACGCAAGCGGCATGCCGGACGTGCCCGCGCGGCCGGCCACATCGCGGACCGTCCGTTCCGGCGACGGCACGTCGCTCCCTCGCGACGGCCGCGACAGTTGCGACGACCGCGATGACCGCGACGGCCGCAACAGCCGCGATGACCGCGATGACCGCGATGACCGCGATGACCGCGATGACCGCGATGGCCGCGACCATGGCGGCCGCGACCATGGCGATACGGCCCGGCCGGGGATACCGCACCAGCAAGACATCGTACGACTGGCGACGCCCGTACTCGTCATCAGGGCGCAGGGGTCGGAGATACGGCTGCGTGCCGGGCAGTCATGCACGGTCGGCCGCGATCCGGAGTGCGCCGTTGTCGTCACCGACTCGCGCGTGTCGTGGCAGCACGCGACGGTGCGGTCCGCGCCGGATGGCTGGATCTTCGAGGACGCAGGCAGCACCAACGGGACGTTCCTCGGCCCCAGCCGGGTGGGCAGCCTCCAGATCGACTCCAGCCGCGTCCTGCGGCTCGCCCAGCCGGAAGACGGGCCTCTGGTGCTCTGCTGGATCATGCGGCCCGAGCCCGGCGACATCGACGGTCCCGCGCCCGGTACCGCGGGGCTTGGCGCGGGTCGCCGCACGGTCACGCCGCACCCGGCGCCGGAGCGCCCGGTCCGGAGCGGGGCACCGGAAAACGCCCTCGTCCTGGCCGGCCTCACCGACTCGCGTTACGACGCCGAGCTGCGCGAATTCGTCACCGGCCAACGCGAAACGGCGGCCGGCGGGGCGCGTCGCAGCGGCGCGCCCGCACTGGAACTGGTCAATGGGCCGGCCAGGGAATGGTGGGTGACGCCATGACCGAGCAGCCTCTGTCCCATGCCGTCGACGAGCTCCATGTGGCAGCCGTGCTGGAGAGCATCGGAGTGACCGATCCGGTCGCGCAGGACAGATACGGCCACAACGATGTATTCGAGCTCGCGGCCGGGTTGCACCGTCTGCTGTCGACCGTGGCCCCTCCGGCCGTGGCCCTTCCGGCCGTGGCCCCTCCGGCCGCGAGCGATGACCGGCCGGCACCGGCGCGGTGGCGCGGCACCCTGCGCATGCTGGCGCACGGCCCGGTTTACCTGCTGCCGACGACCGTGTACCCGGCGGTGCTGACCGTGCTCGGCGCATCCGCGATGTTCCGCGGGCTGATGTTCACGGTGGCGCTGGGGTGGGTGTGGGGCATGGGCATGAGCGTCGTCGCCTACCAGCTGGCGGGCCGGGACAAGATGAGGTCAGCGGGGCGGGCGCTGCGCGTGCTCGGCCTGGCCGGCCTGGGGATCGCGCTGCTCGGCGGGAGCCTGCTCGCCGTCACCGGGGCGGGTGGGCCAGGCCTGGTGGCGTTCGTCGTGGCGCAGATGGGTTTCCAGCTCATGGCGGGCGTGCTGGTGTTCTACGGCAGGGAACTCCGGCTCACCGTGGTGATGCTGCCCGCGTCCGTCGCCGGCCTTGCGCTGCTGGTCTCCGGCTACGCCCGGATGCTCGTCGTGCCGACATTGGTCGCGGGCGGGCTGTCCATCGTGCTGCTCGCGGTGACCGCCTGGGTCACCAGCACGGGGGGGCCGGCGGGGCGCGAGGCAGAGCATCCCGTCGCCCTGTCCCGGACGTTCCCCGGCGCGGTCCCGAGCGTGTGTTACGCAGCGCTCTGCGCCGTGTTCTTCCTGCTGACGGACTCGCAGTTCCTGGTCGGCGAGCGCGATCTCGCGCTCGCGGCCGCGCCGCTGATCCTGGGCATGGGGGCGCTGGAATGGCGCGCGCACCGCTTCACCGAGAAGGTGGGCGAGCTGTTCGGCAGCAGGGCGATGGCAGCGGAGTTCGGGAGTGCCGCGTGGCGGCTCGTCCTGAAGGAGCTGTGCAACTGCCTGGCGATCCTCGGCGGCCTGGGCGCCGTATCCCTTGTCGTGCTGCGCGCATCCGGGTGGCTGAGCACCCTGGGCGTGCTGCTGGCCGCCGGGTACATCCTGCTTGGCGGCGCGTTCTTCCTCGGCTTCATCATGGCCAGGCACCAGCAGTTCGCGCAGTTGCTGGGGATCATGTCGCCAGTTGTCCTGGCCGACGTCCTGGGGGGCGGTAAGGTTCCGGCCTTCCTGCTGACCACCGTCATTTTGCTCCTCTTGCAGCTAGTTGCGCTCCGGGTCAGCTTCCGGCGCGCATACCTCTACCAGTGATTTACCTCTACCACTGATCTAACGGAAGTCCCATTCGGAAGGGGGCCGAATCATGCACGTCGCAATCCTGGCGGGCGGCCGTGGAGTCCGCCTGCGACCCTACACAACCGCACTCCCGAAGCCGCTGGTGCCCATCGGCGAGGAGTACGCCATCCTGGACATCATCCTGCAGCAGCTGAAGATGCAGGGTTTCACGCGGGCTACCCTCGCGATCGGGCACCTCGGCTCGCTGATCCGCGCCTTCGTCGGGGACGGGTCCCGGTGGGGACTGGAGATCGACTACTCCGAAGAGGATCAGCCGCTGTCGACGATCGGGCCGATCCTGAATTTCCTCGACCGGCTGCCGGAGCACTTCCTGGTCATGAACGGCGACGTGCTGACCGACCTTGACTACGCGGGCCTGCTGCAAAGGCACATCCGCTCGGGCGCGCCGCTGACAGTTGCGACGTACCAGCGCCAGGTCAAGATCGATTTCGGCACGCTGGAAACCGTCGACGGGCACATTGTCAGGTTCAGCGAGAAGCCGACGCTGTCGTACGGGGTGAGCATGGGCGTGTACGCGATGTCGCGCAGCACGCTGGCCCGGTACCCGAAGAACACCGCGTTCGGCTTCGACGACTTGGTTCACGACCTTCTGGCCAGGCAGCGCCGGCCCAGGGCCCACCACTTCAGCGGGTACTGGCTGGACATCGGCCGGCCAGACGACTACGACGAGGCCAACCGCTCCTTCGAGGAACTCCGGCCCGTCCTTCTCCCGCCGGACCGGCCGGCCCGGCGCATCGAGGTCGCGTGATGGCGGGCCGGCGAGTCCTGCTGTTCGGCGCATCGGGATTTCTCGGCAGTCAAGTCGGCGCCGCGCTGGACCGCGACTCGCGCGCCGGCACGGTGACCCGGGTCGGGCGGCCGCGGGCCGGCCGGCCGGGCGCCGGCTGGATCGGCCACGACCTCGTCGCGGCCGGCACCGACGAGCTGGCGGCGCTGATCCGCCGCGTCCGGCCGGACGCCGTCATCAACTGCGCCGGGCGGCTGTCCGGGGACATCGTCCAGCTGGCCGAGGCGAACGTGCTGGTCACGGCCCGGCTGATCGAGGCGGTGAGCAGGCAGGCGCCCGCCGCGCGGCTAGTGGTGCTCGGTTCTGCGGCCGAGTACGGGCCGACGCCGCACGGCCTGACCGTCGGCGAGGACCGCGCCGCGAACCCGGTCGCCGCATACGGCGTGACCCGGCTCGCAAGCACGCAACTGGTCCGGCTCGCCGTCAGCGAGGAGCGGCTCGACGCGGCCGTGCTGCGGGTGTTCAGCCCGATCGGCCCTGGGGTGCCGCCGGAGAGCCTGATCGGCCGGGCGGCGGCGAGCATGCGCACGGCGCTCAGGAACGGCAAGGACACGGTCGTGCTCGGCCCGCTGGGCGCCTACCGGGACTTCGTTGACGTCCGCGACGTGGCGACCGCGATCACCGCCACGGCGCTGGCTGACCAGGTGAGGGAGCCGGTACTCAACGTCGGGGGCGGGCGGCCGGTCCGGTGCCGCGAGGCGGTCCACCTGCTGGCCCGGATCGCCGGGTTCACTGGCCGGGTCGTCGAGACCGATCCGCCGTCGGTGCGGTCCGGTTCGGTGGACTGGAGTGCAGCCGACCTCAGCCGGATCGAGCGCTCGCTCGGCTGGACACCGGGCTACGACCTGCGTGCCTCGGTGGAGGCGAGCTGGCACGACGGCGAGCCGGCACCACGGCGACCCGGGCCGGCCCGGGCGCACGCCGGGCTGACCGGATCGGCCACGACAGGATCTGGGAGTTTCGCTCATGGCCACACAGCGCCGTTCTGACCAGGGTCTTCCCAGCGGGGCCAACCCGACCGCGGGAATCACCAATGTGGTCTTCCAGCTGCAGAACTACCAAGACGGCCGGCTCCACGCGCTGGCCAGGGCGGGCTTCAGCCTGGCGGTCATCGACCTGGCCCGGGACGCGGGAAGTTCCTACTTCACCGCGGACGAGATCACCCGGCTGAAGGAGGCCGGCACGAAGGTGCTGGCGTACTTCGAGATCGGATCGATCGAGGACTTCCGGCCCGACTTCTCCTCCCTGAGGGGACATCACGGCGATCTGTTCCTCAATGAGTGGCCGTCCTGGCCCGGTGAATACTTCGTGCGGTACTGGGATACCCGGTGGTGGAGCCTGGCGATCAGGCCGCGCGTCGACCGGGCCCTCGCCGCCGGTTTCGACGGCGTCTACCTCGACACCCCGCTGGCGTACGAGGAGCTGGATCTCAGCATGGTGCCCGGCGAGCAGCGGGACGGCCTGGCCCGCAAGATGGTCGACCTGATCGCCCGGGTCAGCAGGTACGGGAAGGCGGCCAAGCCCGGATTCCTGGTCTTCCCGAACAACTCCCCCGAACTGCGCCGCTATTCCGGCTACACCGAGGCGATCGACGGCATCGGCATGGAGTCGCTGTTCTTCCTGCCCGCCGATATTCCCTGCACAGATCCCTACTGCGCGACGAATCTCAACGAAGCGCGTGAGCTGCGGAAGGCGGGCAAGACGGTGCTGGCCATCGACTACGCGAATAAACCAGAAAACATCGCAGCGGCCTGCCGCCGCTACCGGGAAGAACATTTCATCGGCTATGTAGGAGTGAAGGAACTAGACACTATCCGTCCAGCGTGCGCTGAATAGAAACGACACTCGATCCTAAGTAAAAGTGATACCTGACAGGAGATTCGACGATGGAACAGGAACCGGGTAAATTCTCCAGAATCGGCGTTATCGGCATGGGGTACGTTGGCCTAACCCTCACCGCCGCGATGGCGCGCAAGGGCTACGAGGTGCACGGGGTGGAGGTTCAGCCCGCCATCCTGGATTCCCTCTCCCGTGGCCAGCCGCACATCTTCGAGCCCGGCGTCGCCGAGGTCTTCGAGGAGCTGATCGGCAGGCGCATCTTTGTCGCGCCCACGCTGCCGCCTGAGCCGGTGGACGCCGCGATCATCTGCGTGTCGACCCCGGTCGATCCGGCGACGCAGCAGCCGGACCTGACGAACCTCGCCGCGGCCGCGAAGCAGATTGCGGAGGGCTGCCGGCCCGATACGCTGGTCGTCGTACGAAGCACCGTGCCGGTCGGCGCCAGCCGCGAGGTGGTGCTGCCGCCGCTGGCCGGGGCGTGGGGATCAGCGCACCTGGTCATGGCCCCCGAGCGGACCATTCAGGGGCAGGCGCTGCGCGAACTGGTCGACCTGCCCCAGGTGGTAGGCGGACTCGACGAGCAGAGCGTGGCGCTCGGAATCACCCTCTTCGGCGGCCTGGCCAGGCAGATTGTCCCGGTTTCTGGCCTGGAGACGGCGGAGCTTGTCAAGCTTACGAACAACTGCCACACGGACGTGATCTACGCGTTCGGCAATGAGGTGGCGCGGCTGACCGAGCGGCTCGGGCTCGACCCGCTCGAGGTCATCCGCGCAACCAACCTCGACTACCCGCGTCCGGACATCGCGAGGCCCGGCTACGTCGGCGGCGGCTGCCTGTCGAAAGATCCGTACATCATGCTGTCCGGCGCCGGGCGCAGCGGGCACCTGCCCCAGCTGATCGGCGCGGCCCGGGCGCTGAACGAGGACCTTCCGGTGCATGTGGCCGGGCGGGTCGCCGAGATGATGCGGGCCGCCGGCGGCCGGACGCTGACCGTGCTGGGCTGGGCGTACAAGGGCTGGCCACCCACCGACGACATGCGCGGCTCCCCGATCGCGGCGATGATGCCGGTGCTGCGGGCGGCGGGGATCGACGTCCTCGGCCATGACCCGCTGGTCACCGGCGACGTGATCCGGGCGTACGGTGGCGAGCCGGTGGAACTGCGGCGCGGGTTCCGGGATGCCGACGCGGTCCTCGTGATCACCGATCATCCTGACTACCGGACCCTCGACGTCGGCGACCTGCTGGCGGGCTCGCGCGTGCGGCTCGTGTACGACTCGTGGCGCATCCTGGACAGGGCCCGGATCACGGCCAGCGGCGTGCGGTACGCCAGCCTCGGCTACGAGCCGGACGCGTTGGAGCCGGCCATGGCGGTGATCCCATGAAGGTCCTCATCCTGGGCGGAGCCGGGTTCATCGGCGTGCACCTGACCCGCCGGCTGCAGGCGTGCGGGCACGAGGTGACGATCGTCGATGACTTCTCCCGCGGCCGCGGCGATCTTGAACTGGCCGCGCTCGGCGTCCCCGTGCTGCACGCGGACCTGACCGACCCGGCCTCGTACGAGAAGCTGCCGCGGGGATGGGATCACGTATACATGCTGGCTGCCGTGGTCGGCGTGCGGAACGTCGAGAAGGATCCCGCGCGGGTGATCCGCGTCAACACGCTCGCCCTGCTGCACCTGCTTGACTGGCTGCGGCCAGCCGAGCGCCTGTTCTTCGCGTCGACGAGCGAGGCGTACGCCGGCGGGGTCAGCCAGGGGCTGGTTCCAGTGCCCACGCCAGAGACCGTCCCGCTGGTGGTCGAGGACGTCGCCGCACCGCGATTCGCCTATGGCATCAGCAAGCTGCTCGGCGAGGCAGCCGTGATCCACACGGCGCGTGCCAAGGGCGTGCCGTACGTGATCGGCCGCTTCCACAACGTGTACGGAGCCCGCATGGGCGCCGATCACGTCATCCCGGAGCTGCTGCTGCGCGCGATGCGGCGGGAGGACCCGTTCCGGGTGTATGGCATGGAGCAGTCCCGGGCATTCTGCCACGTGGACGACGCCACCGAGGCGATGAGCCGGCTGATGGCAACCGATTCGGCGATCGGCGAGATCGTCCACATCGGCAACGACACCGAGACGAACATCGGCGACCTCGGCAAGCTGGTCCTGCGGATCGCCGGTTTCTACCCGGAGCTCGACAGCCGGCCCGCGCCGTCAGGTTCGGTCGCCAGGCGGTGCCCGGACCTCACCAAGCTGCGTGCCCTCACCGGGTATGAGCCGGCGGTGTCACTGGAGGAGGGCGTGCGCCGCACTTTCGAGTGGTACCGCGCCCATGGGAAAGCCGGCTGACCATGGGGAGTCTCTGGCTCGTGATCTATGGGGCTGGTCTCGGCGCCTTTGTCTTCGCGGTCAGTGCGCTTCCGGCGGCCTGGTCGGCGAACCGGGAGCGGCGGACGGCCGCGGCCGGCCTCCTGGATCAGGCCCTGTCGGTCCTTCGGCCGGTCACGCACCGCCGCGGCCCGCCTCTTACCGGAGCCCTGGATCCGCGACGTGACCGGGCGCTACCTGGACCCGCCGCACAACGCCGTCGTGAGCATCGGCGGAAAGCCCCGCATTCAGCCCTGCGCCGCTTAGGCCAGCACCGCGACATAGGCCAGCACTGCGACAGCAGGTGCGCAACGGATACCGGTAACCGGAGGCGACTCCCGGCCGGGCGGAGCCATGCCCGCTCAGCGCCCGGCCGGGTCGCAGGCAACGCCAAGAATCAGCCGCGATAGGCACGGCAACAGACAGGAATAGGCACGGCAACAGACAGGAAGGAGTACCCGCGATGTGCGGCATTGTGGGCTATATCGGTCATCGGCAGGCAACCCCGATTCTGCTCGAGGGCCTGCACCGACTGGAGTACCGCGGCTACGATTCGGCCGGCGTCGCCGTGGTGGACCGCGGCCAGTTGCGGGTGACCAAGGCAGCGGGCCGGGTGGCGGGCTTGCGTGACCTGGCCGACCCCTCCACCCCGGCGACAGCCGGCATCGGCCACACCAGATGGGCGACGCATGGTGAGCCGAGCGACCTGAATGCCCACCCGCACGTTGACGCGAGCGGCCGGATCGCGGTGGTGCACAACGGGATCATCGAGAATGCCGAACGGCTGCGCGGCGAGCTCACCGCCGATGGTGTCACGCTCGCCTCGCACACCGACACCGAGGCCCTTCCGCACCTGATCGCGGCCGCTCTCGCCGCTGGTGCCGAGTCGCTCGAGGATGCCGTGCGAGCGGTACTGCGCCGGGTTGAAGGCACATACGGCCTGCTCGTCCTCGATGCGCGCCAGCCGGGTGAACTCGTCGTGGCACGCAACGGCAGCCCGCTCGTGCTCGGTGTCGGCGAAGACGAGATGTTCGTCGCCTCCGACGTGGCCGCACTGGTACGCCACACGCAGCGTGTCGTCTACCTCGACGACGGGGAACTCGCCACGGTGCGGGCGCACGAATTCCAGACCAGCACCCTTGAGGCGCGCCCGACGGACAAGACCCCGACCATGGTCGACCTGACGACTGAGGATTACGATCTCGGCGGGTTCTGCGATTACATGCGCAAGGAGATCCACGAGCAGCCGGAGGCTGTCCGGCGGGCGCTGCTCGGCCGGCTGGACGACCGGTTCGCCACGGCCCGCCTCGGCGGCATCGAGATCACCGCGCGTGACGTCCACACCATACGGCGGGTGACCTTCCTGGGCTGCGGATCCGCCTATTACGCCGGCCAGATGGGCGCCGCCATCATGGAGGAGGTCGCCCGGATCCCCGCCGACGCGGAGCCGGCGTCGGAGTTCCGCTACCGCAATCCTGCGGTGGACCCGAACACGCTGTTCATCGCCGTCAGCCAGTCGGGCGAGACGCTCGATACGCTTGCCGCGGTCCAGGAGATAAAGCGCAAGGGCGGCACGGTGCTCGGGACGGTGAACGTGGTCGGCAGCGCGATCGGGCGCGAATGCGGGCACGGCATCTTCCTGCACGCCGGGCCGGAGGTGGCGGTTGCCTCCACCAAGGCCTTCACGAACATGGCCGTTGCGTTCGCGATGCTCGGCCTGCTGTTCGGCCGGGTGCGTGATCTATCCGAGTCCGACGGGCGGCGCATCCTGGCCGGGCTGCGCCTCCTGCCGGAGCAGATCTCCCGGGTGCTGGCCGAGGAAGAGGCGATAGCCGAGGTGGCAAGCAGGTACGCGGATGCGGAGCACATGTTCTTTGTCGGCCGGGTTCGCGGCTGGCCGGTAGCGCGGGAGGGCGCGCAGAAGCTGAAGGAGATCTCCTACGTGCACGCCGAGGCGTATCAGTCCTCCGAGCTGAAGCACGGCCCGCTGGCGCTGATCGACTCCGGCATGCCGACGGTGGCCGTTGTCCCCGGCGATGAGCTGCTCGCCAAGCACATCGGCACGATCGAGGAGGTGAAGGCCCGCGGCGGCCCGGTCATCGCGGTCACCAACGCGGCTCTTCCCGACGATCTCGCCGACGCCGTGATCCGGGTGCCGCGCAACGAGCCGGAGCTTGACCCGATCCTGCTCACCATCCCGCTGCAGCTCTTCGCCTACCATCTCGCGATCAAGCTGGGACGGGATATCGACAAGCCCCGCAACCTCGCCAAGAGCGTGACCGTCGAGTAAAGACCAGCAACGCTGCATAACAAATCGACATGGTATTCGCGGACGAATACTGCCCTCCATGCAGTGAGCGTTATCCGAAACCGGCTGCGAGTGCAGGCCTTTTGCGCCTGCGCGAGCAGGCGGCGCAGGTCGCGCGGGCAGCAACCGCAGCGGGCCTGCGCATAACGCGAACCATTTGCATAAGACACATTTGCATAAGGCGCATTTGCATAAGACACATTTGCATAAGACACAGTGGAGCTGCAATATGGAACGACTCTTCGGGACCGACGGCATACGTGGCATTGCCAACAGGGACCTTACCCCGCACCTCGCCCTGGATCTCTCTATTGCCGCCGCCCGGGTGCTCGGGGAGGCTGATGGGTTCGCCGGGCGCCGTCCCGTGGCCGTGGTCGGGCGTGACCCGCGCGCCTCCGGCGAATTTCTGTCGGCCGCCGTGGTAGCCGGTCTCGCCGCCGCTGGAGTCGATGTGTGCGACGCTGGCGTACTGCCAACGCCGGCCCTCGCGTTCCTCACCGCCGACACAAAGGCCGACCTGGGGGTAATGATAACGGCTTCGCACAATCCCATGCCGGATAATGGAATCAAGTTCTTCTCTCGCGGCGGGCGCAAGCTGCCCGATGCCACCGAAAACGCTATCGAAGCGCAGCTGAGCCGGAAATGGGTCGGCCCGACCGGGTTCGACGTTGGACGAGTAACCTCTCTGCAAGCTGGCAAGACCCATTATATCGCACATTTGCTCCGGTGTCTTCCGAACCGGCTTGATGGCCTCAAGATAGTGATCGACGCCGCAAACGGCGCGGCGTCGCAAGTATCACCGGAAGCTTTCCGCGCGGCCGGCGCCGAGGTCCACGTCATCGGGGCTGAGCCGGACGGGCTGAATATCAATGACGGGTATGGATCGACCCACCTCCGGATGCTGAAGACCGCAGTGGTGCAACACGGTGCCGATCTGGGTATCGCGCATGATGGTGATGCGGACCGGTGCCTGGCGGTCGACCACACTGGCGCCGAGATCGACGGAGACCAGATCATGTGCATCCTGTCGATCGGCCTGCGGGAGCGCGGGGAACTCCGCCGGAATACGCTTGTGGCCACGGTCATGAGCAACCTCGGGTTGCTTCAGGCCATGAAGCGGCAAGGAATCACGGTGCGCACCACCCCGGTTGGTGACCGTTATGTCCTCGAGGAGATGACGGCCAGCGGCTATTCGCTTGGCGGCGAACAGTCCGGGCACGTAATCTTGCTCGACCACACCACCACTGGCGACGGTATTCTTACCGGTCTTCTCCTCGCCGCTCAGGTCGGCCAGAGCAATCGTAGCCTGCGCGAGCTGGCGTCGGTAATGACTCGCCTGCCGCAGTTCCTGGTTAATGTCAGAAATGTTGACAAGGACACGGTCGACAGCAACCAGGCAGTCCAGGCCGCCGTGACACAGGCGCAGGAAGAACTCGCCGGACTTGGCCGGGTGCTGCTGCGCAAGTCCGGCACCGAACCGGTTGTCCGCGTCATGGTCGAAGCGCCGACCCAGGCGCAGGCTATCCGCGTCGCGGACGGACTCGCCGAGATCGTCAAGGCCGAACTCCCGACGTGCGGCTGCCGGTAAGCGCGAGTGCGCGGCACCTCCCCAAGCCGGTCAGACCGCGCCCGCGGGCGCTCGGCAAACGGGCGCCGATGGGTCTGGCTGCGGCCGGTGCGGGCCGCCCTCCTCAGCTGGCACGCCACGGGCACATCGACTGCCGCACTCACCGGTCGTCGGGCGGGCTGGCATGTGCTGCCCGCGACGCCGGGCTGGTCCTGGATCCGGCA
>Ga0335081_10003004_pt1 | contig 26505 bp, 21 predicted proteins | sample Lox_Sample_35_FD_206713 | JGI IMG/M metagenome (GOLD analysis project Ga0335081, IMG submission 206713) | Soil microbial communities from Loxahatchee National Wildlife Refuge, Florida, United States - Lox_Sample_3.5 | ecosystem: Environmental > Terrestrial > Soil > Wetlands | place: USA...
GCGCACGGCAACTTCGCCAGGATGACAAGATTTAAGAACTCCGCTCATTCGAATCAGTACCAGCCGATCGGCGCTTCGTTCAGATTGATGTGAACCTGCTTGGTTTCGAGATATTCCTCGATTCCCCAGGCTCCGAGTTCCCGGCCAAAGCCGGATTGCTTGAATCCGCCCCACGGCGCTTCGACGTAAGTTGGCTGCATGTGGTTCACCCAGACGACGCCGGCGCGCAGAGCCTTCACCGCGCGCATGGCCTTGAAAATGTCGCGCGTCCAAACGGCGGCGGCGAGGCCATACGGAGAATCGTTGGCGATCTTCATCGCGTCTTTTTCGTCGTCGAACGGAATGACGGCGGCTACCGGCCCGAAGATTTCCTCGCGCGCGATGCGGGCGCTGTTGGCAACGTCGTAGAAGATCGTTGGCTGAACGTAATAACCTTTCGCGATCTTCTCCGGACGCCCGCCGCCGGAGGCCAGCTTGGCTTCTTTCTTACCGATCGCGAGATACGAGTGGACGCGCTCGTATTGCTCCTTGCTGACCAGCGGGCCCATCTTCGTTTCGCGTTCGAGCGGCGGGCCGAGCTTGATCTTCTTGGCCTTCTCAGCCATGGCGTCCACGAAATTCTTGTAGATGGATTTCTGCACCAGGACGCGGCTTCCTGCGGAGCACACTTCGCCCTGGTTGATGAACACGCCGAACAGCGCTCCGTCAATGGCGGCTTCGAAGTCGGCGTCGGCGAAGAAAATGTTGGGCGACTTGCCGCCAAGTTCCAGCGTCACGCGTTTCACCGTGTCGGCGGCCTGCTTGACGATGATCTTGCCCACGGCAGCGCTGCCAGTAAAGGCAATTTTGTTCACGTCGGGGTGCTGCACAATCGGAGCGCCGCAGGTCTCGCCGAAGCCGGTGACAATGTTCACAACGCCGGGCGGGAGACCGCAGTCGCCGAAGTGCTGGGCGAATTCGAGCGCGGTGAGCGGCGTTTGCTCGGCCGGCTTTAGGACGCAGGTGCAGCCGGCGGCAATCGCAGGGGCCAGTTTCCATGCCGCCATCAAGAGCGGATAGTTCCAGGGAATGATCTGCCCCGCCACGCCGACCGGCTCTTTCAACGAAAGCGACATCGCGTTGTCGGGGACCGGATTGACGCTGCCCGTCACCTTAGTGGCGAGGCCGCCGTAGTATTCGAAGCAAGTCGCGACGTCGTTGAGATCGTATTCGGCCTCGACGATGGGCTTGCCCGTGTTGCGGCATTCGAGCTCGGCAAGATGGGAAAGATTCTGACGAACTTTGTCGGCCAAACGGAACAGCACGCGCCCGCGCTCCTGCGCGGTGGTGGAAGCCCATGGACCGTCGTCGAAGGCGGAGCGGGCAGCGGCGACGGCGCGCTTGACGTCGTCGGCGCCGGCGTCGGGAACCTGGGCGATGATTTCTTCGGTCGAAGGATCGTAGACGGGGAAAGTCTTTGCCGATTTGCTGGCGACCCATTCGCCGTTGATGAACATCTGATACGTTTTGACTTCGGTTTGAACTCCGCTGGGCATCGTGGCCCTCCTGTCTCCCACAGGGCCTAAAGGCCCCATGATTTTTGGAACCGCTCACGCGGCCCTGAGGGGCCGCTCTTCCACGGTTCAGCGTCATTCCTTAGCCAATGCAGGCTGCACATCTTCGGTCGGCGAACGTTGCCCGTGCGGGGCTTTTCTGCCGCCGTAGACAAAAAAGAAAAATGCGGCCAGGCCGACAAAAAACAGCGTGCCGCCGACCATCCAGATTTCGTACGACCACAGGGACGTAATCTGCTGCGCCGGGAAGAATACCAGCGCGATGCCGAGAATTGTGGTCAGCAATCCGCTCAAACCGCCGATGAACAGGGTGCTCCGGCTGTACTGGCCTTTGGGCGTGGATTCGGTGACGGCAAATTTCACCAGCGCGCCGAACATGTAGACGAACGGCACAAGCTGCAACACCACGGCCAGGGACAGCAGTTTCGAGAATGTTTCCTGCACGCCGGCCACGGCAAAATTCAGAATGACCAAGATCGCAGACACGATTCCTTGCAGGATCAGCGCGGCGTAGGGCGTGGCATAGCGAGGATGCACGCTTCCGAGCCACGATGGCATGTACGAATCAAGTCCGGCGACGAAGGGAATGCGCGCCGAACCGCCCATCCAGGCGGATCCGATGCCGGCGATCGAAAGGCTGAGCATGAGCGCGAATGGAATCGAAGTCCAGCCAATGCCCACGCGCCCCGCCATATGCGTAACGGCTTGAACGATTCCCTGCAGCACGTTCACGTTCTTGCCGACGGCGATCAGCAGAGTCAGCGTGGCGCCCACATAGAGCGCACCAGATATGACTCCGCCCAACGCCACGGCACCGGGCAACGTGCGGCGGGGATCCTGAATTTCGTCCCCCATCACCGAGGCGAGTTCCAGTCCGACGAGGCCAAAGCAGATTACGCCGAAGGAATTCAACACGGAGCGGGAATTGGCGGGGATGGCGAAATCGGAAGCGGTGATGGTGGTTCCGAATCGTGACCAGATCACCACACCCAGCCCGATCAAAACGGCGGCCGCCACAAAAGTTCCAATCGCGCCGAGGTTGTTGATCCACTTGCCCACGCCGAGGCCAAGAATGTTGAACAGGGTGAGTAACGCCAGCAGGGTGAGTGACGCCGTCGAAGCGAAGATCTTATTGTCAGACAGTCCTTGATGTCCCGGGCCGAGCACGTACACCGATACACCGACGAAATAGAGCATGACGGTCGGCACGTAGAGCATGTTGTTGGTCCAGTAGCACCAGCCGGAGAGAAATCCGTGGAAGTCGCCGAACACTTCCTTTGCCCAGAGATACACGCCGCCTTCGCCGGGATAGCGGTGTGCAAGCTCTATCACGGCGATGCCCTGCGGCCAGAAAAAGAGCAGCAGCGAGATGATCCAGAGCCAAACGGTGACGCCCCCGTTGGCCGCGATCGACGGCACGACGTTGAGATTGAAAACGGCAACAACGAAGAGCAGCACAAGATCGCGGCGCCCGAGGGCGCGGATCAGGTGGGGCTGGGGGGCGGATTGTTTGGCGTCGGACATCCGAAAACGTGCATTTCCCGTTAATCGATGTCATCCTGACGAGAGCGCCGGCTCTCGGAGGGATCTTACGATCTGTGCGCAGCACGATCACGCCGTTGGCGGGACGTCGCGCACTGCGGATCAAAGTGTTTTCCCATCGGCTTCCCTGGTGGCGCGATCTTTCGTAAGGTCCCTCGCGCCGGCTTTCTCGCCGCTCAGGATGACAACCTGTCTTTCGATCTAATGCGCGACTTCTGCCGGGACGCGCTCGCTGCGTCCCTGCTGCGCTTTGGCCAGCGAGGCGGCAATGTCGTCGAACGCGGCCAGGTGCTTATCGATGTCGGCGTCGGTGTGCTGAACCGAAATCGTCCATTGTTCGTCCCACCAGTAAGGCTGGGCCATCACTCCGCGGTTGACCATGCCGAACCAGTAATGGCGCCAGAGGTCGACGTCAATCACGGTCCAGTCGCGGTAGTTCATGATTTCTTTCGGATACAGCATCAGCGCGCCGTTCGCCCCGGCCTGCGCGATGTAAGCCTGCAGACCAACCTTCGCGATGGTCTTGCGATAGCCATCGGCCAGCTTCTTGCTCAGTGTTTCGACGTGCATGTAATTCGCGCGGGTAAGCACTTCGCGGAAAGTCGCCAGCCCCGCCGCCATCGAAACCGGATTCGTGTTGTAAGTCCCGCCGTGAAAAACCTTGTGCTGGGTGATGAGGTCCATCACCGACCTGTGCGTGCCGAATGCGGCCAGCGGCAGGCCGCCGCCGATCGATTTCGCCAGGCAAATCATGTCGGGCGTGACGCCGAAATATTCGCTGGCTCCTCCCCAGCAGAGTTTCGCGCCCGTTTTGACTTCGTCAAAGATCAGCAGCGCGCCGTTTTTCGTGGCGATCTCGCGCAGGCCTTTCAGGAAGCCGGGCTGCGGCAGGCACAGGCCGACGTTCATCAGGATCGGCTCGAGAATGATGGCCGCGATCTCGCCGGGATTTTCCTTGAAGCGGCGTTCGACCGTGCCGAGATCGTTGAATGTCGCGACCTTTACATTGCCCAGCGCGGATTTCGGCACACCGAGGCCGCCCGGAACTGCAGTTGGATTCTTGACGTCGCCGAAGTCGGGCGCGTGCGGCTTGACGCTGACCAGAGCCGAGTCGTGCAGGCCGTGGTAAGCGCCTTCGAACTTGACGATCTTGTCGCGGCCGGTGGCTGCGCGGGCGAGGCGGACGGCGTGCATCGTCGCTTCGGTCCCCGAGTTGCCGAAGCGGCACATCTCGACCGGAAAGCGGTTGCAGATTTCTTCGGCCAGTTCCCACTCCATGTCGTGCGGCATGCCGAACATGGTTCCGGTGGAAAGCCGCTTTTCGACGGCCTTCATCACCGCGGGGTGACAGTGCCCGGCCATCAGCGCGCCGAACGTCAGATTGTGGTCGATGTATTCGTTGCCGTCAAGATCGCGGAACTTGCTGCCGCTGGCTTCCTTCACGAAGATCGGCCAGGGATCATAGGCGCGGTAGTTGCTGGCAACGCCCAAAGGAATGCGCTTGAGATTTTTTTTGTGGGCTTTGGCGGATTCAGGAGTGCGGCGCTCGAAGGTCGAGAGCTCTTTCTGCAGATCGGGATACATCGGGTTCTCCGGAGATGCTCAGGCCCGGCACGGGCCATTAGAGTGCCCGGGACCGATGAGGCGGTCCCGGGAGGAATTCATTTAAGTCTACACTTCCAGCCTAGAAAAAGAGCTTCAAGGCAAACTGAAACAGGCGCGGATCGCCGGCCTGCGTGATCCTGCCGAACTCAGTCGCACCGTCCTGAAAGTGGCCATCCGGGTTCGAGTAATTCGTATGGTTGAACACGTTAAAGATCTCCGCGCGGAATTGCAGGTACATCGATTCCTTCAGCGAGATCTTTTTGTGCACGGAGAAATCCCAATCCTGCTGCCCCGGGCCGCAGCAGATCGTGCGTTGCGTGCCGTTATTGAACTGGCCAAGCGGCGGATCGGCGAAGTCGTAGGGGTTGAACCAGTACCCGGTGCCCAGACCTGACTGATAGGTCTTGGGATTCAGCTTCTGGAAAGGCGCGACCAGACTTGGCGCCTCTGTGCCCAAGAAAAACAGGCTGCTGATCAATTCGTTGTCGTCTTCCGTATCCAGGCGAATGGGGAAACCGCTCTGGAACTGGGTAATGCCCGAAACCTCCCAGTCATTCAGCAACTTGCCCGCGAAGCCCGCATACTTACGGATGGGGAGTTCCCAATCGTAGCTGATGACGAAGCGCTGCTTGGAGTTAAAGATCGAGAGCGCGCGGCTGGCGCGGTAATTGAAAGGATCAAGAGTCTCTTCAAAGGTGGATCCGTCGTCTATCGACTTGCTGTAGGTGTACGCGGCCTGGAATTGCAATCCGTGTGAGAAGCGCTTTTGCAGCATCATTTCGAAGGCGTTGTACACGGAGTTGCCGATCGTGTCTTCCGCGAAGATTTCAGTGAATACCGGAACGCCGTCCACCGGGCATCCGGTGCCGATATTGGGGCCGTTGGTCACACAGTTGGGCGAGGAATAAGGACGCAACCCCACCAGTTGAACCGGCGTTCCTCCCGCGGCGCCCGTGACGGTGGAACCGTTGGGCAGGTGAAAGACGGTTCCCTGCGGGACGTTGACGCTCCACTGCGAGTCTTCGTAGGTGGGTGCGCAGGTGGCCTGAACGCCGTAGGAGGTTACGTTCGCCGGATTGGCGGCGGCAATGCTCATGATGTCGAGGCAGGTTTGCGGGGTCGACGGATTGATGTCGTGCGAAGCCAGCAAGCGATGCCCCTGCGAGCCGACATAGCCGATCTGCAGCATGGTGCTCGCGCTCAGTTCACGCTGGATGGTCAGGTTGTATTGGCCGGTGTACTGCGTACGCAGATGGGGTTGGAATTCGCCGTACAGCAGAATGGGGCGAAACAAAGACAGATCAGTCGGCTGTCCCTTGGTCGGATTAATGATTCCGCCAAACGGATTCGGGGCCGCATAGTCGGCCTGGTTCACGAACGGCGTGTTGAAGAAGGTGTCGTACAGCGATGTGCTGCCGCCAAAAGGAGGCTCGGCGCCGAACTGGGCCATGACCAGTTCTTCAATCGGGTTGTAGAAAAGGCCAAAACCGGCTCGAATGCTGGTTTTTCCCGATTTTCCAGGGCTCCAGGCCAGTCCAATGCGCGGTGCGAAAGCCTTGTAATAGGTCGAGGTCATGGCGCGCGGAACCCCGGGATCGCCGGGAACCACCAGGCCGGTCGGCTCGGTTCCGGTGTTGGCGCACGTGGGATTGGCAACGCCGTAACTCAGCCAGTACAAAGTGCTGGTGGTGATGCCGCACGGGTAGACCGAGGAATTCTCACCCGGGCGGAAGGTTTCGACGTGGCCGGAGATATCCACCATCGGCGGATTTAATTCCCAGCGCAGGCCATAGTTCAGAGTCAGATTCGGCTTGATCTTCCAGCTGTCCTGCACAAAGGGGTAAACCGAGAAGCTGCGGATATCTTCCCGTTGGCCCGAACCTTGAATGTAATTGTCGGTGAGGCCCAGCAGATATTCGGCATAGTTGTCGCCGTCGGTCGGCACGATGGAGTTGGGTCCGCCGTTGTAAAAGTCGAAGTAACCGTTGACGTCGAAATAATAGAACTGGTCGAAGCGGGCACGGCGGACATCGGTTCCAAACTTAAAGGTGTGGCTGCCTTTGACCCAGGTCAATCCATCGGACCACTGGAAACTATTGCCGACCTGCGGCAGGAATCCTTCCCAGTTATTGCCAAATTCAGCGCCGCCCGAAATTGCGACGTAAGGAACTCCGGTGAGGCTTGCCGAAAGCCCAGGCGTGATACCAAGACTGGGACTGGTTCCGAACTGGCCCTGAATCGAATTCCCTCCCACGCTGGAGTCCGAGGTACCGTTGAAGCAATAGCCAGTTGCGTTGCCGGTGCAAAAAGAGGACACAGTCCCGGTCGTCTGCGGCTTGAGGAATCCAAGTTCGCCCTCGCGCATGTATGTGAAGTGAGCTTCGTTGACCAGAGAATTGTTGATCGTCCAGGTGTGGGTGAAGTTCCACTGCTGGTAGCGGAGGTTCTTGAAGTCGCCGAAGCCAGGGACGTTGGCGCCGGCCTGCTCGAAGTTGTTGTACGGCTCCAGTTGAGTCCCATCATTGAAGTAGTAATAAGCGGTGAGGTTCTGTTTATCGTTGATTCTGTGATCCAGACGAATCGTGAACTGGTTCGCGTTGTCGGTCCCGACCGGGACGGCCTCATACTGGCTCGAGCCCACGTTGGCCGCCGGAATGAATTGCAGCAGAAGATTCGCGGCTACAGGATCCATGCAAGCGGTCGGAATCTGGCCGTTGGGGAAGACGCTTTGCGCACCGGAGGTGCTGACTCCGGCCACGGTCGCCCAATCGATCGTGGGCGTGCCGGAAGCCATGTCCGGAGTCAGGTTGGCAATCCCGTTGGCCGGCAACCCGAGAGCGGAGTCGCATCCCGGGCGGCCATCCAGGGCTTGCGCGACCAGCGGGCTGGTGATGCCGTATGGAGCGTTCGTACTCGGGTTGATCGTTGCGAAAGCAGCTGTACCGAAATTTCCACCGGTCAGAGGATTGCTGGGAGTCGGCAGTTGCTGACTGGTCGGGACGTTGACCAGTGCTCCGGTCTGGCCCGCCCGAATACGGCGCAGCTCCGTGGAAATGAAAAAGAATGTCCGATCCTTCTTAATCGGACCGCCGAAAGTGCCGCCGAACTGGTTCTGATTTAACTGGGGCGTATATGGATCGCCATATCCTTTGGCATCGAGAATCGTGTTGCGGAAGTACTCGTAGATGTCGCCGTGGAACTGGTTCGTCCCTGACTTGGTGACGACGTTGACGACGGAGCCCGAGTTGCGACCGTATTCGGCGTCAAAAGTATTGGTGATAACGCGAAACTCCTCGATGGCATCGGGCGTGGGCTGGACCGTAGGGGTGTTAACGAATTGATCGTTGGCGTCGCCGCCGTTGACGCTGAAGTTGTTGGCGCGGGCGCGGCCGCCGTTGACCGAGACGGAACCCACATCGGTGCTCCCATAAAATAGGCTGCCGCTCGATCCCAGCTGGGCCTGCACGCCCGGCTGGAGTTGCAGGAACTGATACGTGTCGCGGGTGTTCAGGGGCAGCTCATTCACGGAACGGTCATTGATAACGGCACCCAGTTGAGTGCTGGTCGTGTCGACCTGGGGCGCTTCGGAAGTGACGTCCACTACCTCCTGTGTGCCGCCGATCTGCAGCACGGAATTCAGGGTGAGCACCTGGTTCACGTCGAGGATCAGATCCTTCTGCACATTTTTCTTAAAGCCGGTGAGCTCGAAAGTTGCCTGGTAGGTTGCCGGCGTTACGTTGACGAACGAATAGTCGCCGCTGTCGTTGGTCAGCGCTTCCCGGCTGACGCCCGTGGCCTGGTTGGTGAGCGTGACCTTCACGTTGCTGAGAACTGCGCCCGAGGGATCGGACACCCTGCCGATGATTCTCCCTGTAGCACCCTGAGCAGAGAGCAATGTGGGCAACAGAAGGCAGACGGCAACCAGGGAGCACAGCAACGTGCAGCGGGCTCGCAGTGACATGGAACCTCCAACCATTTCCTCAGAGTTGTGTTTTTTTATTGAAAAGGCCGGCTTGCGTTCGCCCACAACCTTGCTATAATCCCGCAAGGTTAGAGAAGTGGGGTGGGGGCTGTCAAGGAGAAAAAAGCGGTCCCTGGCCACCGGAATCTTCGCTTCGTCCGCGTGCAGACCATGAAGCCGGCCCGTGCTGAACCCTATTTGAAGATCGGCGAGGTGGCGAAGATGATAGGCGTCTCGCCATCGGTGATCCGCTCCTGGGAGAACCTGGGAGTGGCGCGGCCGCGGCGCACCGAAAGCAAATACCGCCTGTACACGCCGGAAGACGTCAAGCTGCTCAAACGGGCGCGATTCCTGCGCAGAGTACGCGGCCTGAACGCGGCGGCGATTGTTCAACTGATGAGGCGCGAAGGCAAGGTACGTCCCGCAGGCGACGGCAACGCCGGGGCGATTGGAGCCCATCTGAGGCAATTGCGCGCGAGCCGACGCCTCTCACTGGCGGATGTGGCGCAGGCCGTGGGCATTTCGGTGGGATTTCTTAGCGCCCTCGAGCGCTCCCAGATGAGCGGATCGGTGGGCACCTTGCGTAAGCTGGCGCGATTCTACAAGACCAACATCCTCGACTTTTTCGGTGCGGATGGAGCCAGCAGTCGGCAGGTGCGGCCGGCCGAGCGCAAGGTGCTCGAGGCCGGCTCGGGCGTGCGCATGGAATTGCTAGCCTGGGGCAACACCGCGATGGAACCTCATCTGTTTCGCGTCGCCCCCCAGGCAGGCAGCGGAGATCCCTACACACATGAGGGAGAAGAATTCATTTACGTGCTGCGCGGCGAACTGGCCATCACGCTCGACGGTGAAGAATTCCGGTTGAAGCCCGGCGACAGCTTCTATTTCGAGAGCGCGACTCCGCATCGCTGGTGGAATCCGGGCCGCCGGGAAACGTGTGTGCTGTGGGTGAACACTCCGCCGACGTTTTAGGCTGAGACGCACGTGCCATGAGCTGGGAGGAAAAATGAAGCGGCAGCCAAGGATGAAGTTGCTGGCGGTTTTAGCGGTATTGTTGTTCATCGGGTCGTGTTCGAAGAGGACTCCCACGCTCAACCTTCTGGTGTGGGAAGGCTATGCCGATCCCTCGTTCGTGCAGGCCTTCGAACAACAGAATCACTGCAAGGTTTCGGCGTCGTACATGGGATCGAGCGATGAACTGGTGGCCAAGCTGCGCGGCGGCAGCGCCGGGAACTACGACGTGATTTCCCCGTCGAGTGATGTGGCAACTTCCATTGCGACCGCCGGATTGGCCGCGCCCCTCGATCTTGCAAAGATTCCAAGCTACAACCAGCTTTCCATGCAGCTGACATCCCTGCCGCTGGTCCGCGCCAATGGGCAAGTGTACGGCGTACCCTTCATGTGGGGGCCGAATCCGATCATCTACGACACGACCGCTTTCCCGCAGCCGCCTGACTCGTGGAACGTGATGTGGGATCCGAAATACAAAGGAAGGATTTCCGTGTGGGACGATTTGTCCACCGTCTACATGGCGGCGCAGGTGCTTGGCTACGACAAGCCAGATCCATCACACCTCTACAACCTGAGCGATCAGGAACTGGAGGCGGTGCGAAAAAAACTGCTCGAGTTGAAACCCAATGTCCGGAAGATGTGGTCAACCGGCGGGGAACTGACGAACCTGTTTGAGAATCACGAAATCGTAATTGCGATGGGTTGGCCGCTCAATACGGCAGATCTGAAAAAGGCGGGCTTCCCCGTGGGCGAAACCATTCCCAAAGAAAACACCACGGGCTGGATTGATCACCTGATGATCACGGCGGGCAGCGAGAACAAGGAACTGGCGCACAAGTTTCTCGAATACATGGTCGAGGCCAAGACACAAAAACTCGTCACCGACAAAACGCACTACGTTCCAGCGAATCCGCAGGCCGGGCAGTTTATGACGCCCGACGAGGTAAAGACCCTGCATTTGGACAACGTGGACAGCTACCAGAAGCGAATCTATTTCTGGCAGAATGTGCCGCGGCGCGCCAAGTACAACGAGGTTTGGAACGACGTGAAGGCCGCGCAATAACCAAAAAAATGACTTCTACAACAATTCCGGCCGGCGTATCCCCTGCGGGCCAACAATCCGCCGCGAAGACGACGCTGCTCAGCATTCGAAACGTGGCCAAGGCCTTTGGCCCTAACGTGGTGCTGCGGAATATTTCTCTGGAAATTGCCGAAGGAGAATTCCTAACCATTCTGGGAGAAAGTGGCTCGGGCAAGACAACGCTGCTGCGGATTATTGCCGGCTTTGAGAACGCTAGTTCTGGCGAATTGTGGATGGGGAGTGAACGACTGGATGATCAGCCTCCGTACCGGCGCCGCGTCAATACGGTGTTTCAGCACTACGCGTTGTTTCCGCACCTCACCGTCGAGCAAAACGTTGGCTATGGCCTGCGTGTAGCGAAGCGGCCAGCCGCGGAGATTACCCAGCGGGTCGCCGAAGCGCTCGCCAAAGTGAAGATGACGGAGCACGCGAAGAAGAAGCCGTCGAAGATCAGCGGGGGCCAGCAGCAACGGGTGGCGCTGGCGCGCGCGCTGGTGAACCGTCCGCGGCTTCTGCTGCTGGATGAACCGCTCTCGGCCTTGGATGCGAACCTGCGCCGTGAGATGCAGGTGGAACTGAAATCGCTGCAGCGCGAAGTCGGCATCGCCTTCGTCTTCGTCACGCACGATCAGGAAGAAGCCATGGTGATGTCGGACCGGATCGCGCTATTGCGCTCGGGTGAACTGGAGCAAGTCGCGACGCCGCGTGAAATCTACAGCCGACCGGCGACGGCGTACGTGGCCCAGTTCATCGGCCACACCAATCTGCTGAAGGCAGACGTTCAAGGCGGAGTCGTACGTTCAGGAGTGCTCGCGTGGAGAGCGTCGCTGCCGGATGGGCCGGCACTATTCTCTCTGCGGCCTGAGCAGGTGCGGTTGGGAAGCACGGACGCGAGCAACGCGGTCAGAGTCCGCGGGCGAGTGTTGCACCAGGCGTTCCACGGAGCGACGGAGTTAATCCGCGTCGAGTGTGCCGCCGGGCTTGTTCTGACGGTGAGAACCGCGAGCGGCAGCCCTCCGCAAAATGAAGTCGAGCTCGAGTTCTCACCTGCGGATGCCGTGCTGGTGCGCGAGTCTCCCGAAAGGATCTGATGTTTTCCCGCGCCTACAAAACGGTTGTGACCGTGCCGCCGCTGGCCTGGGTCGCGGTGTTTCTGCTGGCGCCGTATCTGCTGATGTTCTGCTACAGCTTCTGGTCGGTCTCGCCGACGCAGACGATTATCCATTCCTGGAATTTCGACAACTATTACAACGAACTGCTGAAGAAACCGGTCTACTGGCAGACGCTGCTGCGCTCCATGTGGATCGCAGCGCGGGTGATGTTGTTTTCTCTGCTGCTGGGATATCCGCTGGCGTATTTTCTGTCGTTCTACGCCGGCAAGCGGAAAGATCTGCTCTATCAGTTGGTCATCATTCCGCTGTGGGTCAGCTATCTGGTGCGGGCGTATGCGTGGAAGACGATCCTCGGCGCCGACGGCGTGCTCAACACATCGCTGCAGTATGCCCACATCATCAATCACCCGCTCGACTTTCTTCTCTACAGTCCGTTCGCCGTCGTTTTGACACTCACTCATATCTACACGCCGTTTACGTTTCTGCCGATCTACGCGGCGCTGGAGCACGTTCCGCGCAATCTGGTGGAGGCCTCGCATGATCTGGGCGCAACTCCGGCGCAGACTTTCTGGAAAGTGATTTTCCCGCTGTCGATTCCCGGCGTCCTGGCGGGGGCGACGTTTGCTTTTGTACTAAGCCTGGGCGACTTTCTCGCGCCGCTCTTGCTGGGCGGGCCGAGCGGCATCATGATCTCGAATATCGTGGTGAGCCTGTTTGGCGCGGCGTACAACTGGCCGCTGGGTGCGGCGATTTCGCTGGTCATGCTCGTGCTGGTGGTCAGCCTGCTGTTTTTCTCCGAGCGCCTGGAGAGGAAATGGAGCTTCTCGTGAGCGGCCCGGCCAATGTTCCGGCGAACAATGTTCCGCGCTCGCGCTGGCTGCTGGCCCATGCCGCGGCGGTGTTTGCGTTTCTGTACCTGCCGATCGCGGTGCTCGTTTTGTATTCGTTCAACGGACAAGGCGTGGGAGGCTTCCCGCCGCACGATCTGACTTTTGACTGGTATCGCACGCTGTTCGGCGACGGCGCGATCTGGGATTCGGTCTTCAGCAGTCTGCAAGTCGCATTGGCGGCGATGGCCATCTCGCTCGCCTTCGGCATTCCGGCGGCTTTGGCTTTAGACCGGGCAGAGTTTCCGGGCAAGGCCCTGTTTCGGCGACTGGTTCTGCTGCCGCTGATTCTGCCGGGGATTATTACGGGCTTGTCGCTTCTCATGCTGTTCAACGTAGGCATCGTAACTGCAATTCTGAAGTGGATAACCGGACAACAGCTCAGCCTTCTGACGATCACGCTCGGCCACGGCACCGCCTTGATTTCCGTGACGACGACCGAAATCTTCGCCGGCTTGCAGAAACTTGATCGCGCGCAGGAGGAAGCTTCGCTCGACCTGGGAGCGAATTACTGGCAGACGTTTTGGCGGGTGACGGTGCCGAACCTGAAGCTGCCGATCATCGGCGCGGCGTTGCTGATTTTTACGCTTTCGATGGACGAAATCGCGGTCAGCTTCTTTCTGATCGGCCGCGACAACACGTTGCCGCTCGAAATCTGGGGGCGGCTGCGGCGCGGCATCACGCCCGAGATCAACGCCGTGTCCACGATTATTTTTGTCTTCTCGCTCGTGACGATCGTTGTCTGGTATCGCCTGCGTGTCCGCAGTGAGGGCGGGGCCGATGTTGGGGCAGAACTCATCGAAGCAACCGAAGGAGGTTCGAAGTGAGCGCCAATCGCAGGGACTTCATCAAGTTTGTGGTGGCAGGAGCTGTGACGGCGGGATGCCCGATGGATCTCGCGCTGGTGGCGCAGACGGCAGAGAGTCATCCCGGCGGCGTAACCGTCGATAGCGAGAACAATCAAATCTGCCACCAGGTACGCGACGGCAAAGTCTTCTCGCGGCCGCCGGCTTCGGAAAAGCACGACATTGTCATTGTGGGCGGAGGCGTAAGCGGCCTCGCAGCGGCGCATCAACTGCAGCACCGAGACATTTTGCTGCTTGAGAAAGAGCCGCACTGGGGCGGCAACGCTTACCTCATGGAATACGAAGGCAACGCCTACGCCACTGGCGCCGCGTTTCTCGAAGGAGACTCAGAAGCTGTTCGCCTCGCCAAAGAGATCGGCCTTGATCCGCTTCCCGTCAATGACGGTTCCGACGGAGCCATCATCAACGGCGTATTCGTCCCCGATGTCTGGGGAACCGGGCTGAACAAGCTGCCCTACCCGCCCATCACGCGCGAGAGCTTCAAGAAATTCAAGAAAGAGATGTTGTCCATTGACCTCGAGAAGCGCGCCTCCGAGCTATACAACGTTCCTTTCTCCAGCTTCATGAAACTGTACTCCGGCGAGGTCAAGCAATATTGGGACACGTTCGGCCCCTCCAACTGGGGTGCGGCCAGCGACGACACCGCCGCCTACATCGGCATTTACACAGTGCAGGAAATGGAGGCCATGAGCGCTGCCGACCACCGCGTGACCTGGCCGGGAGGGATCGGTGCGCTCACGAAGAAACTTGCCGACGTTCTGCAGCCAAAATATGGCGACCGCATGCAACTGGGTGCAACCACAGTCGCTGTCGTCCCGGGCAAGGAAGACGTACAGGTAACTTACATGGCTGGTGCAGATCTGAAAACGGTTTCGGCCAAAGCGGTGATTATGGCCACGCCGAAGTTCATCACGCGGCGCATCGTCGAAGGCCTTCCCGACAGGCAGAGCAAGGCGATGCAGCAGATTCGCTATGCGCCCTATTGCGTGGTGAATTTGATTTTCGACAAGCCGGTTTTCAATCGGGGATACGACACGTGGTGCCCAGGCAACACGTTCACCGATTTCATCGTGGCGGATTGGGTCATCCGTAGAAAGTCGGGGTATAAGCAGAAGTACAACATTCTGAGCTGCTACACGCCGATGGCGGAAGAAAATCGTGCTTTGTTGTTAACCGAGGCCGGCACGCGCAAGATCGCGGCGAATGTGCTGCGCGATTTCCAAAATCTGATGCCGGCGTTCAATGTCGATCCGGTCGAGGTCCACATTTACCGGCGCGGGCATCCGATGTATATGTCGACGCCCGGTTTGTATACGAACGTGCAACCGCTGACGCGCCAGCCCATGGATCGCGTCTTTTTCGCGAATACGGATTCGGAGGGCCCGGTGTCGGGAACGCCGGAGGGAATCGTCGCCGCACGCAGAGCGGTGCGGCAGGCGGAAGCGAAGCTGGCGGGGGCGCCGGCGAAGGAGAAAGCGGCCGTGGGATAACTCAGACCTTTGAAATTGTATGCGCGGCGTCATCCCGAACGCCCGCGCTTTCACCTGGGCTTACCCATAGTAAAGTAGATAGAGAGCACAGGTGGCTCGCGCCATCCTCGGCGACTCTCGATTCAAAACTAAGGACAACCGACTACTTTTGAGCTCCGGCATTCGCAACATCGCCATCATCGCCCACGTGGACCACGGCAAGACCACGCTGGTTGACGCCATGCTCAAGCAGAGCGGGACGTTCCGCGCCAACGAGGCCGTCGCCGAGCGGGTGATGGACTCGAACGAGCTGGAGCGCGAGCGCGGCATCACGATCCTGGCCAAAAATACGGCGATTTTCTATCACGACGTGAAGATCAATATTGTCGACACGCCTGGTCACAGCGATTTTGGCGGCGAAGTCGAGCGCGCGCTGAAAATGGTGGACGGCGTCATGCTGCTCGTGGACGCGAGCGAAGGCCCGCTGCCGCAGACACGCTACGTGCTGGGTAAGGCGCTGGAAGCGCACCTGCCGCCGATTGTGGTGATCAACAAGATTGACCGCGCCGACGCGCGCCCGCAGGAAGTGCTGAATGAAATCTACGACCTGTTCATTGATCTCGACGCGAAAGAAGAGCAACTCGATTTTCCCGTGCTCTATACCAACGCGAAGACGGGCACGGCGTCGACTGAGATCGGCGGCCAGGGCGAAGATCTGCGCTCGCTGTTCGACGCCATTCTGAAGACGATTCCCGCGCCCAGGGGCGATCCGGCCGGCCCATTGCAGATTCTGGTGGCGAACCTCGACTACAGCGATTATCTCGGGCGGCTGGCGATTGCCCGCGTCTTCAACGGAAAAATGCACACCGGCGAGGAAGTGGCCATTGCCAAGCTCGACGGGTCCTTTCACAAGACGAAAATCACGAAGCTGTTTTCGTTCTCGGGCCTGAAACGAACCGACATCAGCGAAACCGAGTTGGGAGACATCGTCGCGGTGGCGGGCGTGGAAGGGATCACGATTGGCGAGACGATCACCGACGTGGAGAACCGTGCGCCGCTGCCACACATCGCGATCGACGAACCGACCATCGCCATGCTGTTCACGGTAAACACTTCGCCGTTCGCGGGCAAAGACGGCACCTACGTCACATCGCGCAATCTGCGCGAGCGGCTGGAAAAAGAACTGCTCACCAACGTTTCGCTGCGCGTCGAAGAAACGGGCACGACGGATTCGTTCAAGGTGCTGGGCCGCGGCGAACTGCAGCTTTCGATCCTGATTGAAATGATGCGGCGAGAAGGTTACGAGCTGATGGTAGGCAAGCCGGAGATCGTCACCAAGCGCGACACCGCAACTGGCAAGTTGCTGGAGCCGGTCGAACATCTCACGGTCGACGTTCCGGAGGAATTCGTTGGCGTAGTGATGGAGCAACTCGGAGCGCGAAAGGGTGAAGTCGCCAACATGCACAATCACGGCTATGGGCGCGTGCGCATTGAGTTCCGCGTGCCCAGCCGCGGCCTGATCGGGCTGCGCAGCCAGTTGCTGACCGACACGCGCGGCACGATTGTGATGAACTCGCTTTTCGACGGGCATACGGAGTGGCAGGGCGAGATTCCGCATCGGCTCACCGGCGCGCTGATCGCCGACCGCCCCGGCGTTTCCACGGCTTATGCCTTGTGGGGCCTGCAGGAGCGTGGCGAGCTTTTTGTGGGGCCCGGGGTGGAGCTCTATGAGGGTATGATTATCGGCGAGAACGCGAAAGACACCGACCTCGATGTAAACGCGGTGCGGGAAAAGAAGTTGACCAACATGCGGGCTTCGACCGCCGACGAAGCGATCCGGCTGGTGCCGTTCAAGGCGCTGAATCTGGAGCAGGCGATAGAATTCATCAGGGACGACGAGTACGTAGAAGTCACGCCCGAATCTTTACGCCTGCGGAAGAAGGTCCTGCAAGCGAACAAGCGCAAGAAGGCGTCATTCGCCGCAGTAGAAGAATCGTGAAGACGAGCCACAAGTCTACAGGCGACGTTTCTGCCTCGAGCGGCGCCGTCAAAACCACTCTGCGCATGTTTCTGGTGCCGTGCAGCTGCGGGACGACGTTCGCTGTCACCGAAGATTACGACCGTCAAGGCACGGCCTGGAGCCGTTACCTGGTGTGCCCCGGATGCGGAAAGCGGCACGATCCCAGGAACCGGCTGCTGCAGATGGGATTCCACCCCGAAGGCTACTGGAAAGTGGATGAATGCTAGGCGGCCCAGGCTGGGGCACGCCTTCACGCGATATTCACTTGACACGGCAGCTATGGTGACCTGCTATACTGCTGCCCGCAATTGACTGTTCGCCAGCTCCGGTTTCGATTTTCAGGAACGGCCCTCCCGACCTGCCAGTCCGCCGAGTGAGCTCGCACTCGTGACAGCTCAATGCAGGGGAGACGCGTGAAAAATATCTTTGTGGGGAACCTCAGCTTCAACACCAACGAAGATGAGTTGCGGCAGGCCTTCGAAGCTTACGGGCAAGTGGACCGGGTAAGCATTTTGACGGATCGCGACACCGGTCGCTCCCGCGGCTTTGGCTTCGTCGAGATGGCCAGCAACGAGGACGGCGAGAAGGCAATCGCGGCGTTGAACGGTGCGCAGCTTGGGGGACGCACGATCAACGTCAACGAGGCCCGTCCCAAGACCGAGCGTGGCGGAGGCGGTGGCGGCGGACGCGATCGCGGCGATCGTGGCGATCGCGGCAGACAGCGCGAGCGCTGGTAGAAAGCCAGGGGCCAGGGGTCAGAAAGCCGGTGGCTGTTCATTTCTCGAGCGGACCACCGATCGCTGTCCGCGGCTCCAACACCCACGAATCCAGTTCGCGATTGATGGCGCATCCCTCAGCCCTGTAGACTGTGTGTGCTGCTCTCTGCGCCCGTAGCTCAGCTGGATAGAGCGATTGCCTCCGGAGCAATAGGTCGGGTGTTCGAATCACCCCGGGCGCACCACGTGCCAGTGGTTAGTCGTCTTCGCTTAAGAAGCCGATATTGAAACCAAGTCTGGACCCAGCTTGACTAAGCTCGAAATTGGCGCCGCCATAGTGATCATTTTGTGTCCGTGCGCGGCCGGGTCGCAGGAGGCGGCACCCCAACACCCACAGTTGCCTGCGGTTTTCACTTCTGTTCTTCCCGACGTCAAGGCGAAATGCCATGTACCGATTCTGCTGCCTAGCGAACTGCCGAAACCCATCAGCGATGCACAGCACGCAGTCATCCAGAAGGCCACCGCAGACCGGTACTCGGTAGGACTGTTCTACGAACTGGATGTCGGTAACGCCGGTTTTGCGGCAAATTTTGGGGCTGAGGCTTCACCGAAGTACGCCCCCAGCGAATTGGGAGCGGAGGTGAAGCTCGCTCGTGGAACCCGTGGCTTCTTTCGGCCGGTAAGTTGTGGTGGATCGTGCGCGCCGGCGAATCTCTGGTGGGAAGTAAATGGGGTCTTGTACACCGTTCAGCTGCGCCTTTTGCCTTCGAACAGTGAAAAGAGTCAGCAAGCCACGATAACGGCGGTCGCCAATTCCGCCATCCTCGCGGGCCCACGCTGAGTAACTGTATGCGAACAGTCATCCCGTTGGCTAAGCCATGACCTACGACGCCATCCTGGTCGTCTCTTTCGGGGGCCCGGAATCCCGCGAGGAGGTCATTCCATTCCTTGAAAATGTCCTGCGGGGAAGAAACGTTCCGCGCGAGCGGTTGCTGGCCGTCGCCGAGCATTACTACCATTTCGAGGGCAAGAGCCCCATTAACCAGCAGACGCGCGAGCTGATTTCTGCGCTGGAATCTGAACTAACGCAGCACGGGCCTAAGCTGCCGGTGTATTGGGGCAATCGCAACTGGCATCCGATGCTGGCCGACACGCTGCGGCAGATGAAGCAGGACGGCGTTCGCCGCGCCCTGGCGTTTGTGACTTCCGCGTACAGCTCGTATTCCGGCTGCAGGCAGTACCGCGAGGATATTGCCCGCGCTCAGGCAGAGATTGGTCCGGGCGCGCCGGAGATCGACAAGCTGCGCGCGTTTTTCAACCATCCCGGATTCGTTGAGGCGACGACGGAACGGCTGGCGGACGCGCTGCGACAAGTGCCCGCATCCGCGCGGCGGAATGTTCAGGTTATCTACACCGCGCACAGCATTCCGATTTCAATGGCCAATACGAGCGACTATGTTCGACAACTGGAGGAAGTGAGGAAGCTCGTTTCGCAGCGGCTGGGGATCACCAACGACGCGCTTGTCTACCAGAGTCGCAGCGGTGCGCCGGGACAGCCATGGCTGGAGCCGGACATCCTCGATCACCTGCGCGAAGTGAGGGCACGCAGCCTGGCCAGCGCGGTCGTGATCGCTCCGATCAGTTTCATCTCCGATCACATGGAAGTGCTGTACGACCTCGACATCGAGGCGCGGCAGCTTTGCGATGCGATCGGTTTGCCCGTGGTGCGGGCGAAGACGGTGGGGGTGCATCCGAAGTTCGTCGCGATGATCCGTGAGTTGATTCTGGAGCGCACGGCGGGAGGCGAGCCGCGCGCGCTGGGATCCCTGGGGCCGCGGCGGGATGGTTGCGCCGAGGACTGCTGCCCGGCACCCAGGCAGCCGACGAGACCTGCCGGCCCAAGCTAAATCTCCCCCGCTTCCAACCAAAAACGGGTAAAATCTGGACCCCTAAGACAATCTTGGCGACAGGGGGAAAATATGGCGAGCCCGATCGAGCGTCAGCGGAATATCGTTGCCGAGCACATTCGAGGCGAGAACGATCACAATTGGCCTGCCGTCTACGACACTTTTGTACAAGACGACAGGGCATACTACGACGTTGTGCCACTCGGCACCCGGTTCAAGGGCATTGAGGGCGTACGAGGCTTCTACCAGGCTATTAGTACGGCTCTCCCCGACATGCACATTGACGTCACGGCTGAATACGATGTGCCGGGATGCTCGATCCGTGAAGTCGTGATTTCAGGAACCCACCAGGGCGAATTTGCGGGAGTAAAGCCGTTGGGGAACAAGCTCCGCTTTGAGATGGCAGCCTTTTACACTTTCGACCCAGGATCGGGAAAGCTCATTGCGGAACGCATCTACTATGACCAAGCTGGAGTGCTGGCGCAGATGCAGGGTGGCGCAACGTCGGCAGTCGCATAAGTCGATGCGTTCCAGAATCGCGACTGCTATCGCGAGGGCATGGGCACGACCGGACTGTCGTAGGTGGTCGCTTTGGGCCGACCGGCGACCCGCCTCATCGTGCCGAGGATGGTGTGGATGACCGCCTCGTTTCCCACGGCGGTATTCACCATCATGTGGTAGAGCGAGCGGGTCGGCCAGTCGGAATTGAAATAGTGTTTGATGTAGGCGACGCGCTCGCGATCTACCGATTCCACAAGATCCTCGGCCTCCGAGTGGCTGTGCCCGTCTTCAATCAGACGACGGATTTTCTCCGCGCGCGGCGCGTAGAGAAACACGTGGAACGTGTCCGGGTTTTCGCGTAAGAAGAACGGCCCGCCGCGTCCGACGACCACCGCGTTTCCCTCCTGCGCGATGCGGTTCATGATGTCCTGCATCAGCACCATCATGCGGTCGGTATCGAAAACCTGGCTGGCCAGCGGAGAACTGCGTTCGTAACTGCCGCGCCAGAAGGCCTTGGCCAGGCGGTGGAGGCGGCTGTCCATGCGCTCCTCGCAGCGCATCACGGCCGCGCGATCAACCTGAGCGAGGCGGGCAATCTCCTCGGTGATGAGGTGGTCCCAGAGTTTCCACCCCAGATGGTCGGCGAGATGAGCGGCGATGGCCGCAGCGCCACAGCCGTACTCGCGCTCAATGGTGATGAGACGAAACATGGCAAACCCCAGCGCTAACTGTTTCTAGTGTACCGCCATTCCTCCGCCGGGCTTCGTTTTTTTGATCAGGAAGACCATGGGCAACATCAGGAGGATGGCAACGCCGAGGAACCAGAAACAATCGATGTAGGAAAGCATGGTCGCCTGGCGGATCACGTTGCCCTGCATCAGGGCATAGGCCTGCTGCGTCGCATCGGCAGCGCTCGCCCCGTGCGCTTGCATGGCCTGAGAGATCCCCTTCACCGCCGACTGCAGCGCCAGGCTGGCGGAGTTGAGATGATCCGCCAGTTGATTCAGATGGAACTGCGTGCGCCGGTCGAGCATTGTGGTCACGACGGAAATCCCCACGCTGCCGCCGATGTTGCGGGCGAGGTTCATCAAACCGGATGCTGCATTGTTCTTGTCGCGCGGCAAGAAAGCATAGGCGGCGGTATTGATCGGGACGAAAAGAAACGCCATGCCCACGGCCTGCAATAGGCGGGCCACAGCGACGGTACGGAAATCGATGTCCAGGTCGAAGCGCGTCATATGAAACAGGGACAGCGAAAGTGTGGCCAAGCCGAAGAACAGCAACCAGCGCGGGCTGTAACGGGACAGCAGGAATCCGACCAGCGGCAGCAGCAGCATGATCGTGAACCCGCCGGGCATCAGCGCCAAGCCGGCTTGTTGGGCGGTGTATCCGAGCAGGGTCTGCATGAACAGCGGCAGCAGCAACGTGCTGCCCAGCAGGGCAAACCCCAACATGAACATCAAGAGGTTCGAAATGCCAAAGGTGCGTTCGCGGAACAAATGCAGGTCAACGATCGGGTCCTTATGCCGCCATTCCCAGATGACGACAAAAATCAGAGAAGCCACGCAGATCAACGACAGATACACGATGAAGTTGGATTCGAACCAGTCCTCGCGCTGTCCCTTGTCGAGCACAACCTGAAGCGTTCCCAGACCGAGAGCTACGAAGCCCAGCCCGATGTAGTCGATCGAGGTTTCGCGCAGCTTGCGGCGCCTGAAATAAGGAGGATCCTGGATCAGGCGTGAGGTCAGCAGAATCGACAGGATGCCGACGGGAATGTTGATGAAGAAAATCCAGCGCCAGGTGAAGTTGTCGGTGATCCACCCGCCGAGCGTGGGCCCGATGGCCGGCGCCGTGACCACGGCAATGCCGTACACCGCAAACGCCATACCGCGTTTGGCAGGCGGGAAGGTGTCGGCGAGAATCGCCTGCTCACTGGGCTGCAGTCCGCCGCCGCCCGCCCCTTGCAGAATGCGGCAGATGATGAGCGTCGCCAGGTTCGGCGCCAGTCCACACATGAATGAACTGAGTGTGAACAAGGCGACGCATCCCATATAGAAATTCTTGCGGCCGATGATGGACGACAGCCACCCGCTCAGCGGGAGCACGATCGCGTTGGAAACAAGATAGGAAGTCAGCACCCATGTGCTTTCGTCCTGCCCGGCGGAAAGCCCGCCGGCGATGTGCGGCAAGGCGACGTTGGCGATGGAAGTGTCGAGCACTTCCATAAAGGTCGCGAGCGTGACCGCCATGGCAATGATCCAGGGATTGACCGAGGGACGCCAGGCGGTAGTCTGATCAAAGGTGGTGCTGGCAGCGCTCATTCGCGAGTCCAGACTTTGGGCTCGACCGACATGCCTGGGCGCAACTGGTGATCGCCGTTCGAGCCAGGATCGAGCACGATTTTCACCGGGATGCGCTGCACCACTTTCACATAGTTGCCGGTAGCATTCTCCGGAGGCAGAAGACTGAAGCGGGCGCCGCTGCCGGCGGCGATGCTGTCCACCTTGCCCTTATACGTCCTGCCATTGGCGTCGACGTCAATGGATGCGCGCTGGCCGACCTTCATTTTGCGCAACTGGGTCTCTTTGAAGTTGGCCGTGACCCAGACGTCGTCCAGATTGATGACCTTCATCAATTCCTGACCCGGAGCCACGTTCTGCCCGACTTCCACGGTGCGGTTGCTGACCACGCCGTTTACCGGAGCAACAACCTTGGTATATCGCAGGTTGAGTTCCGCCTGATCGAGATCGGCCTTCTTGCGCTGGGCCTCGGCGAGCGCCGCGGAGGCGCGGGCGCGAATGGCCTGCATCTGCTTAGGCGCGGTGTTGGCGGAGCGCCAGTTGGCCTCGGCCTGCACCAGCCTGCCTTGCGCCTGCGTAACTTGCTGCTGCGCGGCCTGGGCGCTGGCGCGCGCGGCCTCCACGGCGGCTTTGCTGGCGGCGGCGGCTGCGATCGCCTGGTCGTATTGCTGCTGCGAGATTTCCTGTTTGTCCACCAACTGCTTGTAACGCACCAGATCGTTCTGCGCTTTTACGTTGTTGGCTTCGGCTTCCTGCAACTGGGCCTTGGCAGCTTCGAACTGCTCCTGCGCCGCCTGGATTCCGGCGCGAGCATTGTTGACGTCAGCTTCGGTCGCCGAGACCTGGCTGCTGGTGCTGACCGATGAGATCGGGACGTTCGCTCCCGCCGCGACCGCCGCGGCCTGGGCATCCTCAAAATCGGCTTTGGCGCGGTCGTAGGCCACTTGATAGTCGGCCGGATCGATTTCCACCAGCACGGTCCCAGCCGGCACGTACTGATTGTCCTCAACGTTCAGATTGATCACGTGCCCGGAGATGCGGGCAGAGATGGAATTGACATGACCGTCGACTTGAGCGTCGTCCGTAGACTCGTAGCTGGTCACGTAACGGTAAACGAAAAATCCCGCAACCAGGAGAAGAACAATCGCTACCGCCAGCACGATCCGGAAGCGAGAGATCTTAGTGCGCGAGGCGAGACTCTGAAAGTCCTTCTCGGTTGCCGGTAGAGGTTTGGAGACCGGTTCGGTCCGTTCGGCTTCAACAGGATTAATTTGAGCAGGTTGTGCCATACGTTATTGATTGCCTTTCAAGTATCGTTTCACACCATCTTCGGCGTCGCCGATGGAGCGCGCCAGTTCCACCTTCGACAAGTTATGAGCATAAAGGCTTTGGATGTAATTCTCGTGGGCGCTGGCGAGGGCTTCCTGGGCCTGGACGACCTCGAGATTGTCGGTCACCCCTGCGGTAAAGCGATCCTGCGACTGGGCCAGGGCCTGCTCGGCAAGGTCGACGGAACTGCGCGCCACCTCGACCTGATCGGCGGCAGCCTGCAGGTCGAGTAACGCGGTGCGCACTTCATAGTCAATGCGCCCCCGGAGATCGGCTAGCTGCGAGCGCGCCTGCTTTAACTGTGCGTCCGCTTCGAGAACATCGCCGTGTGTCCGGTTGCCGGAAAAGATGGGGATATTGAGTCCTCCCGTGACTTGCCACGTTCCGTTGGATTGGCCCGGGGTCACGCCGACATCTCCCAGATTCGCGTTTAGATCGAGGCTGGGATAGTAGCCCGCCGTCGCGGCCCGCCGGGAAAGCTCCGCCGAGCGAACCTGCGCCAGCGCAGCCTGATAATCGGCGCGCGACGCGTAGGCACGTTGCAGATAGGTTTCCAACGGCAGGGCGGCTAATGCCTGATACGGCGCCTTCTCGGTCAGGACAAATTCCTGTCCGGGCGGCAGACCGATGATGCGCGCCACTGTGAGCCGCTGCTTGGCGAGTTCGTTGCGGGCCACAATCAGTTGTTGTTGCCGGGCCTGTAATTCCACCTGCGAGCGCAAAGTGTCGATGGCCGGGCTAAGGCCGGCTTTCTGCTGATCGGCAGCCTTATCGTAGAGGGCCTGCGCGCTCTTGACCTGCGCCTCTGCCGTCTCTACCCGTGCCGCCGCCGCAATCGCCTGCAGATAGGAGTTGCCGACCGCGAGCACCACCATTTCGCGGGCGTCCTTGTAGTTGAACTGCGCCGCTCGCACGTTTTCCGACGCGGCTCGTTCTTTCTCGATATCTTTGAAATTGAAGATGGACTGGCCGAGAGAAAGACGGGCGTCGAAGAAGTTAAAGGCAGGAGTGATCCGCGGGAACTTGCTGGCAGTGCCGGGAGGCGCCAGAAGCGGAGCGAGCTTGTTAAATCCGAGTGCCGCCAGACTCTCGTTCTCGGCATTCTCGATGACGTGCCCACTGAAGTCCGGAAGCAGAGAACTCAGCTCTTTCCATCTTTCGCCCCGGGCTGCCTGGGCTTGATCCACCGCCAGGAGCAGGCCGAGATTGTTGCGAAGGCCGCGATCAATCGCCTCTTTGAAGTCAATTTGCAGAACCTCGGCGGTTGCCTTTCCTTCAGGGGCGCTGCCTAGAAACGGATTCTGAGGTCCAGGCAGGGTGACGTTGACCGGAGAAGAGGTCCCCGTTTGAGCGGACAGAATAGGCATGGCAAACGTCGCACAAGCCAAGCAGGAAAATACCGTTTGGATGAATTTCAATGAACTTTGCATCCCTGATCATGAAAACGTCCGGCAGATTGAACGCGAGAGTCCGGGCGTCCTTTCTCACCTCTAGGATAACGAATAACTTGCCGAATTTGATTCGTTTACGACAATTCCCGATGCAAACGATTGCGGCCCGGACTGCCCGCTGGACTGTCCGCCGGCAACCCACAGCCGGGTCCCGAGGGACACGGAAAAGCTAAGTTCATCCTAAGGTTCAATAACTTCGGTACTTTGCGGCGCCGGAGTGGTTCCCAGTAAGCTGTGCTCCAGGGGGAGTGGCACGCCATGCACAAGAGTGTCACCAGTGTCGCGGTTGCAGCAGCGCTATTGGCCACGAGTCTGGCCATCGCACAGAGCGCTCCCGCATCGCAGAGTTCAGAAAGAAAGGTAATCGTGCGCGTCACGCCGGATTACCCGGAGCTTGCTCGCCGAATGCAAATTAAGGGCGTGGTCAAGGTGGAGGCGGTGGTGCGGCCCAACGGTACCGTCAAGTCAACCCGTGTTCTGGGCGGAAGCCCGGTGCTGGTTGATGCGGCAGTTGCGGCCGTTGGGAAGTGGAAGTTTGAAACGGCTCAGGCCGAGACCACCGAGATCGTCCAAGTTCTATTTGGATCGCAGTAAGCCCGGCAGTTGGCTTGACTGGCGAGGTTTTCCAGGGTTCAGAACATGTCGTCCATGCCAGGAAAGGCGATCAAGCACGCAGCAGAGCGCATGCGGCGGCGTCACGCCCGTTACCGCTGCGAGTTTCCCGTGGTCGTTAACCTGCTCGAGGGCAAGGAACACCACCGGCTGAACGCGCACTGCCGAGACATATCCGAATCAGGGATCGGCGTTTTGCTCGCCGAGGAACTGACCCTGGGCGACGTGGCTACCCTGAGCTTCTCCCTTCCCGGAGTTTCCCAGCCTTGGGATGTTCGTGCTGTGCTCCGGCATCGCCGCGGATATCACTATGGTTTTGAATTCCTGTCAGTGGCGGACCGGCAAGCCAGAGTGCTCAACAGCTACTTGGAGGATTTAGAGCGCGCGGACTGCGAAGAATAGTGGGTCCGCACCCCACCACGTTTTAAGTCCATGTGACTTAGGTCATCTTGAATGCCGATGACCTTGGGTCCACCCTAGGTTAGGAACTTCAACGCTCGAAAAACGAAAGAATTGGATGTCATGAGTGCGGCCACAGGAACCGACTGGACTCGAATACTGTCTGATCCGGATCTAGTC
>Ga0335081_10003005_pt1 | contig 26501 bp, 24 predicted proteins | sample Lox_Sample_35_FD_206713 | JGI IMG/M metagenome (GOLD analysis project Ga0335081, IMG submission 206713) | Soil microbial communities from Loxahatchee National Wildlife Refuge, Florida, United States - Lox_Sample_3.5 | ecosystem: Environmental > Terrestrial > Soil > Wetlands | place: USA...
TCCGGACAATTGCATTATTCTCGAAGCAAACAGTAATTACTTTTTTTTCTACAACGAGAGTCTAAACAAGGCGTACGTTATACCGAAAGATGGTATCTCTTATATCGATACCAACAGCTGACGTTGCTGTGGGAATTATGACCTCTGTAGCATATTAATTGCCTGGAATCGCCACTGATTATAGAATGGGGTAAAATTAAAGTAACTCTTTTTACTCGTTTTCACCTGGCACACAGAGCCCTGACAGACGACCGAGGCGATGCAATCAAGTTCATTTGAACCAAATTTTGGAAGAGCCAACAAACCAGAAAGATTAAAAATCCAAGGAGGTTAATATCATGAACAACGCCCAGTCCTGTCCCGTATCAAAACTTGAGAAATTGCTCGTAGCAACAGACCGTTCGGTTTTCAGCGAAGGTGCGATAGCAGCGGCGATATTTTTTGCAAAGCACTGTTCGAGCAAACTCTATGTCATGACGATTGTAGAAAAAAATCCGGAATATGAGACTGCCGGCGCAGAGCTTCTGCAGAAAGAAACGGAGGAAGCCGCCCGATACCTTTCATCCCTCAAAGTGAGGGCCTTAGAAGAGTTACCATCGTGCGAAACGATCTTGCGCCGAGGGGACAACGCCTCCCGGCTTATCGTCGAAGAGGCAACGCAAAAAAAAATTGATATGATCGCGGTGGGCAGACGCGGTCGCAGCGGACTGGAGAAGGTTCTCCTTGGCAGCGCAGCCGCGAAAGTTATCGGGCATGCACCGTGCAAAGTCCTGGTCGTTCCTCGGGCAACACGGATCGGGTACAAGAATATCTTGGTTGCAACGGACGGATCAGAGCACGCAAGCATAGCGGGAACAGAGGCTATTGAAATTGCAAAACGCACTGGAAGTCGCCTGATAGTAATTTCCGTGGTTCCCTCGGAAGACCAGAAGGAAAAAGGGCGGGCGAATGCCGGCGATATAGCGCTGGCAGCGCAGCAGGCTGGTGTTCACGCCGAGAAGATGGCCCTTGTTGGAAAACCCCATGAAATCATAGCCGAGACCGCAAAAAGCATGGGAGTCGATCTGATCGTCATGGGCGCGTACGGGAAAACTGGGCTAAAGAGACTCCTGATGGGGAGTACGACAGAAAAGGTCATCGGATTGGCAGGCTGCGCTGTTCTGGTCGCAAAAAGAGACTTCTGATGGGGAGGAGGCAGGAATGGATTTAAAATTCAGAAGTTCTTCGACAACAAAAGCTTCTCCTGGGAAGAATCGTTTCAGTGCATGGAGACACCTAGGGGCGGCCTTATACAGTATGAAACCGTAAAACAGCTTGCCATATTCGGGGATAACGAAATAACCGAAGAAAATAAGAACCCCTTCCTTGAATTCCCGCTACGCTACTGGTGTCCCATGCCGTGGTTGTTAGACCTCGCAATGGGACTCTCTTTCTCATTGCATCATACCCTTGACGGAATCATTATCTTCACGCTGCCAACGGTAAACACCGCTATAGGCCACCCCCACTCGCGTGGTTTACAAAGAGCGGCCGAGCTCCTCAATACAAAACTGGCAATCAAGGCGAAAGTATTGTGGGGTGGGAAATGAGGAATGGAGAATGCAAGAGGCAAGTGAGCTTGCCCCCGGAGATATTATCGCGTTGGGATGGGGGACATGGTGTCTGCTGCCTCTAAAATCGTAAGCGGCGATCTTTCTGCCGATGCATCGGTTTTGACCCGCGAAGCCCTCTCGGCGGAGATAAAATAATTTTTACACTCGGTATAGACTTTCCTAAATACCATTTGTTTAGGAAGTTCGGATTGCAGCTGTGGGGCACTCGGGACATAATTAACTTCCGAGAGCAGCCGAAATATCTGTTAAAATAAAGGGAGGTCATTCCATCTCAAGAAGGACGTTAACTAGATATTGAAAAAATACTTGTTTTTTCATCGATCTATTTCCTACATCCAATGCGCTTTTTGAGTGCATCGGTGAGTTAAATCACGAAAAAAGGTCGTGTGATCCGCACGCTCTTTGTTCGACGCGACCATTGACAGGGAAATCATCGGGATCCTGACAGCCGTGTATGGCTTCTTACCACAGCCACGGGTAGGAATATGGGCTTGGATGTGGGCCTCTACACTCGTGTAGTTCGTGTTCACACAACATTGTCAAGATAGAGGGGTATAGCGATTGATGCAGAGGCGAGAAATCATTGTGTAAAGGAAGCATAATCCGGAGAACTACAGTGAAACCTTCGAACGAAGAAATTGTGTTTCTATTCGATGTAGACAACACATTGCTAGATAACGACCTGGTGGAAATGGACCTTCGACGCCACCTCGATAGCGAATTCGGGGTCGATAGTAAAAACCGTTATTTTGCCATCTTGGAAGAACTGAGAACCGATCTTGGTTATACGGACTACCTAGGCGCTTTGCAGCGTTACCGGCTCGAAAAGCAGTGTGATCATCGACTCCTAATGATGTCATCATTCCTTGTAGATTATCCGTTTGCCGATAGATTGTATCCGAGATCACTGGAAGTTATTAAATATGTTCAAGCATGGGGACCGACAGTAATCCTGTCTGATGGCGATGTTGTTTTTCAGCCGCGTAAAGTCCAGAGATCGGGCTTGTGGAACGCCGTTGAGGGGCGCGTTCTTATCTATGTTCACAAAGAACGTATGCTGGCCGACGTGGAGAAGCGCTATCCAGCGCGACACTATATAATGGTGGATGACAAGCTGCGTATTCTCGCAGCCATGAAAAATAGCTGGGGCGACAGGTTGACGACAGTCTTTCCACGCCAGGGCCACTATGCGACCGACCAAAGAAATGTCGACGCCTATCCACGAGCCCAAATAACCGTTGAGCGGATTGGAGATCTGGTACAATACGACTTATCCGCGTTTCTCGGCGCCGTCGGAAAACGGTAGAACGGCAGAGTCAGGTGGGTGGTTTTAACGTCGTCGCCGGGAAGAGTATGTGCGGTCGGTGAATATCGCTTTTTCATCAATCGTCCGAACGTGATCAATCTATTGCGGAGCGGACGATTCGGGGTCAGGGGGACTACTTTGAATATAAACAACTGTGCGGGCAAGCCCGCGAATCTATCGATGCTGATAGACGTGCCGAAGCTGGTCTCGGCCTACTACACCGAGGCACCGGACCCCTCAGTGCAGGGACAGCGGGTCTCGTTCGGCACCTCGGGACACCGCGGTTCTTCCCTGAAAAAGACTTTCAATGAAAAACACATCCTTGCCATCACCCAAGCTATTTGCCTTTATCGCCGGGAGAAAAGAATAGACGGCCCATTGTTTCTCGGTATGGACACCCACGCGATCTCTGTGCCTGCTTTTGCCAGCGCCCTTGAAGTTCTGGCGGCCAATGGTGTGGAGGTCATGATTGCGGAGAAAGATGAATACACTCCTACTCCCGTTATTTCCCATGCAATTCTTACATACAACCGCGGCCGCATAAAAGGACTCGCGGATGGCATCGTGATTACGCCTTCCCATAATCCGCCCGACGACGGAGGCTTCAAGTACAATCCTCCCAACGGCGGTCCGGCAGAGCCGGACATCACTGGCTGGATCGAAGGGATGGCGAACAAGTTTCTTGCTAATGACCTGAAACGTGTAAGAAGAATACCGTATGAGAAGGCGATTCGTGCTAGTACGACGCATCGGCACGATTACCTAGATTCCTATGTAAACGATATAGGCAACGTGATCGACATGGAAGTTATTCGAGATGCGAATATCAGTTTGGGCGTGGACCCTCTCGGTGGTGCCGGGGTCCACTACTGGCCTATGATTGGCGAACGATATGGCTTGAATCTCACCGTAGTAAACGATGTTATTGATCCCACGTTCCGTTTTATGACCTTAGATTGGGATGGCAGGATAAGGATGGATCCCTCGTCGCCTTATGCGATGCAACGGTTGATTGGTCTGAAGGATCGGTTCGATGTGGCCTTTGCCTGCGACACTGATCATGATCGGCACGGGATTGTCACCAGAAACGAGGGGCTTCTTCCGCCAAACCACTATCTTTCCGCGGCTGTCTTCTACCTTTTTCAACATCGGCCGCACTGGCGCAAGGAAGCGGCTATCGGCAAGACGGTAGTGAGCAGCCGAATGATTGATCTCGCTGCTGCGAAGCTCGGAAGGAAACTCTACGAAGTGCCTGTTGGTTTCAAGTGGTTTGTAGACGGCCTACTTTCTGGTTCTCTTGGGTTCGGTGGCGAAGAGAGCGCGGGCGCATCTTTCCTCCGTCGCGACGGTATTGCCTGGACGACTGACAAGGACGGGATCGTACCGGCCCTGCTCGCGGCGGAGATTACGGCGCGGATGGGCCGTGACCCCGGCAATATCTACCGGGAGCTTACCGCCGAGTTCGGAGAGCCACTATACGACCGGATCGAAGCACCAGCGACCCCTGAACAAAAAGAAATCTTGAAAAGACTCTCTCCGAGCCAGGTTGCATCGACCGTATTGGCCGGGGAGAAGATAGAGAGCATATTCACACTGGCACCCGGCAACAACATTCCAATAGGCGGGTTGAAGGTCATAGCAAAAAGCGGATGGTTCGCGGCACGGCCGTCGGGGACTGAGGACATCTACAAGATATACGTGGAAAGCTTCCTCGGCAAGGACCATTTGCATCTCATACAGGAGGAGGCGCAGACGATCGTGAGCAATGCTCTGGCGGCGACTCCATAGCGGACGGGGATTCCATCCAGTTTGAATCTCAAGGAGAGACCATGAGCGAACAAACTTGAGTTATCCACCCGATGAACAGTCTTCTCTCTGCGGACGTCGGTGGATTAAATTGCCCTGCAGATCTTGTCTTGGATCCATGCTGGTCGTGGAATCATGCGGCGAACGAAGTTTACAGGCAGCTTGACATTGTATTCCGGGAATCAAGCGCAATCTTTGGGGCATCTTGCAGATGGTCTCAGGAGGACACGAACTCAATTCGCATTAGAGGCGAACGGTCAAGCCGGATGGGTTATTGTCTGTTTCCTGATGTTATATCCTGTTTCGTCCACCTGTAAGCCCGACATAGATATATTCTGAGTTGCGCCGAACATAGCCTAGTTGCCGACTAGGCCAATAGGCTATATCGAAAACATCTTATGTTCGTCGGGGTCGAGGAAGATTTAGGAATTTACGACATTCTTCATACGGATTGCAAGTCCATGTGCATGCAGCGGGCCGCACGCGGATTGGAGATAGTAGAATGATAAACCAGTCCTCCATAAAACCAGAGACCACGGGTGTTTTGACGATCAATGGCGGCTCGTCGAGCATCAAGTTCGCGCTGTATCGGACAGATGACCCACCGGAGCGTACTCTGTACGGGAAGGTTGACCGTATTGGCTTGACCGGTACTTATATAACTTTCACTGATCCAACTCAGAATCTGCGGGACAGCCACGGCATCGAAGCCTCCGATCACCGGTCGGCGGCGAACGTCCTGATCGATTGGCTCGAAGGGCAAATTGACCTTGCTTTCGTCACAGCGGTGGGACACCGAGTGGTCCACGGCATGAAACACACCGAGCCCGAGCTTATCACACAGGAATTGCTGGATGAACTGCATCGCTTCAGGCCTTACGACCCGGACCATTTGCCTCGCGAAATTGAGCTGATCGAGGCGTTTCGCCGGCGATGTCCAAAGCTGCCTCAGGTGGCCTGCTTTGATACAGCATTTCACCGCACCATGCCGCGCGTTGCCAAGTTACTGCCAATCCCGCGTCGTTACGAGGCGATGAACGTTGAACGGTACGGCTTCCACGGCCTGTCCTATGCCTATCTCATAGAAGAACTCGCGCGAGTCGCAGGCACGGAATCAGCTCACGGCCGCGTGATCCTGGCACACCTCGGCAATGGCGCAAGTCTTGCGGCTGTACGCGATGGCAAAAGCATCGACACCAGCATGGGTTTCACGCCGACGGCGGGACTGGTGATGGGTACCCGATCCGGCGATTTGGATCCCGGGGTTGCGTGGTATTTGATGCGAACCGAGAATCTGACACCCAAACAGTTCAGTAATCTCATCAATAATGAATCGGGACTACTCGGTATCTCTGAAACCAGTTCCGACATGCGTGATTTACTTGAGCGCCAGAAAGACGACGTACGCGCCGCTGAAGCGGTTGCACTGTTCTGTTATCAGGCCAGGAAATGGATCGGGGCATTTGTGGCAGCGCTGGGCGGATTAGACACGCTGGTATTCGCGGGTGGTATTGGGGAGAACTCTCCAGAAGTACGGGCCCGCATCTGCGATGGACTCGAATTTTTAGGGATCGAACTTGAAGAAAAACAAAATGTGGCCAATGCGGATGTGATTTCCGCGGAAAACAGTCGGGTTGCTGCCCGCGTCATTCATACAGACGAGGAGTGGATGATAGCTAAAACGATCTGCCGAATTTTGGGTCTTGCCCGTGAAAGGGAATATGATCATGAAAACAAAAAAAGGGTCTGAAGCGAGCATTGTAAGGAAAGTACAAAAGGATTTGAGGAAAACCTCGCTATGAATGCGGAAAAGATGAAGGTCACGGATAAGCCATTGTCACGCGATCTGCTCCGAAAGATGAACGCCTATTGGCGCGCCGCCAACTACCTGTCGGTCGGCCAAATCTACCTCTTTGACAATCCGATGCTAAAAAAATCTTTAAAACTGGAACATATCAAACCGCGACTGCTCGGCCATTTTGGAACGACGCCCGGGCTGAACCTTATTTATGTCCATCTCAATCGGATCATCAAGCGGTATGACCTGAACATGATTTATATCACGGGCCCAGGACATGGCGGACCGGGATTAGTGGCCAACACTTATCTGGAAGGCACATACAGTGAGTTGTACCCGGACATATCCCAGGACGAACAGGGCATGAAAAAGCTCTTCACCCAATTTTCCTTTCCCGGCGGCATCCCCAGTCACGTAGCACCGGAAACACCTGGTTCCATTCATGAAGGCGGAGAACTCGGTTATTCTTTATCGCATGCGTATGGGGCTGCATTCGATAATCCCAACTTGATAGTTGCCTGCGTAGTGGGCGATGGTGAGGCAGAAACCGGTCCGCTGGCCACTAGTTGGCACTCAAATAAATTTTTAAATCCCATAATCGATGGGGCCGTGCTACCGATTCTACATTTGAACGGCTACAAGATAGCCGGTCCCACCGTGCTGGGCCGTATCAGTCACGAAGAATTGGACCAGCTTTTCCGGGGTTACGGTTATAAGCCGTATTTTGTTGAGGGAGACGATCCCATGAAAGTCCATCAAATTCTGGCGGTGACTTTCGATACGATCATTACGGAGATTAAAGACATTCAGATTAGGGCACGAACCAAAGGATTTAAGAAGCGTCCGCAGTGGCCTATGATAATCTTACGTACACTGAAGGGCTGGACTTGCCCGAAGGTAGTTGATGGACTGCCCATAGAGGGTACGTTTCGCGCACACCAAGTGCCGATTACAGATTTTGTTGCAAAACCCAGGCATTTAAAAATATTGGAACAATGGATGAAGAGTTATAGGCCTGAGGAGTTATTTGATAACAAAGGCCGACTCATTCCTGAACTGGCTGAACTGCCCCCCAAAGGAATGCGGCGTATGGGAGCGAACCCCCATGCGAATGGAGGCCTTCTCCTTAAAGACTTGAGGTTGCCGGATTTCCGCGATTATGCAGTCAGGGTGCCGAAGCCCGGCGTCGTGGAAGCAGAAACAACGCGAGTCCAGGGAGTGTTCATTCGTGATGTGCTCAAGCTCAACGCCGAGGCTCGAAACTTCCGCATTTTCAGCCCGGACGAAACCGCATCGAACCGCTGGAGCAACCTCTTTGAGATTACAAACCGTTGCTCAACCGCAGAAGTTATGCCTATTGATGATCATGTTTCACCTGATGGTCGAGTTATGGAGATGTTGAGCGAGCACCAGTGCGAGGGCTGGCTCGAAGGCTACTTATTGACAGGTAGACACGGTTTTTTCTCATGCTACGAGGCTTTTATCCACATCATCGATTCGATGTTCAATCAGCACGCAAAGTGGCTCAAGGTGGCAAGCCACATCCCGTGGCGGTGTCCGATTGCTTCACTGAATTTCCTACTCTCCTCACACGTTTGGCGACAGGACCACAATGGATTCAGCCACCAGGACCCAGGTTTTATCGACCACGTCGTGAACAAGAAGGCAGAAATCATCCGCGTTTATCTGCCGCCAGACGCCAACACCCTGTTGTCGGTCACAGACCATTGCCTGCGCAGCCGCAATTACGTCAATGTTATCGTTGCCGGCAAACAGCCGGAGCTCCAATGGCTGGAAATGAATGCAGCTATCAAGCACTGCACTACCGGTCTCGGTATCTGGGAATGGGCCAGCAATGACGAGGGCGGTGACCTCGATGTGGTCATGGTTTGCTGCGGTGATGTACCAACCTTGGAGACGCTTGCCGCTGTCGAAATCCTGCGACAGCACTTCCCGGAGCTGAAGATCCGTGTTATCAATGTGGTCGATTTGATGACGCTTCAGCCGCAGAGCGAGCATCCACACGGGCTGAACGATAAAGACTTTGATGTCCTCTTCACCAAGGATAAGCCCATCATCTTCGCTTTCCACGGCTATCCCTGGTTGATTCATCGTTTGACATATCGTCGGACTAATTACAAGAATCTCCATGTACGCGGATACAAGGAAAATGGAACGACCACGACGCCCTTCGACATGGTTGTATTGAATGATCTCGACCGCTTCCACCTGGCTGGCGACGTCATCGACCGAGTGCCGGGCTTGGGTTCAAGGGCCGCGTACGCCAAACAGTTTCTTCGCGACAAACTGCTAGACCACAAGATATACATAGCCAAGCACGGCCAAGACATGCCGGAGATCCGCAACTGGAAGTGGAATACAGATACCGGAAAAAAACGTGCGTGAAACCAGCCTGCTTCGAGACAAAATGAATACTCGATGATCGAAGCATCAATAAAGGAAGACATAAGATACCAACGGTTTTTATTCCGACAGACGGGTTAAAGCAGCTCAAAAAATGGCGTGGAGCTTTTGAAAGAATATGACTTCGCAAAGACCGTGACGGAAAAGGACGGTATCCGGTGTCACGGTTAAAAAGATGGATTAAAAAATCATCTAGTCATCAAAAACATGGACGGCCTAGGGCTAGTATTGAGGATCGAGACGATGAAATCCAACGGCATATCCCGGATAAATATCTCACGGATACATATTCTAGGAAGGGGTGAAGATAGAGAAGATCGATGTCCCAACTGACGGGAATAAATACGGCTTTATTATCGACGTGGGAGGACATTACAAAATTTCTTTACGCTGGCGCCGACCACGACGATAAATCACGAGAAGACGGACTTGTTCATAGCTATTTTGCAAGTCTCTTTTGAAAAAATGCGGAGTATAAACGAAGATGCAAAAGGAGGATGAAGTACGGTGACCACGACATTTGAACGTATTAAAAAACTGTTTCTTGAGAACGTAGATTTCCCTGTTGAACGATTGCATCCAGAAGCGACCATTGAAAGCATCGGTCTTGACTCGCTGGATAAGATTGAATTCCTGTTCGCCTTGGAGAAGGAATTCGACATTAAAATCCCCGATCGGGAAGTTAAGCTTGACTCCATCCAGGACATGATTAGCGTAATCGAGAGATTAGTCGCCGAGCAGTACGCGAAGCAAGAGCAGAGCGTCTAAATGAGGAGAGTAGGCATAACTGGGATGGGCCTTATATCCCCTGTTGGGAACAGCTGCGAGGAATTTTTCAGCAATCTTGTTGCCGGGCGATCGGGGATCAAAAGAATGTCGTCGGATTTCGTTGGTCGATTGTCCGTTAACATTGCTGCTGAGGCATATTTCAATGCCGAAGCTTACTTCCCGAAAAAAGCCGCACGTACACTTGACAGGGTCAGTCAGTTTGCGATAGTCGCTGCTGCACAAGCTTGGCTGGACGCAGACATGCAACTCGCCGGTGATGAAAAAAAACGAGCGGGTGTGTATTTAGGAACAGGCATGGGCGGTGCTAGATCGCTTGAAGAGTCATATGTTCAGCTTTTTAAACAGAATGTAAAGCGGCTGCACCCACTCACGATTGTCATGGTGATGAATAACGCCGCTGCTTCATATATTTCAATGGCTTATGCCATGAAAGGCCCTTGCCTTACATTTTCCACCGCATGTTCATCCTCGGCGGTCGCTATTGGCGAGGCCTTTCGTCTAATCAAACACGGATATGCCGATGTCATGCTTGCTGGGGGTACAGAATCGCTCCTTACGTATGGTATATTCATGAGCTGGGAATCGATTGGCACGCTGGCCTTAGAAGCGGATGACCCCTCTACTTCTTGCAGACCTTTTTCTAAAGACCGAACCGGTTTCGTTCTGGGCGAAGGCGCAGCAATTCTAGTTCTCGAATCTCTAGAGCGGGCAAAGAAACGCGGTGCCCGTATCTACGGAGAGGTAGTCGGTTATGGTTCAACCGCAGACGCCGATCACATTACCAAACCATCTGTGGAGGGGCAGGCTAATGCGATAGCGGCGGCGCTGGAAGAAGCCGGAATAAGCGCTGATAAAATCGACTATATCAATGCTCATGGTACAGCAACAGTGGTTAATGATATTGCAGAGACGCGGGCAATAAAAGAAATCTTTGGTCAACGAGCATACCATGTTCCTATCAGCTCCACAAAATCTATGCATGGGCATCTCCTGGGTGCAGCAGGGGCAGTAGAGCTTGTTGCTGCAGTGCTCGCCCTTAAATATCAGACAGCACCACCCACTGCGAACTTAACCATCCCTGATCCAGAGTGTGATCTCGACTATGTACCGGGAAAGGCTAGGACCGGGCTGAATCTCAAGACAGTCATGTCGAATTCCTTCGCATTCGGCGGAACAAACGCTGTTCTTATTGTGAAAAAACATGAGTGAGCATAAATCGATATAAGCGGTGAAAGGGATGCGGTACTTCTAAATCCATGGCCTGACCGGCAGCACTTTCGTAATGAAATCTCTGGCGCGGTACCTGAGCCGGCCGGTTTTACCATGCAGGGCCCTGCCTTGCGGGCCCATGTGTCAGCACTTGAGGACCTGAAATAGCCCGCTGGCAAGATTGGTAAGGACTTGTTTATAAAACATTTAAGGAATTGAAGCAAAATCACGCAAACATTTCCGAGGTCGGCATTATCGGCGTGTTCATTTGTGATTGCCTGGCGGCTGCTCGATAAATTTGCCCGGGTATTCGGACTATAAAAAAGTACAGCGATGATTCGCACCATTCGTGTGGCGAGGTAAAATAAATTTATCATGAAAGAATGGTGTATATGTGGATATTAAATATTTGGGAGATCGCCAAGAAGTAATCCCGGTTCTTGCAGCTTGGATATACGACGAGTGGTCATATCTGTATCCAGAGATGACGCTACAAGATGTCGTAAATTTGTTGCGGGAGAGGATTAATAAAGAAAAACTCCCCCTTACTCTGGTGGCGCTAGACGCGGGAGAACCTGTAGGTACGGTATCTCTTAGGACGTTTGACATGGAGACGAGAAGAGACCTGCCGTACTGGCTTACTAGCTTATACGTGGTCAAGCCATGGAGGAGAAGGAGGATTGGCTCAAGTTTGGCAATGACTGCGGAGAAAAAAGCCGCCGAATTAGAAATATGTAAACTGTTTCTGTTTACAACTGATGTCATTCTTCCTTCGCTATTCTATTCAAAACTAGGCTGGATCGTAAAAGAGAAAACAGTATTTCACTCGTATCCGGCCATAATCATGGAGAAAGACCTGTGCAGCAAATAGAGATCAGGATCAATGCCTTATGAGCATCAAAGTTTCCCTAACATTGTCGATAAGAGCAATGAGTATCTTGCTATGAATCATGCAGGTATAAGCCGATAAACAAGTATGTTTGTTTCATGAAGAATAATTTGATCACAGTCCATTTGTTAACAATTTTATTACGGGTGCGATTTTCTATATTGTCAATATGGACAACTCTCAAAAATTAACCGTCTTTCAAGTATTCAAAATATTCTTGAGACTCGGACTGACGTCGTTTGGTGGACCTGTAGCGCATCTCGGATACTTTCGTGACGAGTTTGTGGCTCGACGCAGATCCTTGAGTGAGGATGCTTATGCCGATCTAGTTGCTCTGTGCCAGTTTCTTCCCGGACCGGCCAGCAGCCAGGTAGGTATCGCAATCGGGATTTCTCAGGCTGGTATCCGTGGTGCTTTGGCGGCATGGACCGGCTTCACACTGCCATCGGCATTTGCGCTGATTTTGTTCGGATATGGCATTAGCATATTGCATAGTTCTGTGGCTCACGCTGGTTGGCTCCATGGATTGAAGGTCGTCGCGGTGGCGGTTGTGGCTCTCGCAATCTGGGGAATGGCAAAGTCATTAACTCCCGATCGGTCCCGTGGCACAATAGCCATACTTGCGGCTATGTTTGTGCTGGTTTGGCCGAGCGCCTTGGGACAAATACTTGCGATTCTGGTAGGCGGGCTGTTCGGGCTGGTCTTTTTGAAGACAAACACCATTCACCGCCATTCCGCATTGCACATTCCAATCGGTCGCGTCCCTGCAATTTTCTGCATCTGCCTGTTTATTGTATTGCTCCTCACGCTTCCCATGCTCGCAGCTTTTGTTCACAGTCATACGATCGCGTTAATAGACAGTTTCTACAGAACGGGTTCTCTTGTCTTTGGCGGCGGGCATGTTGTTCTCCCCCTGTTGCAGACAGCAGTCGTTTCCCCGGGATGGGTAAGCAAAGATCTGTTTCTGGCTGGTTATGGAACTGCTCAAGCAGTGCCTGGGCCCCTGTTCACTTTTTCCGCCTATCTCGGAACGGTTATGCAACCAGCGCCAAGTGGCTGGGTTGGTGGGACTATCTGCTTGGTAGCCATTTATGTACCATCGTTCCTGCTCCTGATTGGGATTCTACCTTTCTGGGAAGATTTGCGAAAAGAAACAGCTGTCCAATGCGCTCTAATGGGCGTTAATGCGGCAGTCGTAGGGCTGCTTTTGGGGGCATTTTATAACCCCGTCTGGACTAGCGGCATATTGTCTATAAACGATTTCATCTTAGGGTTGCTCGCCTTCGGTCTTCTTTCGCTCTGGAAGACCCCACCCTGGGTGGTGGTGATAATAACCGCGCTAGGCGGAGCCTTTGCTTCGGGGCGAACCTAATGCAACAGATTACCTCCTCGGTATCCCGACCATCAGAGACAGGATGGCCGACGGTCGTCAAGCTGGTCATCGAACCGATCTTTGAAGCGGACTTCCACAACACCTCAGACGGATTTAGAACCAAGATGTCAGCCCGTGATGCAGTCGAAAACCTATGCTATTCACTCAACCGGGGTACTGCTTACATCAACATTATTTACTCCAGCGTTGTGTGAAACCGGCGGAAGCTGGCAATGACGCTTACCAAAGCTATGATGGCCAGGTAAGCAATATGGGTGACCACATAGTCCGTTTCCCCGCCTTTGAGCATGATGTTGCGGAGAAGTCCCATGTAATGCGCGAGCGGGTCGAAGAAGGAAAGCCACCGGATGGTATCGGGCATGTTTTCGATAGGGAACATTATTCCAGAGAACATGATCATCGGGAAGTTGAATAGAAGCCCGGCAAGGGTCGCCTGCTGCTGGTTCTTGCAGAAAGTGGAAATCAGGGTCCCAAAAGCTACAGCAGTGCAGACAAAGGCGAAGGCCGCGATGAACAAGGCAATCAATGAACCGCGCATAGGGACATGGAAGGCGAACACCGCCACCCCCAGAATCAATGGCACGTTGGACATTCCCAAAAGGACATAGGGGATCGTCTTGCCATAAATGACTTCGGACCGTGATACGGGTGCTGAGATCAGCATCTCGAACGTCCCCATCTCTTTTTCCCGTACTATGGATATATTGGACAACACCATCGTCGAGATGAGCATGAGCATGCACATAACGCCGGGAACCAGGAAGATTGACGTTTCGAGTGCAGGGTTGAAGAGCACGCGCGTGCTCACCTGGATAGGGGGAGTGGGCTGAGTAAACTTAAGATCATCTATAACCGTCTGCTGAACGATGTTCTGCAGATACGCTTCCATGGACTGGGCCTCGATAACGTTCGTGGCGTTCACGAGAAGCTGCAGTTTCGCGTCTCCGCGTCCGAGCGCGCGTGTGAACCCGCCGGGAGGCGGAATGAGCACGGCATCGGCATCATCCGCTTGAATCATGGTGAAGGGGTCCTGTTCTTTACTCCAGGCAGGAATGAACCACTTTCCGGCAATACTCCGTTCATAGACATCGCGCAATACGGTATCTTTGGAATCAAACACTGCCGCAAGCCTAATGTTCTTCACTTCATTCGATAGTGCGACGCCGAAGAGCGTGAGCTGGATCACTGGCATTACAAAGAGTAAAATCCGCATCCTGGGGTCCCGGAGGGTCTGAACCAGTTCCTTTTTTATGAATCCGATGAGTGTCCGGTTCATGGCTCGAGGTCCCTCTTGAACCGCCGTGTTGCCAGGAAAATCATAAGTGCGCAGAAAAAAGTGAGCGCAAGAAACGGTCCACCGAGTTCGATCAAGCTCGATCCCTTCAAGAACGTGTCTCGGGCGATCAGCATGAACCAGCGTGCTGGCAGAATCATCGTGAAGTACTGAAAGAATGGGGGCATGCTCGCGATGGGGAAGATGAAGCCGGAGAGCAGATTCGATGGCAGATAGCCGGAAATCATGGCAAACTGCATGGCGATTGTCTGCTTGCGTGTTACCACAGAGATGAGAAGCCCCTGAGCAAGATATGTTACGAGGAAGAGTAGGCAGCCCAGGCCGAAAACCCAGAGGCTTCCCACAAAGGGGACGCCGAATACGATCCTGGCAATGGCATACACGAATACCACAGCAATAATCCCGAGGATACCGTAGGGAGCAAGTTTCCCTACGATGATTTCGAGCGGCTGCACGGGTGTGGACAGAAGCAGCTCCATGGAGCCGTTTTCCCACTCCCGGGCCACGGTGAGCGCAGTCAGCAGGATCGAGAGGATCGACATTACCACGACGGTAAGTCCGGGGATTACGAACCACCGGCTATTCAGTTCGGGATTGAATAAAAACCTCGTCCGAATCTCATAAGGAGGAGTCGGATCAAAGTCGCCGATCCGTTGCGAGGCCATATTCTGGATGCTGCTGACATACCCCAGCACGGGGCCGACGGTCGAGTTGTCGGAACCGTCGACCAGGATCTGTGCTTCAGCGCCCCTTCCGGCGAAGAGGTCCTGTTCAAAACGCGGGGGAATGATCAGGGCTGCACGCGCGTGTTCTGCGGATACGTCCGTAACGGCATCATGGGGCGAAGCTACGCGATGGATCAGGAAGTAATCGGAACTTCCAAAGGTATCCAGAAACCTCCGGGAACTCTGCGTCCGGTCCGAATCGCTCACCGCAAGGGCTACGTTCTTCACGTTAAACTCGATGGCAACGCCGAACATGACAACCATGAAGACAGGCAATACCAGCGCGGCCCCGAGGGTCGTTGGATCTCGAAGAATGTGATAGACTTCTTTCCTAGCCACCGCGAGGGCCCTGCGCCAGACAAAGTTTTTCATACGGTCGTTCTCTCCACGGTCTGAATGAACACATCTTCGAGCGACGGCTTGACTCTTCGGATCGAGAATTTCTTTTCGAAGTCACCCCTCACTGTTTCCCATTCAGCTTCGCTCTTGATCGCGGCGTGAAACCGGAGGCCGTAGGGTTCGAAAAACAGAAATGCTTTATGGTGAGCCATTGCGGAAACTTCGGCAAAGCTGAGAGACTCCCGAGGATCGAACTCGAACATGGGTGTTGAAAAGGTCGCGGTTTTGAGTCCCTCCGGTGAATCGAGCGCGATGATCTTGCCTTCCCGCATAAGAGCGATCCGGCCGCACTGTTCCGCCTCGTCCATGTAATGGGTCGTTACGAAGACCGTCTTGTTCCTCTCTGCAAGCTTCCGGATGAGCTGCCAGAAACGGTTCCTCGATGCAGGCGAAACACCCGCTGTGGGTTCGTCGAGGAAGATGATCTCCGGATCGTGCAGGAGCGCTGCAGCGAGAGACACCTGCTGCTTCGTCCCACCGGACAGTTCGCGGACAATGGTGCTGAGGGGCCTGTCGAAGGAGATAAAATCGAACAGTTCCTTGCGCCGTAGTTCATAGGTTGCTATGTCCAATTTGCGGAGGCTTGAAATGAAGTTCAGGTTCTCCTCGACCGTCATATCATTGTAAAGCGTAAATTTCTGGGACATGTATCCAACTTTGGACTTTACCGCCTTCTCGTTGTGGTCGAAACTGATCCCGCCTACGCGGACTGACCCTTCGGAAGGCAGCAGGAGTCCGCAGAGCACGCGGATCGTGGTCGTCTTGCCCGCGCCGTTTGCCCCCAAAAAACCGAATATCTCGCCGCGCCGAACAGTGAATGAAATCCGGTCTACAGCAACGAAATCGCCGAACCGCACCGAGAGGTTGCTCACCTCCACGGCCAAGTCATTCATGGTTATTTCTCCGGAGGAAGAGTTCATCAAAGCTCGACACTCCTTCTGCCGCCAGGAGTTCCCGGGGCTCCCCTGCTGCAACCAATTTGCCACTCTCCAGAAGATGAACGCGTCCGCACCGCTCTGCTTCATCCATATATGCGGTGGTCACCAGTATCAGGATCTCCTGGTCAAGGAGGCGGTACAGGAGCTCCCAGAATTCCCGGCGGCTGATTGGATCGACGCCGGTCGTGGGCTCATCAAGGAGCATGACGCGCGGTGACCGCAATAGCACACACATGAGACCCAGCTTCTTGTACATTCCGCCTGAAAGCTGGCCTGCCGGCCGATCAACAAATTCGCTTAACCGCGTGATGCGAAGGAGCTCTTCGCGTTTTTGGCCATAGAGATCGCGCGGAATTCCATAGAGTTCCTTAAAAAAGTCCAAATGTTCGTCGATGGAAAGGTCAGGATAGAGACTTTGCGACTGCGGCATATATGCTATACTGGGACGGATGCTTTCGAAATCGATTTGTTCGTCTCCGCGGTAATAGGCAACGGTACCCTCCGTGGCCTTAAGCAAGCCGAGCATGAGGCGCAAAAGCGTGGTTTTCCCCGCACCCTCGGGTCCAATCACGCCGTGCATAAGGCCGGAAGAGAAGTCAAGGCTAACCCCGTCAAGGACGGGACTTTTGCCGAAAAACTTTCGGACTGCCTGGACAGAGATTGAAACAGGTAATATCGACATGTCGATGGCTTCCAAAGAGAATAATCGAAACGTTATAGAGGGTAACATAAGCAATGCAGCGAACGGTCACTATAAAAAGCCCGTAAATACTGGATAAAACGGTGAGAGGTCGTTGCATTACTTCCGCGGAACACAATAATAGATAACTTTTTTGCAGAGGCATACCCAGCCGTTGCCAAAAGTGGCCACAAGCAGGGGACGCAGAGTTTTTAAAGCAGATAATTTCTTCTCTTCTAACTCTGCGAGCCCTCTACGTGACAAGCTGCTCTGTTTTCTTTCAATGTTACGAGAATATTATTCATAACAGACTAGTCCCGGGGTAACTTCACTTCAATTGTCATTCCCGGCTTGAGAATTTCCTGCTCGTTCGCGCCGAGAAAACTCACTTTCACGCCGAACACAAGGCGCTCGCGCTCGGCCCGGGTCTGAACATTCTTTGGTGTGAACTCAGCCTCATCGTTGATCTTGAAGATCTTCCCGTCGAATTCGCGGTTGTTTAACTCCGGGAGATATCCTTTCAGAATCATGCCTGGTTTAAGCCGTGAAACATCGGGCTGGGGAACATAAATATAGGCCCAGATGTCCCGGATGTTCGCCAGGGTCAAGAGCTTCGTCCCGGGATCCACCCATTCCCCCGGCTCATGATACCGGCTCAAGACTGTGCCTGAAATGGGCGATTGAACGGAGCACCAACCCAATCGCACATCCGCATCATCCTTTCTGTTCTTGACCTGGTCCATGGTGTCCTGAGACGCGGTTTCCGCATGATACAAACCAAGGGTCCGATGGTAGTTCTCATTCGCCAACACCGATGCAACTTTCACGTCTTCGCAGGCAAGAACGACCAATTCCTGGCTGGCCGTCACATGGTCGCCTTCCTGAACGTTCACTGCGCTGATGGCAGATGATAGGCGGGCAGACAAGTCCACCTTGGTCGCTTCAAGGGTCCCGGCGTAAAGAAACTCGCCCCGGAAGAACAACAGCTTCACCGCGATCGCAGCACTGACAGCGATCGCTGCAATAACGATTATTTTAAGCCTTTTCTTCTTATCGATCTTCACTGAGTTCCCTTCCTTTTTTTGTTTCGATGGCTACTTCGCAATGATCCCTTCTATGAAGATGCGAAGCGTCTGTTGAATCCAATCATTACGGTATTTTTCTTCCGAAAGCGAATGACCGGAAAACTCCTTTACCATCTTGTCGTTTCTCGTCTGATGGATAATATTGCTCATCAGGAATGTCGCAGCGAAGGAGGGCTTCACGTCGGCAGCCACGATTCCCTTTTTTGTGGCCAGATCAAAAAATTCCCAGAGTTTTTCTGCATGTTTTAAAAGCGTGTCAAGATACATTTTGTTGCTTTTCGAATCTGACATTTCAATATCCCGTTGGATCAGGCGGACAATATCATTCTGTCTGATCATCGTTTCGAGCGTCTGCCTCAGAAAAATCTCCAAGCGCACCTTGAAGTCGTCAATATTCTGGGGAGGTTGGAGTGTTTTTCTTGCGAAGTCCAGCCGTTCTGTAGCAAACTGTTCAATGATATTGTGGTAAAGGTTCTCCTTCGAGCCAAAATGATAATGGAGGGCGGCGATGTTCGCGCCGGCCCTCTCGCAAATGTCCTTCGTAGATGTGCCGTCATACCCTTGAGCAGCGAAAAGGCGGGTGGCGGTGGAAAGGATTCGGCTTGCGGTGTTCTCGCGGGAAGACTTTTCCCTCACGACATCTATCATCGTCTTCCTGCTCCGCTCATGTGTCGAACGATTTTTACCGATTTTCATTTTCCTAGCATAACATATGTACTAAATCAATGCAAGTATTCGATTGACTTTCTCAATTATTCATTCTATATTTTGTGCACAGCATAAACTTCATCAATCCGGACCCGGGGTACAAACATGAATAAAATCCTGCAATTTAAAAGACTAGCCGCAGCCCTGAGTGTTAGTTTAATATGTTCCGGATGCCTTGTTGGCCCCAATTATCATACCCCTGAAGCCCCGAGTACGACTACATATACGTCAACCCAATTCCCAGCCAAGACAGCATCATCACCGGGACCCGGCGGTGCAGCACAGCACTTGGCGTTAGGTCAAGAGATCCCGGCGGAATGGTGGACGCTTTTTCATTCCGCTTCGTTGGATCAGCTGGTGAGGCAGGCCCTCTCCGGCAACCCTACGCTCGCCGCGGCGCAGGCAACGCTCCGCCAATCGCAAGAGACGTTAAATGCTCTCGTTGGTTCGGTTCTTTATCCGAAGGTCGACGCGAGCGCATCGGTTACGAGAGAGAAGATCTCGGGCGCGGAATTCGGCCTACCGAATGAGAAGTTCCCTTCCTTCACACTCTACAATGCATCGGTGAATGTCTCCTATGCTTTTGATTTATTTGGCGGCGCGCGGCGTGAGCTGGAGGCTTTAGAGTCCCAAGTTGATTTTCAGCATTTTCAGCTTGAAGGTGCTTATCTCACGATTACGTCGAACATCGTTACAACGGCGGTGAAAGAAGCATCCTTGCGCGCGCAGATCCAGGCACTGCACGAGATCATTGCCGCTCTTCAGACGCAGTTCGACCTGGTCAAGCTCCAGTTCAAGCTCGGCGGAGCCGCGCGTACCGATGTGCTTGCCCAGCAGACGCAGCTCGCGCAGACAAGGGCAACTCTGCCGCCTCTCGAAAAGGAGCTCGAGCAGACCCGCCATCTTCTGGCGGTGTTCGCCGGACGGTTGCCGAGCGAATCCGCAGTGCTCCCTGAGTTCACACTCGACCAAATGCAGCTGCCCGCGGAATTGCCGGTAAGCCTGCCATCATCGCTGGTGCACCAGCGCCCCGATATCCGCGCGTCGGAAGCCTTGCTGCACGCGGCAAGCGCGCAAGTCGGCGTGGCTACCGCGAATCAATATCCGCAAATCAACCTGACCGGCAGTTTAGGATCAATGGCAATTTCAAGCAACACGCTTTTCTCGGCCGGGACCGGCGTGTGGAGTCTCGGCGCAGGATTGCTGCAGCCCGTTTTTCACGGCGGAGAGCTCTCGGCCGAGCGCCGCGCTGCCGTGGCAGCCTACGATCAGGCAATGGCGCAGTACCGTTCAGTTGTTTTGCAGGCGTTCCAAAATGTGGCCGACGTGCTTCGCGCACTCGATGCGGACGCAGAAACTCTCAAGGCGCAGGCAGACGCCGACGAGTCCGCCCGCAACACACTTGAACTTACCCAAAAGCAGTTCCAGCTGGGCGGGGTGAGCTATTTGTCGCTTTTGAACGCAGAACGCCAGTACCAGCAGACGAGGATCGACTTGATCCAGGCGCAGGCATCGCGCTACGCTGACACGGCAGCGCTGCTCCAGGCACTGGGCGGCGGGTGGTGGAACCGAGATGGACACAAGGGCCCAGCAGCAATGTAGAAAACGGAATAAGCTCATATGTTGATACCGTGGGATTCGAAGAGTTGGGCGGCAAACATTCCCCGAGGATAAACAACTACAAAATTTAACCGACCGAATAGCGCCGGATTGTGAAATTTTGCGCTTGAGTGAGCATGTCAAATAATTGCTTGACGCACCCTAATTATCGACGAAACCATATTTATGTTAGTTGCTAAGTTCATCTTATATTCATTAGAGTTTCAATCTTTCAAAAACCGTTTGATCGCAGATACTGATCTGCGTGACAGGATCTTCGGAGGATTGAAGCTTTCAGTGCAGTAGTTACATAATTTTCAATCGTGCAGACTTCAATTAGTTAGTGTAAACACTAATGCAGATAAATGGAAATGACTTCAGATAGCCAACGTGTTCATAAATATAGCGAAAAAGAATATCGTCGTCGCATAGTGTCATGGTCATTATACGACTGGGCTAATCATGCTTACATCACGACGACGGCGACAACTTACTTCCCGCCTTATTTTCTTTCGATAGCAGCTCCCGCTTTTATGAAAGCAGGTGCCGGACTGACCGATGAGGCGACAAAGGCCTTGGCAAGGGACACAGCCTCCAACATATTTGCGTTTACTGTCGCATTTTCCCTCTTTGTTGCAGCTATCCTCGCTCCGATTGTAGGTACCTACGCTGATATAACCGACCAACGTAAACGGATACTCATAAGAATAACCATTGCTGGTGGAATACTTGCTTCATCGATGTTCCTGCTGAAAACCGGAATGTGGATGCCTGCGCTGGTTTTGTACTTTTTAACTCAGGTCATAGTTAATATTGCCTTAGGACTGAACAGCAGCCTCCTACCGCACATAGCGATTCCCGAAGATATGAACCGCGTATCAAGCCTTGGTTATGCAATGGGTTATATCGGAGGGGGCCTCCTACTTGCCATCAACACAAGTGTCTTTCTATTCGCCGATCGGCTAGGGATTAGCAACGAATTTGCCGTACGGACGGCTTTTCTTTCAGTCGGGATATGGTGGATCGGCTTCATGATTCCCCTTGCGATAAGCGCTCCCGAACCGAAGATACAGTCACTGATGAGGAATAGAAGCAAGACGCCGATGCGCGAGACATTCTCCCAGATCGCAAAAACCATTCGTGACATCAGAAAGTACAGCGAACTTTTCAAAATGCTGATAGCATTCTGGTTTTACATGGAAGGAGTCGGAGCAATCATTCTTCTTGCAACGATCTATGGTGCGGCTCTCGGCCTTGATATGGCAGTACTTATTGGAACACTGCTTATGACTCAGATGGTTGCCTTTCCCTACGCGATTTTATTCGGCCGTATCCCCGATTCTGCATGCACGCACAGAAGTACGTATTTGTCTATGATTTTGTGGACAGCAGTTACACTTCCGTTAGCAGGAATGTACGCAAAGAGTGCTGGTTCCATTAGCGTCCCATATACCTTTTTGATTCTTGCTGTTAATCAGATTGCAGGAATAGTTTTCTCTTTCACGCTCGGGCGTTTTCTTCTTTCCGGCGTTGTCAAAAAAATTGACACTAAGCGAGCTGTCATACTGGGTCTGGTCATATATATTATAATCCCGATCTGGGGTTTTTTCTTGACAACAAAATCCGAATTTCTCATGATCGGATGGCTTGTCGGAACGGTACAAGGCGGTACGCAGGCACTGAGTAGAACGATCTATGCGAGACTCTTACCCCCTTCCAAATCGGGAGAGTTTTTCGGCCTTTATGGATTGAGCGAAAAATTCGCAGGAATTCTCGGACCGTTGCTGTACGGTGCAGTGGGTCAAATCACCCACAGTCCTCAATCAAGTATATTGTCCATCGCTGTTTTTTTTATCATTGGCATTATTTTACTCTGGCGGGTGGATATCGAGAAAGGATCAAAGGTTGCTACAGAGGAAGAACAAAAAACCCAGTCCTCACTCAGTGTGTGATACAACCTGTCCATCTGATAGCAGCCCAAACGAGATGACATGCCCGACACATCAGGTCATGTTGCAGAAAATGCATAACACTACAGTACGTCTAGTCGATCAACTCATGCGGCCTTAGTGCCGTTCCCAGCGATCATTCGAAAACGTCAAACACTTGGATGAACGAGAGAACAATGACAAACAGCTAGCAACCCTAATCTGCCGGGGCAGCGGCGATTTCGGCTTTCTGGGAACGCATCTGCTCTTCCATAACCATATGAGTAATTTGCTGCTGAAGAGTGATGAACCACGGTGAGGTCATATCTCGTGGATGAGGGAAGTCCACTGTTACGACCTTTTTCACTGTCCCCGGACGATAGGTCATGACGACCACGCGATCGGCAAGGTAGATGGATTCCTGGATGCTATGGGTGACGAAGATGATGGTCTTCCTGAATTCCATCCAGATGCGACGGAGCTCATCCTGCAGGGTGCTGCGGGTTAGGGCATCCAATGCGCCGAAAGGTTCGTCCATCAGCATCATCGGTGAATCTAGCGCAAGGGCTCGAGCGATGGCCACCCGCTGACGCATACCTCCCGACAGGTCTTTGGGAAATCGGTCTCGGAAATCGGAGAGCTGTAGCTTATCTAGGAGGGCGTCAACCTTTGACTGGACAACAGCCTTCGGCAAGCTCTTGATCTCTAACCCGAAAGCCACATTCTCGGTCACGGTCATCCAGGGGAACAAGGCATACTCCTGAAAGACCATAGCCCGATCCGGCCCGGGCGAAGCGACCTCTTTGTTATTGGCGATCAGTATTCCTGACGTAGGGAGTGAGAAGCCGGCAATGGCGTTTAAAAGCGTGGACTTGCCGCACCCTGATGGTCCGAGGATGCAGATGAACTCACCTCGGTAGATATCGAGGCTGAAATTCTTCAGTGCGACGATCTCTCGGCCGTCGGAACGGAAAATTTTATTGACCCGCTCGATCCTAACGATGGGCTCGTTCGCAGCGCTTGTTCTTCCCGTTGGTACTGTAGACATGTAGTTTTAGCCCGTTTCAACGCCTCGACGCCAGCGCAGCAGGTAGTTGTTGATCCTACTCATGACTGTATCAATGGCCAAACCCAGCAGGCCGATAGTGATCATCCCTGCAATGATCTTGTCTGACCAGAAATATTCCCGGGCCTCGATGATCCTATAGCCCAGGCCGTTGTTCACGGCTATCATTTCGGCCACGATCACGCAAATAAAGGCTACGCCGATCCCTACACGCAAGCCGGTCAGAATATGAGGCAAGGAAGCAGGTACGATGACTCGGACGAACAGGGTTGTTTTTCCAGCCCCAAGGTTCCGCGCAGCGCGGATATAGATCGCATCCACGTTTCGGACTCCGGATATCGTGTTCATGAGCACGGGAAAGAATGCGCCGAGGCTGATAAGAAAGTAGGCTGGCGGATTCCCCAACCCGAACCAAAGTATTGAAAGGGGAACGTAGGCAATGGGCGGAATCGGTCTCAAAATCTGAATGAGTGCGTTGAAAAGAAGATGGATCCTTTCGAAGTTGCCCATGAGAAGCCCAAGGAGTATTGCCAGAGTTGCGCCTATGAGGAATCCAACGAGCACACGGAGGAAGGTCGCTAGCAGGTCATGGGGAAGCTCGCCCGAAAAAAGCCACATAAAATAACTCATCTGTGTTGGATCGAAGGGTTCAAGAGGACGAGCATATGCGATCCATCTAAAAAACACCTGGGTTGGAGCAGGAAGAGATTGGGGGTTGAACACCTGCTTCCGGGACAACAACTCCCACCCGACAAGCAGAGCCACCGGAATGATGGTCGATCGAATGATCTGCCTGATAAGTTTTACCGCGGAACGCACACGGTTACCTGGCATTAAGCTCCTTCTTGGCTTTCTCGAGCATGTCAAGTCTGACATAATCCTTAGCAACAGGCGGTTTCTTCATTTTTGCGATCCCATACTTGACCATCATGTCCGTCGAGACCTGTACTTGCTCAAGAGTAACATCATAGGTAAAGGGTGAGTTTTCGATTGCCTGCCGGTAGTCCTCGCTTGAGAGCTGCCCCTTGAACATCTTTTCTCGCACATATTGCTCCGCCACATCCGGATGTTCGATAAAATATTGCGTTGCTTCAACGAAACACTCCATGACCCGTTCTGCAACATCACGCTGAATGTTGTACATTTTTTCGGTCATGATCAAGGTCCGCACCGGCTCTCCAAGAGGGGTATCATAGGGTTTAACGATCTCCACGCCATAGCCCCTGCTAATGGCTTGTGAGGACTGGGGCTCCGACTGGCTAATGGCATCTACGTTCCTGGAGAGGAGCGCTTCATTAAGGTCGGCATAGGCCAAGTACACGATCTGCACGTCCTTTCCTGGGTTCTCCGAAGAGGTCAGGTTGTATTTCCCCAATTCGGCCAGAAGGACTAGTTCTTGTGCACCGCCGCGGGGCACCCCTACCTTTTTGCCTTTGAGGTCGACGATTGAATGCCATTTTATGTCCGAGCGGCCGACGATCCGTGCACCCCCCCGAGCGAATCCCGCCACAATATAGATTGGCACTCCTGCAGCTCGGGCCGCAATAGCGCCGTCGATGGCACTGGCAGCGATATCAATATCCCCGGAGATGATTGCTGGTATGATATCGATCCCCTTGGGGAAAATGCGCTCCTCTATCCTGAGATGATACTTAGGTGCGATTTCCTTCATGTATGATACGGCTCCGTAATGGGCAAACTTGAGGTTTCCCAGCCGGACTAAATCTTCAGCATTAGCAGGAGAACTAATCCAGATTGATGCAAAGAGAAGCGTTACCACAAACCTTTTCATCTTATTCCTCCTCGGAATGGTCACCCTCTTTCCACATTGGAAATCCCGCTTTTTTCCAGCCCTCTACCCCGCCGCCGAGAACATAAATATTCTGAAACCCCTTCTCCACATACTCTGCCGCCCGACCGGCGGCACTCGCCTCCTTTGCTCAAGCTCAGTAGAAAATAATTTCCTGTTCTTTTGAAAAAAAGCCGATCTTACTTCTGAACTCATTTAACGAGATAGCGCCTTCAAGATGCGCATTCCTAAACTTTTCCTCGTCCTCATAAGCACAGACAAGGAGAGTTTGACCGGATAGCACTTTTATTCTCGCCTCTTCTGGGGGAATCCTTACGGGTTCTGTCATATTCCTGGCTCCTAAATTTAATGGTTGTAATGCTTTATTTAAGTATAACACAGGTAGGATTTGCGGGAATTCGATCCCACTCCAGGAGTCGGGCTAAATCTTTACCTTATGTGATCTCCTCACCCTACCAGAGCAATTGAATTCCTCATAAAATAATTTTTAAAGCCTTCCTTTTTTAACCACGTGCATTTTGTCACTGCAGTCCTCGTACATCGGAGTTATGCTTTTCAACTATGCATGATAGCAGACGCCGTCAGAGCTATCCTAGGAAAGATTTAAAAGTTGTCTTTAGAGATTTGCCGATAGTCGAAATAATACGAGTACATTAATTTTTAAAGGCGGGCAGAACACACCAGTTTATTTATGATTCGGCTGAATTCTGTTGACATCGTATTGCCATTTTGATATAAGCTCTTCAGCAATAAAATAATTGCATACTTAATAGGAAAAGGAGGTGATGTCAATGGACGGTGGCCCAAGTAGCATGTTCACCATGTTCGCGATACCGATTTTAAAGCTCTCGGTAATAACGAAAGGAAGGGTCCGTTCATTGCTCGTCTAAGTCATGCCCCTTTCTTCCTAACCGCCGTTCTCTACTTCCCCTTGTTTTCGATATCTTTTCCTGTACCATGCAGAGCACATACAAACGCATGGTTAGTGGATGTTTTTTTACATTGTAATCAGCCACCAGAGGTACGGGGAATGGACATCATCG
>Ga0335081_10003006_pt1 | contig 26499 bp, 28 predicted proteins | sample Lox_Sample_35_FD_206713 | JGI IMG/M metagenome (GOLD analysis project Ga0335081, IMG submission 206713) | Soil microbial communities from Loxahatchee National Wildlife Refuge, Florida, United States - Lox_Sample_3.5 | ecosystem: Environmental > Terrestrial > Soil > Wetlands | place: USA...
CTGACCCGTTTGCCTTTGCCGATTTTTCCCAGTATGATTTTGTGTGCCCCCGAGTAAATTTGAAGGTAGCGTGGAATCCATCCAAGAATCGATCATTCTAGAAACCAGCCTCGACGGCATCGAGCGCTTCTCCCGTGGTAAAGTTCGCGACGTGTACCGGCTCGGAGATCAACTCCTGATCGTCGCCACCGATCGTCTTTCGGCTTTCGACGTGGTCCTGCCCACCGGCATTCCGGACAAGGGACGCGTGCTGACGCAGATGTCCATCTTCTGGTTCGAGCTTCTGCGTGACGTGACGGAAACCCACTTCCTCACCGCCGATGTGGACACCTACCCGGCCCGGCTCCGGCCATTCCGGGCACAGCTCGAGGGCCGTTCCATGCTGGTGAAACGCGCGGAAATGGTTCCCATCGAGTGTGTGGCGCGCGGGTATCTCGCGGGCTCCGGCTGGAAGGAATATCGCGCCAGCGGAACCGTTTGCGGCATTCCGCTTCCCAAAGGATTGCAGGAGAGCAGCAAACTCCCCGAGCCGATTTTCACTCCCTCGACCAAGGCGCAGACCGGCCACGACGAGAACATTTCATTCGAACGCATGGCAGGCGTTGTGGGACAGGAAACAGCGCGGCAACTGCACGATCTGACGCTCGCCATTTACACGCGCGCCGCATCGTACGCGGAAAGTCGCGGCATCATCATCGCCGATACCAAATTCGAATTCGGCTACATCGGCGGAAAGCTGGTGCTCGGAGACGAAGTGCTGACGCCGGATTCCTCACGTTTTTGGCCTCTGGAATCATACAAAGCCGGCCAAGCACAGAACTCTTACGACAAACAATACGTACGTGATTACTTAGAGGACATTCGCTGGAACAAGCAGCCGCCTGCCCCGGTTTTGCCCCCCGAGGTCGCGCAAAGGACCAGTGCGAAGTATCGGGACGCCTACCGGCTGCTGACCGGCAGAGAGCTATGAACTGGCTTGATTGGGTTCTGTTACTGCTGCTCGCTTTCTCGATCATCACCAGTTTCCGCAAAGGTTTTTCGCGGGAACTGATCGAGCTGATCTCGATGATCGCCGCCCTGTTCTGCGGGCTTTGGTTCTACGGCTCGGCCGGCGCGTTTCTCGAGCCGTATGTGAAGTCACCGGGAATCGCGCACTTTTGCGGATTCCTGATCGTTTTCATCGGCGTTCTGATTGCCGGCGCCATCGTCGGCGTGCTGTTCAGCCGCCTTGTTAAGGTCGCTGGTCTTACCTTCTTCGACCGCGTTCTCGGCGCGGGATTCGGCGCTGTGCGTGGCCTCCTCATGTCGGTCGCGCTGATTGTGGCCATCGTCGCGTTTACGCCCTCTACGGGCGACGCCGCTCCCAACGCCGTGGTCCATTCGCGATTGGCGCCCTACGTGATCGATACCGCGCACCTGTTTGCCTCGGTCGCACCCCGCGAGCTGAAGGACAGCTTTCGCAAGCACTATGGCCAGGTGAAAAGCATCTGGCAGGACACCCTCAAGAACGGTGTCCACCGCCTCCCCGATTCCGACGCGTAAACACAACCTGCAATGAAGGAAACATTCGAAAAGCTCGTCGACCATCTGCTCGCTAATGGATTTTTTATGGAGGAGGCCGTCGAGATTCTCGAGAAGACGCTGATCGCGCGCGCCGTTGAGCGCACCGGCGGCAATCGTTGCGCCGCCAGCAAACTTCTCGGCATCCATCGCAACACGCTGCAACGCAAAATGTTGGAGTACAAAATCGGTGAGCCGCGCCGGAAGCCCATCCACCGCGCGCAAGCTCCACACCGTCGCGTCAAGGTGGGCTGAACCCCCGCCTTCTCGACCGCCATGGATCTGGTGATCTTTGACCTGGACGGTACGCTCATCGACTCCAGCCGCGATCTGGCGAACTCCGTCAACGCTACCCGCGCGCATCTTCATCTGCCGGCACTCGAAAACCAGACCGTTTATTCATACGTCGGCAACGGCGCGCCCGTCCTGATCCGGAGGGCGCTTGGCCCGGACTATACGGACAACGAAGTGCAGGACGCTCTGCTCTATTTCCTCGGCTACTATCGCGATCATATGCTCGACCACACCGTGCTCTATCCGGGGGTTCGCGAAGTCCTCGATCGTCTCCGCGGCGCCGGCGTCCGCATGGCCGTGCTCACCAACAAGCCCGTGCGCTTCAGCCAGGCAATCATCGACGGCCTCGGCTTGCACGCACACTTCTGCCGCGTTTACGGCGGCAACAGCTTTGAGCAGAAAAAGCCGCATCCCATCGGGATTGAAACCTTGATCGCCGAGTGCGGCGCCACCCGCGATGAGACCCTGATGGTGGGTGACAGCTCCGTCGACGTGCAGACGGCACGCAACGCAAACGTCAAGGTCTGCGGCGTCACCTGGGGTTTTCAGCCTGAAACATTCGCCGAGTGTCCGCCCGATTTTCTCATCCACCATCCGGAAGAACTCGCCGAGCGCGTGATCGGCCGTGGCTGACCCTGCTGCAGGCTGCTTATTCTGCAAGATTGCCGCCGGCACCGTGCCTGCGCCGGTAGTTTTCGAGGACGAAACGTCGCTCGCCTTCCTTGATCATCGCCCTGTTTTCCCTGGCCACAGCCTCCTTATCCCTAAGCGGCACTGCGAAACGTTGGCCGATCTGCCCGTCTCACTGATCCAGCCGTGCTTCACAGCCGCTCAGCTCTTAGCTCGCGCCGTCGAGTCCGCGCTCGCAGCCGACGGCACCTTCGTAGCGATCAACAATAAGGTCAGCCAGAGCGTCCCTCACTTGCACATTCACATCGTGCCGCGTCGCAAAAAGGATGGTTTACGCGGATTCTTCTGGCCCCGCCAGCCTTACAAAACGGAAGAAGAAGCTGAATCCATCAGAAAAAACATCGCCGATACTGTGTTGCGCTTGCGCGCCGGTGCATAATGGTCCCCTATGTGGCGGCAGAACTATACACCCGTGGGCGGCAGCCTCTGGATTTCAGCGCTCGTGGCGGCGGTTCCGGTTTTCGTGCTTCTGGTCCTTCTGGGGGTGTTGCGGAAGCCGGCATGGCTGGCGTCGCTTTATGGACTGGGCGCGGCAGCCGTCGTAGCCTTGGGGGTGTACGGCATGCATGCCGGCAAGCTCGCCAGCGCCATCGGCTACGGCGCGGCGTTCGGACTGTTTCCCATCGGCTGGGTCGTGTTTACCGCCATCCTGCTTTACAACATCACCGTCAGCACCGGCAGATTTCAGATCGTCAAGGATTCCGTCGGCAGCCTCACCGAAGATCGCCGCTTGCAGGCCTTGCTGATTGCCTTCGCCTTCGGCGCGTTCATCGAGGGCGCGGCCGGGTTCGGAACACCCGTCGCGGTGGCGGCCGCCATGCTCACCGGACTCGGATTCTCGCCATTCTTTGCCGGCGGGATCTGCCTGCTCGCCAATACTGCGCCTGTAGCGTTCGGCTCCATAGCCACCCCCATCCTCGCGCTCGCCGGCATCACCGGTCTTCCGCTCGATCGCTTGAGCGCCGGCGTCGGCCGCATCTGCGCGCCGGTTTCCCTGATCGTGCCCGGTTACCTGATCCTCGTGATGGGGGGCTGGCGTGCCCTTCGCGGTGTGCTGCCGGCCGCGGCGGTTTGTGGATTCGCTTTCGCCGGCGTGCAACTGCTCGTGTCTAACCTTGTCGGCCCGCAGGTGACCGATATTCTCAGCTCGCTCGCCGCCATTGGCGCGCTGGTGCTGTTCCTAAGATTCTGGAAGCCCCGCGACAAATTCGATTTCGACGAGCACAGCACCGCTCACGTCGCTCCCCCGCGCCATTCAGGCCGCGATCTGCTCCACGCCTGGGGGCCATACATTCTGCTTGTAATTTTCGTCCTCGCCTGGGGGGTCAAACCACTGCAAGCCACGCTGAACAAGGCCTCTTTCAGTTTTCCCTGGCCCGGACTGCACAACGCCATCCTGCGTATGCCGCCCGTGGTCACCAAACCGGCGCCCTACGCCGCAGTCTATGCGCTCAATTCCCTCTCAGCTCCGGGAACGGCCTGTCTGTTCGCCGCAATCCTATCCGCGATCCTGTTGGGCATGCGGCCCGCCCAGTTCCTTCGCGTGTTCCTGAACACTATAAAGCAACTTCTGTTTGCCGAGCTGACCATCGCGGCCGTGCTCGCCCTGGCATTCCTCATGAATTACTCCGGCGCCACCGCCACGCTTGGGTTGGCCTTCGCCGCCACGGGCGTGATGTTTCCGTTTTTTAGCGCGCTGCTCGGATGGCTGGGGGTGTTCCTCACCGGCAGCGACACGGCTTCGAACGCGTTGTTCGGAAATCTGCAAGTCATCACTGCGGGAAAGTTAGGAATGAACGCCGTGCTCATGGCCGCCTCAAATTCCGCCGGCGGCGTGATGGGCAAGATGATCAGCCTGCAAAGCATCGCCGTCGCATCCGCCGCCACCGCCATGAAGACCGAAGACGAAGGCCGCCTGTTCCGCTTCACTCTGCGCCACAGCATCCTGCTGGCTTCCATCACCGGCTTGATCGTGGTTTTCTACACGTACGTCGCGCCGCAGTTGGCGCCCTGAAACGGCCTCATCCCATCAATCTGTGTGATTCCTCTCGGAACTTCTGGCGGATTCCTGCTCACTATGGCGCATGGCGTGCATCTGACTTATAGGGGAGGGCCCAAAGATGCGCAGAATAATCGGACCAGCAGTTGCCGCTGTCCTGCTTACAGTTTCCGTAGCCGCCGAAAGTTCAAACAATCAGAACAAAGGCCACAATGACGCCTTCGTCGCCGGGCCGGAGAACGAGACTCAGTTGTCCCAGAAGATCCGCCACGAGCTTGTGATGTTGCCGTACTACAGTATTTTTGACGACCTGGCGTTTCAACTCAATGGTTCTGTTGTCACATTAGAGGGCGCGTGCCCACCGGACCCGCCTTGGGATATCAAAAAAGACGCTGAAAACGTCGTAAAAAGGATCCCGGGCGTTACGCAGGTGATCAACAATATTAAGGAACTTCCGCTCTCTCAATTCGATTGGCAGATCCGCCGCGCTGAGGAACGAGCCATTTATGGCGATCCCCAGATCGGAACGCGCTATGGGTACCAGGCGTTGCCGCCCATTCACATCATTGTCGACAACGGCCATGTCACGCTGGAAGGTGTGGTCGACAATCAGTTCGACGACACGCTCATCCGCACTCGCGCCAACGCTGTGCCTAACGTCTTCTCCGTCGACGACAAACTGATCGTCCTGAACAAGAACGAGAAGAAGAAACAATAGGCGGCTTGCAGGGCTCGCCACGGTATTCGCTAGTCGAAGCTGTCAGGAAAACTCGGCCCCACGTTCAGCCAGTAACTTCCTCAGAATCGAACGATGACACCGTTCCTCATTCTCGCAGTAGCAACCCAGTGAGAAGTTGGCCTGATGAGACAGCGCGGCCAACAGATCAAGCACCCTCGCCGCCTCTGGTTTGTTCATCTCAGCTCGAAACTTGCGCTCGAACGCTTTCCACGACTTCTCATCCTGCGATCGCAAGGCAAACGCCACCAACTCCTGGCTCGGAGCCAGATTCGGCAGCCAGACATCGTAGTAGTCGAGTCTTGCGAATTGCGTTTTCGGTACTCCCCGCGGTGGCCTGCGAACCGTGCCAAGCCGTAAGCCCTCATTGGGTCTCCTCGGAGAACCAAGCCTCAACACCGCAATCGGCAAGCCCGAATCCTCCTCCCGGTTATCTCACATTGCATGTTCCTCAGCGTCCATCTCTCGTCAGCTCAGTTCCATACGTTCTGAGATACTTCATGCCGGAATCGCACATGATAGTGACAATGGTCGCGCCAGGATCCAGTTGTTCCGCTAGTCGCAAAGCGGCGATGACATTGGCGCCGGTGGAAGTCCCCGCAAAAAGCCCTTCTTCCCGGGCCAGCCGGAAGACCATGGCCACTGCCTCTTCTGTTGAAACCTGTTCGATCTGATCGGCGACGCTCTTCCGCCAGAGTGGCACTACAAACCCCGCTCCGATCCCATCGATCTTATGAGCGCCCGCCGCGCCGCCCGACAGAACCGGAGATTCAGAGGGCTCCACCGCAACGATTCTGATCCGCTCATTGTGGCGGCGCAGCGCTTCCCCAGTACCCCGAATGGACGCCGCTGTGCCTACGCTCTGAACGAAGCCATCCACCTGTCCGTCCGTCTGATTCCAGATCTCTTCCGCCATTTGGTGATAGGCAGCAAGCTGGTCTTGATTGTTCATCTGATCGGTCCAGAAAGCTCCGGTTCGGGCCGCGACGATACCAGCGGCTTCGATCATATCGCGGGTGAGTTTCTCCGTCATGTCCCCGCTCTCGCTTGGCACGATTTGAAGCGTCGCCCCCAGAATCTTCATGTGGTCGAGTTTTTCTCGGGCGAAGGCGTCCGAACTGACGATATGCAGTGGATATCCCTTCACCGCACAGATGAGCGACAGAGACACGCCGGTGCTGCCGCCGGTATATTCGACGACAGAACGCCCTGCGGCGAGGCGTCCATCCGCCTCTGCCGCTTCGATCATGGCCCGCGCCATCCGGTCCTTCATGCTGCCGGTGGGGTTCTCGCTTTCCAGTTTCAGCAGGATGCGCGAGCCGTTCTCCGGCACGATCTTGCGCAGAGCCAATAACGAGGTGTTGCCGATGCAATGCAGGATATTCCGCGGCAATTCGCTCATCATGCCTCTTCCCGCGGCGCGCCGGCGCCGTTCTACTAAGGAAGTTTAGCGCCCAGCACTTCCACCCGTTCGATTACAGGTGGCGCGGCCAACAGGTTCGGAGCCTGCGCCATCAGGGCCTTGGCAATGGGCCCGTTGAGATGATTCTGGCGTCCTGGTTCATCTGTGAACGCGTCGAATATGGCAAACGTGGCCGGCCCCATCCGCAGCGCAAACCAAAGTGGCGTCGTCGTCTCCTGGTTGGCAAGCTGCAGCCCCTGCATCAGAAATACGGCCAGCTCCTGTTCCTTGCCGGGTTTCGCCTCCAGCCGCACAAAAAGGCCAAGCGTAAGCATCTCAAATCTCCTTCTGCAGCGAACGGCCGCTCAGTTCGAGCTTAGTTCTTCACGCTTTTTTTTGCCATGGGCAAGAACGCCATATTTAGTATCGTAAATTGCCATGCGCGTCGATGTGCTTGCTCTCGATGGCGTGTTTGAATCTGGGCTTGTCCGCTATCCTCGATGTCTTGCAGACGGCAAATGAACTGATCGGGATGTCCGGCCTTGCTGTGCCTCGATTTGACATAAGGATCGTGGGGATGCGAAGAGCAGCTCGTACCTCTCAGGGCCTGACCGTTCCCGTTCATCCTGCCAGTACGCGCGCGCCCGACTGCGTCGTGGTTCCGGCCATTGGATTCAAGATGCCCGGTCTGCTGGAGACCGCGCTCGCGCGGCCGGACGTCCGCGATGCCGCCGCCGCGCTTCGACAGTGGGCGCGCCGCGGCGCAACCATGACCCCTGCCTGCATCGGAACCTTTGTGATGGCTGAATCCGGCCTGCTCGATCATCATCACGCAACCACCACATGGCGGCTGGCGCCGTTGTTTCGCAGGTTGTGCAACGCTTCGAAACCTGGGCACGTGCCAGGCTGGCACACGGGTTCTCCTTGACGCCGCAAAAGCCGTCGGCTCCAGCAAGAGAACGCTCGCGCGCCGCATGCAAAGCGTTCTTGGAAAATCGCCGCTCGCTTACTTCCAGAGTCTGCGGGTGGAGCGCGCCGTGCGCCTGTTGAAAATCAGCAGTGCCAGCGTCGATGAAGTTGCCGCGCGTCGGATACGCCCAAGGCGCAACGCTGCGAGTTCTTCTGCGGCGGCGCCTCGAGCTTGGCGTCAAGGAGATCAGGCGCACTCCCTGACAGTATCGATTTCCGTCCCGCCTATCCTGCCCGGCGAATCGTGATGACACTCACGCTTAACCCGCCCTGGGGCCTGCCATCTGTTCCCCAAATCACCTTTTGCTCGGCGAGAATTGCCCTTCCCCCGGAGTGCGGCCATTGGGTTGCTTAATTCTGATCTGGGAGGCTCGAAATGTTGGAATGTTTCCTGCTTCTACGGCATGTCGGCGCCAAATGGGTGCCTGTCTTTGCGATTCCAGGGATCGTCGCCGGCTTCGCGGCCTCGATATGCCTGATCCTCTCCGGTATCAAAGGCATCATTGCCAGCACACGCCAATCAAAGCCCAGGAGCAACCGGTCCGCCTCGCCGGAACACGCGGTTCAGTGGATAGCCAGACGGCCCGCGCCAAATGGCAACCACCGATGAGCCGGCAACGAAAATCGCCCACGTAAGGTGACTTCTAGCGAACAGTCCACTATTCGGTCCTCGCACGTATACCGCTCACCGTGCCAGCAGCGCTACTTACTGCGTTCCCAGCTTGTCCGGCGGCAAACGAAGGAGCCGTTTCCAAATCTTCAATGTCCCGGAAAAAGCCGCGGTCGCCAATTGCAGCGTCTTGGCCGTCCCGCCTGTTCCATTGTGCCCATGATCCAGACTGGTTCCGGTTGCTGGTCGGATCGTGGTTTCTACGGCGTGGAGCCGCAGCTTACGCCATGGAGGCCTCTAGGCCGCAGGCCGCTGTGCCGCCAGGGCGTCGATCTCGCCGCCGGACATCAGCCGGTCGGTTTCGAGAATCAGAACCACCTCGCCGTTCTTAGCTCTTTTTCCAAGCCGTTTGACAACGCCATTGTCGGCAATGGGCACCGCGGCGGATACCTCCTCGATGCTTCCCGTCTGGAGCTTTTCGATCGACTCCGCCAGATCGATCGAGATGGCGAACATCTTACCTTCGTTCTGCAGAATGACCGCGGTCTCGCGTCCTGCCTGGCGCACCACGTTTCGCAGGTCCGCGAAGAGCTGCAACATTTTAGCTAGCACACCTTCGCGCGTCCTGATGATCAACTGCTCCGCCTCGTCGTGCGTCCCTTTGTCCTTCAGATTCTCCACCTGCGCGGCGACACCGTGAATTTCTTGGTGAGGCGCGTCAAACCTCAGCAGCAAACCTGCAACCCACGGATTGTCGGCGTGGAACTTGTCGTACCATTTGCCGAATGCGCACTTGTGCGGATCCGTGGCGAGCGTGAATGGCCGGTGTTCCTTCACCGAAGCTTCCAGCTCGTTCAGCCACTTCCGGTGATCTTCCTCACGCTGTTCCATTAACGCGCAGAAACCCTCTGTCTCCTCCCACGCAGAGGGCAGTCCCATGCGCTTGCGCAAATCCAATAGCGGGATCACGCGCCCGCGCAGATTGATGACTCCTCGGATGTACTTAGGGACATCCGGCACCTCGGCGACCTCCGGCATGATCACCATCTCGCGCAGATCCTGCGTCGCAACAGCAAAAGACTGGTTCCTGGCTTGAACGATGGCCCAGGGCATATCTGCTGGATAGCTCTTGAGCGTTTTCGCCATTGGCGCTTCCTTGTCCAAAACATCGTCAGAAATGCCCCGCGACTTTAGTGGCGCGTTGGCGCAGCGTGCCGATACAATCTTTCTGTGCCACGAACCTTTCTCCTCGCCTGCGCCACTCTCGTGGCTCTCGCCGCCCAAGGCCGGAAAAAGCCCGTCACTATCGACGCCGTCACCGCCGAACGGAAAATCACCGGCTTCGAGCCCGTTCAATGGGCGCCGGATAGCCAGCGGTTTGCATGGCTCGAAGAGAAAAAGCTTTGGCTCTACGACGTTCCGTCCACCCAGCGGCGACTTCTCGTTAATCTCTCCGATCTCGAAACCAAAGCCGTCCGGCCCAAGCCGCCGGAGGCTCACGAGTGGCAGGACAACGGCGTCACCGAGCAGATTTTCTCGTGGTCTGATTCCGGCAAGGAAATGCTCATCGCCGCCGCGGGCGATCTCTTTCTCCTGAACGTCGATTCCGGCAAATGGGACCAGCTCACCGCTACCGCCGAAGCCGACCGCGACGCCAAGCTCTCACCCGGCGGCCGTTTCGTTTCCTTCCGCCGCGAGCACGATCTCTACTCGCTCGAAATCGCCTCCGGCAGAGTCGTGCGCCTCACCCGCGACGGCTCGCCAATTCTGCTAAACGGCGAGCTGGACTGGGTCTATCCCGAAGAACTGGCTATCGGCACCGCCTACTGGTGGTCGCCCGACGGCAAGTTCATCGCCTTCCTGCAACTCGACGTCAGCCGCGAGCCCATGTTTCCTCAGGTGGACGCGCTGGCTTTACATGCGCGCTTCGAGCCCGAGCGTTACCCTTACGCGGGCGATCCGAACGCCGATGTGCGCGTCGGCATCGTTCCGGCGGCCGGTGGCGAAATACGCTGGATGGATCTCGGCGAGCCGCGCAACAATCTGCTGGCGCGGCTGGTCTGGCTGCCCGACAGCAGCGCCGTGGCCGTCGAGAAGTTCAACCGCATTCAGAACCGGCTCGATCTGCTCGTCGCCGACATTGCCACTGGCTCTGCCCGGGTCGTACTGCATGAGGAAGATCCGTATTGGATCAATGTCAATGACGATCTTCGCTTCCTCAAAGACGGCAAGCGGTTTCTGTGGGGCAGCGAGCGCGATGGCTTTCATCATCTCTACCTGTACTCCACCGATGGCAAACGCCTCCATCAGTTGACTCAAGGCGACTGGGAAGTCGAGAACGTCGCAGGCGTGGACGAAGCCGCCGGTGAGCTGTACTTCACCTCCACAGAACAGAGCCCCTTGGAGCGCCAGCTATACTCAGTCGGGCTCGATGGAAAACATCGCCGCCGCGTTACCGCTGAATCTGGAACCCACGAAGTCTCGCTGAGCCCGGACTGCCGGCTGTATCTCGATACCGCATCGAGCCTCACGTCCCCGCCCCGCCGCGCCATCCACCGCATCGATGGAGCCGAAACCGCCGTGTTCCGTGACACCGACCGTTCCCAAGCGGACGAGTACGACATCATCCCCACCGAGATCCACAAAGTGCAGACCGCCGATGGCGCTATCCTCTACGCCCGTCTCATCAAGCCCGCCGGATTCGTGCCCGATAAGAAGTATCCGGCGATCGTCGTGGTCTATGGCGGCCCCGGTGTGCAGGCAGTTCACGACTCCTGGCCGGGCATGCCGTGGGATCAGGTATTGGCTCACCGCGGGTTTGTGGTCTGGCAGCTGGAGAATCGCGGCTCCAAGGGCCGCGGCCACCGCTGGGAGTCCGTGATCTTCCATGACATGGGAGAGCACGAGTTGCAGGACCAAAAGGCAGGGTTACGCTACTTGGAGTCGCTCGGCTTCGCCGACACTTCCCACATGGGACTGTTTGGTTGGAGCTATGGCGGCTACATGACGTTGTACACTCTGACCCACGCCCCAGGCTTGTTCCGTGCGGGGATCGCCGGCGCCCCGGTCACACACTGGCGCAACTACGACACCATCTACACCGAACGTTACATGGGATTACCGTCGGAAGATGCCGAAGCTTACGAGCGCGCTTCAGCCCTTACCACCGCCGCCGGCCTGAAGGATAAGTTGCTGCTCGTCCATAACCTGGAAGATGACAACGTGCACTTTCAGAACACCGTCCAGATGATGGATGCGCTCCAGCGCGCCAACAACCCGTTCGAGCTGATGGTTTATGCGCAGAAGACCCACCATGTATCCGGGCCCGTGACAAAACACCTCTACGAAACCCTGACGGATTTCTTCGAAAAGAATGTGAAGTGAGGTTCTATTTGTGGCCGCCGCCACCGCCGCCCATGTGGCCGCCACCCATGCTGCCCATACCGGAGCTATGTGTGGATGAAACCGAGCTCGTCGATGCCGAGCTGAAGCCCCTGCCACCACCACTGTGCCCAAGACTCTCACCGCCCGCTGCGGCCATCCGTACGGCGTGGTTGGATGCGGCCGATGACCGCATGGCTGCGGCCGCCGGCGTGACTCCGTGCGGAATCCTGGTTGGCGGGTGGATCACATGACGGCCGCCGGTGTTTCCGGTTCCAGGCGCGTAGGGGTAGTACCCGCCACCGTAGTACGGCAACGTGTTGATGAAGCCGTACACGTTGTATGGGCTCCAGAATGTGTACCCGAACGGATTGTAGTAACCCATGCCATACCCGAGTCCGTATCCAAACCCGGGAAGGAACGTGTACATGTTGTAGAACGGATTGAAATACCAGCTACTCGCGCCCCAATAGGAGCCGGAATCCGCCACCGTCTTAGCCGCCGATACGTTGGCCATCGAAATGTATTCAGAGCGGTGCGCGCCCCAGAGGTACAAATCGTCTACATCTTTCTTCTTGTCGAACGACACCAACTGCAGCCCGCCATCCATCGTCAGCGCGTGACCATCTTTCACTTCCTGCATCTTGTCGCCGGCCTGCACCAGCGCTTCACCGTCGTACACACGCAGCTTCGCCGTTTCAGAGTCGAAGCGATACACGCCCTTCTTCTGGAGTTGCACCGCATAGTCCTTGTAGACGATGGTGATCCCGTTGTCCTTCAAGATCTCGTCGGCTTCCACCAACGCTTCGCCCGACAAAAAATCCACGCGCGTGTCGATGAGCCGGTTGGTGATCATGCGGATGGCGCTATTCTCCCCCAGGCGCAGAAACACACCCGGCGTGAGCAGAATCTCCACACGCCCCTGTTCGGTACGCACCTGCTGGTTTTCCTTTACATCCGGGAACTCGCCGAACTTACCCGAGATCAACTGATCGTTCAGGAAAACGCGGCCTTCCACGTAGTGGATGATTCCAGACTTCGCCGAGATGACCTGCTGGGCCGACGCAACGAAACTGGTTGCGCCCGCCAACACCGTGACTCCCAAAGCCAGCCGCACCAACGATTTCATGGGGCTACCTCACTTTCGATAATGCTCCTCTATTATAGGTCTGTCAATGGGATGCACCAGGCTTAACTCTTCTGAACTGGCGAACTTGTAACCTGCCCTCCACCAAACACTTATCGCAAGCGCGTCCTACCCGCTGGACGGCGCCGGCGTCAGAAGTTCCCGGACCTTGTTAGCCAGTTCGTCACGCGTGAATGGCTTGGGCAGAAGCGGACGCTCATACAGTTGCCGGCGAACGCTGAGATCATTGGCGCATCCTGACATGAACAGAATTCGGATGGCGGGCCATCTTTCCGAAATCCGTTCCGCCAGGTCGAACCCGTTCATGCCGGGCATGGCCACATCGGTCACGACCAGATCTAAAGCTGTGCTGCTTTGCTCACAGACGGACAGCGCCTCAACCGCGCTGGATGCCTTCAGGACAGTGTAACCACTGTTCCATAGCATCTTTTCCATCATCCGCCGAATGGCTTCTTCATCGTCAACCACCAGAATGGTGGCACGCTCGGCCCCGCTCCGGGCCGAAAACGTACCTCTTATCGTCATAATTTACTCTGCTTTCGCGGCTTGCCGTCCGTATATTTTTTATCTTCAGCAGTGCGTATTTGGACCGGTCAGATCGCATGATTTTCGGCGCGATTAAGAGGATCTCTCACAGATTAACAGTATTTCATGACGGAGAAAACAGAAATTGTGCTGTCACGGCGCATACCGCATCGGCGGGTTCGAGCGGCTTAGAGGTTACGCAGGATTTTGCTACAGCCGGACGATCTTGGGAGATGCAATTCCCTTGAGAGCGTTCCGCGTATCCACGATCAGCTTGGCCTCGTCGGCAATCCTGCGGTAGTCGAAAGCCGAGTGATCGGTCACTACCACGGCGCAATCCGCCGACCCGACCAGACTGATGTCTTCCGACCTCAGTTGCTCCCCCTCGAGGTCGAGCCGCGGAACATGCGGATCGGAGAACGTCAGCCGCGCTCCGCGACGCTTCAACAGCAGCATGATATCGAGCGCCGGCGATTCGCGCACATCGTCGATATTCTTCTTGTATGCCACGCCCAGGACATGAATGTGCGATCCCTTCAACGGTTTGGCGTGGTCATTCAGCGCATTCTGAATCTTATCCACAACAAAATGCGGCATCTGCCCGTTGATATAACCGGCCAACTCGATGAAGCGCGCCTCGATGCCCGCCTGCTTGGTCTTCCAGGAGAGATAAAACGGGTCGATCGGAATGCAGTGCCCGCCCAGCCCCGGCCCCGGATAGAACGGCATGAAGCCGAACGGCTTGGTGGCTGCGGCTTCAATCACTTCCCATACGTTGATCCTCATGCGGTCGCACATCAGCGCCATCTCGTTCGCCAGGCCGATGTTGATCATCCGGAACGTGTTTTCCAGTAATTTCACCATCTCGGCCACTTGCGTCGAACTGACCGCCACCACTTGCTCTAGCGCCTGCGTGTAGAACAAGCGCCCCATTTCCGAGCATGCCGGCGTAACGCCGCCCACGACTTTGGGAATGTTCGACGTATTGTATTTCGGATTGCCCGGATCCACACGTTCCGGCGAAAAACACAGAAAGAAGTCCTTGCCGGCCTTCAATCCGCCCTGCTCCAGCATGGGCAGCACCAGTTCATCCGTTGTCCCGGGGTATGTAGTGGATTCCAGAATTACCAGCATCCCCGCATGGAAAAACTTCGCAATTTCCCCGCATGCGGACACGATGAAGCTCATATCCGGATCTTTAGTCTTGCGCAGCGGTGTCGGGACGCAGATGTTTACTGTGTCCAAATCGCGAATTGCCGAGAAATCCGACGTTGCCTTCAGCTTTCCGGATTTCACCAGCGTGCACAGGGTTGCACTCGGAACGTCGCCAACGTACGAATCACCCGCATTCACCCGAGCGACCTTGGAATCGCTTAAATCGATTCCGGTCACCTCGAACCCTGCCTTGGCGAACTCAACCGCCAGCGGCAGCCCGACATAGCCCAGGCCGGCGATTCCAACCTTCGCCTGGCGCGTGCGGATCTTCTCTCCCAGAAGCCGCACTGTCCCGAGTGTCTCCAGTTGTGTGCTCATTCCTGCCTATTCTCCCAGATAGAACTCGCCTGTCGCCAGGATCTCAGCCGGCCCCACCAGAAACAAATCGGGACCTCCCCGGATCTCCAGCGGCCCGGCAGGAGTTCTCACCGTCACCGGGCTTTCCACCAATCCGCGCGCCATGGCCGCGGCAACGGCCCCAGTCGACCCCGTCCCCGAACTCCACGTCTCACCCGCACCCCGTTCATAAAAAACGACTTCTATAGTATGCCGATCCATCACGCGGAAGAATGACACGTTGGTGCGATTTGGAAAATGGGGATGCGATTCGATTTCCGTCCCCATCTTGCGCCAATCGAACTCAAAGTTTTCCACAGGTACAGCGCACTGTGGATTTCCCACCCAAACCAAGGTGACTTCCCTGGACCCCCCTGCCAGCGGTAGCCAGAAACTCGCCGCGCGGATCTCCGGAACCCCCATGTTCATTTCAAAGGTGAAACGAAGGCCGCTGCGCTCCACCAGCCGCAGATGTTTCACCCCCGCGCCGGTTCGGATGCGGACTTCGGAAGACTTCAGGCCCTGGTAAATCAGAAACGCCGCTGCGCATCTGGTGCCATTGCCCGAGATTTCGGCGACGCTACCGTCCGCGTTGTAAAGATGGATTTCGCCATCGGCGTTTGGGTCGCCCGCGCCGACATGCAGCCATCCGTCGGCGCCCACGCCGGTATGGCGATCGCAGATCGCGCGCGCCACATCTGCCATCTCCACCCCGCCAGGCACTGCCGCGACGGGAGTCAGCAGGAAATCATTCTTGGCGCCGTGCGCTTTGAGATAGGGAATCTTCATTTTCCGGTTGCAACAAGTCCCTGGGTGCCGTGTGCCGCTGCCAAATCTCGATCACCGGCGCGTCCTTTACGATGACCCGCTGCATGAGCTCGTAGTTCGGGCCGCGGCGGCGCGCGTGATTGATGGCCGTTTGCACCTGGTCGCCGCCCATCACCACCGCCCATTGTTCCCACAGTGCCAGGTCAGGCCGCAACCGCGCCACGTCGAAGGCTAGCCCATTGTCGCCCGTCAGAGTGTCGCCAAGCGGGATGCCGGCATGGCGGTAGATGGCGGTCATATCGCCGAAGGACGTGAACACGCCGTCGCCGGCGTGGTAGTGCGCCGCCAGGTAATCCGCCGCCTGCTTCGTCCAGGCTCGCCGCGCGACCGAGTTGTATTGCGATTCCTTCCAGGTGATCCACGCGTCCGGGTGCAGATTCCAGAGCCATGGCGCAACGCAGATGCCCAGCACGGCGAAGGCGGAAAGAAGTTTGGGAACTCGGCTGCCGGGAACCAGCGCCACCAACGCGGCCCCGCCAAATGCCAGTAGCGGCAGTGAAGCCAGACCGTAACGCGTGTTGTAGATCCCATGCGGCGGGAGATAGAACAAGTGAATGGGCACGTCCGCCGAGTGCACGCTCAGTACATAAAACAGAACCGGCACTACCAGCATCAGGACTGGCCAGAACGCGCGCTTCCATATTGCCGCGAGAATGCCCACAGCGCCGACGAAGAACAGTGGCGCCCCCGCACACGCGCGCACTGCCCAACCGTAGTACGTCAGCGCGAGCCGCCAGTCGCCCTTGCCGGGATACGGCAGCCCACGCTGGATGGCCTTCGCCGATGCCGCGCCGTTATAGAATTCCAGCGCGTTATCGAAGACCCACCAATTGAATGCCAGCCACAACACCGGGCCGAGCGACGCAATCGCGCCGAACACGAACGCCGCCCGAAAGCGCCGCCGCGCGGTGAATAGAAAATATGCCGTAACAAACGGGATGAGAAACCAGCCGTCATAGCGCGTGAGCGTCCCGAAACAGGCAGCTATTCCCGCACCCACCACGCTCCAGAGCGATTGTGTTTCCCGGAATCGCACCGAGAAGTACAGCACCGCCGCGAGCGCGGCAAAGAAAACCACCTCATTCATGGGGATCGATTGCAGGTAGAGCGCGTTAGGATTCAAAGCGTAAACTGCCGCCGCCACCGCAGCCGCGAGTCCGCTCGCCAAAACGCGCTGCACGGCCGCGAAGAAGAATGTGACTCCAATCACAAAGCAGATGGCCGTCGGGATCGCTCCGGCTAATCCGCTCCGCCACAGCGCGTCATGCTTCACGAGCGGCAGCATCAGCACATGCAGCATCGGCAGCCACGACGTGCCGAGTTGCTCATACCCCGGAGTTCGCGATTCCACCACGCGACGGGCGATGTTGAGGTGCGCCTCCGCATCGCCGTAGTAGAGCGTCCAACCCTGGCGCCACGTGAGCCACACCGCGCCCGCGCTCAGCAACGCAGCCAGAATCGCCGCCAGCGCAACCGGTAGCCAACGCCGCGAGGCATCCGTCGCTTCGCCTTCAGAACTCGGTGAAGGCTTTGAACTCTCGATAACGGGCATCGATTTCCGGGCGTGTGAGATCGCGAAAGCGGTCGGGGCCAAACTTTTCGCAGCAGAAACTGCCCATCACGGAACCATAGATCACGGCTCGCCGCAGTTCCTTATGATCCATCTTGCTCCGTGGATCGATCCCGCATTGCGCAAGATATCCCATGAAACCGCCGGCAAAGCAGTCCCCCGCGCCTGTAGGATCGAAAACATCCTCGAGCAGGAATCCCGGCACCATGAAATGCTCCCCGCCCTGAAACAGGATGGCGCCGTACTCACCGCGCTTGATCACCAGCGTATGCGGACCCATGGCCTGGATCTTCGCGGCCGCGCGTCGCAGGTTATGCTCGCCCGACAGCATGCGCGCCTCGCTGTCGTTGATCAGCAGGAAGTCCCATTCCCGAATGGTGGCCAGTAACTCGTCGCGGTAATCGCGAATCCAGAAGTTCATGGTGTCGCCGCCCACGAAGCGCACGCCGTCCATCTGCGCGCGCACGCTCTGTTGCAGCGCCGGCTGAATGTTGCCCAGCAACAGGTACGGAGCCGAGCGGTACGCCTCCGGAATCTTGGGATTGAAATCCGCGAAGACGTTGAGATCGGTCACGAGCGTGGTGCGGTCGTTCATATCGGCCGAGTACACCCCCGCCCAGAAAAAGGTTTTGCCCGGAACGCGCTCGAGCCCTTCGAGATCGATGCCCCGGCTCTGCAGAAAATCGACATCCTCCCCGGCGAAATCATCGCCAACCACACCCACAATCTTCGCGTGCGTAAAAAAGCTGGCCGCGAGCGATATATAGGTGCACGACCCGCCCAGTATCCGTTCCACTTTTCCATGCGGCGTTTCCAATCCGTCATAAGCGACGGAACCCACTACGACAAGTGACATCAGAACGATTGTAGCGAAGGTGCGGAAGGCGAGCCGCTGGGCGGAGGGCTTAAGCGGGACGTTGCATGATTTGCTGTCGGATTGCTGAGACGCAGGTGCGTGAGGAGCGACCTCTGGATAGCCGGGCAGAACCGTGTGACAATACTCAGCGTGACGGCCGTCCCCAAACTGTGCGTATACTGTGGTTCCGCCGCTGATCTCACTCGCGATCACATTCCGCCGAAAAGTCTCTTCAAGAAGCCCCGACCGGCGAACTTGATTACGGTTTGGGCGTGTGCCAACTGTAACCAAGCCTTTAGCAATGACGATGACTATTTCTGGCTGACTCTCGCGTCTAGGGCGGAAACTGCACGAAACCCGGAGGCAACTGATGCCGCGGGTCGCGCCATCAAGCATCTTATGCGCCCTCAGGCGGCGGGATTTCGCTCCGCTTTTTTGGCAAGCGTTCAGTCCGTTGAGGTCAAGACACCTTCAGGTCTCTACGTTGGCGACAGCCTAGCCTATGATGTCTCGTTTAGGAGGCTTAACCGGGTGGCGGCGAGAATCACAAGGGGACTCTTCTGTTTTGAGCACAAAGCCCCCCTGGCGCCGGGCTACGTTGCAGCTGCGAGAGCGCTTGAGGGATTTACGCCGGAGGCTGACAATGCCCTTGGGCCGTTGCTCGCGTTCGTCGGTGCAAGGCATTCGCGCTCGATCGGCCGGGTCTTTTCATATCGATTCAGGTTCATTCCTGATGACCCCGAATCCTCGCTCACGCTGTTCGAGATCTACGAAGCGACAGGCTTTCTCGGGCTGACTATCAAAGGCCTGGACAACAGCTGGACCGAGTGCGTCTAGAAGCGGCCCCGAACTCAAGCTGCGCATACCGGGACGGAGACCTCTGCCCCCTTGATGGTGATCGAGCTTTACTTGACAGAAAGATACGGTCCGCTATCGTTAAGTTGAACAGTTCAACTGTCGAACATCAAGGCCATGGCGCTCGTAACCGTCAAAAACAAATATCAGGTGGTCATCCCGCAACACGTCCGGGAACAGGTTGGTGTCGCTATCGGCGACTTGCTGGAAGCCAAGGCGGAAAATGGCAGGATCGTCTTCGAACCGAAATCGATCGTGGACCGCGGGATCGCGGAAAGCATCGCTGAATTCAAGGCCGGACGCGCCAAGGGTCCGCTCCATACACACAAGGAATTCATCGCCTCGCTGCATAAGGAATCCAAGCTGCTAAATCCCAAGAAAGCAAAACGCCCCTGAGGTTGAGGCTCGCGCCGCCAACCGTACGGTCACCGGGCCGCCTGAGGACCAGTGACAAGAGGGCCTGCGTCATTTACCCTAGAGAGAGACAGCCCGGACCCGCCCATGAACATTGAAATCCACGACACGGCCTTGGAGGCTCGAATCAAAAAACAGATTCAAGCGACCGGTGCCGCCAGCGCGGAGGAGGCGTTACTCCGCCTGCTGGAAACGCAGGAGGAGCAGGATCGCTGGCTGCTGGAGAATAAGAACGCCGTCAACGCGAAGATCAGGCGCGGACTCGACCAGCTCGACCGAGGCGAGGGCGTTCCCGAAGACCAACTCGACGCCTATCTTGCCAAACTAAAAGCCCAGCCTGAATGAGGAGGCGCTACGTTCTTGCGCCCGAGGCCGCCCTCGATCTAGTTCAAATTTGGCGCTACATCAAGAGAAATGCCAATCTTGAGATGGCCGACCGAGTTGAGTCCGCCATCCGCGAGAAGATCGTCTATCTTGTTGGAAGACCCGGCGGGGGCCATTGGCGCAAGGATTTGACGGATGAGCCCGTGAAGTTTTTCCCGATCTACTCCTACCTGATCGTCTACAGACCGGACACGAGCCCCTTGCAGGTTGTCGCCATTCTCCATGGCCGCCGCGACGTGGAAGAGCTCCTCAAGGATCGCCTGTAACCCGACGGTCGCTGAAACCTAGCACCAAACACCAGCACCTGAGTTAGAATTCAGAATCATCCCCAATGACCGCAGCCATCTCTCGCTTCTGCCCACTCCTGCTCACCATCCTCCCCGCGCTCGCCCAAGACCAACCCCGCGTCATTCCGCTCTGGCCCAACGGCGCGCCAGGATTCGAGAGCCGGCGGAACGAACCCGAAATTGCCAAGGATTACTACATCCGCAACATCAACAATCCGTCGATCACGGCCTATCTGCCGCCAAAGGACACGGCAACCGGCGCCGCCGTCGTCATTTGTCCGGGTGGCGGGCATCGCCTTCTGGTGTTCAAAGCGGAGGGTGAAGACCCGGGCCGCTATCTCGCCAGCCTCGGCATCGCCGCATTCGCGCTCAAGTATCGATTGCCTCGCGAAGACGGTTCACCCTATTCGCTCGAAAAACATCCGCGGGAAGATGGGCTACGTGCCATGCGCCTGGTGCGCCGCCGCGCGCAGGAATGGAGCATCGACCCCAAGCGCATCGGCATCATGGGATTCTCAGCGGGAGGCGAGGTGGTCTCCTGGGTGACGTACATGCCGAACGACGGCGACCCGAATGCGGCCGATCCCATCGATCGCGTGAGCGCACGGCCGAACTTCGTGATCCAGATTTATCCCGGACCGCTCGGAATCCCGGCGAGCGTTCCACCGGACGCGCCCCCGGCATTCCTGGCCGCGGCCAACGATGACGAGTGCTGCTCGGGCCCGACAGTGAAGTTGTTTGAAGCCTATCGCGCAGCCAAAGCGCCCGTCGAGCTCCACATCTTCGCCCGCGGCGGCCACGGGTTCAACATGGGCTACCGCTCGAAACTCGACAGCCTCAAAGCCTGGCCGCAGCGGCTGTCCGACTGGCTGAATGACAGCGGAATTCTGAAGCCTCGCTAATTCGGACGAACCGACCCTCCAATTCGTGCGCGCACGGCTGGCAGCAGCCCCAGCAGTCCGATGCCTATTCCGAGCATTGTCCAGCTCGAGGGTTCGGGAACGGCGGCGACGCCCGGCAGGTCGTTGCTGATACCCGGGCTCAGGTCGAGCGTGTACAGCGGATTGCCGAATTCCGGATCCTGGAAGAAATGCGGGTCAATTTCGGCGCTTGCTGTCTGAAACGAATTCCCGACAGGCCCAAATCGTGAATCTGTCGTGCCGACACTCGTGAAAACATCGACGAGGTACTGAACATTGGGCTGAAGAAAGAAGAGCAGGCTGCCGCTGAAAGAATCGCTGCTCGTGCAGACGTCGAGGCAGAGAGAGCCGGCAGAAGCCGTGACGTCTGAGGGGACGGCGCCGAGCGCCTCAACGTTTTGACCATTGGGTCTGAAGATATCGAGCCCGGCGCGCCCCAGGGCGCCCGCAACAAACTCGGAGGGATCACTCAGCGACACGTCCGCCTGCGCCGTGAAATCGACGCGCACTCCAATCGTCTGAGTGGGAGATACCGGCGCTGGCCCAACCAATTCGAGATAGTAGTCGGCATCGCCGCTCGCCGAAGCGTCGAGGGACTGCCCGCCATGGGCAAAGGAAGAGATGGTCAATGGCCCAACGGCGGGATTCAGAAGCGTGGTTGTCGCGTTGGCAAAGGCGGAAACTCTCCCGATCGTTCCGGTCCCGGATCCTCCACAGTTGATACCTACTGCGCTCCCCGCACAGCCAAAGAGGTCATTGTTCGTCACCACATTGTCAACATCGGCGCTCTCAAGAAACGTGGGCGGCGGAAGCACGTCCGCCTTTGCTGCGCTCCCCAAGACGATCGCCATCGAACCGGCGAGCGCGCTCACTATCGAGACCCGCCGCAGTGACTTCCCTGCCTTCCACCCGGGTTGCTTTGCCGTCATGGATCTACACCTCCATTTGATTTAGAACCTGAGAACCGAAGCGACCTTCGTGTCACTTTGCCCCAGTGTTGACCCTCCTGGTCAGGAACCGGACCTTGATTGAGAACGGCCAATCGAACGCTTCCGCCCAATCCCGCGTTCAGCCGCAAACGTAACCAGTCCCGCGATCATCAGCAGGAAAATGCTAGCCGGCTCCGGAACGGGCGTCGCCTCAAACCCGCGATACAGTCCAAGCACAGACGGATCGTAAAACGCCCCCACAATCTGGCCGTGGTCGTTGATTCCGTCAGCAATAGTGTCCGGACTGCCGGGATAATTCAACAATGTGAACGTACTGCCGTCATACAGGAACCCGGAGTCGGAGACGTATCCCGCGATGACGCCGTAATTATTAATGCCGAACGGCTCCGTATCAAAGCCTACATTGAACGTCTGAAATGTGCCGTTGTTTTCGACAAAGCCATTGAACCCCGGTGGCGGGGCTCTGTAATACCCGGTTACCGTTCCGGCATTGTTGATGCCGAAGGCTTCGGTGAACAGCGAGCCCGGTACGGAAATTGTGTGCAGAGTTCCATCGTACGTGAAACTGAGCCCAAAACTGCCTGGGCTTGATGCGTTTCCTGCCGCCACCCCGTTGTCATTGATTCCAGTGAGTTCCACGGATTCCTGGCCCGGCACATCGACGGTCTGAAAGGTCGAACCGTCATAAATGAATCCGTGATAAAAGAAGCTTGTGCCCCCCGAATCGGAGACGGCAGTTTGATACTGTCCGACGATATCGCCGTGATTGTTGATGCCTAATGCTTCTGTGAAGCCCGAGTTGCCAGGCACATCAATCGTGGTGAACGTCCCGTTTTCGTCCAGGAACCCGTGACTTTGGAACGAGGAATCCCAGTAAAAGCCGACGATCTGCCCGCTGTTGTTGATACCCATGGGCTGGGTCTGGGTCGCGCCGGGAACGTCGATGGGCGTAAAGTTGAACGGCTCCGCCAAAACCGGGCTGGTCGAAATAAGAACGCCGGCTAGGGCAAACCCCAGCCACGGCATCAGACGTCCGATGGAACGGGCCGATTCGGTTGCCGCCACCGCAACAAGTTGTCTCTGCGGGTGCATGTTGGCTTCTCCTCCAATTCAACGGCCGCTTTGTTGGTTCCACACAGTTCTTCACGCGGGCTGTTGAATTGGGTTAGTGTCCCGGAATACCCATGACGCCGCAATGCACGCGCAATAAACTCTGGGTGAACAGGATAACCCGTTGAGATATCGGAAATTATCCGCATAGGTGAACCGGGTTAATTGATGTTACACTGGCACCACGCCGAGGGTTCAACTGTGAGCCAGAGTCCATATTCGGCGGCGCCTTCGGCGTCCGTCATCCGGTTTGGGAGATTCGAGGCGGACCTCCGGACCCTCGAATTGCGTAAGGACGGCGTCAAGGTAAAGCTTCAGAATCAGCCCTTCCAGATTCTCCAAATGCTGCTCGAACACCCGGGAGAAGTGGTGACCCGGGAAGACATCCGCAAACGCATCTGGCCCGCCGACACGTTCGTGGATTACGAGCACAGCGTGAACACCGCCATCAAGAAACTTCGGCAGGCTTTGGATGACCGGTCGGAGCACCCTGCCTTTATCGAGACCATCCCGCGAATGGGCTTTCGCTTCATCGGAACGATCGACGCCCCGCCAAAGACGGAAGCGCCGATTCCCGCCCGAGAGCCGATCCATCCCGCCCGGCGCGGCGCCGGTTTCATATTGGGAGCCGTCGTGCTGGCAGCCTGCGTCATCGGCACCGTGGTTTTCCTGCGCACGAAAGGCATTTGGCCCGCTAAGATTCGATCGATCGCCGTTTTGCCGCTGGTGAATCTGTCCTCGGACCCGCAACAGGAGTATTTCGGCGAAGGCATGACCTCCGAGCTGACTACCGCGCTTGCTAGGTTCGACGGGTTGCAAGTGACTTCTCATACGTCAGTCAGGAGATACCGCGATCCGAAACGCCCTCTGCCGGAGATCGCCCGGGAACTGGGGGTTGACGCGGTCATCGAAGGCACGGTCATGCGTTCGGGAAATCACGTGCGCATCACGGTGCAGTTGATCGACGCCCGCTCCGACCGCCATGTTTGGGCGGACAGCTACGATAGCGACGTTCGCGACATCCTGGCGTTGCAAGCCGAACTGGCGCAAAAAATCGCGACCGAGGTGGGAATCCATCTGACCGCAAACGAGCAGGCTCGTCTCGCGAGCAACCGGGTGGTGGATTCCGGCGCGCATGAGGCCTATTTGAAAGGCGCCTTCTACTGGAATCGGTTGAACTGTGCCGGGTTTAGACAGGGGCTGGAGTATTACCAGGAAGCAGTGAGCAAGGACCCACGTTATGCCTTGGCGTGGGCCGGTATCGGGGATTCCTACTTCATCCTGGCCGATTGGGGCTGCATGCCACAACAGGAGGCATTCGCAAAATCCAAGTCTGCGTTGCTCAAGGCCGTGGAACTGGATCCTGGCTCATCCGGTGCGCACACAACCCTGGGGGAGCTTGCCTTCTACCACGAGTGGGACTGGGCGAGGGCTGAAAGGGAGTACAACCAGGCGATTGCCCTGGATACAAACGATGCCGGTGCCCGTGCCGCATACGCGATATACCTGACGGCCATGGGCAGGCCCGAACAGGGGTTTGCTCAGATCAAAAAGGCGCAGCAGTTGGATCCAGTCTCGGAAATCACCAACATCACTTTCGCCTACGTGTTTTATCTATCCCATCAATACGATCAGGCGGTTGCGCAGACAAAGAAGACGCTTGAGCTTTTTCCGCAATCGGGCGCGGCGTATTACTGGCTCGGCCAATGCTATGAGCGGCAGCGCAAGGAACAGGAAGCACTGGCTGCGTACCTGGGTCCACCGCCGGCGAATGGCAAGGCGCCGGCTGTGCCAGCATCGTTACGAGACTTCTGGCAACAGAAATTCGACAAGCAAAGGGACGGCAAATCCGAGCCAGGCTGCTTGCAGATGCAGACGTCTACGCACTTGGGCAACAAGGAAAAAACACTGGATCTTCTGGAATGGGGTTATCAGCACCACTGCGACGGCTTGCAATTCCTGAAGGCGGAACCCATCTACGATAACCTTCGGAACGAGCCCAGGTACCTGAAACTACTTTCGCGGCTTGGACTCTAATACCCTGCGCGCTCCGCGCTACGCGGCGCCAACACCGGGAACCCCGCGCCTCGGTCCGCGATAGAATGCAGGTTCATCCTAACTTCATCCCATCGTGAGGACCACATGAAATCCAGACGAGAATTCCTGGGCGCAGCCGCATTAACAGCAGCCGCGTCGCAATTGCGAGCCGCAAATGAATACAAGATGGCGATCATTGGCATGGTACACGGCCATGTCTGGGGCCACCTGGGTACGATGCTGAAAGGCGAGCACGCCAAGCTTGCCGGCATTGCCGAGACCGAGCCGGAGCTCATCGCCGCGGCCAAAAAGCGAGGCGCGGCCAATGTGCCGTTCTTCAGCGACTATCACAAGATGCTCGACGAGGTGCGGCCTGATTTTGTCTGGTCGTTTGCCGAAAACAATCGCCATTTGGAAATCGTCCAGGCCTGCGCCCCGAAGAAAATTCACGTGATCTTCGAGAAACCGCTGGCGGCGACCTATTCCCAAGCCTTAGAGGCGCGGCGCCTCGCACGCGAACACGGCATCCAGGTCATGACGAATTATCAGATGGCGTGGTGGCCGGCGAATTATGCCGCCAAAGCCGCCGTCGATGCCGGATCGCTCGGCCAGGTCTGGCGGCTGCGCGGTATCGTGGGGCACGGAGGCCCTGGAGGTCCGGAAGGGTTGAACAAATATTTCTTCGATTGGCTGACCGACCCGCAGAAGAACGGCGCGGGCGCGCTCATGGATTTCGGCTGCTATAACGCGCTGTGGTCGCTCTGGTATTTCGGCCGGCCTGAAAAAGTCTACGCACAAGTGAACCATTTGCGCCCGGGCGAGTTCCCCAAAGTGGAAGACAACGCAGACTTGCTGCTCTCCTGGCCCGAACGCGTCGGCCTCTTTGAGGGAAGCTGGGACTTGCCGCGCGGCTTTCAAGATCTGGAGATCTTCGGGCTGAAGGGCAGCGTTTACATGAAGAATGGCAGCGCGGAATTGCGCACCGGACGCGTATCGAAACCACTCACGCTCAACCCCTTGCCGCCCGAGGGCGCCGAACCCATTGCCTATATGGTGAACTCGCTCCGCGCCAACAAACCAATCGAAGGTTTGACCGCGCTCGATATCAACGTTGGCGTAGTCGAGATTATCGAAGCCGCAAAAATGTCGGTGAAAAGCGGGAACTCGGTAGCGCTGCCGTTGCAGGCTTAGTCGTCGACCTTGTAAATCGTCAGTCCCGACAGCAGTTTCGGATAGAAATCGGTCGATTTCTGGGGCATCACGCCTCCCGAAAACGAGATTCGCGCCACGTCTTCAATGGCGGTGGGGCGCAGCAGGAAAGCGATCTGGGCTTCACCCCGCCGCGCGGCTTCCACGGCTTTATCGAGCCCCCGCACATAGCGCAGGTTCTGTTCCGCGCGAACGGCTTCCTCGGTGATGCCGAG
>Ga0335081_10003007_pt1 | contig 26496 bp, 21 predicted proteins | sample Lox_Sample_35_FD_206713 | JGI IMG/M metagenome (GOLD analysis project Ga0335081, IMG submission 206713) | Soil microbial communities from Loxahatchee National Wildlife Refuge, Florida, United States - Lox_Sample_3.5 | ecosystem: Environmental > Terrestrial > Soil > Wetlands | place: USA...
GCGGCTGAACGTCAAGGTGACGGACAACCCCATCGCCATCACCGGCACCCTTACCGGCTATGCGTATCAAACCGTCGCCAACAAGCCGATCATCGCCGGTAAGACAGCGGACGAAGCTGGCACTCGCATGTCGGGATCCACTTCCCTCGGCGGCCTGGCCTTGGGCGCGCAGGGATTGACAAAGCACCGCGGAGGGAACGCGAAGGCGGGAGAGTAGAAGAGAGAATAAATTGGGAATGGAGCCGACGCTCGGATTGCGAGTCGGCTCCGCTACCGATTCACCAATCCTCGAGTGGCTTACCCTGACAGGTGAACAGTGAAGCTGCTCCGGGCTGGCGGGTTTATCTGGCCAGGCAAGGTCTTGGCCGCGAACTCTTCTCAGTTCTCGACCGGCAGATTCATTCGCGCCAGCAAGTCCCGATAGGCCGGGTTATTTCTTAGACCGTTAAATTCCGGATAGTTCTCGACCCCCAGAAGCGCGGCGTCATGCTCATCGAAAGCCACTTTCAGGTAGCGCAGGGTCTCTTGCTCATTTCCCAGCAGAACATAGGTGTCGGCCAGCGCAAAGGGTGGAACCATTCCCTCGGCGTATAGCTTCTTCTCCACCGGCAACATCCTCTCGAACATCTCCCGGGCGCCGCCGGCGGCGAAACCCTTCTCCGCTGCCGCAGTGATGGTGAGTTCCGTCTGGTCGTGCACCACCAGCGCGTCTTTTCTCGACTCGACCAGGAAGTCGGGATAATCGCCCGTACCCCGGTAGAAATTTCTCAGGTAAAGGTGGGGAGAACGAAAAGCTGGCTCGGCCACTTCCATCTGTTTCAGCAGTGCGAGGGCTTCCCCCCGCTGGCCCGCAACAAGAAGGATTAGCCCCTTGTCCGCCAATATCGAGCTGGAGCTCGGATCGAGTTCCTCGGCCCGTTCGATCTCCGCCAGGGACTCAGGAAACCTCCGAACGGTCATCAGGTAGGTCGCGTACCAGTGATGAGCCACGGCGTTATTGGGATTGAGGTCGACAGCGCGCCGGAATTCGTGCTCCGCGTTAGCGATGTCCCACTCTCCGTAGAACAAGGCAAACGCCAGCGAGGCATGCGCTTCGGAGGATTGATCGTCGAGTTCCACCGCCTTCTTCGCCGCTGCCAGCGCCCGCGGAAAGGCTTCGCTGGGCGGCATCAGCGTGTATTCGCGCAGCAGATTGTACGTGTCCGCCAGACCTACATACGCCGCCGCGTAATTCGGATCATGCACGATGGCCTGGGTAAAGTAATCCACCGCCTTGCTCAATCCATCAGGCGTCCTTTTCTCCCAGTAGTACCGGCCTTGGAGATAGAACTCCTCGGCCTCCGGACTATGCGGGACAGAGGAAGCCAACACCAGCCCGCTCGAGTCTTGCCGAACCGGGGCGACCGTACTGCGGCCGGGCCTGGAGCCGGAACCTCCGGGAACCGGCGAACGATACAGCAGGGCCAGGCCCACGACTCCCAGCCCGATCATGGCTGCCAACACCATCCGGGCAGTCTTCCAGCGTGGTTGAATCGGGGCCCGCGGCGCAGTGGCAGGCAGGACGGCCACGCTGGGAGCCCGGCTCTCCATCGCCGCAGAATTACGCGACGCCGCCAGCCAGGCTGAGAGCTCTTCGGTGTAGGCAAAAACCTTCCCTCCTGCCCCTCCCGGAGTTCGGTGAATGGGCAGTCCCCGTTCCTTTTCCCAGCGCCGCAGGGTCCTCTCGTCGCAATCGAAGAAGCCAGCAATCTCTTTCCACGAACCGAGACGCTGGTTAGGTGTCTGAAACTTGCCCGCTGCACTCATGTTTTTTGCATAGTCCGGAGATGTCCGGAGATGTCCGCATATGCCAGTTGCGAGGGAGGGGAAAGACGCCACAGTATAGCCCAGTCGCGGAGGCTTTGCTATCCGCAATGAACGAGCATCTGGGTTCGCTTGGTGGCAGCCAATCGCCCCCGGACATTGCAAAGAGTTGCGCTTCCGCGACCAACTCCCTGAAACAACGGCACCTGGTCTCAGCGTCGAGCGGGCCTAAAGGCCTGCACTCGCTTCGCCGTGGGGACGGAAATAACCCATCTCACCGAGCCCGGAGGGCAGCAATGAAGGTTCAACATTTCTCAGCTTGGTACAAACGCAGTTCGCAAGAGCCGCTACGGAGGTTGGCCGCAATGATCTTTGTGGCGCTTTTTCTCCTCGCGCTGAGCGCGCCCGGCGCCCTGGCACAGGGCTTCAAGGTAACGGAACTGAATGTGCCCGGCAACACCACAGGGACGTTTCCGTTCGACGTGAACGCCAGCGGGACGGTGGTTGGCAGGTACGTAAACCCGTCGGGAAACAATATCGGGTTCTTGTACTCGGGCGGCAAATATACCGATCTCAATCCTCCGGGAACGAACAATTTCAGTCGGGCCAACGGCATCAATGATTCAGGGACCGTCGTTGGAGACTTCTACGGCAATGATGGCCTTTACCACGGCTACATTTATTCCGGAAGCGCCTACACCCAGTACGACGTGAACGGCTCCTCGACCTCCCTCTTCGGAATCAATAAAGCCGGAGACCTGGTAGGCGGCACGGTTCCGCAGGGCCAACAAAACCTGTACGAGGGGTTTATCGATGTCGGCGGCTCCCGGACGATGTTCTACGGCAGCGGGACCTACACCACCTATGCTTACGGCATCAACAGCTCCCATGAGGTGGTGGGGGCGTACATTGATCAAAACAACATTAGTCACGGCTTTTATCGCGATGCCAGTGGCACGATCACGGAGATTGCCTACCCGGGCGCTACGCAAACGGGGTGTTTCGGCATCAACGATGCCGGCGAAATCACCGGCTACTATATCGATTCTGCCGGAGATCCACACGGCTTTGTCGACACCAAGGGCAAGTTCGAGCCCACAGATTTTCCTTTCACCGGCAAGCTCAACAAAAACGGAGCCTACACCGGCTACTACTATGGCTTCGACTTTACGACACCGGGTTACGTGGCAACGCCGACCACCTTCACACTGACGAAAGTAGCGGTTCCAAAAAGCCAGCAAGCTTCGCTTAATGGCGTGAACAATGCCGGCGTTTCCGTCGGCACCTACGTGGCCAAGAGCGGCAAGACCCACGGCATGATGATCTCCGGCGGCGTGGTAACCAATGTCGATGATCCCAAGGGCGTCACCACCACCTGCTTCGCTATCAACTCGACCAATCAGATCGTCGGCGCGTACTTCGACTCCAGCGGCAACCCGCACGGGTTCCTGTTCAACGGAAAAAAATTCAAAGACATCCCCGGCCCCTCGGGTGCGTTGTCCAGCGAGGCCACCGGCATCAATGACGCGGGAGTTATCTCCGGTGAGTACTACGATGCCAGCGGAAATAACCATGGGTTCATCCTCAAGGGCACAAAATATACGACGCTGGATGCGCCGGGCGCGGTCGCGACCTTTGCCTGGGGCATCAACAGCGCCGGCGAGGTCACGGTTCAGTGGGTTGATTCGCAGGGATTTCTGCAATCCTCCCTGTATAACGGCAAGAAGTACAGTGCGACCAACGTTCCAGGGGCCGCGTTCACGCGCGCGTATTCCATCAACACCGGAGGCGACATCGTGTTCTCCTGGCTCGACTGGTATGGCAACGAGCACGCCGCCATGAAGAAAGGCAAGACGTACTTCATTTTTGATTACCCGAAGAGTTCGGGGACGGGCGCCGAGGGCATCAACGACAGCGACGTGTTCGTTGGACAATTCACCCCCGCTGGCAAAACTGTTCCACAGCCTTACCAGGGCACGTTGTAGAGGGAACTACATCAGCTTGGTTAGTACCGCTCCCACCGCTGCAACCCGCACGGTGGGAGCGTCGTTTTGCGATCTCCGACATCCGACCCGCGCTACCAGAGGTTGCTGCGGCGCGTCGGCCTGGCCGATTAAAGAGTGAAGACAATTCATCTCTCTCATCCACAGCAAAGTGGTCGTCCGCGTGGCCGTCGGCAACGCAGGCGATGGATCCACCTCACCGTGAAATCTCCGTAAACTTCCTCCCTACAGGATTTGCCGATCTCCTCTACAGGATGAGCCTGAGGCGCGCGTTCCCATACGTCGCACTATCCTTTTGCTGCATCTGAACGCGTCGAACATGAGCGATCGTGTCGAACAACTTCGCGAAGAACTCAGCCGTCTCATGATGGAGCAAGTTGCGAGCTTGAAGCGGCAGACCTTTGGGACGGTCACTCAGGAAGAGTTGCGCCAACAGGAAGAGCGGCTCAAGCGCATTCGCAGAGTTTCCGCGGATCTGATCGCGGCTCTGAAACAGGAATAATCCCGCATTCATCGAAAGGAGAGAAATACATGACGCAAAAGCCGAACGTGACGTTACCCGGCAAGGTTGAGGAGATCATCGAGTCTCCGCATCCCAGTGAGCCCGAGAGGGCGCAGATTTCCGTGGATGGGGCGGACACTCTCTATCGGGAGCTTCGCATAGAGAACAAGCTGACGGACGAAAACGGCCACGAGGTGCGTCTTAAAGAAGGCGCCGACGTCGACGTCACCATCGAAGCGGACAAGAGTGCGACGACCCCCAAGAGATGAACAACCCGGACTGAAGACCATTTCCGAACGAACCGATCGCGGGATGACGATCCCGGGGATCCATCGGCCGCCGGAGCCTGCTGCGCTCCATCCAAACCGCGGGAAGTGCCCTTTACGCTCCCTCCCCACCCATTTAGAATCAACAGCAGGCCGACGTAGCTCAGTTGGTAGAGCAGCCGATTCGTAATCGGCAGGTCATCGGTTCAAGTCCGATCGTCGGCTCCATGCTTTCCAAACGTAACCCCAACCCCATCATCAGTTGATCGATTCCGGCTGTAAGGGCGGCATCGGTTTTGGTGTCCCGAAGGTGTCCGGAAGGTCTGAGCGGCGGTTTTCCGGCACCACCCTCTCGAGATCCTTCATCGCTTTGCGGACATCCTCGGCGGCAGTCTTGATGTAGTAGTTCGCCGTGGTGCTCACATTTGAATGGCGAAGGATTCGCTGAATCACCATTGGCGGGACGCCGAGGCGATACAGGTTACTCCCGAGTCCCCGTCGTGCCGCATGCCATCCGTGCCACTGCGGCATCCGCGGATCTCGCATGAACACGTGATCGGCCTTCCGGTGCGGCCTGCCCTTTGACCGTCCGCAATTTGCGCACCGATTGAGCACAGGCAGAATTGCTCGTGTGAGCAGGTTGTTCATGTTCATTGGGTTGCCCAGCCCATTTGCGAAGATCGGGCCGGCGTGTGGACTTTGTGACCGCAGCCTGTGCATCTCCAACCTCTCAGAAACCTGCCGTATGACTGGCACTGGAGCTGTTGACGTCCGAGTCTTTGGTGAGCCGACATGGCCATTCCAAATTGAACGAGTCACGTACATCTCCCCATCTCGAAAATCTTGCCATTCCAGGGCTTCAATCTCCCCAATTCGCAGGCCCATGAAGGCAGCCGCGGCAAATGCAGTCGCGGCCGGTTCTGGAAGCAGATTGAGCAGCGCGTTCACCTCCTCCAGGGTGTACGCATAGGTTTCCGCTGGCTCAGCAGCTGTGGGATCGATTCTGGTGTCCTGTACAGGGTTGACCAGGTCGAAGTATCCAAGCTGTTTTGCCAATGAGAACATTCCACTAAGCACCGACTGAATTCGCTTCAATGAGCTGCGGCTTAGAGTGCCGTTCCTCGCGATCGCATTCAACCAGCCTTGCACGTTGAATGTGCGCACGTCTTTCAGCCATGTCCTTCCACAGCAAGGCTTGAGATGCTGCGTCCAGACCTGCCGATACCCCTTCAACGTGCTAGGCCGCTGATAGCGCTCGACCCAAGGTAAGTAGACGGTTTCAGCGAAGTCCACCATGGTAAGGATGCGCTCGGCCGGAAGGTGACCGCTGTTAATGTTGATCATGAACTTCTTGGCTTCGTCCATGATTTCCGCGGGTGGCCGCTTTCCTCGTGTGGTAACGGCACCGAGCGGATGACTGACACGCTTTCTCAGGATCGTCCCGCCGATGGTTCTGCGCTCGTAAAACCTAACGAACCATCGACCCGCAATCTGCACGATCGTTCCCTTCTGTACTCTTGCCATTGTCAGTTCCTCGATTTCCGTCCAGGCCGAGGAGCCACGGAGATCATAATGAAAAGTACGGTCCGTGGCACGATTTTCTTAGGCGCGTTGGCGTGCCAGCCATTCCTCGAGCTGTGTCGACCCATACTCGAATCGCACATAGCGACCGAAACGCACGCATGGGATGCGTTGGTCTTTCGGAGTGCGGGATCGAGTGTGATTCCGAATCCAAGACTCGGGGACGCGCCACCGTTTGGCCAATTCCGCCGAATCGATCAGTTCGAGCGATTTTCCGCTCAATCGGGTCACGAATGGGACACTCGCAGTTTCTGTCTCCATGATTTCAATGCCTCACAATGAGCTGCCGTCTTTGCAACCGCTGTTCATCCGGTTTGCCTTGCTCAAAATCCGTCTGGCCTTCGACCGCGTTCAATTTCGTCCGCGCTGATCTGCTGGGCTCTCCCCGCACCCGCCGCCCCTCTTGTTCATGAATTTGTCATGTCAGGCGGTGTGGCGAACCGCCACCTTCCGTAACTTCCGCCGAACTGTTGCGATGGTGACTCTGAAATCAGTCCCTGACAATTAGCTTAGGCGGGTGCGCGAGTGAAAACCTGCTAAATGGTTAGTGTTTACGCGGCTTCGGGGATGCTGAAGTTTTACTCGCGGGGCGCGAGTTACGCGAGTTGAGCAGGTCGCTCAGTTCCTGGAATCGATCGGGCAAGTAGAAGTTGAACGCATCCGCGATCGCCGCTTGCGTTCTTCCTTTCATCCGCACATTTGCACGGCACTTTTCATCTTGGATTTTCTTCCGCCAAGGCTGGCCAGCCTTATAGCCGGCGTCATAGTCACCGGGGCAAGGCTTTTCCCACTTTGGAGGAACCACGTGATCCCTCAGGAAAGCAGAATATTTCAACCCCTCAAGTCCTAGGGTGATGGCGGCGAAGATGATTGTGTCTCGCCGACTTGGTCTTGCATTTTTGTTCTTCGGAACAGCCTGTTTGGGTCCAGCACCCCGTTCGTCCCGGAGATAACGGACAGTGGCCAGTATTTCCGAAATAGCCGCTTGCTGGGGGTCAGGTGGCGTGGCTTCAGCTTCATCCGCCCCGCCTTTTGTAGGATGAATCAGCAATTGCTTGCTGTTGGATAGATGTTGCTGGCCCGCGATCATGGCCAGCAAGGATGTCGGCGGAAGTCCCCCTCCTACAATCTCAGCTGCATTGGTGCTCAATACCTGCTCTAAGACATGGCTGACCACTTCTCCGTGCCTTTTGTGCATGGCAATAATGTCCTGAGCTGCTTGACTGCGCTTTTCGACATGGCGCACAGCTCGATTGATCTCCAAGTTGAAGGCCGCAGTGAGGTCAGACGTGGTTTTGCGGGCCAGCTCCAGACCATGGCGCACGTAATCCAGGGCAATCGCCCTTTCCTGCTCATCTCGAACGCCAAGGAATACGTCTGAAGCGTAGCGTTTTGCGGGGTCATGCTCTTGTAGGCCGGAAGCGACTGTGGCAAATCTGCGGTCGATGCACTGACTGCAATGCCCACAGTGCGGCTGAGCCTTTGACTGGAACATCGACCGTGAGCACGAGCAAGTGAGTCCTATCAAGTGGCTAGCATGATGTGCTCCGATACTAGCGACCACATCGCTCTTTGTCTTTGATAGGTAGGGGTTATCTACCACGAAATCGCCCCCAGTCGTTGCCGCACAGAGCCTAGAAAGCAGATGCAGAGCCCAGGGATGCGTGGTCCGCGATGCACGGGACCGCAATGCCTCTTGGGCGATGGGAAGATTCAGACTGACTACTCCATTTTCATAAAAACGTACTCCATTCGCCTGAATGGAGTGCGCAACCAGTGTCCCCACAGCCGAGAACAGGAAGGATCGCGTGCGTTGCGTGGGCTCGCGTCCGAACTTTTCAGCTTTGTTGACCCAGACCGGAACGCGGATCAGCTGATCCGGATATAGCTTCTGCAAGTCCTGGAACAGTGTGTTCTGGCGGGCATCGATTGTGGGGACTGAACGGTGGCTGACTAGGACGACCTTACAGCCATTTGCGGCCGTCTCGATAGCTCCTGCCAGTGAATCCAATCCGCCAGAAAACATGATGACCCTGTCAGGGTGATGAAAAGGCCAGTCCTTTGCGTCAGCGAAGTCAAAATAGGGCTGTTCCGAACGGTCACGTTGCAGAGGTACAAAGGTGAAGGAGTATTTATCGTTGGAAAGAAAATTCAAGATTTCTTCGATTAGACATTGAATCTCCGCTCGCGCCCAAAACTCCAAGTCCCGAACTGCGATGGCAAAAGAAAAATCGCGAGTCCATGGTTCCGTGCTGTCATCGTCTGCCCATTTCAGTCCTCGCGGTGTCGCGCAATCCGCGCTGTAAACGTAGGAGGCAATCTCCAGAAAGTCGATGAGACGTGGTGACAGGTTCTGTTTAAAGACCCTGGCCACATTTTCAAACCTGATATGTACATTCGGGTTGCGGCCTACGGCATCTAGATGGATCGATTTTTTCCCCGCAGCGATTGGATCGTTCGCCGCTATCTTGGCTCCGCTACAGAGGAAGAGGCGCGATGCTGTCAGGCTTCGCTCCCCTGGTGCTCAAGTTCACTACTCAGTTTCCTGACTGCCACAGCAAGAAATCTGGAGGCGTTTTCCGGATTGATGCCGCCTTCGTAGGCTGTTTTTGAGTACCATTCCCCGCAGAAATCGCGCACAATCCTGGCGCTCTGATCACAGTGAGTCCTAAGCGCCTCATTGAAATCTGCAATGTCCGCCAGGTCGGGCAATCGCGGACCACCCAAGGCAGCGGCGGTCGCTCGGCTTAAATAGAAATTCAGGAAACGCGCAACAAATCGCCCAAAGAAACGCTGCCCAAGTTCGCCAAACCCCTTCTTGGTTGAAAAAGCCCGTATGGCCTGTCTAACTTCATCACTGTTGCCACCAAAAAGGTTTGCGGTACGTGTGTCGGCGAGGCTCATCAGCGCCTCGCCTACAGATTGTTGTGCCATCTCGCTCAGATCAGTGGCACCGGAAGAGCGTTCGCTCACGTGACGGTCGATGGCAGCCTGAATCTCGGAGGTGAGGTCGAAGATCGTGCTGTCGCTTGCCAGCCGTATCCCATGGACCGCTAAGGCGTCTTCCCAGTTCTTGGTGCGCGATGCGAGGGCGACCTGCGTCAGGAGAAAGAACGTATAAAGCACACCGGAGTCGTGCTTGGCGTTGTCGAGTCCTGCTCTGCTGGCTTCGAGGGTTTGGGCAGCGATCGCTTCCACATAGGAGGCGGCACTTAACACACCCCCACTCACTCCCGATCCGGCAATTTGCCTGACGAGGTTCAGCCATTTCTGCGTCTTCGGAAGATTCCCTAACCGGGTGTGTCCCACTGCCACTCTCCCCCTGACTAGAAAGCGACCTATACGGTCGCCGTGCTTGTAACTTGCAGGGCGCAAAAGCTAAACATGCTAACTCGAACCTCTGACAAAGGAAAGACTGTTCAACCTTTGGTAGTGGGCGTCAAACCAGCCCACTACCCAACCTTTGCTGTTCATGCCGGAACCTTAACCGACAAATCGACCATTCCTGTCCGGCCTACTCGCGCAACTCGCGCAGCGCGAGTAAAAGTTTGCGTGCGTGAGACCTGCATCGATTCTAGGTTGAAACGCTGTTTCCACTCGCGCCAAGCACCGGGCTAATTGAGCAAACACCGTCCAAAGAGCAATCTCGGTCCAGCCCGGTATTCCGCATGGACCTTCACGACGACAGATCGAGAACGCAGCAGGACCAGCCTGAAGCATCCCCGTCAGAGGAGGGAATGAAAGGCCATCCTGCAGTTCGCTCGCCGGAAAGTTTACAGGTCCACCCAGCCTTGCGTGAGCTGGATGGTTTTGACGCAGCAATCGAATTGAACGAGGCTGAGCGTGTCCGACATCATGCGACGCCCCCGATCCTGATCACGAGCGACGGGACAATACTTTCAGGCTTTGGCCGATGGCGGTCAGCATTGCTGCACGGAGAACAGGAAATCCAATGTATCGAATACGCACTCGGAGAGGAGGAATCGCTCCAGTTCAGCCTGATACACCACAGGCCACAACGCGGGTGGAACGCATTCGTGAGGATCCGCCTCGCCCTCCAACTCGAAGCCCATCTCCAGCGCCGAGCAGTCGCCAACATGCGTGAGGGCGGCAGACACAAGGGTTTGGCAAAATTGCCAAATCCTCAGCACCTCGATGTACGCCGTGAGATAGCCGCAATAGCCGGAGCGGGCGCTCGCAATGTCAGCAATGTGAAACTTATCCTTAGAGATGCCCACTCGCGTCTGTTGACGGCCCTTACGAACGGCACATTGACCATCAACAAAGCCATATCCTTGTGCAAACTCCCAAGGACCGAGCAGCCTGAGGCATTCACCAAATTGCTCGAAGAGCGGGCCATCGACGAGGTTATTCGTCATACCCTGGCAACAGGCCGACAGCTGAAGACCAGCCCGAGTGCAGCTTCTATGCTGGCCGTTTTCCAGATGTGTGAATCGCGCCATCCTGGGTCGCTTGTCGTAAAGCGCACCCAGTCTGGGCGCACGACGATTTCTGTCCCTAACGAACTGCTGGACAAAATAGACCCCCAAACGGAGCTGCAGCTTCATGAAACTGCAAAATCGACTCAGAGACCTGCTGATCCAGACCCGCCCCCACTGGGACCGGCCTGAAACTCGACCCGCGGTTCGCTGGGGATTCAATAAGGCTGTCCAATGCCGAACGCCGGCGCTGGGAGCGGAAGTATTCTCTTCGGGCGACGAGGAACACGTCTTTTGCCACCCCTGCAAGTCCAGAACATGTTCGAGTTGTGGTTATCGGGCCACCGTGCAATGGCAGCGCGAACGCTGGGCCGCCTTGCCAGACGTTCCCTACAAGGGAATCACGTTCACCATGCCGGATGTGCTTTGGCAACTATTCCGTGACAACCCTCACCTGACGACGGCCCTCTCCTCACTCGCCGCGAGCATTATCCAGACTCGTGCCAGCATTCGATCTGGACTGCGCGTCGGAGTCATAGCAGTTCTCCACACCTTCAACGGAAAGTTGGAATTCAATTCCCATGTTCACACCCTGGTCACAGCCGGAGGTTTGTACGGTCTGTCCGACTCCTGGGTGGAGACGGTCTACCACGACCGTAACAAACTGTTCGAGAGTTGGCGAAGAGCCGTCATCAGGCTGCTACGAACAGCCCTTCGTGCTGGCCAACTCGTCTCAACCTTGACGATGGATGAGGTAGACGCCATCCTCAGCGAGCAGGAGGCACGTTGGTGGAGCGTCAAGGTCCAGTCCTTCCGGTCCAAGGACCACTTCCTCAGATATGCTGGTCGCTATGTCAGGCGGCCTCCCATTGCACAGAAGCGGGTCACTTATGTGGATGGGGACACCGTCAGGCTTTGGTACAAAGACAAGAAGCTGCGCCGCCGGATCGAGGTGGAGGTTACGCCTGAGGAGTTCATCGATCGCTGGGGACAGCACATTCCTGAACGTTACAAACACGCTGTGAAGAGTTTCGGGTTGTTTGCGCCACGCGCCTCGCAGAAGACCTTTGATGCTGTCTTCGCCATCCTGGGACAGGAGCGGAGGTCACGTCCCAGACCTCGACCCTGGGCAGAATCAATCAAGCGAGATTTCAAACGCGATCCGCTGCTGGACTCGAAAGGTAAGAGAATGACCTGGGTACGGCGAATCCCACCGAGCGTCTCCTACTAGGCAGAAGCAAGAGAGCACCGATTCTTTGTCTTGGTTACGTAGCCGGGGCATGCGCCAGACTCCCTGCGCACTGATTTGGCAATGCCGTACCTACTTTCGGAGATGAATTCTGCATGTCTTTCGGCTCAGGAGTCTGAGAAATTTCCGCTCATCCCATCCCAGATCGCTGGCGACGCGAGAGTTTGATTTTCTTATGCTTCCAGACGGCACGGTTGAGCTGGCGGGAGTCGCTACGCAAGAGCTTCGGAGTCGATCCACTGTTGGACCGATTCGGTCAACCTATGCACCGGGTTCGCCGTCTGGAGCCCAACTGATAGGCAGCAGCAACGTGCTCCGACTGGCGTCATGGTTAGCTTGCCAGCGTTCAAACGCGGCATCATGTTGTTCTTGAGGTGGCGCAAGGACCATGGCAAAAACACTGATGTTGGAAATGGTAGAGAGGTAACCCCAGAAGGCGCGGTCTGCTGTCGATGTCCGACAAATCTACCGAGAGCCCTCAACTGTCGCTGCCCGAATACCCCTCCGGCCAAAGCTCCTTCTAGCGCGGCGATGGCTCCCCTCGCAGAACGTTGGAGCTGAAAATGAAATTTTGATTTTCCTATACATCAAGCCAGTCCCCTTCTCGTCACCTATAGTCCGGCTGATCCTCCCATACTCTTGGTGCAAGATCTCGGCCGCTCGTCAGGTTTCCCAGATCACACAGCTTGCGAAGCCTAATGTCATACGCCCTTTCCTTCTCACCCTTCGTTGCATCTTGAGCGAGGCGGACTACTGCATAATTAGGCTGGCCGAGTCCTGAAACGTTGAAGGAGACAGAGTAAGTCTGATGGTCGCCCACACACTTTGAGCACGAGTATCGGAACACCGCAATGCCTGGCCTTCCGCCTTGTCCTTGAAGTCCCACTTGCGTGCTCTTGATAATCCCCCGCCCAACCACCACGCTTGCATTGAAACCCCTTGGACTGGCAATATGAAGTCGATACAACCACCGATTTACAAAGACGGATTCGTAGGTGCAGTCCTCCACGCTGCACCCTGGTTTCTTTGCCAGGAGCTGCTCGTTTACGAGGTCCTGCACCTCCCGATCAGAGCTAATGCCTGGGGTTATTTCTCGGAGCACAGTCAAGACTCTGTCTGCATGACGATAGACGATTAATGCGTTTGCGGCAATCGCAATACCGCCGACGAGCAACAAGACAGCCGTTGCCACAAGGACACGCGATGAAACATGTCCAGCCGATGATTTGGGACTCGTGCTACTCATGTATGCCCATCCTTCATATGTGAGCTACTGGCACGTTACACCAGGCCAGCGAAGCATCCCCTGTATATACACGCCGTCCTGAATATTGATGACAATTCCAAGCGTGCCATAATCCTGGCTGTTGGACGGATCTCTCACGATGACAGCGTGGATTTCCGTTCCCGGTTTCTGAGGACCGTTGGGTCCAGGTGGCTTTGTGAGTGAGATCGTGAATGTCTGGTTGCTGGTGGCCGGATTCACACCGTATATTCGGTCTTCGAAACGGTTGCCTGTCAGGTCCGTACTTATACCGGTACAATGAGTGGGATCGGCAAGACACTTGTTTGTCTGGTGCTCACTCACATACCAGCTGCAGTTTGGACCTGAACAGTTGGGATTATCTGTGTACTGGCCTGTCTGCTGGTTACGCTGACCAAGTTCGTAGACCAATTCACGGGGATTCCCAGGGCAGTCCCTGTGAGGAACCAGCCGGAGATCGGCCGGATTGTCGGGAAGACTCGCGCCCGCAGCCGTTTTGTTCTTGTCCGTGGACCAAGTACTGTTAGGCGAGAGCTCCGCCGGTTTCCCGAACTGAAAGAGTTGTCCCGAGCTCACAACCGAAATACCTGCCCACATCGAGGATTGCCCTGCCCCGAAGAGGCTTACTTGCGAGAGGCCGTTACCCATCCAACTATCGTTGGTAGGAACTCCGGAGGAATCAAAGCGTACCGGAGTTTCTGGCCATGGGAAAGTGCCCGTCGTGTCTCCATCCTTGGCCACCAAGCCTCCGTCATCCGTGGCGGCTATTAAGTCTAGGTAATGATCCTGTGCTGCATCCCGTGTCCAACGCGTCGTGCCGCTGGCGAGATCGAAGGCGACAATCCGGAAGCCGTCCGTCCCAAACAGCGTGTTGTCCCCTAAGACTATAGAGCCGTACCAGAAATCGGCATACGCGAAAGGAAGGGTGTAATCGAGCCTTCCGCCCAGCGCGTCGATGTGGGAAAGGCGTAATGTTCCTCCAGGCTGCTGGGACGGGCAGTACTGATAGTCGCAGTAGCTATATGTAGCGAGCACACCCCCTTGCCCGTCCGGAATGACTTCTGCGGGCACTTGGTTTGGAGGATAGCACGACGATCCAGGAAAATTTGCCGAGCAGGTGTAAGAGTTCAGGACCTGGGTCGAACTGGAGCCATCGCTGAGGATTCTTATTAAGCTCACCGTATCAGTGATGCTTTGCGTCCCGACGCAGGAGGACGTGCAGAACTGGTCGGTTCGGCTGACTGTGCTTTCGGCTTCCAGGTAAACCGATCCGTCCGGCATGATGGAGATGGGACTCGTATAGGGAGACTCGTTAGAGTCCTGATATAAGAGCCCGTTGTAATATTCCGTGTCGCGCGACTGCGGCAGATCTACACTGAACTTGGGAAGGCCGGTCGCCCCATCGAGAGCCACCACAGTAGCTCTCACTGAATAAGACGAGGGGCTGAAGCAGACGTGGCTCAATTTTACGGCATAGATCGTTCCGTCTGGGTGCACTGAGACTTTGTCAGGAATCCATGCGTCACATCCATAAGACCCATCCGACAGCGGACTGTAAATCCAGCTCGGCTTGCCTGTGTTGTTGTCCACCTTGAGAAGGCTGTACGGCGAATATCCTGGTTGCACAGGTTGTTGGGTTATTAGAAGGCCGCCTTGTCGGTCTGGAACAAATACGGGCGCTATCGTTGGAATAGTGAGCTGCGTTGTCCATTTCTGCTGTCCATCGGCCGTAAGTCCACGTATCGACGCATTGGCCTGCTGGCTATCCATGTCAAGAGCAAAGAGGTCCACCAAATTGCTGTCTGTAGGCGTAGCCTGGATTACTTGACCGGCTGAATAGCCCGCCATCGCCTGCCCTGACCAAAGCACGGCACCTTCAGGATAATACCCGTTGTCATCGGCAACATAGACATTCACTGCGGCTCGTGCCGTGAAATTTTGAAAGGTACCCGTGATAGTTGCTTGGCCCTCGGCGTTTGCGGTCAATACCCCTGTTTCTGCGTCGAACGAGGCGATACCGGTATCACTGCTTGACCAGCTGACTCCCGTTATCGGACTGCCATTGCTGTCCACGGCCTGCAAGGTACGGGCATCTCCGATCAGCATTGCGAAAGTTGCCGGCGTGATCGAAATTGCTGTTATCGCTCCCGGCGTTGTGCTAACCGTGAAAGGAACGGGGTTTGTGCTGACCCCACTCACCGAGACAAGAACCGGACCAGAGGTTGCTGCGTTCGGCACTTGGGCCACAATGACCGTATCGGTCCAATTAGTGGTCCCTGCGTTTACACCGTTGAACGTCACAGTGCCGGACGAACCAAAATTGGAGCCTGTGATTGACACGTCCGTACCTACAGGTCCAGCCGCGGGCGACAGAGTGGCGATAGTTGGTGCAACAGAGAACTGAATTGCATTCGTAGTGATGCCCGCAACGGTCACAGTGACAGGCACGGTACTCACCGGCAAAGCCGGTACCTTTGCGGAGACGCTTTGTTCATTCCAGTCCACAATCGTTGCGGAAACTCCGTTGAACTGAACTGACCCCTCAGAGGTTCCCAAGTCCGCACCGCTAATTGAAACCAAGCTGCCTGCTCCGCCAGGATTGGGTCCGATGGCGTTCAGGCTGGGAATTACCGTGAAAGGATACGAATTGCTCGGGACTCCTGCGAGCGTGACCGCAATCGACCCGGAGCCCGGCGGGGCGTTAGGTGGTACCTGCGCGGTGATGCTGGTGTTGCTCCAATTCGTAATGCCCGCCACGGCTCCACCTATTAGGACCTGTCCATTGGCGCTACTTTGCGTCACACCAAAATCAGACCCCGAGATGGTCACGGAAGTTCCCGCCGTTCCCGAACTTGTGGACATTCCGGTCATGGACGGGCCCGGTACTACACTAAACGCCACGCCGGAACTGGGCGTGCCATTGCTCGTTACGACTAAGTTTCCACTCGTTGCCCCTGAAGGCACCTGTGTTGTGATGCTTGTCTGACTCCAGCCAAGCACCGGAGCAGTCAGCCCGTTGAACGTAACCGTGCCACTTCCTGAAATACCGAAATTGTTTCCTTGAATCGAGACGCTTCCCCCGACTGGTGCGCTTGAAGGACTGAGTCCGGTCACGCTGGGTATGACAGTGAATGGCGACGTATTGCTTGAGACACCCGCAGTATTCACTGCGACCTGCACAACCCCAGGAGCCGCAGAAGCAGGCACGAGAACCGAAATTGCCGAACTGCCCCAAGAAGACACACTTGCCGCCACGCCGCCGAATGTGACGGTACCGCTCCCCTGAGTACTGCCAAACCCGCTGCCATTGACGGTGATGGGCGTGTTGACCGTTCCCGAACCTTGTGACAGTCCTGTAATTGTCGGAGTGGGAAGCACGGTAAAGCTTTTTCCGTTGCTGGCAACCCCACCAGCGGCAGTAACCACGACATTGCCATTGACAGCCCCCGTCGGTACCGTCACGACTATGGCGGTCGAGTTCCAGCTTGTGATCGCCGCAGCCTTGTTGCTTGAGAACTTTACTCCCCCGTTGCCCTGCGAATCTCCGAAGTTTGTCCCGTTGACAGTGGCTGAAGCTCCCACTGCCCCAGAGTTCGGAGCAAGACTCGAAATATTGGGAGCCGGGGTTACCGTGAATGTTAGGCCGGAACTCGCCTGCCCTCCTACCGTGACGACCACGGGGCCGGTTGTTGCTCCGCTGGGTACGGGTGCAGTGATACTCGTGTCACTCCAGCCTGTCGGATTCGAAGTAATGCCGTTGAATTGCACCGTACTGCTTCCCTTGGCTGAGCGGAAGTTGCTTCCCGCGATCACAATGGACGAGTTGATGGCACCGCTACTCGGGGTTAGGCTGGTAACCGTTGGTGCACCGGTGGCAAGCGGCAAGGTGGTCTGGGAATCGTAGTTTCCACCTAAGGTGCCCTCAATGTCCACCTCTCCTTTGAACGTGTTGCTGCTGGAGGTCCCGGTTAAGTTCACCCCAATCCACAAATAGAAGCGATCCGCGCTGCTCATGGAAACGTTGCTTGATGTGGAGCAGTTGACGGCATAGTTGGTCAACGTAGTGGTCAGCGCGGTAGTCCCCGTGGCAGTGCACAGCAGGGTTCCGCTGGAATTGTTAATTCTCACCCTCGCTCTCGGATACATCGTTCCAAGACTGGCGGTTTTCTTCATCCATAGATTGAATGTGAGTGTCGAGCCGCTGGGAATGACACCAGCAGAATTCGGCACGCCGGACTGAGTGTCGAACTCCTTGATCACATATTCAGCAGCAGACTTTCCTTTCAAGTCAACCGTCTGGATGGCGATGCTTGATCCGTCAGGACCGGAGGCTGCAAGTTGAAACAACCCAGGAGTGCTCGATGCTTCCTTATGGAGGTGATAGGTGGCGGTTTGCGCCAAGCAGACAGACCCTGCGGTAAGAAGGTAAAAAGTCGAGAAAACGATGAAAGCGACGCGAAGAGAGTGATGCGGCATAAATATCCTCCTGGCTGGCAAGCCCAGCCATTTAAGAGAGCCGCGCAGTCACCCCCTCGGGACTGGCGCGATTTGAACGCGCCAACCTAACAGCTATGATTGTGGATTCGCAATACATTTCTTGTTAACTCCAACCGACGCAGAACCAAAGTGGAACTGCACGATATTTGGCTGACGAACCTAACCTAATCGGTGTTCAGATTTCAGACAGAAACCGCGCGCGTTATCGCCCGTGCGGGTCGCTGTGACCACGGCTCCGGGTTTCAATCCGGAAAGTCTGATTGAAGGCTCAAGCCGGACTTTCATGAAAACGCCGCTGACAGCAGGAAGGCTATTGGCCGTGCTTGCAGTCTGCTCTGCTGCCGCACGTACAGAGGTCGCCAGCAGCAGTATGACAATCAGAACTGGCGAAAGGTAGCGCGGCGTGACTTCAATTCGGTATTGCATAAAACCTCATCGCCAGTGCCACGAAATTACGGCTTTATTTCAAACACAACACCATACCCGCCATCGCCGCCGGTGATGGCGGTGCCATACAGGTTGCCCTGCTCGTCGAGGATCAGGTTGGCAGCGGGCTGAGCTCCGTCGTATCCAGTGAACCTGTGCAGCACGGAATACGTCCACGTGCCGTCGGGATTCGGCGAGAGCCTGTACACCACTCCGCAGTCGCAATCGGTTCCGCCATCAACGGTGGTGCCGTAGAGATTGCCTGCCTTGTCGAACACTACGCCTGCCCCTGGACCACTTCCGCCCGAACCCTTCTTGAAGTTGTGGAGGATGGTCTCTTTCCAATGGCCGTTTGGCTGCGGTGTCAGGTTGAAAACGGTGCCACAGCCGCCGTAACAATAATGAGTGCCACCATGGGCGGTGGTGCCGTAGAGACTGCCTGCATTATCGAGCGTCAACGCTCCACTTCCGGGATTCTGGCCATCATGGGGAAATGCGGCAAAGCGATGCAGCACGCGATACTTCCAGGTACCGTCATCCAGAGGCTTCAGCTTAAAAACAACCCCACAGCCACCACTGACCGGGCAGGCCGGGGGGTACGTACCACCAGCAGAGGTTGTTCCGTACAGGTTACCCTTGTTGTCGAAAATGAGCCCCGCATATGCTCCCGTTCCGTCCCTGCAGTCAGGCTGCGAGCAGAAGGTGTATAGAGCGTTTTCGGTCCAAACACCATTATCAGAGCTTAGCTCAAACACGGTGCTAGAGACGCCATAAAGATGGTGCGCGTCGAACATGACCAAACCGGCAGAAGTGGACCCCGAGTCGCTGCAGCCCGGCAGTGCGCAAAAGTCATAGAGCACATTAAACGTCCATCCGGCTGGGCCCGGCGACATCTCGAACGCGGTCCCCGCGTGGTGAGCGCCGCCCAATTGCGTGGTGCCATAGAGGTTGCCAGTTGCATCAAAGATCAATGTTCCATCTGGTTCCTGCCCGTCGGGGTCGCCATTCCTGAAGCTGCGCAATATTTTCTCCGCCCAGGTTCCATCCTTCTGAGGCTTTAGTTTGTAGACGGTTCCGTCTCCATATGCTCCGCCGCCACTGGTGACGCCGTATAAATTGCCTTTGCGGTCAAAGGCAACCCCCGAATAGAGTCCTCCGCCATCTGTGCCAGTGCCGAAGGCGTGCAGAACTTTGTATTGTGCCGCCGATGCAGTTGACACCAAACTGAGGTTTAACAACACGATTACGAACACTACATCCAGCCTAATGCAAAAGCGGTGCGTTTTCATTTCCCGCTCCTCGGAGACATCGCTGGCCCAGGTGAGGCAATACAACATACTACCGGTTAGAGTTTGGCGAACGCCGGATTTTGGGTGAAATCCGGCATCCGCCGTGTTGTTGCCCATACTCACTTAGTCGTCGTCAACGACATCATCATCTGGGTCGGCATCCGTGAAGTCCGTTCCGAAGCACGCCGAGGTCGCAGGTTGATGAAAGCAATCCGGCGCGTATTTGGCGCCCTGGATTGTACTGAAGGTTCGGGCGGAGTTGAAGTCAAAGAAATCCGACAGCGAGTAAGTGCATGTCTGGCACGTCGGAGGAGCGTCCGGCGCGAAATGGTCCGCAAAATGGTACGAAGGGCTAATTTCGCTTAGGCTGCTCCCTCCTTGTCCGAAAACATACTCTATAAAGTTCAGGATGCTACCGAAATCGTGGTTGACACTTGAGATGTGCTGTGGTGAATACCTTGAGACAACCAACAAAGGCACGCGGAACCCGTACACGTATTGCTTACCTTGTTGTCCCCCGTTATTGTAGCCGATGCTGACCGGCGGAACGTGGTCATACCACCCGCCCCAGTCATCCCAGACGATGAGAATTGCCGTGGCATCGGCGTCATTCGTGTGGTTACCCCAGTAGTCGCATCGGCCGTTGCTGTTAGCCCAACTGTTACCGATTGCGTTGACAATGGCTGCAACCCAAGAGGGCCCGCCATCGTGACCGAGTTCTCCTGCGTGGTCCGACCAATGCCCGTCAGGCACCACCCAACTTACCCTGGCAAGCCTGCACGCGGCAATATCAGTGAGGATCGCTCCTTTGTCGCCCATCCGGTTGCCGGGGAGAACCACGTTGTCCCAGTCGCCGCCCGCGCATGAGGTCGAGTGCGCAGGCCCGCAGATGGCGGTGATGGCGTTGGGCGCGGTCCAAATATCGCCTGCCGACTGAGCATAGTACAGCCATCTCGGTGGCGCTTCGAGTGGTAGTGTATCCAGCACATTCGCCATCGTGGGGTGGTCGTAGCACGGATACGCGCAGTGCGGATCTTGATTGTTCGGGCAGGAGCCCTTGGACTTCCCAGTGTCAATCAGCGGCGAGTAGGCACCGTCATCGGCGATGCACCCGGCCTTGCTGCTCCCCGGCATCACATTGTCGGCTGCGAACCAATCATAGTGCTGACTGGGTATTGATACAGGAGCAGACGTTCCCGAAAAAAGAAATTGGTGCGCAGGGAAGCTTGGTCCCTGATTCGTTTGGAACATCTTGTTGGCGAAGCCGTAGCTATTCGCGATCTGGAAGTAGGGGTCGAGGATCTTGTAGTGGTTTACGGAGTCCCACTCGGCATTCGTGACGTACCTGTACTGCGGGTTGGTGGGAGCGCACACCATCGGAGGAGGCTGGTCGTGGTACTTCACAACAATATCGCAGGCTCCGTCCATCTGACCTCCGTGGTACATGGCTGTCCAATCGTCGTTCCGATGACGCGGATCATAGCATGGAGATAATTGCCAAGACGCAAGAGGGACTAGCGTTCCATGGCACGATCCCGAAGGGGGATTGCCCGGCGGTCTGACGTCGCCGCCATTGCTGTACAACGTATCGTCGGCGAAAAACAAACTGTCAGGGGTTCGATTTTCTTGGATGATGACAATTACATGCTGAATCTTCGTGTTGAAAGTCGTAGCTGGTGCGAAAGATGTCAAAAGTGCGACGAGAACTACGTAAGCAGCCGATCTTGAGGCTTGCCACATAAGAATCCTCCTAAATGGTGCTTGTCGGGTGGGCTTGGTTGTTGGATAGGAGACTGAGGCAGGAAGCACGCAAGGCTGCCTCCTTTCTTACGGAAATCGGGGGCCTAAGGGAAGCCGTCGAGTTGCTGGACTAGGCTCGACAGCTCAACCGCGCCGAAGTATGACGATGAAAAATAAGAAATGCAGTGACCTGTGCCCGCTTGCCGGGTGAGTCGTGTCACAAGAGCGGCGTTAAAGTCCTCGGGCTCTGGAATGGAGTGCCGAACCGGCAACGAGTCTTAGTCAGGGACGTTTGTGTGATCCAAACTGGTGGCGGCGCGGCAGATCGGTGACCAAGGCTCGCATCTCCCATCGGTGACCCGGCTCCGCTTCCGAGTTTCCGGGCGAGCAATCATCTCCGGAGACAGCCAGCAGCGCCTGCAGCGGATGGCTCGTGCTTCAGTAGTCGGGCTGGCGCGTCGAACTTGGGTACCTGTCAAAAGCGAGAGGCGGGAGGTTTGGGGAGCAAACTGGGGAGCAAGTGCACCCGAATGAGGCAATCTCACCCCATTCGAGAGCACTTGCTCCCACATGTAACTTGTTGGCAAGATTGAAGCGGCAAGACCGTGGCATGTTTAGCAAACCGCCGCCTTCAGCCACTCGGCCCCCAATCCGGCGCGCGGAATAATAGGTATCGAAGGACAGTTTTCGGAAAGGAAAGCATAAATCCCGTGGAATCACTCTTTCGAGGTTTCCGAGAGGCACACGTTTCTCATGGCCTAGACTCAAACACTACGCCCAGATGTCCACTTCCTCCGCCGGTCGTCGTCCCATAGAATCCTTTATTTTCGTTAGGTGTGAGACCAGAGAACGGCCACTGGCCATCAGCTCCGCCGGTAAAGTTGTGGACGACGGTTTCTGTCCAACCGCCAATGCCCGGACTCAGTTTGAAGATGGTTCCCTGGTCATACTTGCCGCCGCTCTGTGTTGTGCCATACAGATTGCCGGCGTCGTCGAAATTTAGGTTGGACGTAGAAAATTGCCCATCTTCTCCCTGCAGCCAATGAAGGACCATGTACTTCCAGCCGTCTCGCGGATCGCGCCGCAACTTGAAAACCACCCCGCCGTTGCTACCTTGGGAGGTCGTGCCATACAGGTTGCCGGCGGCGTCCATAGTCAAAGCCGCAGCGGGAAATGTTCCCTCGGAAACATCGCTGAACCTATGAATTAGGGTTTCCTTCCAACCATCGGGGGAGCGACTCAGCTTAAACACCGTCCCGCAGCCTTGGCCTGCATAGCAATTAGGCAGGCCGTTGCCGCCAGAGTAGGTGGTGCCGTAGAGATTTTCCGCCGAATCCAAGATCAAACTGCCGGTTGGCAGGTATCCATCGTAACCGCTGGCAAACCGGTGTAGTACGATCTGTTTCCAGGAACCGAGCTTTGTGCGAGTCAACTCGAACACCGTGCCGCAACCTATTCCCTTGTTGCAATCAAGTTTGCCTCCTGCCATAGCGGTGCCGTAGAGGTTGCCATTCCGATCAAGGATGAGGCCGGCTTGCGGCCAACGTCCATCTTTACCGGTAAAGGTGTAAATTACCGAATACTGCCATTTTCCTAATGAACTTCGCCTCAGCCTAAAGACCACGCCACAGCCGTCATAGCCATCAGGCGAGGTGCAATCCGCGATGTCGCCTCCATTGGCCGTCGTTCCATAAAGACTTCCGGCCTTGTCCATCACCAGTGCGCCATGCGGAAATCCACCATCCGAGGCACCCGTAAAGCGATAGAGAGTCGTTTTCTGCCAGCCACGAACGGCTGACCGTTTAAGTAAAAACACCGTGCCGCAGCCGTTCTCATAGGGGCCGCAGTTAATGATGCCTCCACCCTCAGTTGTGCCGTAAAGCACATCACTTGAATCTGCGAGCACACTAGCGTATGGGGAAGCTCCATCCTGAAACGATGAGAAACTGTACAAAGCTTGGAAATGATTATCGGTTCGAATATCTGTTGCGAACAATAGGCCGGCTACCGAAACGAATACCGACCAAGCAGCAATCGCTAGCAACCGGCCTGACATATTTGCTTTAGACGCCCTCATTAAGGCTGGAAGATGCCCGCACCTCACGAGCCTTTTGGCGGCGCTATGGGTGATAAGTGCACTGCACGCCATTCCATTGGACGGAGCCATTCGTTAGGTGGTTAAACACCGAGGGCATTCCCTGTGCCTCTACATACATCGTCGCGTTGGTTCCACCCGGGAAAATGACGCACAGGTCCACCTGATGTGTACCCTGCGGAATGGTGCCTACTTTGTACAAGTGCGTCCCATCCATACTGTAGTAGATCAGATAATTATAGACGCTGCTCTCGGAGCCAGAGTATCCCTCACTGCTGCCAAACTGAATGTCCCAGCTGAGGATGTGCCCGTTCAGCGCTTCGGTGAAGCTGCTCACGCAATTATCCAAGCCCGTTTCCAATTCAGTGCCCTCATCGTAGTCATTCCAAGTGGCTACCCCAAGGAATGGGAGCTGCCTGCTCTGGGAGTAATATGAGAGCATCTGCTGAAACGATTGGACGAACGTCGTGGCGCAGCGCGGGTAGATGACAGGATGGTTCCAATTGTTGGTGTGGCCAAAGCTATCATAGTCATCGAAACCGCTCCAGGCAGCACCAATAATTGCCTGAGAAGAGTAGTAGTTAAGCGATGGGTCGTAAAAATCTCTGGTCAAATACCCAAACGCTTGCGGGTCGTCTTGATCTTCCGTGCCGATCCAACCGCTGGTTCCTCCATCCCAATTTGGCCACGCGAACGTTCCGTTGGTGAACCCAGAATTTCCACCGAAAGGGCCGGCAAAGGCATTTTCAAAATAAAATAGCGGATTGCCGGCATTGTTAATTGCCCAGTTCCAGACGGTTTGCCACACTCCGTTCGGACTTGTCCAATCGATACCAGAGCTATACTCAGTTGGGTCAGGTTGGAATATGAATACCGCTGGACGACCTGAAGATGAGACATGTTGGGTGCTAGGGTCGATTTTCATGTACGCCTTTGAGGCGAAATAGTTGCCGCCGCTCGAACTCGAAATATAGCTAAAATCACGCTCAAAAGCGTTAATGCAATCTTGGGTTGTGCTGACATGAGGCAGAGGAGCGCACAAGTTGCCATACGCTAGTGCACCCTTGTCCTCCATAATGGCGAAGAGAATGGGACAATTCTGTGGGCCAGAACAACGCCCGGCAGTGTCTTGGTTCAGCCTGAAATGGAGAAGCGATGTTCTCCGTTAGTGTAGATTCCGCCCCTGCGGGGCGGGGATTTTCAAGGCATGGGGGTCTATCGTCCGATGACCTCTTCTTTTCAGCGTGCAGCGCGGGAGAAAAACCTCCCGCGCTGCTGAGCATCGGCTCGATGAGCCCTCCGGGCTATCCCTCAGCATGGTTGCGTCCCCGCAGTGCCCGCTTCCGTTTCGCCCGGCAAGATCATTGTAGCTCCGCAAACGACCTGCCGTTTCTCAACATCCGGTTGTCCCGTGATTCCGCCAAAACCCAGACCGGGCCAGACCCGAATTGAGAGTGTAATGGCGCGTTAACAGCGGTTATGATATGTGCTGGATGAAGAGGGTGAACTCTAAATTCGTCCTATACGCGCTGGCTTTCGGCGCAATCACCGTCCAGAGTTGGGCAGTTGCCAACGATGCTGCGTGGAACAACCTCAAACACGTCACTCACTCAGGCTCCTACTATTTGATCTCCAGAACGGGGCAGTTCACGGGGAAAATCACCAACGTCACCGACGCCTCAATCGTGATCACGGAAGGCTACGGGAAAGGTGCTCCTATCGAAATACCGCGCGTGGACGTTATTCAGATCAGTGATGGAGCGGCAGGTTTGTTGTACAGCGGCCGGAACAGTTGGTCGGAGGTAATCTCACTCGCTGGGATGAAAATGCAAGGATTCGACGTGGGGAAGGGTAGCTTCCGGGTCGTCACAGGTGCAGGAAAGCAGTACTTGACGAAGACGTTGAAGGTGACGAACTCGGACGTGACGGCCGAGCCCAAGCGCGGGCACGAAGTGACTGTTCCCAAGGCTGAGGTTTCACGTGTGGATTACATCCGTGCAGCCCCTTGGCCTGAGGGTGTGGAATGGGGCTATCAGGAGTTTGGACCGTTGAACGTCTTCAATCCGGGTTACTGGCCACACATGCTGCACTTCAACGGTAAGATTACCGTCCCAGTTTATGACGCCTCTGCTCCAGAGAACGACGTGCCCTGCAAGTTCTGCATGCCGTGAACCCATCCGACAGTCGGCGCAATATCGCCTCACTACCACGGAATGGGCGGGGCACGTGGCGAGTTGTCGGCAAACCCGAAAACTCTCTACTTCAACGGCTGTCCGACATCGCAGCGTTTGGTCGCTTGGTCTTCACGCGGCTTGCTGGCGGCGACTCCGGCGTTGCTCTCTGGCGGCTTCCAGCTTGCGGTCGCGCTCGGCGTGTATCTCCGCCTGTCGCCCCGTGAGCATGTCGTTCGGCGTCACATAACCGATGGCGCTGTGCAGCCGGACATGGTTGTAGCGGTCCACATATTGTTGGATGAGGCATTTTGCATCTTCCAGTGACAGAGGCGTCCCCGGTCGGATGCATTCGCTTTTCAGCGACTTGTGCCAGCGCTCCAGCTTCCCATTCGACTGCGGATAGCTAGGCGAGGTTCGGACGTGCGTCATACCCGAGATGCGAATGAACTCCTTGAAATCGCGGGCAATGAACTGCGGGCCATTGTCCGAGATGATTCGTGGCTTCGCTTCCGGGTACTTTTCCTTGGCGCGTTCGAGAATTACTTCGACATCCGCTTCCCGCATCGACTCGCGCAAATCCCAATGCACGAGGAAACGGCTGAACCCATCCAGAACGCTGCACAGGTAATAGAAGGTGCCGCACAGGTTGATGTAGGAAACGTCGATATGCCAGTGCTGGTGCGGTTGCAGCGGCTGCTCGAAACCTTTTCCCTTGCGCGATGGCTTGCTCTTCCATCGGGATAATAGTCCAGCTTGCTTCAACACTCGCCAAACACTCGCCGGACTAACCGCCACGATGTCGGCATCCAGCATCATGAACGTTAGTCGCCGATAGCCTTCCAGCGGGTTCTTCAGATGGAACCCGATGATTGCTTCTTTCTCCCACGGCTCCAACCAGAAATCACGGGGAACCCAACCGTTGTGCTCGTTGACGCACCCGTATCGCTGCCGCCAGTCATAGAACTTGCTGGCGGTCACGCCCAACCACGGAATGAACCGTCCGACGCCGATCTCGGCCTTCTCCGACCAGCGTCGGACGAAATCCACGACTAGATCCCGTACATCGTGCGGCACCCAGACGCCGGTTAGAGTTCCCCAAGACTTTTTTTTAGCGCGATGTGCTCAGCCATCAGCTCAGCCAGGACCTCGTCCTTGGTCTGCACCTTCT
>Ga0335081_10003008_pt1 | contig 26489 bp, 24 predicted proteins | sample Lox_Sample_35_FD_206713 | JGI IMG/M metagenome (GOLD analysis project Ga0335081, IMG submission 206713) | Soil microbial communities from Loxahatchee National Wildlife Refuge, Florida, United States - Lox_Sample_3.5 | ecosystem: Environmental > Terrestrial > Soil > Wetlands | place: USA...
CCGCCGGTCATGGTTTCGGCACCCTTCAAGATCCTGCTGTTCGTGCTGGTGGACGGCTGGAACCTGGTGGTGGGCTCTCTGCTCCGGAGCTTTTATACCCCCCTATGAGGCCCCGCCGATGACCCCCGAATTCGTGATCCAGATTCTTCGCCAGACGCTCCTGACCGCGCTGCGGATGAGCGCTCCCTTATTGCTGATCGGTTTCGCGGCTGGGATCGTCATGAGCCTGGTGCAGATTGTCACCTCGATCCAGGATGCCGCCTTCAGCACCATTCCGCGGCTGGCCGTGTTTCTGGTCAGCACGCTGCTGCTCATGCCGTGGATGCTCAAGCAAATCACCGCCTACACCGTCGCGGTGCTGGGGGATCTGGGCCGGTACGCGCACTGATGGAGACCTCAATCCTACTCCCGTTCCTCCTGGTGCTCAGCCGCGTGGCGGGTTTCTTCGCCTTTCTTCCGTTGCCCGGCGGCAAGGACGCGCCGGCGCTGCCACGCATCCTCCTCGCGTTGGGATTCACGCTGGCGCTATTCCCGCACTGGCCGGCGCTCAGCGGGGACCCCTCCTTGGGCGGACTGGTGGCCGCCTTACTGTCCGAACTGGGGCTGGGCGTCACCGTGGGGCTCATGGTCGCGTGCCTGGCTGAGGCCCTGCTCATGGCCATGCAGATCGCGGGTCTTGAGGCGGGCTACGGCTATGCCTCCACCGTGGATCCCACCACGCAGGCGGATGCCTCTATTTTGCTGGTTCTGGCCCAACTGATGGCCGGGCTGTTGTTCTTCGCCATGGGCATTGACCGCGAGATTCTGCGCTCGCTGGCCCGCAGCCTGGAAAGCCACCCGGCCGGAAGTTTCGCCATCACCCAGCCCATGGCCGCGATGATGGCCCGCCTGACGGCGGAGATTCTCTCGTCGGGCATTCGCCTGGCGTTGCCGGTAGTGGCGCTGCTGATGCTGGTGGACTTCGCGCTGGCCCTGGTGGGAAGATTGAACACCCACCTCCAGTTGATGCTGCTGGCCTTTCCGGTCAAGATGCTGGCCACCCTGGCCGCCATGTCCTCGCTCGCCGTGCTGTTTCCCCGCGTGTACGCCGCCACGGCGCGCCATACCCTGAGTGCGATCGCGCGCCTTTTGGGGAGCTGAAACCGCATGGCAGATCGCGGACAAAGAACCGAGAAACCCACTCCCAAGCGCCTGGAAAAGGCCCGGCGCGAGGGCAATTTCCCGGCGGCGCGCGAGATGGTCAGCGCGCTCCAGTTTCTGGCCTTCGCCGCCATGCTGGCCGGCTGGGGGGCAGGCTGGATCGCTCAAATGCGGCTGACCATGCGGTGGCTGCTGGAGCAGGCCTTTCGGTCCGGCTTCACCGACGGGGACGTCGTTCGCTGGGGCGCCGACATCGCGCGCAGGGTGGGTCTTCCTTTGGGGCTGGCGGGAGGGCTGCTTCTCGGGCTCACGCTGGCGCTCCAACTGGCCCTAACGCAGATGGGCGTGAGCTTGCGGAAGTTTGCGCCGGACTTCAAGCGCCTCAACCCACTGCGCAAATTGCGCGACCTGCCGCGCCAGAACCTGCCGTCGCTGGTTCAGGCGGTGGTGCTGATTCCGTTGTTCGGCTACGCGGTGTACGCCATTGCCCGTGACAGCTACGAGGCTTTCTTCCTGCTGCCGCTCGCGGGCGCCGAGGCGGGCGCGCGTCAGCTCGGAGCGTCCCTTCTCCAGCTTCTGTGGAAGGCCTGCGCGGTGTTTCTGGTTTTCGGCGCCGTGGATCTGGTGCGCCAGCGGCGGCGTTACCAACAGGATCTGCGCATGAGCAAGCAGGAGGTGCGCGACGAAGCCAAGGAATCCGACGGCGACCCGCAGATCAAGCAGCGCATCCGGCGGCTGCAGCGCGATCTGCTGCGCCGGCAAATGATGAAAGAGATCCCCACCGCTACCGCCGTCATCATGAATCCCACCCACTATGCCGTGGCCCTGCGCTACCGCTCGGAATCCATGGCGGCGCCGGTGGTGGTGGCCAAAGGCAAAAACTACTTGGCGCTGCGCATCCGCGCCAAGGCCGTATATCACCAGGTGCCGGTGATCGAGAACCCGCTGCTGGCCCAGGCGCTCTACCGCTCCACCTCGGTGGGGCAGGAGATTCCGGCTCATCTGTATCGCGCGGTGGCCGAGATCCTGGCTTACCTCTACCGCCTGATGCACGGGCGGCTGCCGGGGATGGCGTAAATGGCAGACGCCAAAGTTCTCGCTCTGCCGGCGCCCGGCGCCTCCCGCTTCAGTTGGGGCGAAATGGCCGTCCCCATCGCCGTGCTGGCCATTATCCTGGCGCTGATTACCCCCATCCCCGGGTTTCTTCTGGATGTTCTTCTGGTCACCGACATCATGATGTCGGTGATCGTGCTGATGGTCTCCATGTACATCATGCGCCCGGTCGAGTTCAGCGTGTTTCCCACCACGCTGCTGCTCCTGACCTTGTTTCGCCTGGCCCTCAACATTTCGTCTTCCCGTCTGATTCTGCTCAACGGCAACACCGGCACCAGCGCCGCGGGTGAAGTGATCCAGGCCTTCGGCAACTTCGTGGTGGGCGGCAACTACATCGTGGGCGCGGTCATTTTTCTGGTGCTCATCGCCATTCAGTACGTGGTGATCAACCACGGCGCGGTGCGCATCTCCGAGGTCACCGCGCGCTTCACTCTGGACGCATTGCCCGGCAAGCAGATGTCCATCGATTCGGACCTGAACGGCGGGCTGATCGACGAAGCCGAGGCGCGGCGCCGTCGCAAGCAACTGGCCCACGAAGCCGAGTTCTACGGAGCCATGGACGGAGCCTCGCGCTTCACGCAGCGCGACGCCGTGGCCAGCATCCTGATCACCGGCATCAACATCATCGCCGGCTTGCTGATTGGCGTCTTCCAGAACGGCATGGATTTTCGCCGCGCCATCGAGACGTACACCGTGCTGACCATCGGGGATGGCCTGGTGACCGTGGTCCCGGCCCTCATGATCTCGATCTCGGGCGCCCTGATCGTCACGCGCGCCGGCGCTGACGCGCGGCTGGGGGAGGAATTCCGCCGCCAGGTGTTCGGCGCCGCGCAGCCTCTGCTGCTGGCGAGCGGCGTGCTCGTGACGCTGGCTGCGTTCCCCGGCCTCCCTGGGCCTCCCTTCCTTCTTCTGGGGGCGGGCCTGGGGGCGGTCGCCTGGCGAATGCGCCGGACCCATGCGGTGGAGGCCCAAGCCACAGCCCGGGCCGAGCGCGAGCCGGCCAAAGAGAACCTGGAATCGCTGCTCAAGGTCGAACCTCTGGCGGTGGAAGTCGGCCTGGGCCTGGTCGGACTAGCCGAAGGCGGCGCCCAGTCGCCGCTGCTGCGCCGCATCGCCGGGATCCGGCGTCAACTCGCCGCCGATCTCGGGTATCTGTTGCCGCCCGTGCGCGTGACCGATAACCTGGCGCTACGCGCGCGCGAGTACGTTATCCTGCTCAAGGGCAGCGAGATCGCGCGTTACGAACTGCCCCAGGGCTCCGAGCTGGCGATCGCTGCGGGCCGCTCCGGGCCGCCGCTCGAAGGCCAGCCGACGCGCGAGCCCGCCTTTGGCCTGCCGGCTTTCTGGATTCCAACCGAAGCTGCGGAGAAAGCGCGCAGCGCCGGTTATACGGTGGTAGATACGGTCAGTGTGCTGGGCACGCACCTTTCCGAAATCTCGCGGCGCTATGCCCATGAACTGTTCTCGCGCCAGGACGCCAAGAAACTGACCGACCGCGTGGCCCTGGACAACCCGCGTCTGATCGAGGATCTGGTCCCCAAGCTGTTGCCGCTGGCCACGGTGCAGCGCGTCCTGCAGAATCTGCTGCGCGAGCGCGTCTCCATCCGCGATGCGCCAACCCTTCTCGAGGCCCTGGGCGAGGCCGCAACCGCCAGCCGCAATCCCGTGCTGCTCACCGAATATGTCCGGCAGACCCTGCGGCGCGCCGTGGTGAAGCCCTACCTCAACGCAGCGGGCGAGTTGCCCGCCTACTTCGTGGACGGGGCTATCGAGCAGGCAGTGGAGAAGGCCGTGGAGCACGGCGAGCAGGCGAGCACGCTGGGGCTCGATCCGCAGGCCCTGCGCGACATCATGCAGCGAATTTCGCAGAAGACGGGCAACCCGGATTCGCCGGTGGTGTTGATTACCAGCGCGGGTGCGCGCTACTTCCTGCGCCAGATGCTGGAAGCCGCGCTGCCCAACGTGTTCGTCTTGTCGCATAACGAAGTGCCGCCCGGGGTGAAGGTGGTCTCGCTGGGGGTCGCCGGGTAATGGGAGGATCGAAAACCGCTGGGAACAGGGGTGCCGCGCCATGCGGCGCCAGGAGGGTTGACGGATGCTAGTGAAGTCGTTTTTCGCCGCCACAGTGGAAGCCGCGCTGGCCGAGGGCAGCCGGGAACTCGGCCCCGAGGCTCTGATCGTGCAATCGAGAAAAGCGCCTCCCGAAGCGCAGCACCTGGGGCGATACGAGGTGGTGCTGGCCGCCGCCCAGGCGCCCGGCAAGGCGGCGTCCGCGGCGGCCGCTGACCCGGCAGCAGCCGGGGAACCGCTGGCGCGCGAGATCGGCCGGATGCGCCGCCAGTTGGACAGCCTGCGGCGGTCCCTGTCGCGTCCGGCCATGCCGGCGGCCCTGTCTTTCGAAGCCGCGGAGATTTTCGAAACACTGTTGGAGAGCGAGACCGAAGCCAGCCTGGCGAGCGAGATCGCCCAGACCGCAGCCGCGCAATCCGGATCCCGGAACGCGCGGGACGCGGCCGCGGCGGAAATCGAGAGCCGGTTCACGGTGGACGCCACGCTCGGCCGGCAAGGCGCGGCCCGCTCCATCGCTGCACTGGTCGGGCCTCCCGGGTCGGGGAAGACCGTGACGCTGGTGAAGTTGGCCGTCCTCTATGGCCTGGCGGCGCGGCGGCCCGCCGTGCTGATTTCCGCCGACACGCACCGCATTGCGGCGGCCGACCAGTTGCGTTCCTACGCCGCCATTCTGGGCGTGGGCTTCGAGCTGGTCGAAACTCCGCGCGCCCTCGATCAAGCGCTCGACTTGCACCGCGCCAAGGGGCTGATTCTCATCGACACCCCGGGTCTGGCTGCGGCCGACATGGACCTGGGAGGCGACTTGGCCGCGTATCTGGCTGCGCACCCGGAAATCGATACCCACCTGGTCCTATCGGCTTCCATGAAATCCGCCGATATTACCCGTGCGGTGGAACGATTCGACATTTTTCAGCCCGCCAAGCTGCTGTTTACCCGGCTGGACGAAACCCCGGCGTTAGGGCCGGTTTGGAGCGAAGCGGCGCGCACCCGCAAGCCTCTCTCCTTCTTTGCCGCGGGCCAGTTGATCCCGGAAGACCTGGAGCCGGCCACCAAGCGCCGGATTGTAGAGCGCATGCTGCCGCTGGAGGACCGCTCCCGGGCGGCTGCGTGAGAGCCTACCAGCGCGTATGACCCCTTATTCCATCCCCGAAGAAATCAGCGCCGAGGAACGCGAGCGGCTGATTCTCGAACACCTGCCGCAGGTCCGGTTGATTGCCCGGCGGATTCACGAGCGCGTGCCCGGCAATGTCACCCTCGACGACCTGATTTCGGCGGGAGTGGTGGGGTTGATTTCCGCCATCGATCATTTCGACCCCAAACACAACGTCAAGCTCAAAACCTATGCCGAGTACAAGATTCGCGGGGCCATCCTGGACAGCCTGCGCGGTCTCGACTGGGCGCCGCGCCAGAAGCGCCGCATGGCCCGCGAGGTGGAATCGGCCATCCTGGCGGCCAGCCAGCGGCTGCATCGTGATCCCACCGAAGAAGAGATCGCCCAAGAGCTGGAGCTGGACTTAGAGCAGTATCACCAGTGGCTGGCCGATTTGCAGGGGCTGGGCATGGGCACTCTGGAGTGCTCCGCCGAGGAGGGCCGGGATGTTTTGGCCTATACGCCCGACGATGAAGAGAAGCTGCCCTTGCGCCTGCTGGAGCGCAGCGAGCTGGAGAGACTGCTGGCGGAAGCCATCGACCAGATGCCGCCGATGGATCGCACCGTGATCAGCCTGTATTACCTGGAGGAGCTTACTTTGCGCGAGATCGCCGAAGTCGTTCATCTGCACCAGTCCCGCATCTCGCAACTGAAATCGCAGGCCATCCTGCGGCTGCGCGCCTACATCGCCAAGCGCTGGCCCATGGAGCGGGGGATCTGAAGCCGGGTTCGAATATGCCGCAAACGCCGGAAGAGAACGCAAGCTGGCTCATGGAACAATGGACTGCGGCCCTGGCCGCGGCTCTGGACTCGATGACGGACGAGCGGCCGGAGGCGACGTTCAACCTGGCCGACAAGCCGGCCGAGGGCGAAGCTCTTTGCTGGGAACAGAGCTTTCAAGGCATCCCCCAGCCGGGCCTGTGGGTGAAGGCTCCGGAGAAGACGTGGCTCGAGCTGGGCCGCCGCACGCTGCGCGCCGCCGGAATTGAAACGGTCGAGTCCGCTGACGCACGCAACACCTATCTGGAGATTCTCAACCAGTCGCTCTCGAGTCTGGCGCAGAGCCTCAGCGCGCGTTTGGCGAAAGAAGTCGTCTGCGAGCGCGGATGCGAGCGGGAGCCGGCGGATCCGGCCGCCACGCGCTTCTCCGTCACGCTCCGTTTTCGGGAGGGAGAGCTGGTACTCGAGGCGGCTCTCACGCCCTCGCTGATCGCGGCGCTCGAACCTGGCCTGCCGGCCGCGAGCCCGGAGAGCAGCCCCCCTCAGGCGCTGGCGGCATCCGCCGCCGCCACCGGCGCTGCGCCGTCCAAGACCCTGGACCTGCTGCTCGACGTGGATCTGCCCGTGAGTGTGTCGTTCGGCCGCACGCGCATCCCCATCAAGGAGATCTTGAAGCTGACCACCGGCTCCATTGTCGAGTTGAATCGCGCGGTGAGCGAGCCGGTGGAAGTGATCGTCAACAACTGCATCGTGGCGCGCGGCGAGGTGGTGGTGATCGAAGGCAATTACGGCGTGCGGATCCACCAGATCATGAGCCGGCAGGACCGGCTGCGGAGCTTGCGGTGAGAGCTGCATGCGCGCGGGAACGCCGGGTAACCCTATGACCTGGATCATTCATCCCTTCACGCAGTGCGTCCTGGTGGTAGTGGCGCTGGCGTTTGCGCTGCATTTGATTCGCACCGTGAAAGTCAGAGTCCACGGGCCCGCCCCGGAATCCGAGGGCCGGCTGAATTCCGAGATCGGGGCACTCAAGCAGCGGCTGGAGGAAATGGCCGCGCGCGCGCCCGCCCCGCCGGACGCAGCTGCCGCCGAGGAACCGGCGCCGGCCTATACCGAGGTGCGTCCCGGGATGAACCTGAGCCGGCGCAGTCAGGCGCTGCGTCTCCACCGCCGGGGAGAGACACCGGAACAGATCGCTTCGTCACTGCGGGTGCCCACCAGCGAAATCCGCCTGCTGCTCAAAGTACACCGCATGGCGATGGAACGGGCGGTAGGCGGTCCCCCGCGCCCGGACCTAAAGCCCGGGACCGAATCCACCGATAAGTCCAATAGCGCCGGAATCGCTTACCGGCATACATCGGAACCCATATGAAAGTCCAGGATGCCAATCTAACAGCCGCGTCGATCGCCACTACGCCGCTTGCGGCGCCGGCGCCGGCAAGCACGAGTAACTCCGAGCGTTCCCGAGCGGACGACCGTGTGGAGCTTTCAGGGGTTGCCGGCCGGCTGGGGGGCACGTTGCGGGCCGACGCTCAGGTGCGGGCCCAGCGAGTCGCCGCGCTAGCGCAAAGCTACCAGTCCGGCCGTCTGACTTGGGACTCCCGCCAGACCAGCCGCGCCCTGGTCAACGAAACGCTGAGCGCCAGTGCCGGCGAACCGGCCGGGCACACGAGCCAATGAAGCCGACGACCAACGCGGCGGCATCGATCGACCAGGCTCGTACCGCTCTGGAATCCGTGAGCCGGCTCCTGGTCGATGGCCGCGCGCAGGACCTGGAGGCCTGCCGCCCTCATCTGGAGCAGGCGGCACGCCTGCTGGAACGAGGCTTGGCGGCGATGCGCCAAGGGCAGGCTGCAGGAACGCCCCTCGATCGCTTGGGCCGCGAACTCCGGAAAGCCCGTGCGCTTCATGAGCACGCGGGCGCGTTCTACGGCGGGCTATTGCGCCGGCTCACGCCCAGCGAGCAGGCAGGCTATTCGCCGCGGGGGGAAGAAGAACTGCCGCGGCTGGCCCACCCTGGCCGCCGGGTCTCGGTGGACGCTTAGCGGAGGAAAACCATGTCGTTGCTGGCCTCTCTCACCAACACGTCGAGCGCCTTGGACGCGTTCGACCGGGCGGTGATTGTCACCCAAAACAACGTCGCCAACGCCTCTACCCCGGGTTTCGCCACCCAGCAGCTCGATCTGGACGCCATGCCGTTTGATCCATCGGCAGGCCTCGATGGCGGGGTCGAGGCGGGTAACGTCGAAAGTTTGCGCAACGAATTCGCCGAGGCGGCCGTCGATCGTGCGCAAACCTCGCTGGGCACCGCTACCCAGCAATCCTCCAGCCTGACGGCGGTCCAAAACGCCCTGAATCTGTCGGCGGCCAACGGCATCCCGGCGACGCTCGGCGCCTTGTTCTCGAGCTTTTCGGCCTGGAGCCAGGATCCCACGAATGCGGCGGACCAACAGGGGGTCATTACCAGCGCTCAAGCCGTAGCCAATAGCTTCCAGACCACGGAGGCCAACCTGCAGCAGGTGCAGCAGGATACCCAGCGCCAGATCGGTCAGGCCGTGGATCAAATCAACGCCGATGCCCAACAACTGGCCAGCTATAACGCTCAGATTCAGCATGGAGACCGCGGCGATCCCGCGCTCGACGCCCAAATTCACAACACCCTGGAAAACCTGGGTCAAATCGTGAACTTCACCGCCGCAGCGCAGGCCGACGGCACGTTTACCGTCCTGGTGGGCGGCCAGACGCCGCTGGTGATCGGAGCTCAGTCCTACAACCTGACCTCCCAAATCGCGGATCCCGCTAGTTTGCCCGCGGGAAATCCGGTCGTTCCTCCCTCGGCGAGCATTCTCGATACCGCGGGCCGCGACGTCACCGCGCAGGTCACGGGCGGCAGCCTGGGTGCGCTGCTCCAGACCAACAACCAGGTGCTGGCCTCGTTGCTGGGAGATGCCAACCAGCCGGGCACCCTGAATCAGTTGGCGCAGACGTTCGCCGATCGGGTCAACGGGTTGCTGATGGCGGGCAACATTTCCGACGGGGTGCCCGGCGTGGCCTTATTCTCCTACGACACCACCAATGCCACCAGCACGGCGGCCACGCTGACGCTGGCGAACGGAATGACGGGGGACCAGCTCGCCGCCATCGATCCCGGGCCGCCTTACGTCAGCAACGGGACCGCGCTCAGCCTGGCGGGGTTGGCCAATCCGCAGGACCCCGCGGACGAGATTAACAACACCAGCTACGTAAACTTTTTCGGCAACATGGCCGCCGATGTAGGGAGTCAACTGTCGGCGGCTACGGATCAGCAGAACATTCAGCAGCAGGTGTTAACGCAGGCCCAGAACCAGCGCCAGCAGATCTCGGGTGTGTCGCTCGATGAACAGGCCGCGTGGCTGGTCCAGTACCAGCGCGCTTACCAGGCAAACGCGCAGCTTTTTGCGGTTCTGAACGGCCTGACCCAAACGGCGGTCAACATGGTGCAGCCCCTGACCTAATCCAGCCTGGAACAAGCGGATGGGAGGAGAAACGTAGATATGGTTTCCGGCATCGATCCTTCGGCAGCGCAGTTCCTCGCGGACCTGTCGCAAACGCAGTCCAAAATGGAGACCGCCGAGCGGGAAGTCTCTTCCGGGCTCAAGTTCCAGGATGCCTCGGATGCGCCCGACCAGGTCAGTGACATCCTCGCGTTGCGCGCCGATATCAGCCGCAACACGCAGGTGCAATCCAATTTGAGCAACGTCAAGACCCAGGTGGATGCCGCGGAGCAAGCGGTGTCCAACGCCGAACAGCTTGTGGAGCAGGCGCGCACTCTGGCCGCTCAGGGCGTCACCGGGACTCAGACCCCGCAGACGCGCATTGCCCTCGCGCAACAGGTCCAGGCCATCCAAAGCCAGTTGATCTCGCTCGCTAACACCCAGGTGGGCAACACCTATGTGTTCGGCGGCGATGCGCCGCAGTCGGTGCCCTATGCGGCCGATACCGACAACCCGGACGTCGGCGGCGGCGTGGTGCAGCAGACCGTCACCCAGGCCACCCGCCAGATTGAGGATCCCCTGGGCAACACCTTTTCCGTCGACCTCACGGCGCAGCAGATCTTCGACGACCAGAACCCCGATGGAACGCCCGCTTCCGATAACCTATTCGTGGCCGTAAACCAGCTCCGTGTCGCTCTCCAGAACAACGACGTGACCGGGATCCAGAACTCCATGGACGCGATTACCCAAGCCGACGATTTCCTCAACAACCAGCTCGGGTTTTACGGCGCGGCCCAGAACCGCGTGAGCGCTGCCACCAACCTGGCCCAGAGCCTGGGGCTTGATTACCAGACGGCCCTCAGTGATAAGCAGGACGCCGACCTGACGGAAGCCATTACGGAACTCACTCAGACTCAGACTCAAGAACAGGCGACCTTGCAAGCCCAGGCCCAGATGCCCAGGACCAGCTTGTTTGACTACTTGCCGCCCGGAGCCTAAAGAATCCAGGCCGGCCCAGCGATACATCAGCAGAAGGGATTCCGTTGAACCGCCAGCTCTCGCAACAGGAAATCGACGCCGTATTTGAGAATCTGGAGGACCGGAATACCAAAGCGTCCGCCGCCCAGAAGGGGGTCCGCTTTGATTTCCGCCGCCTGGACCGGATCGCGAAATCCCAGCTCCGCGCCATCCACCTGCTCCACGACACTTTCGTGCGCAACCTGGGTTCGAGCCTTTCGGCTTACCTGCGGTCCTATCTCACGGTCAATTTGGTCAGCGTGGAACAACTGTCCTATGCCGAGTTTCTGGAAGGCCTGCCCTCGCCCACGTGCATTACCTCGCTGAGTCTCAAACCGTACGAAGGTAATGCCGTGCTCGAGCTCAATCCGTCCATCATCTTCCCCATCCTCGAGGTCCTGCTCGGTGGTGACGGCAAGAGCCCCGCCGTGCTGCAGCGCGAGATTACCGAGATCGAGCAGAACCTTCTGGACGGTCTGTTTCGCATCATCCTGCACGATTTGAAGGAAGCGTGGAAGGGCGTCACCGCCATTGACTTCAACATCGAAGCCATGGAAAAGGAGCCGCAGTTGCTGCAAGTCCTGGCGCCCAATGAAGCCGTGGTCGCCGTCGGCGTGGAGATGCGCACCGGGGATTCCAGCGGCATGATGAATATGGCCATGCCCGCCATCGTCATCAAAATGATGCGTCAGAAGTTCGAGCAGCAATGGTCCGTGCGCCGAGCCGAATCCAGCGAGAGCGAACAAGAGCGAATGCTGCACGTCCTTGAAGGCGCCAGCGTGGAACTGGACAGCCGGCTGGAAGGCGCTTCGCTCACCATCGAGGATTTTCTCAGTCTCCAGGAAGGAGACCTGCTCGAGTTTGATCACCCCCTGGAGCGTCCGCTCGATTGTCTGGTCAACGGCAAGCTGAAATTCAAGGGACAGGTGGTCTCGCTCGCGCACCGCATGGGCTTCCGCATCGAGTGACGTCCTCGAGCCGTCCCCGGCCTGTCCGCTCCCCGGTTGTCGCCCCCGGCGCGAACCCGCTACAGTGGAATTCTGAATCACCTGGTCGCCACCGGCGGAATGGGAATCTCGCTTCTCGCAACCGCGGCCGCTCTTCTGGGCGCCGGGATCGGCGTGTTTCTACGCGGCGCCCACCTCAAGGCGCGGTACCTCGTGCCCTTTGCCGGCGGGCTGCTGGTAGGCGTCTCGGTCTTCGGGCTGTTTCCTGAGCTGGTTTCGGACATCGGGTGGGCCGCCGGACTGGTGCTGTTCGCTGCCGGCTACCTGGTGCTGCGCGGTATCAACCGCTACATCGTCCCGGTCTGCCCGTCGTGTTCCCACGATCACAACCATGAGGCCTGCGCCACCGCTTTGCACGGGTTCGCCGCGCCGCTGGTTGTGGCCGCGGCGGTTCATAGCAGTCTGGACGGCTGGAGTATCGTGACGGCTCAATTCGCCGCACCTCTGGGCGTTCGCCTGGCTCTGCCCATGGCCGTGGTCTTGCATAAGATTCCCGAAGGCATCGCGCTGGGAGCGATCCTGCGAGCCGCCGTCGCATCGCGCAGCGCGGCACTGGGGTGGTGCCTGTTGGCAGAAGGCGTCACTCTCGTCGGCGCAGCCGCGGGGCTGGCGCTTGAGCCCTTGCTCGGCCAGGCTTGGCTGAGCTTTCCCCTTGCCATTGCGGGCGGGTTCTTCTTCTACCTTGGATTCCACGCGGTGCATGGCGAGTGGAAGCGGCGCGGTGCCCTCCCGGCCTTTATGCCTGCGCTGACCGGGGCGGCCGGAGCGGCAGCCCTCGAGCAAGGTGTGAGGGTCCTGCTCGGCTGAGGCCGCCAACTCCGTTCACAGGCTGGCTGCAATTTTCTTAGCGCCTCATGAATCAAGACTTGCGGCACTTGAAGGCGAGCCGGGAGCTAACCGATCGGGGTCCAATCATTAGCATGAGGTTAGCAACGCATGCCCGCTCCCTTCGAGATCCTCGATCTAGACGTCGATCCGCAGAATTGGACACCCCTGGTGGTGCCGTTCGGCTGCAACAACGTGGCCATCAAAAACACCCTCTCTTCCGACCTGAAAATTTGCACGGACCTTTCCCAGCCCAATCCCGACACCATTTCCTCCCTTGTACAGGAAGCCGTCGTGGCGCCGCTTTCCGGCGCTCCTTTCTGGAGGGATGCGACTGCCAGCCCCTACCGGTTCATGCCCGGCAGCACGGTGGCGTATTTGCAATCCACTTCCGGCACAGGCACCGTCAAGGTGCGCTTCGTGAGGTAGCATGCGGGTTCTCATCGCGGGCGATTGTCCCACGGCGAAAGCCATTCGCGGCTACCTGGCGCGCCACGACTTTCATCTGACCGGCCACGCTCCGGATCTGACAGTACGCATCGAGGAGCAGCCCGGAGCCCTCCGTCCGATCCTCAACAGCATTCCGGGCGAACTCGAGCAGGCCATTTTGCGGCATCTTCGCAAGCAGACCTCTTCTCCCGTCGAGATTCACACTGGGAGTGGCGTCGAGAGCAACCGGGCAGTCCGCATCGTCTTGCCGCCGGACGAGGATGAGCGCAAGGCCGTGGAAATCAGTGTATTCCGCGCGTTGCTGGAAATCTCCGGGCAGCGGGAAAAACGACCGTGGTGGCAGATTCTATTTCCCAGGAAAACGAAATGAACAAACACTCGACTCCTGTGTATATGACTGCGGCGCTGTTTCTGCTGTTGGTGGCGGCAGGGATTCTGGGTCCGGTCTACGCCCAGCTCCAGCAATCCGGTGGCCCCGGTAGCGCCGTTACCGCAACGCAGGCCGGCACCTGGAATATCAACAACGTCTCCGGAACCGTGTCGCTCCCCACCGGCGCCGCAACCGCGGCGAAACAGCCCGCACTGGGAACGGCGGGGGCGCCGTCCGCGGACGTGATCACAGTGCAGGGCGCAGCTTCCATGACACCGCTCACCATCACCGGATCGATTTCAAACAGCGGATTCAACGTGACCGGTTCCCTGCCCACCGGAGCGAACGTCATCGGGCAGGTGCAGACGATACCCAAGACGGCTTGTAACAGCACGGCGTTCACCCCCGCGTGGCAAGCCGTGCCCACGAGCACCACTTCCCTCACCTCGACGACCTCCTGCGTAATCGCCGTGATCATCACCAACACGAACGCGGCCGCGCAGACGGTGACGGTCACAGATGGCCAGGGAACGCCGGTGACCGTCATCAATGCCTTCTCGGTGCCCGCGAATTCGCAGGTGACCTTCCCCCTCTACGGATCACAGATGACCAGCGGCATCAAATGGTCGGCCGGCGGCACAGGCATGACCGGGACCGTCGTCGCCTATCAGTAAATTGTGAAACCAGCCACCGCGCTTCTCACCGCGCATTTCTGCGCTCTCACCGCGTTCGGACAGCTCAACGTTTCGGGCAACTTGCCGGTGGCGACGCCGGACTCGGCGCCCACCTCCCAGTCGATTACCGCCTTGAACGGAACGGCGCAGGTCGCATTAGCCGGCCAGGCAGGCGCGGGTGTCACGCTGTCCGGTACGTGGACGGCAACCCTCACTCCCGAGCTTTCCTTCGACGGCGGCAGTACTTGGGTAGCGACATTTTTCAAGATTCCCAACACGGCTCAATACGTGGCGACCATATCGGCAAACGGGCCGTACGCTATCGTGTGCGCCACGGGCGCGTCTCACGCGCGCGTGCGTGCGGGCGCATTCACCAGCGGCACCGTCACTGTTCTGCTGCGCGGGAGCCAAGTGAAGGATGCGCCGGTCTTGTTCACAGGGCCTGCAGGAATTGCAGCTCCCCCGACAGTGGCGCAGGTCGGCGGTTCGGATGGCGCCAACTTGCGCGCGCTTTCTACCGATGCCTCGGGGCGGCCAGTGCTGGCGGGTTCGTCGGGGAGCAACATCACGGCCGCCGCAACGACGTCGGTCAAAGCTACGGCGGGCATTCTGCGGCGCATCATTGTGGGCACGGGTGTGGCGAGCGCTACCGTGAAACTGTTCAACGTGGCGGCGGCCTCGTGCAGCGGCACGCCCGGCTCGGGAGCGGCGGGAGTGATCACGCTGCCCTCGACGCTGGCGAATCCGTTCAGCCTGGAATTCAACCAGGTGTTCAGCGCCGGAATCTGCGTGGTCACTTCGGGCGCCACCAACATCATGGTGATTTTCGACTAGCGATGCAGCCGACCTTTCTGGGAAAAGTCACCGTGGCATCCGCGGGCACGCCGGTTCCGCTGAGCACCGATCCCACACTACGCGTTTGCGCGATCCTGGTGGCCACCATTCCCGACCTGACCGGCAACGTCTTCCTGGGCGGGGCCGGTCTTAATCAAAACTCGCTCGCCGGCGTGATGATTATGTTCAATGCGCCGTCGGTGTCGGGGCCGCTGGATTTCTTCCTGCTGGAACCGAAAAGCGGTCACAATTCGCTGCAACTGTCCGAGTACTTTCTGGACGCCTCGGTGAGCGGCGAAGGCGCGCTGGTTACCTACTTCCAGCTCTAGCTGGTTCTTCCCAGTACCACTCTCCAAAAAAATAGTCCGCATCTTCTTGCTAACGTCCCAGACTTTCCATAGTCTATCTATAGGAAAGACAGACTATGGGAACACGACGGACCGAAATCCCACCCGGCACGCTGGACATGTTGATTTTAAAAACGCTGATGCGAGGCCCGATGCACGGTTACGGCATCGCTGAGCATATCCACCACATGTCGGAGGACGTGCTGGAGGTGGAAGAAGGCTCGCTCTATCCGGCGCTGCAGAGGCTCCTGATTCAGGGATGGGTGTCGGCGGAGTGGGGGCAATCGGCGAACAACCGGCGGGCGCGCTTTTATCGTCTGACCAAGGCGGGGCGCAAGCAATTAGATCACGAGTTGTCTGAATTCGAGCGAGTGATTCGGGCGATCGGGCGCGTGATCCAAACCGCGTAGCCGGCGCGGAGCGCCGGGCGATGCATCGCATCGCGGACGCGGCGACACGGAGACGGGGGGACGCGGAGAAGGCAATTATGGGCGCGCTCTGGCGGAAGTTACGGTTCGTGATCAGACGCAATCGATTTGACCGGGATCTCGAAGACGAGATGCGCGTGCATATGGAGATGAAAGCCGAGGCGGGCGGTGGAAGTGAGGACGCCCGTTACGCGGCGCGGCGGCAATTCGGCAACGCCTTGTCGTTACGCGAGACCAGCCGCGAGATGTGGGGATGGATGTGGCTCGAGACACTCATCAAAGATCTCCGTTACGGCGCGCGCATGCTGCGCAAGAATCCGGGGTTCACCATCGCGGCGGCGCTGACGCTGGCTCTGGGGATTGGGGCGAGCACCGCGATCTTCAGCGTGGTGAACGCCGTGCTGTTGCGTCCATTGCCTTACCGTGAGGCGAATCAACTCGTGGCGCTCTGGGAATGGAACATTCACGAGCAGCACATCAACACGGTGGCCGCCGCGAACTTCGCCGATTGGAAAGCCCGCAATCACGTATTTGAAGACATGGCGTACTCGTGGGATGAGGCGTACACGTTCACGGGCACGGCCAATCCGGAAGCGGTTGCCGGCTACACATTCTCCTGCAATATGTTTCCGATGCTGGGCACGCAGGCGATTTTGGGCAGGACGTTTCTGGCGGAGGAATGCCAGGCAGGAAAAGATCACGTGGTGGTGCTGAGCCATGGCCTGTGGGAGCGGCGGTTTGGAGGAGATCGCGGAGTCATTGGCCGCTCGATCCAACTCAATCATCAGGCGTACACGGTGGTGGGAGTGATGCCGGCCGAGTTTGCGCACCCTTCCAGCAGGACGGCACTTTGGACGCCGCTCGCTATTCCGCCTGATTTCTTTGCCGACCGCAAGTTGCATGTATTGCGGGTGGTCGCGCGTCTCAGAAGCGGCGTGACGGCGAAGCGTGCGCAAAGCGACATGGATGGTCTCGCGAGGCAGCTCGCCCGCGAGTATCCGGAAAGCGACGCCGGAATGGGCGTCGAGCTGTGGCCGCTGCGCGATTTTTACACGTTCCAAGTGAAAACGTCGTTGTGGGTATTGCAGGCAGCGGTACTCGTGATGCTGTTGATCGCATGCGCCAACGTCGCGAATTTGCTCCTGGCGCGTGCCGGCGCCCGCGGGCGTGAGATGGCGGTGCGGCTGGCGCTGGGAGCGGGGAGAGTGCGGCTGGTGCGTCAGCTTCTGACGGAGGGAATGCTGCTCGCGCTTCTCGGCGGTGCGGCAGGTGTGGGGCTTGCGTTCTGGGGCGTGAGTGCTTTGGCTCCGCTTCTCCCGGCCAACATTCCCGGTTTTGCCGACGCAGCGCATCCAAGCGCATGGATCAGCGTGCCCGTACTGCTCGCCGCGCTGGTGCTGTCAGCTGCGTCGGGCGTGGTGTTCGGCTTGGCGCCGGCGTTTTCTGCGCCGGAATCGCCCGATGCGACGCTGCGGTCTTCGGGAAGAAGTCTTACCGAAAGCCGGGGAAAGTTGCGCTTCTCGAGCGGCATGGTGGTTTCACAAATTGCGCTGTCGCTCGTGCTGCTGACAGGCGCAGGGCTGCTGATTCGCAGCTTCCTGAATTTGCAGATGCGCGATTTTGGATTTCGTACCGACCACGTCCTCACGCTGGAGCTCATGGGAACGGGCGGAGACGGGTCGGCGGGGATGGCGCGGATTCTCGGCCCGGCGTTACAGCGGATCGAAGCGCTGCCAGGCGTTCGTGCGGCGGGCGCCATCGCTGCAATGCCCCTGACCGGCTTCTCCGCACAACGCAGCTTTACCATCCCGGGGCAACTGGAGGTTCCTTATGGGCAGCAGCCTGTAGCCGGATTTCACGTGGTTACGCAACATTATTTCGAGACCACGGGTATCAAGTTGTTGCAGGGACGCTATTTTGACGAGCATGACCGTGCGATTTCAACGGACGTGGCCATTATCAATGAGACGCTGGCGCGTCGATTTTTCGCGAACCAAGACCCAGTGGGGAAAACGATCCGCGCTGCTGACGGTGACAGGCCGGCAACTCACACGATCGTAGGCGTCGTGGGCGACACCAGGCAAGGAGAACTCGCCGACGAGCCGGTTCCGGAGATCTACCGGCCCTTTGCGCAAGCGGACTGGCCGTTCGCCGGGATCGTGGTGTGGACGGCCGGAGACCCTCTGGCGTTGGCCGCGGCCGTGCGTGCGGCCATCTGGTCCGTCGATAAGGAGCAGCCCATTGACGATGTGGAAACGCTCGAGCAGCGGGCCGAAAGCACGCTGGCGCCGCGGCGCGCCAACCTGCTTCTGCTTTCCTTGTTTGCCGCTATTGCGCTGGTGCTGGCGGCGATCGGAATCTACGGCGTCAGTGCGTATGCGGTGAGCCGGCGCACGCACGAGATAGGAATTCGCATGGCGCTTGGAGCGCAAAGCCGGCAGGTGACCGGCATGGTGATGCGCAAGGCGCTGCTGCTGGCGCTTGGCGGTGTGGGGATCGGGCTTGCGGCGGCCGCGGGCGCGACGCGCCTGATGCAGAGTCTGTTGGTGGATGTGAGTTCGATGGACGTCGTGACGTTCGTGGTGACGCCAGTGGTGCTGGGTGCGGTCGCGGGCGTGGCGGCGTTTTTGCCGGCGCGGCGGGCCAGCCGGGTGGATCCAGTGGAGGCGCTGCGTTACGAATGACGACGCGGCGACACCCGGATGAAGCACGGGGGGACACGGAGACACGGCGAGGAGAGGCATGAGTAACTTTTGGCGGAAGCTGCGATTCTTGATGCGGCGCTCGCAGTTCGATCGCGAGCTCGAAGAAGAGATCCGGCTTCATTTGGAGATGAAAAAGGAGGCGGGCGGCGGAACAGACGAAGCTCGTTACGCGGCGCGGCGGCAGTTTGGGAATGCGATGTTGTTACGCGAGAACAGCCGGGAGATATGGGGGTGGGGATCGGTCGAGACATTTGTCCGTGACGTGGCTTTCGGCTGGCGGGCGATGCGCCGCAGTCCGGCCGTCACGGCCACGGCCGTTCTGTCGCTGGCATTGGGCATCGGGGCGAACACCGCGATTTTCAGCCTGATGGATGCGGTACTGCTCAGGATTCTGCCGGTACGAGATCCGAGTCAACTCTATTTTGTTCAGCATGTCGGCGATCAGGGCGCCGGCGGTTCTCCCCCATACCCGTGCTTCGAACAGTTCCGAGATCGCGGCCACGCATTTTCGGAGATGGCGGCGGTCGGCGGCGATCGGACGAAGGTCGTCGTTGACGGCCAGCCGGAGGAGGTGATGCTCATGTACGCCTCCGGAAACTTGTTTTCTCTGTTGGGCGTCAACGCGATGGTGGGCCGAACGCTGACAGCGGCGGATGATTCCGTGATGACCAAAGGCGGCCCCGACGGACCGGTAGCGGTCATCAGCTACGCCTATTGGAGGCGTCGATTTCTGGCCGACCCGACGGTGCTGGGCAAGGCAGTCCACCTGGGCCCTATGGCCGCGACGATCGTCGGCGTCACACCTCCGGAGTTTTTTGGCCTGCAACCAGGCTTTCCGGTGGATGTGACCGTTCCCATGATGCTGGCCGGCCCCGGGCCCTTGGGAGGTGGCAGTTGGTGGTTCGACGTCATTGGGAGGCTAAAGCCGGGCGCCAATCCAACGCAGGCGCGCACCGAGTTGGATGCGATCTTCCAGCAATTCATGTCGCAGTCGGACACGCCGGCTGAGGTGCGGAAAAGTTTCTTCGACCATATCGAGCTGACGCCCGCAGCGAAGGGCCTGGCTGAACTGCGCCGGAGATTTTCGAAACCTTTGCTGGTGCTGATGGGAATTGTCGCGCTGGTTCTGCTCATCGCGTGCACGAACGTGGCGAACCTGCTGGTGGGGCGCGCTGCGTCGCGGCGGGCGGAGTTTGCGATCCGGCTGGCGCTGGGAGCGGGCAAAGGCCGTCTGGCGCGACAGTTGCTGACGGAGAGCTTCCTGCTTGCCGGCGCAGGCGGATTATTGGGTTTGGTGTTCGCGGTCTGGAGCGAGAAAGCCCTCGCCGGATTCTTTGCCGTAGGCCGAAACCCGATCGTGCTGGACTTGCATCTGGACGGCCGCGTGCTTGCATTTACGGCTGCGATTTCATTGTTCACGGCATTTGCGTTCGGGCTCGCACCTGCATGGCACGCGACCCGCGTTGCGGCTGGTGCGGCTATGAAGCAGGAGAGCCGGTCGACTCGGGCGATGTGGCCGAGCAGCGCGTTGGTGGCATTTCAGGTGGCGCTGTCGGTTGTGTTGCTGATGGGAGCAGGACTATTTGTCCGCAGCCTGGCCAACCTCAGAAACCTCGATCCCGGATTTCGCCAGGACAACATCCTTACGATGCGGCTGGAGCCGAGTGAGACGAGTCTCGCCGGAGATCGAGGTCCGCGGCTCTGGGAAGAGATTCTCGATAGGGCGGCACGCGTTCCCGGTGTGCGATCCGCCAGCCTCTGCCAGATTACTCCAATCAGCGGAAGATACCGGGGGATCGGAATCAGTGTGCCAGGTTTCGTTCCGCGTTCGGCTTTCGATACCGACATTGGGATTAACCACGTCTCGCCAGCGTATTTCGAGACGCTGGGAATCCCTGTGGTGGCCGGCCGTGGCTTCACTGAGCGCGACGGGCCCGGGGCGCCACAAGTAGTTTTGTTGAACGAAACCGCGGCGCGTTTCTACTTTGGCGGTCAAAACCCGGTTGGGATGCGGATGCGTATGGCTCCCACCCCGGATGGGCCCCTTCGAGAGATTGCCGGCGTGGTGCGCGATACGAAACACCAGACTCTGAGAGAGCCGATGGAGCGATTGATGTACCTGCCGATTGAACAGCCGATCGATCCGATGCGGAACCTCGCCTTGGTGGTGCGTACTCAGGCGGAGCCGCGCCGGATGATCAGTGGCATCCAGAGAGCGATTCGCGAGGTCAGCCGCAGCATTCTGATTACGGAAACGACCACGCTTCGCGCGCAGGTGGATCAGTCGTTGCTCGAGGAGCGCCTGATCTCAACGCTTTCGGCAGCGTTTGGAGTGCTGGCGGTTATGCTGACTTGTATCGGGTTGTACGGTGTGATGTCCTACGCCATCGTGCGGCGGACGCGAGAGATCGGCATTCGCACGGCCCTGGGCGCTGGAAGATCGAGCGTGCTCTGGCTGGTGCTGCGTAATGCGTTGCTGATGGTGGCGATCGGGCTGGGGGTGGGGATTCCGGCTTTTACGATGGGAGCGCGATACCTGGAGACCCTGTTGTTCGGATTGAAACCGGTAGATCCGCTGACGATTGTCCTGGCGGTGATGACGATGGTGCTGGTGGCGGCGATCGCGGCATACGTGCCGGCGTGGCGAGCAGCCCACATCGATCCGATGGAGGCACTGCGATACGAGTAGCCGGCGCTGCGCGCTGGGCGATGCTTCGCATCGCGGACACGGCGACACGGGGATGCAGCGACGCGGCGAGGAGGATCATGACCAGGCTCTGGAGGAAGTTGCTGTTTGCAATCCGGCGCGGGAGGTTCGAGCGCGATCTGGAAGACGAGATGCGCGTGCACCTGGAGATGAAGGCGGAAGCGGACGGTGGAAACGAAGACGCTCGTTATGCGGCGCAGCGCGGGTTCGGCAATACGATGCTGTTGCGCGAGCAGAGCCGTAACGTGTGGGGATGGGCATGGCTGGAGACACTTGCGCAGGATTTGCGCTACGCACTCCGTATCTTGCGTCGTAGCCCGGGATTCACCGCTGTTGCAGTGCTGACGCTGGCGCTCGGAATTGGAGCCAACACAGCGGTTTTCAGCGTGGTGGACACCGAGCTGTTTCGCCCTTTGCCCTATCCGGATTCGGAACGGTTGGTGCAGATGTGGTCGACGAATGCAAACGCCAACCGGTGGGGCATCTGGACCGCGTATCCGAGATTTTTGGATTGGCGACGCCTGGCGACCACGTTCGAGGATATGGCCGCAGTGCGATTCTGGGTAGTAAACCTCAGCGGCGGCGATCCCCCCGAAGCTCTGGATGGAGTCGTAGCGTCGTCCCGGCTATTTCAGGTGCTGCGCGTGCAGGCGCTGCTGGGCCGGACGTTTCTGCCGGAAGAAGACCAGCCCGGCCACGATCACGTGATTATTTTGAGCCACAGTTTGTGGCAGCGGCGCTTTGGTTCCGATCCTACGGTGATCGGGCACGCGGTCGATATCGACCGGCAAAGTTACACCGTGATTGGCGTAATGCCGCCGGGATTTCGATTTCCGCCCGATCTTCCCGCTTCGCAGAACATCGACGCGTGGCTCCCACCAGCACCCGATCCCAGCCGGGACGAACGCGAAAGCAACAACTACTACGTCGTCGCGCGCCTGAAGCCCGGCACAACGGTCGCGCAGGCCCAAGCCGAGATGGATGCCATTAACCATGGACTGGCAGAGCGGCACTCAGAGGACGTCGAATTTGGTGTTAAGGTCGCGGGATGGCAGCAGCAAGTGGGGAGCGAGGTTCGTCCGGCGTTACTGATTCTGTTGGGTGCGATCAGCCTGGTGCTGCTGATTGCTTGCGCCAACGTGGCGAATCTGTTGCTCGCGCGCGGAGCTACGCGCCAGCGCGAAGCCGCGCTCCGGCAGGCGCTGGGCGCGGGTCGCGCGCGCCTCATCCGGCAGTTACTCACCGAGAGCGTACTGCTGGCAATTTTCGGCGGAACGGCCGGCCTGATGCTGGCGTACCAGGGCTTGCGGCTTTTTGTCCAGTTGGCTCCGGATATCCCGCGGCTGAACGAGACCGCCATGGATCTGCGCGTGCTCCTCTTCAGCGCGGCGCTGACGCTCGGAACGGGCCTCATCTTTGGCGTCGTGCCGGCATGGCAAGGGTCAAAGAAGGATCTGCAGAAGGCGCTCAAGGAATCGGGGAGCCGGTTGACCGCCAGCTCCGATCGCGCCCGCGTGCGCAGCAGTCTAGTGATTGCGGAGATGGCGCTGGCGCTGATGCTGCTGGCCGGCGCCTGTTTGCTGCTCCGGAGTTTCCTGCACGTCGAGCAGATCGATCCCGGGTTCAATGCGAAGAAGCTGCTGACCGCTTTCGTGATGCTGTCGCCGGCAAAATACCCAGATCCGCGAAGCCAGGCTGCATTTTTCCGCGAGGTGGTGGAGCGCATCGCGGCGATCCCTGGAGTGGAATGTGCGGGCGGAGCAGACTCCGCTCCTATGCTAAGCAATGACGCCGGAACGGTTTCCATCGAGGGTCATGACGCGAGACCCGGCGAGCAGTTAATTCAAGCGGAGCGGCCGAAAATCACTCCGGATTATTTCCGTGCGATGGGGATGCGCCTGCTGCGCGGCCGAGTGTTCACGTGGGCCGACAACGAAAGCTCGCTGCCGGTGGCCATGATCAATGAGGCAGCCGCGCGCCAGTACTGGCCGAATGCAGATGCCATGGATAAGCGGGTGAAGCTCGAAGATGGCAGCGCGCCCGTCTGGCGGCAGGTGATTGGCATTGTCGGGGACGTACGGCAGGACGGTCTCGTCAAGGCGGCGCGTCCGGAAGTTTATGCTCCGCTGCTGCAGTCTCCTGTGCCTTATCTGGTGCTGGCAGTGCGAACCCGCGTGGAGCCGGCGGCCCTGACTGGGGCGGTCCGGCACGCGGTGATGGCCGTAGACAAAGATCAGCCAGTGTTTCAAATCCAAACCATGCAGCACGTAGTCTCCAATTCGGTCGGCGGCCGGCGATTTCAGATGGTCCTGATGGCGCTGTTTGCATCGTTAGCGCTGGTGCTCGCTGCCATCGGGATTTACGGCTTGATGTCGTATTCGGTGAGCCAGCGCAAGCATGAGATCGGCATCCGGATGGCTTTGGGCGCAAAGCGCGAAGAAGTTTTGCGGCTGGTTGTGGGACAAGGACTGCTGCTGGCGGGGGGCGGTGTGGTGTTGGGCGTCGGCGGCGCATTGATTTTGACGCGGTTGCTCTCGAGCTTGCTGTTCGGTGTCGGCCCGAATGACCCGGTGACATATGTTGCCGTCTCCCTGTTGCTGGGGAGCGTGGCGGCAGCGGGCAGCTTGATCCCGGCGTGGCGTGCGGCGCGGATCGACCCAATGGAGGTGTTGAGGCACGAATAGCCGGCGCGGGGCCGGCGCTTAGCGCCGGTTGATGCTAGCGCATCGCGGACGCGGCGACGCGGGGACAAGGTGACGCGGCGATGAAGATCATGACTAGGCTTTGGCGGAGGTTGCGATTCGCAATCCAGCGCTCGCGGTTTGAGCGCGACCTGGAAGACGAGATGCGCGTGCATCTGGAGATGAAAGCCGCAGCGGGCGGCGGAAACAAAGAGGCCCGTTATGCGGCGCGGCGGCAGTTTGGGAATCCGATGCTGTTGCGCGAGCAAAGTCGCGATATGTGGGGATGGGTGTGGCTGGAGACTCTTGTTCAGGATCTGCGTTATGGCGCGCGCATGTTGCGCAAGGATCCGGGGTTTACTTTTGTAGCTACGGCCACACTGGCGCTGGGCATCGCGATCAATTCGAGCATCTTCAGCCTGATCAGCGGATGGTTGCTCAAGAAGCCCAATATTGCAGATCCGGACCGCGCGCTTGCGGTGGTCGCCACGAACCGGGCAAGAGCCGTGGAACGGGGGCGGATCTCAGCGGCTGATTTTCTGGCGTGGCGGGAGGCGAACCACGTGTTTGGGGATTTGGCTGCTGCGGATCCCTATCACGATTTCAGCCTCACGGGCGGCGGCGAGCCGGAGCGCCTGACGGGAATGCGGGTGACGGCGAACTATTTCCAGGTGCTCGGTGTGTCACCGGTTCTGGGGCGCACATTCCTGGCGGGTGAAGATCAGGCGGGCCGCGATCACGTCGTAGTGCTGTCTTACGGCCTTTGGCAGCGGCGTTTTGCCTCCGATCCGAGCGCCATCGGCAAGACGGTAGCGCTCGATGGCGAGAAGTACGTGATCATCGGCGTGTTACCGGCGTCCTACCGGCAAGTCGCGTTTCTGCCGCGCCTGTGGACCCCTCTGGTGGTCGCTCAGCCGTCGGAGCCAAAAGCTCGAGATGCGCGTGATTTCGTGCTATTCGGCCGGCTGAAGCAGGGCGTTGATCTCGATCGTGCGCGAGCGGAAATGAGCACTCTGGCCCATCGCGCGGAGCAAAGTGATCCGGCGTCAGAAAAAGGCTGGGGCGCAAACGTGATGACGATCCAGGAATACGGCATCCAGGAGGACGTGATTCGACCGGGGCTGATGCTCCTTATGGCCGCGGTTGTGCTGGTTCTGATGATCGCCTGCGCGAATATCGCCAATTTGCTGCTGGCGCGGGCGGCCAAACGGCAACAGGAGATTGCGATCCGAACCGCGATCGGAGCCGGGCGCTTGCGCGTGATCCGCCAATTGCTTGTGGAGAGTCTCCTGATTGCGCTGATCGGCGGCGGCGCGGGTTTGGTCGCCGCGTATTGGACCATCCCGGTTTTCCGCAGCTTTCTGAACTTCAACGAGTACGTCAGCCTGATTGCCCCGGACGTCACGCTCGATCACCGGGTGCTGGCGTTCACCTGCCTGGTCTCGATGGGCGCGGCGCTGGTCTTCGGACTGGCGCCCGCAATCCGTGTTTCGGCTACCGATCCGCACAGCACGCTGCGGCAGGGAGGGCGCACCGGAGACTTGCGCCACGGCTGGGGCCGCAACGTGCTGGTGGGCAGCGAAATTGCGCTGGCGGTGGTGCTGGTGACTGGCACGGGCCTGATTATCAAAGCTACGACTGAGGATCTGGGCGGTGATTACGGCTTCGACGTGAAGCGCGTGCTCACCGCCGCGGTCTCTTTGACCGGCGCCCGATACCATGAACCGGCCCGGCGATTTGTACTCTTACAAAGTGTGATCGAGAGACTTCGGGCAATGCCCGGTGTGGAAGCCGCGGCAATCACGACTGCGGTGCCGTTCAACGCCGGAAAGGATGCCTTCAGTATCCAAGGTCAACAGGATGTCCCCGCGGCAGACCGGCCAAAGGCGCGGTACTTCGCGATCAGCTCTGGCTACTTCAGCGTACTGAATGTGCCGATGGTTCAGGGCCGCGAGTTCCATGATTCCGATGACGCACGCGCCCCGCGAGTGGCCGTGATCAACAGGGTATTTGCAGAGCGCTTCTTTCCCGGGCAGAACCCGCTGGGGCATTACATCAGGGTAGACCATGAGTCGCCCGGCTGGGGCCAGATTGTGGGCATCGTTGCGAACTTCAAGGCGTCTTATGGTCCGAAAGAAGAGGATGCGCAGATGTACGAGCCGTATCTGCAGGTTCCAACGGAATTGGAAATGTGGCTGGCCGTACGGGCGGCGGGAGACGCGAATCTGCTGGCGCGTGCGCTGCGCAGCGCGGTGTGGTCGGACGATCCCGATCAGCCCGTGGCGAACGTGCGTACAATTTCGCGGCTGATTGACGATCAGCAGAACGGCGACTACGTGTTCGACACTCTGCTTGCCATTTTCGGCGCTATGGCCGTGTTGCTGGCGGGGGTGGGGATTTACGGCGTGGTCGCCTACGCGGTTGCGCAGCGCACGCACGAGATCGGCATTCGCATGGCGCTGGGAGCGCACCGCAGCGACGTTCTGCGAGATGTAATCGGGAGGGGCATGTTGCTTGGGCTGGTGAGCACCGCGGCGGGTCTGGTGGCTGCGGCGCCTCTGCCCAAACTTCTCGAAGCAATGCTCCAGTATTTCCGGGTGCGCGGGCTTACGATCTTCCTCAGTGTGCCTGTGCTGTTGTTGCTTGTGGTCCTGATTGCGATCTACATTCCGGCATCGCGGGCGGCGCGGGTCGACCCCATGGAAGCGCTCCGCTATGAGTAAACTCTGGCGAAGGCTGCTCTTCCTGATCCGGCGCAAGCAGTCTGACCGCGATCTC
>Ga0335081_10003009_pt1 | contig 26485 bp, 23 predicted proteins | sample Lox_Sample_35_FD_206713 | JGI IMG/M metagenome (GOLD analysis project Ga0335081, IMG submission 206713) | Soil microbial communities from Loxahatchee National Wildlife Refuge, Florida, United States - Lox_Sample_3.5 | ecosystem: Environmental > Terrestrial > Soil > Wetlands | place: USA...
ACGGTGTCTTCGGCCTTGGCAGCCAACTTTTCCAAACTAGCGGGCAGCTTGATTTCCTGAGCCCAGAGGGGCGCCAGGGCCGCCGCCAACGCGATCGTTACGATTCTCATAATGCCTCCACGCCTGAAGCGCTCTTTCATACAGTAGATACGTCCGGCTGGTGGGCCGGAATGCGAATTCTTTGAAAGGGAGCTTCCGGCTTCGGTACACTGGGTGAACCGCCATGGGGATGCAGAAGAACCTGGGACTTGCTCTGAGGGATGCCAGGGCGCATACGGATTATCTTTTCGGACTGGTGCGGCCCGATTCGCTGTACGAGCGGCCGATCCCGGAGCGGCACCGGATTATCTTTTATGCCGGCCACCTGGAGGCTTTCGACTGGAACCTGATCGGCGGGTACGCCCTTGGCCTGCCGGCCTTTCATGCGTCATTCGACCGGTTGTTTTCTTTCGGCATCGATCCGCCGCCGGGCCAACTGCCAGCGGATCAGGCCAGTGACTGGCCGAGCGTGGCGGAGGTGGACCGATACGGCCGGCGCACACGGGACGAAATAGACGCGGCGATTGAACAGGTGCCGGAACGATTGTTGCATGTGGCCCTAGAACACCGGCTGATGCACGCGGAGACGTTCGCCTACATCCTGCATCAGTTGGCTCACGAACGCAAGAGAGACGGGGCACAACCCAAGGCTTGTGCGAACGGGGCACAAGCTAAATCTCCTGAGTACTTTGTGGACGTTCCGGCAGGTGAGACGCGGCTGGGGCTGAGCGGCGGGGACGGATTCGGGTGGGATAACGAGTTTCAGACGCATCAGGTGCACGTGCCGGCGTTCTGTATCGGCCGCTACAAGGTGACTAACGGCGAATACCTGGATTTCGTGCGGCAGGGTGCGAACCCGCCGTTTTTTTGGGTGGACCGCGGCGGGCAATGGTTCTACCGAGGCATGTTTGCCGAGGTACCGATGCCGCTCGATTGGCCGGTCTACGTCACGCTGGCGGAGGCGCAGGCGTATGCCCGGTGGCGGGGAATGCGGTTGCCGACCGAGCCGGAGTTTCACCGAGCGGCGGAAATGACGGAAGTGTCCGGTAATGTGGATTTCCGGAATTGGGATCCGGTGCCGGTGACGGCGGATGAACGGCCAGGGGATGCCGGTCCACAGCAGTTGGTGGGAAACGGGTGGGAGTGGACATCCACGGTGTTTGCGCCATTTCCGGGGTTCGAGCCGTTTCCCTTCTATAGCAACTACTCGGCTCCGTTCTTTGATGGAGCGCACTACGTTCTGAAGGGCGCGTCGCAACGCACGGCGGCGTGCATGCTGCGGCCGTCTTTCCGCAACTGGTTCCGTCCAGCCTACCCTTACCTATACGCCACGTTCCGGCTGGTGCAGCCGTGATGTTCGCGCCAGTTCTGGACGACGAATTCGCACGCGAGGTGCGGGCGGGGCTGACGCGATCCGGTCAGAAGACGTTGCCGTGCCGCTACCTGTACGACGGAGTCGGGTCTGCGCTGTTTGAGGCGATTACTTGCCTGCAGGAATACGGGCTTACGCGGGCCGATGCGCGCCTGCTGGCAGCGCACGCGGACGCAGTGATCGGGGCTATGCCGGGACCATTGGTGGTGGCGGAACTTGGAAGCGGCAACGGAACCAAGACGCGGCCGATCCTCGCGAGCCTGCGCCGGCGGGAACCGGTGGTCTATTACCCGATCGACCTTTCGGCCACGGCGCTGGCGAAGTGCAGCCTGGACCTGGGGCCGGTGGGCACCGTGGCGCCGATCGAAAAGAACTACCTGGAAGGGATGTGCGAGGTAGTTGCGCGGCGCGTGGCGGGCCAGACTTTGCTGGTGTTGTTTCTAGGCAGCACCATCGGCAACTTCGAGCCGGATGCGGCGATCGACTTTCTCTATGCTTTGCGCTCTCGGCTGCAACCCGGCGACGCGGTGGTGCTGGGCACGGACCTGGTGAAGCCAGTGGATGTGATGAGAGCGGCGTATGACGATGCCGCGGGCGTCACGGCGGCGTTCAATCTTAATTTGCTGGCGCGCATCAACCGCGAGCTGGACGCGGATTTCGACTTGCGCCGGTTCGAGCACAAGGTGCGATACAACCGGGAGGCGCAGCGCATCGAGATGCACTTGCGGTCTCGGGTAGACCAGACGGTGAGGGTGGGAAAAGCAGGGCTGGAGGTGGATTTCGGCAGCGGCGAAACCATCCTTACGGAAGTTTGCCACAAATTCCGCGCGGATCAGATCGGCGTGCTGGCGCGGGTCTGCGGCTTTCGAGTGGAAGAGCAGTGGGTGGATGAGGAGTGGCCGTTCGCGGAGAGTCTGCTGCGAGCGGTGTGACGCGGGCTATTGGTACAGGCGCCGGTAGAGATCGGCGTTCCGCAGGACCGCCTGGACGTAGTCGCGCGTCTCGGTAAAGGGGATGGACTCCACGAACTCGGCGGGCTCGCGGTATTGGTTCCAACTGAGCCACGCGGCCAAGCGGTTGGGACCCGCGTTATACGCAGCCAGGGTTTCCTCCACGCGGCCGCCGTTCTGGTCGAGCATGGAGCGGAAAATGGAGGTTCCAATCTTCAGGTTCGTGGCCGGCTGGAAGAGCATGCGGTTGTTGAGACGCTTGATGCCGGCTTCGCGCGCGAACTGACGGCCGGTGGCCGGGCGCACCTGCGTAAGGCCGTATGCGTTGGCCGGCGAGAGCGCCTGTGGGTCAAACTCCGATTCCTGCCGGATGAGGCCGGCTAGAAGGAACGGATCGACTGCGTGTTCGCGAGCCGTGCGATCCAGGTCGGCGCGGTAAGGGATGGGAAAAAGCAGCTCCCAGAATTTGCGCGGGGCCGCTTGGATCGGGAGATTGAGATACTCGGGCGCCATGGCTTTCATGACGTGCATGGCGGAGTGCGGCGCATCGGCGGCGCCGGCGATTTCCATGCCGAGCAGCGCCGGCTGACCGTCGGTGCGCGCGCCGAAGCGGAGCTCGGAATCCGCCAGTTCGGCGAGCCCGGCGGCTCGTAGAAGCCGGGAGCGTTCGACGCGGACGTTGGTGCTGTGCGTGGCTTCAGTGGGCACGGGCCGCGGCGGCGGCAAGGTCAAACTGGAAAGGAACTGGGCGATTTCCGTGGAGGGTGAACCAGCGGCAGCCGACGGTTGGGCCAGCCGCTGCCGGGCCAGCATGGCATAGTAATGGTTTTCGAAAGCGCTGGCCAGCCGCTGGTAGCAGGCGCGAGCGCTGGCTGGGTCGTTGGCTTGCTCGAAGTGGCGGCCGAGGAAGTAAAGGGCTGCGCCAGCGGTAGCGTGGGCGGGATAGCGACGCACGTGCTCCTCGAGCAGGTTGGCGGCATCCGGCTGGTCGCGCAGGTAGGCCTGGAAGGTTACTTTCCAGTGGCAAAGCGCCACCTCCAGCGCGGCAGGAAAGTCCTGGTAGACGGTCTTGTAGAGCGGCACGAAGTCATCGGGCCGGTTGACCAGGAGGAAACGGTTAGCAGCAGAAATCAGCGCTTTGAGACGCCACACCGATCGGGGATAGTGCTGTTCCAGGCGGCTCAACGCCGATTTCATCTCGTCATCGTCGGTCAGGTGGCGGGCGCATTCCAGGAGGTAGTAGAGGCGCTCGGCATCGGCTTCGGAATCGGGGAGTTCGAGACCGCGCAGGTAGGGGTAGGCTTTCGGGACATTGCCCTTGAGATATTCGACGGCCCCTATGCGCACACGAGCCTGATCCCGCTCGACGCCGGGAAGCTGGTCGGCCAAGGAACGGTACTCGGCGGCAGCCTGTACGAAGGCACGTGTTTCCAAAAGGCGATCCGCACGGTGGAGCATCTGCTCGGGCGACGGCGCGGGGTACGCGGCGCCGATTGACTCCCGGAGCGTTGCGAGCGCCGCGCCGGCGTGGCTGGCAGCGTCGCCGGTCACGTAGTTGTAGTAGACGCGCTGGTAGTATTCGGCCGCGTGAGCGGGGTCGCCGAGGGCCTGGTAGCAATCGGCGAGCGCGACGTCGCCATCGGGCTGCGGCAGATCGGCGTTGTGATCGCGCAGCAGGCGAACGGCGTCGGCAGGGGCGGTTTCTTTCGCGGCACGGGCTTCCAGCAGCCAGGCCTTGCCGGCGAACGGTGAGAGAGATTCGACGGAGTGGACAGGGCCCAGGTCCTTGGCGACGCCATCGAGGTCCTTCAACTCGACGCGCGAAGCAGCAAGGAAGTAGGCGGTGTAATCGGCGATCGGCGCCAGCTTGGGATCGGCTTTTTTCAGCGAGGCGATGGCGGCGGGGTAGTCCTTCTGCTCATATGCGACGACGCCGAGAGCCAGCCGCACCAGCGGCGCGTCCTTAGGATGCGAGGAAGCCCACGCCTGGACGGCGGCGCGGCGGGCGGGCGAAGGAGCTTCGCGCCAGGACTTGACCAGCGCCGCCAGAGTTGCGGGCCTGGCGCCAACCTTGGCGGCAGGTTTGGCGGGAGGGCCGGCCGCAGCTAACCAGCCAACACAAGCCAGCAGGCTTATGCCGCTAAACCAAGGGGCCGGGATAGTCTTTGCCAAGTAATTCCGGGTCGTCATGGGCCAAAGTTCGTACCAGCTCCACATGGAGGTAGTCCACCATGCTCGGGCATGGGACGAAGAACGATTCGCGCATGGTTTCGCGGGCGGCATCAATGCGCGGGCGGAGCGCTTCATAGAGATTGCGCAAGGCACGGCCGGAGAGAACCGCGGCCGGTTCGTGGAGGCGCATCTCGGCGACTTGCACGCGGGCGAATCGCTGCGCGCGAAGATGGATGGCTTGCTCTTCTGGCGAGAGGCTGTCCCAGGTGTTAGCAGGCGATGGCGTTGCATCGGGCTGCGCGGGCGCGATGGTCACGAGTTCGGACGGTGCAGGTGCGGCCAGAGAGTTCCAAACGGCAGCGGCCATCTGCGTCAGCAGCTCCAGCGCCGGACCTTGAACCGTTCCCCAGGCGTACAGCAGAGCCGGTACATGGTCCCGTGTTACCAGAGGGTAGATCGAGGCGCGGCCGTCGGGTGGATGAGCTGCCAGGGCAGCTAGTTCCGATGAGACCTCGCTCGTCGTGGTGACGGCGACGATGGGATCGCGGCTCTGGACCGCGCCGGCGAGTGCAGCCGCGGACGCGAACGGAATGACGAGCGATGAGAACTCTCGCGCGGCCTCTTCGGAGACGCCGCGAATTACTTCTCCCTTGGCGGCCTCGTTGGAGATGCGGAAGACGGCTGCCCCGGTGCTGAACGCACCGGCGGCATCGAGCAGAGTAGCGGCCAATTCATCCAGGGAAGCGGTCTGGCGGATGCGGCGCACAGCCTGGTTCAATTGATCGGCAAGTTCCCGCCGTGCCCGGCCGCGAGCCTCATCGAAGAGGCGCTCGACCTCATCGGAAAGCTGGGAGAGCTGCCCTTCCAGCATTTGCCTGAGAGGAGACGTGAAGGCGGGAGAAGCCATTCCTGGCACCATTTTAACAGGCGGCAGAGTGAACATTCGTCAGTGCGTCCCAGCGGCCTACAATTGTTCTTATGATTGCTTCCGTAAACCCGGCGACGGGAGAAACCGTTCGTACGTTTGAGGCGCTCAGCGAAGCGGAGATCGAGCAGAAGATGGCGCGCGCGGACGCGGCCTACCGCGCCTACCGACAGACACCGCGAAGCGCCCGGGCTCAGTGGCTTTCGGCCGCCGCCCGCATCCTGGAAGAGGAAAGAGACCGCCTCGGCCGGATCATGACCCTCGAGATGGGGAAGCCCATTGGGGCTGCGCGCGCCGAAGCTGCCAAGTGCGCGCTCGCGTGCCGATACTATGCCGAGAACGGCGAACGGCTGCTGGCCGACGAGCCTATGGACGGCGGCTCCGGCCTCAGCTACTTGCGCTATCAACCGATCGGGCCGGTGCTGGCGGTGATGCCGTGGAATTTCCCGTTCTGGCAGGTTTTCCGATTCGCAGCCCCAGCGTTGATGGCGGGCAACGTCGGCCTGCTGAAGCACGCTTCCAACGTGCCGCAGTGCGCGCTGGAAATCGAACAGGCGATTCGGCGCGCGGGCTTTCCCGCGGACGTATTTCAAACGTTATTGATCGCCTCTTCGCAAGTGGCGCGGGTGATCGACGATCCCCGCGTGAAAGCCGCGTCGCTCACGGGCAGCGAGCCCGCCGGGGCGCAGGTGGCTTCGCAGGCTGGCAAGCAGATTAAGAAGACCGTCCTCGAGCTTGGCGGGAGCGATCCCTTCGTGGTGATGCCGAGCGCCGATATGGAACGCGCTGTGCGAACGGCGGTGGACGCGCGTGTGATCAATAACGGCCAGTCCTGCATCGCGGCGAAGCGGTTTATCGTCCATACGCGGATTGCCGGTGAGTTCGAACGGCGGTTCGTGGCTGCGATGGCGGCACTGCGCGTCGGCGACCCTATGGAGGAAAGCACGGAGGTGGGGCCGCTGGCCACGCGCGATATTCTGGAGACCCTGCACCAGCAGGTGCGGCGTTCGGTTGAGATGGGCGCGCGCGTTCTCACGGGCGGCCACCGCTTGGAACGGCCCGGCAATTATTACGCGCCCACTGTGCTTGTGGACGTGCCGGAGAATGCCCCGGCGTACCGCGAAGAGCTGTTCGGACCAGTGGCGGTGTTGTTCCGCGTGCCGGCTTTGGACGAAGCGGTACGACTGGCCAACGATACCGAGTTTGGATTGGGCGCGAGCGTCTGGAGCAACGACGATGCCGAGCGGCAAAGGCTGGTAGATGAGATCGAAGCCGGGATGGTGTTTGTGAACGGAATGGTGGCCTCAGATCCGCGTCTGCCGTTCGGCGGCGTGAAGCGTTCGGGTTATGGGCGGGAGCTGAGCGCTTACGGGATTCGCGAGTTTGTGAACATCAAGACGGTGCGGGTGGTTTGACGCGTGTGGCGTGGCGCGGACGCTTGTGTGCCGCGTGGACGGCTGGCGGAACCCGCTAGAAAGCGGGTTGGCAGCCAAGATTGGCTGCCCCACTAGCTCGCGGCTTTCGCCGAGGCGAGCCGGTGGCGCGCGCAGGCCGAAACGAAAGCGCCGACCAGCGGATTTGGCGCGTTCAGCTCCGGCTGAAAAAGCGTGGCGGCAAAGAACGGGTGGCCATCCAGTTCCACCGCGCGGACCTCGTCCTGATCGTCCACGGCAGTCACCAACAGATGGCTCCCTTCCATGATGCGGCGGTAGCGCTCGTTCAGACCGAAGCTGCAATGGTACTGCTCCACAGATTCGGCTTTGCCATATGCTTTGCGAATCGCCGAGCCGGCAATGAACCGCACCCGCGCCTTCACTCCCACCAGCGCGCAGCCGAGTGGCGAGATGAGCGGGACCGAGGTCTTGGGGTTGGTCTTTAGATGGCCGGCGTCGGCCATGCCCAGGACGCTGCGGGCATATTCGAGGAGCACGTACTGAAAGCCCGCGGACGTGGCAAGGAAAGGAGTGGCAGAGTCGCGTGCGTGACGTATGGCCAGCAGCACGCCTTCGGCGCTGCGGTACGGCATGCCGGGAACGCACCAAATCCCGTCGAATTGGGACAGCGAATCGCCGTTATTGACCACATCGGTGGAAACCCACACAGTCTCGACGGCGGCGTCCGCAGCGGCAAGAGCTTTTGGAATGGCGTGGTGAGCCTTATGTTGGCTGTTGAAGTCGCCCACTAGGGCGATCCGAATCCCTGAGTGCATTGGGTTATTCTATGCCAACCCGGGGTAAGGGTGGGGCAGATTTGGCGTGGTGCGGGCACGAAGGCGGGCGACGCAGAACGATCGCCCACCGCACTAACCGGCTTCCGCCAGCGCGAGCAGCGGGAAATAGTCGCGATACATCCCGTAGGTGAGGTAGAAGACGTTGGGGAAGCCGGTGCCTGTAGTTGCCTGCTCCGGCCAGGTTCCATCCGGGTTCTGCCGCTCGAGAAGGAAGTGCACGCCACGTCGCACCGAGTCCCCGTGACGGTCGCCGGCGGCCAGGAGCCCCAGCAACGCCCACGCTGTTTGCGAGGGGCAACTGGGCGCGGGAACGAAGTGATCGCGCTCGTAACTGGCGCAGGATTCCCCCCAGCCGCCATCGGGGCCTTGAATCGCGCGCAGCCACGCGGCCGCCCTGGCGATGGCCTCCCTCGCGCCGGGCGCGCCGCTGGCGGCGAGACCGCGAATCGCCAGGAAAGAGCCGTAGAGGTAGTCGACGCCCCAGCGGCCATACCAGCTTCCATTTTTCTCCTGCGCATGCACCAGGTAGGCCACGCCCTTTCGCACCGCATCATGACCGGCCAAGCCGCGGCGGCAGAGGCATTCCAACACGCGGCCGGTGATGTCCGGGCAGGTCGGGTCCAGCATGGCATTGTGATCGGCGAACGGGACCTGGTTGAGCACGGCCCAATTGTTGTCCACGTCGAAGGCTGCCCAGCCGCCATCCTCGGATTGCATGGCCAGCAGCCACTTGATCGCGCGGCGCTCGGCAGCGCTCTGCGCCTGGGGATTGGAACTGCGCGCGTGGAGCAGCGCCAACAGCACCATGGCGGTGTCGTCAATGTCCGGGTAGAACTCGTTGGCGAATTCAAAAGCCCAGCCGGAAGGCTCGGTGTCCGGCCGCTTGATGGACCAATCGCCCTTGCGGCGCACTTCCTTGCTGACGAGCCAGTCGGCGGCGCGCGTCATGCGCTCCGCGTCCTGACAGCCGGCTTCACCCAGCGCAAAGGCGGAGATGGCGGTGTCCCAGATAGGCGGCAGGCATGGCTGAAAGATGAACCGGTGTTCGGTTTCGATGAGCAGCGATTCGAAGTGACGCACCGCGTCCCGAAGGTCAGGGTGGTCTTTGGGGTAGCCGAGCGCGTCCAGCGCCATGATGAAGTACATCATGGCCGGGTAGATGGCGCCCAAGCCTTCGGTGAAGCGCGTGCGGTCGAGGATCCAGTGTTCGGCCTGCCGGATGGCGGCATCGCGGATGCGCTGTGAGCCGCGCTTCTCCCAGACTTTGAATACGCGGTCGAGATGGTGGAACAGCAGCGAAAGCTTGTTGCGCCTGGGAAGATCGAGGCTGGCGCCGGAGAGCATCAACTCATCCAGCGTGAACCCGGAAGGGGCGCGCCGGTTCGATCCGCGGGCCTGCACGATGGAAAGCGGCACCAGGATCGAGCGCGTCCAGGACGACATTTCGTACAGGACGTTCCCCGGCAGCAAGACGATTTCGGGCGGCACCGACGGTGCGTGCCGGCGGGGGTAAAGGCCGAAAAGACTGAGGTTGATTTTGACGTAGCTGTTGGCCGCCTGCACGCCACCCAGCGCCAGGATGCGCTGGCGCGCCCGGCGCAAAGGTTCACTGTCTTGCGAGCGACCGGCAAGTTTCAGCGCGCAGTAGGCCTTCACCGTGGCGCTGACGTCGGCCGGGCCGCCGTGGTAGATATTGAAGCCACCATCCGGCAACTGCCGCTCGAGGATGGACAGGCAGGCCTTCTCGATGCGGCCGCGGGAAGGCGGATTCCACGCGGCGCCTTCGGGCTGGTGCAGCCAGAGCTGCAGCAAAATGTAGTCGGACTCGAGGGTGGTGTCGGCGGTTAGCTCGCCGCACCAGAAGCCTTCAGGCTCCTGGAGCGAAAGCAAGGCCGCGGCGGCACGTTGGACCGCAACCTGGATTTCACCAATGGATCGGTGGACAGCCCGTGCCTGTTCGGACTCGGAGCGGACCGTACGGCCCGCCGGTTCCAACCATTCCGAGGACATTCCTGACTGAACATGGTAGCAACAACCGCTTACGACTTCGGCGGCACATCGTAGACGTAGATCGCGTGCCCGACGATTGCCGTGGGCGTAGTCTGCCGCAGCCAAGCACCGGCTCCTGGGAGTATGCGATCTGCCATGGCCGGATAGCGCGCCACCATGTGCGCGCTTACGGCATACAGCCCGGGCGCCGGCTGGGGCAACAGATCTCCCAGTGCAATTTTCTGGTATCGCAGACCATAGTCTTCCGGCGGAAAACTGCCGAAATAGGCCAGCCGGATGGTGCGCTTCTCGCCCTGCTCTTCCATCCAGTCCCGCAACTGCTTCAGGCTCTGCCCCCAGTCCACGTTGCTGTCATCCAGCCACAGAGGGCCGCAGCGAGTGCCTCCATCGAGGCCCAGCTCGCGGGGATTCTCCATAGCACAAGCCATTTCATTGAAGTAAGACAGGTGATCGGGATAGATTCCGGCGGCCTCCACCACCATCCACAGGCACAGCACCACGGCCAGGGCGCGGCCCCAGAGGGAACCGGTACGCACCAGGGTCGCTAATCCGACTCCCCCGATCAGGAAGCCGAAAGGAAGGGTTGGGATGATGTATCGGACTCCGAATTGATCGGCGTAAACAGTGTAAGCCACGAAGAAAACCACCGGCGGCAGCAAAACGAGGAGCTTCGTTTGCAGATCCGTAGTCTTGCTTCGCAGGACCACCACGAGCCCAATCGCTACCAGCGCGATGCACGCGAGCGGCTCCTTCAGAAAATAAGCATCGGCGAAATAACTGAGGAACCGCGGGGCGAGGTTGCCGTGAAAGTAAGCCTGGTAACCGGCAGCGTGGTCGGCATTCACCAGCCGCATGCCCCTTATATAGAGGAAGGGATCGCTGGAAAAAAAATAAAGAGCCTCAATGACGACCGCCGCGACGGTCAACATCGCCAGGTACGCACCGGCGCACGGGACGAGTCCGCGGAGACGCCATGCGGGCGCCAATGACGGCACACCCACCTTTCCACCGGCGCGCGCTCCATGGCATTTCTTATACTTCTTTCCGCTGCCGCACGGACAGGGGCTGTTCGGGCCCGGCTTGCCTTCCGCACGGGCAGGCTGGCGCCACGCGGCGACCGCGAGGAGGACAGCACCCACCGGCAAAAGGACAACGGCAGAAAACTTTGTTCCCAGAACCGCGCCCAGGGCCAGACCGCACAAGAGCAGCCGCAGCCGGCTCGGCCGCTGAATGTAGCGCGAAAGCGCGAACAGAAACAACATGGCGAAGGCGGCCAAGCCGACATCGGTTGTCACTAAATATGAGTGCGCGATGACGGTGGGGTCGAGCGCGTAGAGGAACAGCGCTCCCAAAGCCGCGAGGTCGCCCACCAGTTCGCGGCCCCACGCGTAGATCAAGGCTCCCAGGAGCGCTGCGAGCAGGATGAAAGGAAGCCGCGCCCAGAACATGACGCGGTCCGGGCCGTTGGAAGCGATGACGTCAACGCCGACCTGCCATTCCAGGTTCTTGCTGTCCGGCCCGCCCTGGATTACCTTCTTTGCCATCGGGCTTCCGGGCCAGTGCACCCCGGCGAGCGATAGAAACACCGCCGCCATTTCTTTCAGTAAAGGAGGGTGCTGAAGGTTGGCGTGAAAGACGCCGCTCTCCAGGTACGAAAGCCCCGATGCGATGTGCGGCGGCTCGTCGAACACCGGGCTCTTGAGGCGGCTGGCGAAAAAACTCTGCAGCACGAACACAATAATCAGGGCGCCAGCCAGCACAGAATACGGCCAGGAAGGGCGTTTGGCGGGGGACATCTGGGCACATCGTAGCACGTACACTGAAAACATGGACTGGCAACTCGACGCTGTGGAAGTGCGTGTGCTCGGAGCGCTGCTGGAGAAAGAAATTGCCACGCCGGACTACTATCCGCTTTCAGTGAACGCGCTGGTGAATGCGTGCAACCAGAAATCCAATCGCGAACCGGTGGTGTCCTATGACGACGCGACGGCGGAAGACGCGCTGGAGCGCCTGCGGGCGAAGGGCTTGGCCCTGAGGGTCACGGGCGGGGACAGCCGCGTTCCCAAGCATGAACAGCGGTTCACCGAGAAATTCAACATGGGCCGCCGCGAGGCTGCCGTGATGTGCGTGCTGATGTTGCGCGGTCCGCAAACCGTGGGTGAGTTGCGCGGCCGCAGCGAGCGGCTGTACACGTTCGACGATCTGGAGGCGGTGGAAAGCACCCTGAGCCGCTTGGCGGAGATGACATTCGCCAAGAAACTGCCCCGGCACGCTGGGTTCAAGGAGCAGCGGTGGACGCATTTGTTGGCGGGCGATGTGGAGGTGGCACCGGCGCCGGCGCCGGTGGAGCACGGGCAGAGTGAACCCGCGCGCGTTGAAAGACTGGAGGCGGAACTGGCGCAACTTCGCCGCGAGTTCGATGAGTTCCGCCGGAAGTTCGAAGAATAGGTGGACATGATGCTGACAAAAGATAGCGGATCCCGAGTGAGACGCCGGGTTACCCGGACAGGGTTCCAAATACAATCGCACCTTTAGAATGCGAGATTTAGGATGAAATAGTATCAAATGGACAAAAAGAGTCTTATAATCCTGTTATGCAACTCACGCGCGCTGCCGACTACGCCGTCCGGGTAATGATTCACCTGGCCGGGCTGCCTCCGGACACACGGGCCAGCCGCGCCGACCTGGCTCAGGCAGCCGATTGTCCCGAACAGTTCCTGTCCAAAGTACTCCAGAGCCTCACGCACGCAGGTTTGATCCTTTCGCACCGCGGCAACACGGGTGGTTTTGAACTACCTCGCGCGCACCGCACCGCTTCGTTGCTCGAAGTGGTGGAAGCGATAGAGGGTCCTCTCCGTCTGAATCTTTGCCTCAATTCGGACCGCTCGTGCTCGCGGCAGAGCTGGTGTCCGGCCCACGACGTGTGGGGCGATGCACAGGTGGCCGTTGTGAAGGTGCTGAGGAGCACCACCATCGGCGTATTGGCGGAACAGGCGGCTGTTCGCAGGCCGGCATAGATGACGGAAGCTCGGTCACACGAGCGAGCAGCCCCCGGCTCATTGAGCGGCCATCGTTAGCGTGTTGCGCCCACCGCGGACGTAATGTCCCGCACATTGGTTTGGTGGTTGCTTGGTTACGCCTGAAATGGGTGCCGGATGCCAGTTCTCAACATCATCATGCTTGTGGTTGTGATGGGCCTGCTGTTGTGGCTCATTAACACTGTCGTGCCCCTGTCATCCAGCGTCAAAACCTTCCTGAACGTGGTAATCGTGGCGGCGATGGCTGCCTGGCTGATGCAGATGTTCGGCCTGTGGAGCGTAGTCGCCAGGTTCAGACTGGGCAGATAAGACACGAGCGCCGCGGCGTCACTCCACCCTAGCCGATCGGAACCGCGATCTGCACTCTTTGCTCCGCCGGCATCCTGTTGCGTGCCCGCCGCGCCTTCCACCCGATCCATCCCGCCGAAAGCGCGACCATCATACCCGTCAAAAGAATGGTAGCCAGCGCGGTCCAGGGAATCGACAGGCTGCGTTTGATCGGCTTCACCAGGCTGCCGTAAACGATGGAGACGTGGATCCAGTACACCATGAGCGAGTTCTTGCCGAGGCACTGCATCCAGCTCCATCCGGGGCCCGCGCAAAACTCGGTCCACACATACGATCCGGCGAGTGCAAGGAGTAAGATCCCCACCCGGATGAGGATCAAGGTGGGGCTATCGGTCCAGAAACTCGATTTGTGGTAGATCGAGTATGGGATGTTCGAAAAGTACTGCGCGGTGAAAACAAGGCCGAATCCGATCAGGACGCCCCACTGCATCAGCCGTTCCATCCGGTCGGCCCCCGCACGCTTGACCAAGGCGCCGGCAGCCATGCCGAATCCCAGGTACGACGCGCAAGGGAAGAATGCGAATCGCCCACGGCCCGCGCCGGGCGCCAGGTACTCCCGGACCAACGACGGCGTTGTACCCCACTCCAGGTTGGCCACTATCGGCGCCAGCCCCGCGATGGCGAGCGCGGTGAGCGCGGCGAAACGCACGCGACCGGCCGCACCAAACAGCGCCGCGACAGAGAACACCATCATCGCGACCCCCATGCAATTCAGGACGTCGACCTTGGTGAGCTCGTCCAATGGCGGCCTGGGCAGGCTGGCAGCCCAGTTGGTGAAGCGGAACGCGAAAGCGAGCGCCAATATGTACCCTGCCCGGCGCAGCGAAAGGAGCCACCGCCGCCGGCGCGTGGCCTCGCGCCGCTCCAGGCCATCCATCTGGAACGCCAGCGTCATGCCCGCCATGAAGAGGAACAGCGGAGCCGCCATGCCCCCCACGAATTGGGAGAAGACGTAGGACCTTCCGTCGCGGACATCCATCTGCGCGAAGGAGTTGAAAGCGTGACACTGGATCATGACGACTACGGCCAGTCCACGCATCCAGTCAAGAAAAGGGAATCGCTTCACAAACGGAGAACGAACCGCCCGGGCTGATTCCCTTATGGTAACCGAATTCGGCCGGCGTTCTCCTCTCAACACGTCTGTGAACGCCCGTAGGGCTACGTTCCAGCCGTAACAGGACCCTGGTTTCATAACCAAGGTCGGCGTTGCAATAGCGTAATCTCGGGAACATCCTGAAGTTACCCACTTGGAGGGTAAACGTCGAATGTACTTGCTGATTGAGTATCCTGCCGGGGTGATCGTGGAGGCCGTCGCGCTGGCGATGGATCACAACCGCATGCGCGTGGCCGTTGCGGACTTTCCCGACGCGCTCGAATTGACGCGCAGTGGGGACTTGTGGTTTACGGAGACCGGAGAAAGCGTTCAGTTCGAGTTTTTGCTTTCCAGAATTCCGGATGGTGAGAGCGCTTCCTCGTCGAGGCCTGTACTCGTGTCCCGCGCCGCCGGGTCGCTGCCAGTCTAAGCGGTGAATTAGGTGACGCCGGGCATCCCGGCCCGATTCGCTCCCGGGCCGGATGCCTGGCTATCTACTGCCGCTTTCCTTCCGAGCCATCGAGATTCCCTCCACTCACCGGCAATCCCCGGCCATTCACCGAAAACCGCGACCCCCCGGAGTCGGCCCTCTCGTACCTTGAGATTATGGAGCGTTCGCTCCCTCTGGAAACGACCTGGCTGGCGCCGTTCCAACTTATTTCGGCAACCAGTGCACGGCCTCGCGGCTCAGAATTCCGAATTTCAAAGACTGGTAGAGGTTCGACTGGAATAGTTGGAACCGTGCTAGGCCCGGCTTCCCGGTGTGCTGGCCGCCTGTCTCCCGGAACCGGCGGCTTGTCCGCCAAACCGGCGTTTCGTCGTGAGACTCGTTCATTTGCGCGGCCGGGCCTGCTAGCGTCAAAACGGTACAATACATTCTCATGCTATGCGCTACTTGCCATTGATTCTTAAGAACTGTTGGCGGAACCGGCGCCGGACGCTGCTCACCATCGCCAGTATTGGTATCTCGATGTGTTTGCTGGGCGTGATGATCGCTATGTTCCACGCGTTCTACCTGAGCGATCCCACTCCGGAGCAAGCACTCCGCCTGGTGGCCCGGAATCGCGTCTCCTTCACCCAGCCCATGCCGCTGGCATACCAGGCCCAGATCAAACAGGTGCCAGGAGTGCGCGAGGTGATGATCTCGCAGTGGTTCGGCGGGGTGTACAAGGATGCGCGCGACCCCAAGAACCAGTTCGCCCGCTACGCCATTGAGCCCGAAAAGCTCTTCACCATCTTCGGGGAATTCAGGATCCCGGAAGACCAAAAGAGGACATTTCAGCATGACCGCACCGGCTGCGTGATCGGGCGCGATCTCGCCAACGCCTTCAACTTCAAGGTGGGCGACCGGCTGAACATGATCGGCGACATCTACCCGGGCAATTATGAGTTCACTATCCGCGGGATATTCGACAGCCCGCGCGCGAGCGATGAAATGTACTTCGACAAGGAATATCTGGAGCAGACCATGCCGGAGCGGCGGCGTGGCCAAGTCTTCATGTACGACATCCTGATCGACAACCCCACCAATTCCTCGCGCATCGCCCAGGGGGTAGACAACCTGTTCCGCAATTCGACGGCGGCCACCAAGACGGAATCCGAGCAGGCCTTCATCGTCAGTTTTCTGGCGCTGCTCGGAAACATCAAGATGTTCATCATCGGCATTTCGGCGGCAATCATGTTCACGATTCTGCTGGTGTCCGCCAATACCATGGCGATGTCAGTGAGGGAGCGCGTACGCGAGGTTGGGGTACTCAAGACCCTGGGCTTTACACCGGGCACTATCCTCGGCATGATCCTGGGGGAGGCCTGCGCTATTTCGCTGGCAGGCGGAACGATCGGCTACCTCATCTCCACGCTGCTCATGGAAGGCGTAGCGAAAAGCCCGTTCGGCGGCTTTCTGCCCACGTTCAGAATCTTCGAACCGCCGGTGGCGATCGCTTGCATCATGACCGCAGGAGCCATCGGGCTGATGAGTTCGCTGGTGCCGGCCCTGAGCGCTTCGCGCACTTCGATCGTTACGGCGCTTCGCAGCACGGACTAGCAGCCATGGCCATTCCTCTCGCGTACAATCTGCGGAACCTGGTGGTCAGAAAGACCACCACACTCATGACAGCGCTGGGCATCGCGCTCACGGTGGCGGTGCTGCTGGCCATCCTGGCGCTGGTGAACGGGCTCCGCTCCACACTCTCGGTCTCCGGCGACCCACTGCACATCATCGTGCTGCGCAAGGGCGCCGAATCGGAACTGGTGAGCCTGTTCACGCGCACGCAATACCAGGATCTAAAATTCAAGGCCGGCATTGCGCGCGGCCGCGACGGCCAACCGCTGGCCGCAATGGAAGTGGTAACGGTGCTGATCCTGGGCAGTGTCGACAACCCCGAAGGCGCCAACCTGACGGTGCGCGGCCTCCCCCCCGCCGGAATCGAATTGCGGCCGAACATCCACATCTCTGCCGGACGCTGGTTCCAGCAAGGCCAGCGGGAAGTGGTGGTAGGCAAGTCGGTGGCCCAGCGGTTTCCCGCTGCACAGATTGGTGAGAAGGTGCACTTCGGGCGGGGCGACTGGCTGATCGTGGGAGTGATGGACGCGGGCAGCGGCGCGCAGAACAGCGAGATCTGGGGCGATCTGAACCAGGTGTCGTCCGATTTGCAGCGAGTCGAAACGGTCAGCTCCGGGTTAGTTGCCGCCACCGACGCGGTGACGGCCAGGGCCCTGATTAACGACCTCAACAGCGACCAGCGGCTGGCGGTGCATGCCATTTCGGAGCGGGACTACTACGAACAGCAAACCAGTTCGGCGGCGCCGATCGAGTACACGGGGTTGTTCGTCGCCATCATCATGGCGGTGGGCAGCAGTTTTGCCGCCATGAATACGATGTACGCCGCCGTTGCGCGCCGCGCAAGAGAGATCGGGACGCTGCGGGTGCTCGGCTTTTCGCGTGGCAGTATCCTGGTCAGTTTCTTGGTGGAATCAGCGCTTCTGTCGGCATTGGGCGGGTTGTTGGGCTGCCTGCTGGCGATGCCGCTGAACGGCGTCACAACCGCCATCGGCAGCACCAACTTTTCCGAGCTCGCGTTCGGCTTTCACATGACGCCGCGGATCGTGCTCACGGGCATTGTATTTGCGGTGGTGCTGGGAAGCTTGGGCGGCCTTTTCCCAGCCCGCATGGCGTCGCGCAAGGAAATCCTCACGGCGCTCCGGGAGGTGTGAGAGTGGACGCTGAACTGAAGAACCTGCAAATCGACCGCAGCCAGCGCCGCTCGGCGGGACCTTCCCGATGGGCTGCCGCATGGATCATCATCGGCGTTCTTGCGATAGTGGGGCTGGGAACGTGGGAATTGCTGTTCCCACGTCTCAACAATGACCCGGTGGTTGAAGTGCAGCGGGTCACTGCGGTCTCGGCTGCGGCCGCGCCGCAGGGCGTAGTGCTGAATGCTACCGGCTACATCGTGGCCGCGCACAAAATCGAGCTGGCCGCCAAGGTGGTGGGCAAGGTGAGCTGGATCGGCGTCGACAAAGGCGACCGCGTCAAGGAAGGCCAGGTGCTGGTGCGCCTGGAAGACGACGAGTATCAGGCTTACGTGACACAGGCCAAGGGGCAACTTGCCAGTTTGCAGGCCAAACTGGACGAGGCGCTCCACGGGTCCCGTCCGGAAGAAATCGCTCAAGCGCTGGCCAACCTCAACTCAGCGAAGGCTGACCTCACCAATGCCAAGGTCAGCTTGGATCGCGCGCGCAACACCGTTCGCGAAAGCCTGGGCTCTCAACAATCGCTCGATGACGCGCAGGGACGCTACGATTCGGCCGTTCACAAGGTCGATTCGCTCCAGAAGGCTTACGAGTTGCTCAAGCTCGGCCCGCGGCAGGAGCAGATCGATTCGCTCCGCGGCCAGGTGGAACAGGCCAAGGGCGCGCTGTCTTATGCCGAGAGCAACCTCGCCAACACGGTGATCCGCGCGCCGGTGACCGGCACCATCCTGGAGCGCGCGGTAGAGAAGGGCGAATTCGTCACCACCAGCTTCGTGGGGGACCGCGGCGCGAAGGGGTACGTGGTCTCAATCGCCGACCTCAACGATCTCGAGGTGGAGCTGGATATCAGCCAGAACGACTTCGCGAAGCTGCATTCGGGACAGCATGGAACTGTCACCACTGATGCCTATCCCGATCTCAAGTACGACGGGTACATCAAAGAGATCTCCCCGGAGGCAAACCGGCAGAAGGCCACTGTGCAAATCAAAGTGAAGGTGCTGAGGCCGGACGAACACCTGCGGCCGGAGATGAATGCCAGCGTGGCTTTCCTTTCGGAGCAGAAACCGGTGCGGGAAAGCGCGGCGCCGGCGCGGCCGGTGGTGATCGTGCCCGCATCGGCGGTGCGCGACGGAGCCGTTTTTGTGCTGCTGGACGGCAAAGTAGTCCGGCGGACTGTGAAGACCGGAGCCACCAGCGGCCAGGGAATCCGCATCGACGAAGGTTTGATCGGCGGCGAGGAGATCGTGGTTGCGCCACCGGCAGACTTGAAAGACGGGAACAAAGTGCGAAGGAAAGCTTAGGGCCTATGAACGACACGATCATCGAAACCAACAAACTCACCAAAGAGTTCATCCGCGACCAGTTTCACGTGATCGCGCTGAAGGACGTGAGCCTGGAAATCCAGAAGGGTGAATTTGTGGCGTTGATGGGCCCTTCGGGGTCGGGGAAATCGACGTTGCTGCATCTGATCGCCGCCATGGACCGCCCGACGGCAGGCGAAATCCGTGTCCTGGGCCACGCTCTGACTGAATTGAACGAGCGCGAAATCGCTCACTGGCGCAACGAAAACGTCGGCTTCATCTTTCAGCAGTTCAACCTGATTCCGGTGCTGACCGCGCTGGAGAACGTGGAACTGCCGCTCAAGCTGACCAACCTGAAAAAGGCCGAGCGAATTGAGCACGCCACCACCGCGCTCAAGCTGGTGGGACTGGGCGACCGGCTGCATCACCTGCCGCGCCAGCTCTCCGGAGGCCAGGAACAGCGTGTGGCGATGGCGCGAGCGATTGTGACCGACCCGGCACTGATCCTCGCTGACGAGCCGACCGGCAACCTGGACGCCGGATCCGCGCAGGAAGTGCTCACCATCCTCGGCCGCTTGAATAAAGAGTACGGCAAGACAATCGTGATGGTGACTCACGACCCGCATGCCGCCCAGTTCGCCACCAAGATGCATCACCTGGAAAAGGGAGAGCTGACGGCTTAGCTCTGGCAGTGCCCGGATACGGCGCTCCCGCTGCCGCATGGCCGGGCCTCCGGAAAGGGCGCCGCTATCTGCCGCCCCGGGCCCCAGCAGCCGCCGGAAGCAAAGCACCGCCTCGGCCGGCAATCTCGGTCACTGAGTAGCCTGCTGGGATCTCGAAAAGCGCGGCGTCCGGAGCCGCCTGCACGATGTCGCTCAGCTCGTACGTGGTGACGCCGTAGCGTGGATCAGAATTCACGGTTTTGACGAGCATCTGAAGATCCTTGGAATACCAACGCTCGTTCACGACGTGAATGTCGCGATTGTTGCCGATTTGGCCGGCTGGGATGGTTACCGTGGTCCGCACACCGGTGGCGAGCACCCCGTTCACCATCTGTGTGCCCAAATCTTCTATCGCTGGTTCCGATCCGGGGGTACCATTCTGCCGGGGCGCCAGGACGGAGCCTCGCGCGGCGACACCCGCGGAAAGGCCGCTCCCGAACGCCGAGACCGCGTTGGCGTTAGTGGGTGCAGGCGCCGCCACTCCGCCGCGGGCGCCGCGGCCGCCCGCGACCGCCATCTGCATCCGGGTGGCTGACTTCGTCTCCGGATCCAGGGTCAAGCGAACTCCGGCGACGGGATCGATGATAGAGACGGTCGTGTTACCTCGGATATTCTGTTCAGTGCGCGTTCTACCGTCGTTGTCGCGATAGAAACTACTACTGTCGGAGTTCTCCAACACCGTTCCATCGCCGAGAGTCTGCACGGTCTTCGTTTCCTCGGTAGCGGAAAGGGGGCTGCCGGTGACAACCGCGCCGCGTCCGGATACGAACGGGGTTACGGTGATCCGGGTTCCGGTGGTTGCCAGTCCTCCGGCCTGCTGGAAGGCATAGAACCCGCCTTCGCCGCTGCCCACCCCGGCTCCGCCGCCTGCGCCGGAGCCGATGCCGCGCCCCTGCGCCAATAGCACGGGCGCTGCGAAAACCGCGCCAACCGCGACGATCCTAACTAGTTTCTTCATGTTTCTTCTCCTATCTCACCAACAGATTTCTCAATGGGTCGCGAGAATCGAAATCGGACGGATAGCGCGCGCCCGCCCATCCTGGCTCACCAGCACGTCGGCCTGGACCACGGTTGTCAGATCCGCAACATGCACGGGAAAACCGGCGGCGATCAACGCTGTGACCGGAACGTTCATCCGCAACACCGCCGTTCGTTCTTCCGGCGCCAGTGCCACGGTGTAGGGGATGGGGATAAAAGGTTGTGTATCATCGCCCGGCCGATGGCTGCCCGGAGCGTACCGCCCGCGCTTCACGAGCGGCTCTGCCGGGAGCGCGACCGAAACCGGGCTCGGCGCCGCTGAGGGGAGCGGTTTCTGTGCCGACACCGCTGGAGTCGCGCTCAAACGAGCCGCCGGCTTTTGAGTCCACTCCACGCCCACACAAGCGGCTGCTGCCAGTCCAACACCGGCTGCCCATAGCAGCACTGGCTTGCGGAACAACCGCCGGACTCCGTGCACCCTATCAAACTCCGCCATGGCCGCCGCGAATTGAACGGCATCCGAGATCCCTTCAGACGCAAGCTGGCGCATCGCAGCGGTCAGCGCTTCCTGTTCCTCCAGATGACGGGCGCACTCGTGGCAGTCGCCGGCGTGAAGCATGAGCATCCGGCGCTCGGTCGCGCCTATGTTGTTCTCCCGTGCCAGCTCCGTCAACCGGCTTCTCAGCTCCCGGCAATTCGTTAACATTTTTGGCTTTCTTTCCTGCAGTGAAACTTCTTTGCCAGAAGTCCCCGCGCGCGATGCAGCCGTGAGCGCACCGTTCCGACGGCGCAGCCCAGCAGCGCGGCGACCTCTTCGTAAGCTCCGCCGTTCAGGTCACACAGTACGACCGCCTCCCGGTACCGTTCCGGGAGCGCCGCAATCGCTTTCCGCAGCTCTGCAACCTCCTGCTCGCGCTCCAGGTCCGCTGCAAAATCCGTCTCGGACCACGCAGCCGATTCGAGCAAGGGCAGCCAGCGCTGCGCGCGGCTCCGTTCCCGGCGCACGAACTTGCGCGCCACGCCTCCCAGAAACGCTCCCAAATCGCCCCGTCTGGCGTCGAACCCGCCCGGATGGTGCACCAGCCAAACGAATACGTCCTGGGTTATCTCTGCTGCGCGGATGCGGTCGCCGGTCATATAAAAAGCGAACCGGAACACGGCCGGGAAATGCGTCCGGTACAATGCCGCGAACGCCTCGCGGTCGCCTTTGCGGAACCGTTCCACCAGGTCGCGATCGGATCTGTGGTCGGGTTCCCCCATGCGCGGTTCGACGGTATTGCCGGCGAAAGGACAGGAAGTTCCAGAAAGTTGGGCGGCTAGCGAGCCACCGGCCCGACCGTGAGCGTGGTCTCCGCCGGCTGCAAACCTTGCGCGGATGCCCGTACGACCACCCGGCCGGTAGCTCCTGCCACGCGGACGATAGCCAGCGCCCGCCCCTGGTATGCCTTGCGATGGTTCGCCTGCACGGGTGTGACGTCCCGCGGATCGGCGTTGTCCATGGCAGCCAACTCGGCGGCGCCGGTGACATGCATTTCGATCACCGGGTTGGCCGCAAACACCCGATGGCCGTCCACGTCCACCACGCGGACTTCGACGTGCGACAGATCATCGGCTCCCGCGAGCGCGGCCTTGTCAGGGACCAATTCCAAATGATGCGCCGCGCCAGCGGTAACCAACTCGAAATGGCCAGCCTCCTTGCCGTCCGTGGAAGTGCCGACCACCCGCACCACGCCCGGCTCGTTAGGGACGGCCCAGCGCAACACCGGCTCCAGCGGGCTCGGAATCTGTTTCGCGCCCAGCGACCGGCCGTTCAGAAACAATTCGACAGGACTGTAGTTCGTGTAGACTTCCACGGGGATGGATGCGCGCGTATCGCCGCTCCAGTTCCAGTGTTCCACCAACCTGCCGCCACGCCCTGCCCCAGGCGCGGCTTCGCGCGCGGCTGCATAGATCACGCCGTGACCGCTCCACAGCGCTTCCCGCAAATACGATTCCGGCTTGCGGAATCCGCAATAATCCAGCAACCCGGCGGTGCTCCCGCGGTCGGGATACCGGTTGGATTCTCCCAGGTAATCCACGCCGGTCCAGAGGAACTGCCCCGACACCCAGGCGTTCTGCGCCACGGCTTGCCACGCCGCAAGCGAGTGCGTATTCTCACTGGCGAGAATCACGCGCCGCGGATAAGCCTGATGGTCGCTTGCGTAGTTCGCCTCCAGGTAGTTGTAACCCACCACGTCGAGAAGTCCGGCGAGACCCGTGGCGTTGGAGGCGCCACTATCGGCCAGCGCCTGGGTTACCGGACGAGTACCGTCCAGCCGCTTGACGGCGGAAATCAGGCTGCGCGCGATCGGCGGCAGCGCGTCGGCCGAGGGGGCTCCCGGCCGCAGCCCGCCGCGCCCGCGCGGGTGGCCGAAAGGATCGTTGGGGTAGTCGATTTCGTTTCCGATGCTCCACAGGATCACCGAAGGATGGTTGCGGTCGCGCAGCACCATGTCTTCCATGTCGCGCGTGGACCACTCGGCAAAAGCGTCGGTGTAGCCACGCAGGCCAGGCGTCCCGACGTTACGGCCCTCGATCCATTTCTTCTTACCGGCGCCCCATTCATCGAAGGCCTCGTCCATGACCAGCAGACCCAGGCGGTCGCAGAGGTCGTATTCCTCCGGCGCCATGGGGTTGTGCGAGCAGCGAATGGCATTTACGCCGATTTCCTTCAGCAGTCGTAGCCGGCGTTCCAGCGCCGCTTCAGAAAACGCCGCACCGAGCGCTCCCAGGTCGTGATGGATGCATACTCCTCTCAGCTTCTCCGGCTTGCCATTGAGATAGAAACCGGTGTTGGAATCGAAACCGATGCTGCGAATACCGAATGGGGTGCGGTATTCGTCGGAGGGCGCGCCGCTCACAAAGACCCGAGTCACCGCGGTGTACAGATTCGGTGCCGCCACTGACCACAGCTTGGGATTCGGCACCACGGCCTGTTGCGCGAAGAGGTGGGACGCACCCGGCGCGACATTCCCCTCCGATGCAACACTGACAATCTCGCGCCCGCCAGCTTTCTCGATGGCCGTGACCAGCCGGATTTGCGCGACGGCTTCGGACGAGTTCACCGCGGTGGTCTCCACCGTAACCAGCGCCTCAGTGTCGCGCACCACCGGAGTGTAGACATAGGCACCCCAGTGCGCCACGTGCACCGGTTGCGTGATGTTCAGCCACACGTGGCGGTAGAGGCCGGAACCCGTGTACCAGCGGGAATCCGCGACGATGCTGTGGTCCACCCGAACCGCCACCACGTTCATCTCGGAGGCCGCATGCAAAAGCGGCGTCAGTTCATACTCGAAGGACGAATAGCCGTATGGCCGGTGGCCGAGGTGATGCCCGTTGAGCCAAACGTCGCTGTCGCGGTAGACCCCGTCGAACGCGAGATAAACTCTCCGGCCGGGCGTCAAGTTCGGCAGCCGGAAGCTCTTTCGGTACCATCCGATGCCGCCCGGCAGGTAGCCGGTACCACTGGCGTTGGCGGCGCTATATGGGCCTTCAATCGACCAATCATGGGGGAGACTCAGATTGCGCCAAGCGCCGTCGTCGAAGCTCTCGCGTTCGCCGCCCGTGACGTCGCCGAGGTGGAAACGCCACTCCGCGTCGAAGTTGCGCCGCTCACGGACCGCTTCCGCGGACCACACCGGCAGCGCCGCGCAACAACCCGCGGCCGCGAGCACGAAGAGTCTCTTGACCATAGCAAAGGACTCCATTATCGTGCACGGCACAGCCGCCCGGACCTGCGAGGGCGAGGGTTGCTCGGGCCGGAGCACGCAGGTCTATGAGATGATGGCTGCCGAGTGCGGATTCTGATCTGTTCGGCATCGGTCGGCGCCGGGCATGTGCGCGCGGCGGAGGCGGTGGAAGCGGCGCTGAGCCGGAGCGGAGCGGCGGCTGCCGTTGTACATCACGATGTATTGAGCTTCATGTCGCGGGCGTTCCGCAAGGTCTATCGCGATGGCTACTTCGAGATGGTGGCGCGAGCGCCGCAGATCCTCGGCTGGCTCTACGATGCGACCGACAAGCCCTTCCACAAAGACCTCCTGCTCCGGAAAGTGGAACAGGCCGGTGCGGCGCGCTTTCTGAGAAAGGTCCGGGAGTTCGACCCCGACGTCGCGATTTGCACCCACTTCCTGCCTACCGCGTTGCTGGAGCGTGAAAAGAGGCACAAGCGGTCCAGGGCGCGCATCCTCACCGTAGTGACGGACTTCGAGGTCCACGGGATGTGGCTGACGGTGCCTTCGGATCACTACTTTGTCGCCACCGCGGAAGCGCGCGCGCACCTGGAGGCTTTGGGTATCGCTCCTTCGACGATCACAGTGAGCGGCATCCCCGTGCATCCGATTTTCGCCGAGAGCAGAGACCGCCTGGCGATGCGCCGCAAGCATGGATGGCGGGAGGACCTGCCCGGGATTCTGATCTCCGCGGGCGGGTTCGGCATTGGCAACGTTGGGCGCATGCTAGAGGCGCTGATGGGGTCGAAGATACCGGCGCAAATCGTGGCGGTTTGCGGTAAGAGCGCGGCTTTGAAAGCCTCCATTGAGAAGGCTGCTGCGCGCCGCACCACGGACGGGCCGCCGCTTGTCACGGCTGTGGGATACTCGCCTGACATGGATGAGCTCATGGCGGCCGCGGATCTCATGATCGGCAAGCCGGGCGGTCTGACTACATCGGAATCACTGATCAAAGGGCTCCCATGGGTGGTGGTGAACCCGATTCCGGGACAGGAGGAGCGAAACGCGATCTATCTGTTGGAACAGGGCGCTGGCGTGTGGTGCGATAACCTGCATACGCTGGCGTTCAAGGTGCGAGCGGTCCTGCAGGAACCGGGACGCCTGGGGGCCATGCGGAACAACGCGCTCCGCATCGCCCGCCCCGACGCGGCCGAGGTGGTCGCACGGTTTGCAGCGGCCGGCAGATAATAGAGGTTCCGCGTTTCTTGAGGAGGGGATCTTATGAGAGTGCTGCTCTGCCTTTTGGCCGGCGCCATCGGGTTGCCGGCCGCGACCTGCGAAAGCCTGGCATCTCTCGCCCTGCCGTCTGCTACCATCACGGAGGCTCAGACGTTTCCCGGCGGTTTGTTCACGCCCCCGGAGGGACGGCCGCTGCCCAATCTACCGCCCTTCTGCCGCGTGGCCGGCGTCATCAAGCCGACTACCGATTCCGACATCCACTTCGAAGTATGGATGCCATCCTCGGGTTGGAACGGCAAGTTCGCAGGGGTTGGGAACGGAGGGTTCGCCGGATCCATCGATTTCAGCAGCCTCGGAAACCTGGTCGCCGCCAGCTATGTCTCCGCCGCAACGGACGCCGGTCACCACGGCAATGCGACGGATGCAACCTGGGCCTTGGGCCACCCGCAGAAGGTGATCGATTTCGGGTATCGCGCGATTCACGAAACCGCGGAGAAGGCCAAGGCCATTATCGCCGCCTTCTACGGCAATGGCCCGAAGCGATCTTATTTCAGTAGCTGCTCCAATGGAGGCCGCCAGGCCCTCATGGAGGCCCAGCGCTATCCCGCCGACTACGACGGCATCATCGCGGGAGCGCCCGCCTACTTCTGGACAGGCCTGCTGTCGTCGGGAATGTGGCAGCAGGCCCTGCTCCATGACCCCGCCAACGCCATACCGCCGGGTAAACTGCCCGCCATCGAAGCCGCCGCGCTGGCCGCGTGCGACGCGCTTGACGGCGTGCAGGACGGCGTCATCGACAATCCGCCCGCATGCCACTTCGACCCGTCCAGGCTGCTGTGCAAGGGCCCCGAAAACGACGGTTGTCTGACCGCTCCGCAATTGGCCGTGCTGCAGAAAATCTATGAGGGGCCGAAAGACGCCAAGGGCCGGCAGATCTTCCCCGGCTATTCACCCGGCGGCCAGACCGGAGTAGGTGGTTGGGCAGCCTGGATCACCGGCCTCCCCGCCGGCCGCGCCGCGGGATATCTGTTCTCCACCCAGTTCTTCTCGCAGATGGTTTTCCAAAACGCGGCTTGGGATTTCCGTACTTTTGACGTGGAACGCGACTA
>Ga0335081_10003010_pt1 | contig 26476 bp, 30 predicted proteins | sample Lox_Sample_35_FD_206713 | JGI IMG/M metagenome (GOLD analysis project Ga0335081, IMG submission 206713) | Soil microbial communities from Loxahatchee National Wildlife Refuge, Florida, United States - Lox_Sample_3.5 | ecosystem: Environmental > Terrestrial > Soil > Wetlands | place: USA...
TGATTGAGACGTCGCTGAAGTGGTAAGTCTGTGTCCCCGATTGTGCCTGCAACGTCTTGGCATTGTCGTCGTACACGACGACGATCGGCTGTTTCTGCGCTGCCGCTTGGCTGCTCGCCAATACGCATGAGAGTTGCTGTGGAGCGGCTGAGGATATCCCTGTCTGTGCCACTACAAGTGCAAAGACGGCGATTGTTGATCTAAACCCTCGCGTTTTCATGGTCTCTCGATAGTGGCGCCAGCGGGCGCCCACATTGATTTGGGTCAAGGCGGAACGGCGACGCTGCACTCAGGCAAGGCGGCGCATCCAAGCCAATTCGGAGATTTGCGCTGGATCAAGGCCAGTCCCATTTTTCGCAGTTGAAATGCCCCATGGCTACCCTCTTGGAACACAGCCATAGCGAGCAGGGAATCCGTGAACGCCTCGCGAAAGGGCCGCGCACCAACTATCTGCGCGACTGGATCTACGGCGGCATCGACGGCACAGTCACGACATTCGCGATCGTTGCCGGCGTGGCCGGTGCGCAGCTATCGACTAGCGTGCTACTGCTCCTCGGTTTCGCCAATCTTGTCGCCGACGGGTTTGCCATGGCGGCGAGCAATTACTTGGGCACTAGAGCCGAGCATGACGACTATGAGCGCGTCCTGAGCATCGAGCGCCGCCACATCGCGCTGGTGCCTGATGGAGAACGCGAGGAAATCAGGCAGATCTTCGCAGCCAAAGGCTTTGCTGGCACCGATCTCGAAAGCGCAGTCGCGATCATCACGGCCGATCCCGCGCTTTGGGCGGAAACGATGGCGGCAGAAGAATACGGTTTGTCACAAACCCTCAGGTCACCGATCTTGGCCGCCTTGAGCACGTTTGTCGCGTTCCTGGTTTGCGGCTGTGTCCCCTTGCTCACGTATTTATTGCCTGGCGGCTTGGCAGTCTGCGTGGCTGCTACGGGTGCCACGTTCTTCGCTGTGGGAACGATCAAAAGCCTTTGGTCAGCCTCGAGTTGGTTGCGATCCGGCGCCGAAGTCTTGGTCATTGGTATGAGCGCTGCGACCCTCGCCTTCGCGGTCGGCTTCGGTCTGCGCGCGTATTTCGAGATCTCTTAGAGAGCGACACCGGCCGCAAGCAGCGCCGCATAACCGAGACAAAGAAATGCTGCCATCGGCGTCAGGGGCAAGAGGGAATCATACGCATCCTCGGTGCAGACCTTTCGGGCAATCACACCGGCAAACGGCAGCGTCAGCAACGGTAGCAACACCCAGGCATCGAACCCCCAGCCAAGCCAAAGCCAGAACGGAATGACGTAAACTAGGCCAGTCAACAGGACGTATTCGAAGCGACTCCATGTGATGCCGAAGCGAAGCGGCCCCGTACGCCAACCTTTCGCAGTATCGAACCCACGGTCTCTGATGTCGTCGATGATGAGAATATTGACCGCGATGGCGCCGAGCGGCAGGCCGACGACGAAAGCCTGCATCGGCATGCCGTGAAACAACAGCTGCCAGTAGGACGCCGGCTGTTGGTGGGCGGCGAATTGCACATAATAGGCCGCCGCCGGCGCGAAAATACCGAACATGATCAAAAAATGCAGGTCAGAAAGTCCGTATTTGGCGAATGGAAACGGGCCGGCCGAATAGATCAGGCTCCCCACCATGCCCAGTGAACCGATGACAATCACCGGGCTGCCGGCGACGTGCAGAAGATAGGGACCAGCCAGCACCGCAAGCCCCAGGCAGGCCGCAATCGCGCAGCGCAGGCCGGCAAGCGTCAGCGTTCCTTTGTTGAGGGCCTCTATCAGTTCCGGGTGTTCATTGACGTGTCGATGCCGGACCAGGAGTTCGTAATTGTCGGTGAACAATCCCGCAATATGGATCAGCCAGCTTGCGAGGAATCCCAAAATTGCCGGAAGCAGTGCGAAAACGCGGTCGTGAATGGCCAGTCCCATCGCCACAAGCACTGGCGCTGCCGCGGTCGGCAGGGAATGCCCGGGATAAACCAGCCAATGAATCCAAAGGTCACGCTGGGACGGCTCCGGAACGTCGCGCATGTGACCTCATCGCGTCGAGCAAGCGATACTGAGGCGTGAACTTCAATTGTTCTTGGCGCCTTGGAAAATCCAAGTCCAAATGTTTTGTTGCAGACACGACGGCAGCGGCTTGTGGCCGTAAGGCATCTGCAATTTTGCCTTGCCCTCGATCAGCACAACCAGATTGCTGCTGTCGGGCTGGCCCGGAAGTACCATCGGCCCGAATTTCGTGCCCTTCATCAATCCGTCATAACTCGTCAGATCGAGCCCACTGGCCATATAGCCCTGGCCACCGGGCTGATGGCAGGAAACGCACCACCCCTTGAAGATCGGCGCGATATCATCGGCGTAGCTCATTTGCGCCTGCTGCGCGCAAGCTTGACGAAGCGGCGGTGAGACAGATGCCCCGGTTATCGACAGCATGCCGACAGCAACACTGGTTACAATAAGTTTTGACTTGCGCATGAGCTTTCCCCGATAGCGGTTAGTATCAGAATACAGTAGACTAGAAGTCGATGCGTGGTTTGAGATAGATCAAAGCCGATTTGACGTCAAAACCGCGCGTCGAAGCCGATCATTTCCTCTCGTTGTTCTGCGATCGCTCACGCAAATAATCGTCGGTGGTGCGGACATGCGGCCGAGGTGGGGCGCCATGAGGATCAAACTCGTCCTCGGTAACAGCGGCAACCCGGCAGGTATCACACATCTTGATCAGGTCAAGACGTTTCGACCCGCCCGGATACATCCAATGTTGACCGGCGAGCTTTGCGCTTATCCGCTCGATCGTACTTTTGACGCCGAACGGCTTGCCACACTTGATGCAGGTGAATGGCTCTTCCCGCTTGAGCACGCGCGCCGGAGCGTTAGCGGCGCCAAAATCGATACGCGGTACCAGGGTGATGACTTTTTCCGGACAGGTAGCGGCGCACAGACCACACTGCACGCACGCATCCTCGGTGAAGCGCAAGACCGGCTCCTGGGGGCTGTCGTTCAGTGCGCCGGTGGGACAGGCGGTCACGCAGGCCAAACACAGGGTGCAGCCTTGTGCATCAATTTCGACGGTGCCGAGCGGTGCACCCGTTGGCAGCGCGACAACATCAGCCGGGGTCGGCGCCGAAGCGTGCAGCGCGCGCAACGCCGATCGCAGTAATTCGGACTTTTGCCCGACCGGCAGGAAACTTGACGGCTGCTGCGTCGGTGCATGCGTCTCGATTGCACGAAGCGCATCGCTAAGCGTGTCGGGATCGTCGGTCTCGATGACCGCCAGTGAGCCGTAGCCGAGCGAGCCGAGAATGGACTCTGCCAACGCGATCGTCTTGCGCAGCCCGGCAATATCGTGCCGGGGTTTTCCGCGTGCGACCAACCGCACGTCGCTGGCGCCGTAAGCAAATGCCGCGACGATAACTTCGGGCCCAATCTGAGTTATCTCGTTGACAGCTAACGGCAGCACATTCGCCGCCAAGCCGGGTCCGTACCGCGAAAGCGCGTCGATCATGGCACCGCCATGTTCGCTATCGTGAAAGACCAGAACCGGGTTTGCGCCACCGGCTTCACGATAGACTGTCAGCAGAGTGCGCAATTTACGCATCAGCGCGTCGGACGGCGGCAGCGCGTAGGCAGCCGCGCCGGTTGGGCAGGCAGCAGCGCACTCCCCGCAGCCCGCGCAGATTGCCTCGTCGATTGTGACGCGATCGCCCGACGGCGTAATGGCACCGGTCGGACAGAGGTCGAGGCAGCGCCGGCAGCCGACAATACTCGAGCGTGAATGCGCGCACAGATCCGCGGTGAAGGTAATGTAACGTGGCTTGTCGAACGTGCCGACCAGGTCGCGCACCTTGAGCACCGCGCGCAAGACCGCGGCCCGATCGCCAGGATCGGCGCGCACATAACCATCGCGCAAGTCCGGGGCGGCAAATAGAGCCGGCCCACCGGATATGTCGAGCAAGACGTCACAGCGCGATTTGGCGCCGTCGCGCGGGGCAACAAACGCAAGCGAACCGCGCGAGGAAGGCCTCGAAAGCGCAAAGTCATCGACAACGACATCGAAATTGCCGAGATGACCTAATGCCGCGCGGATCGTGCCTTTCGCCACTGGAAACTCTGCCACGCGCGGCGGCATCATGTTGGCCGGCCGGCTGAGGAGCGCGGTCACGTCGAGGTGATCCTTGAGCAACGCTGCAGCTTCGATCACCTGTTCGTCGCAGCCGTAGATGAGAGCGACACCCGCGCTTTCCAGATGGACAAGCGGCACTTCTGGATTCGGTTCAATCGCAGCGGCGATCAGTGCCGCCATCTTGGGTCCGGCATCCGCCGCTTGGTCGGACCAGCCGGCGGTTTCTCGAATGTTGACGCACGCAAATTCCTTTGCGTTGTGCTCGCCAGCGGTCTCCCGGAAAAGCGCCGCTTCCTGCGTACAGCCGACGATAAGCGGTGCCTTATCCGCCAATGCGGAGCGAAAGCGTTCAAGCTCGGCGCGGCAAAGCTGCTTTGCGGTTTGGACGCTGGCACTGCGGCAGCCACGCCGCACCATGTCCGCATCGATCGGCATCGTGTCTTCACACGTGCAAAGCAGAATGTCTTTGGGCCGCTCTGTGGTCATGTCGAATGAAGCGTTGCTGCCAGACCGCACTGGCCCTGGCGCTCTACACGTTATAATTATAAAGGCTCAAAAGGACGAGTCCGAAACGCAAATGCCGCTGGATTCGCAAATTCGTGCGCGCGCCCCCATTGCTGGCAGCCTCGATCTGCCGCCGCCGTTCCGCGCCGTTGCATTGCGCGAGGTGGGCGACGCGTTTGCGCATGCGGTCGCGATTGCGGAGCAAGATGGCGCCGGTACGCTCGTTCACGTTGGCCGCTTCGATCTTGCCGAATGCGCCGTAGTGCTCGAACCGGATGAGCCGCTGCGCACGGCGCGGCGCACTTTATATGCCGGGCTCACAGCGCTGGCCGACGCGCTCGCCGCGCATGCGCCGCCGGAGAAGCCGATCAATATCGTATGGCCCGATGCGATCCTGGTCAACGGCGGCCTAGTTGGTGGTGGGCGTCTTGCCTGGCCGGCGGCGGCCGATGAAGACTCGCCGCCGGCATGGCTCGTGTTCGCCGTCATGATTCGTACTGCGGCCATGGGCGAAGGCGAGCCCGGGCTGAACCCTTTCGCGGTGGCGCTCGAGGAAGAGGGCTTTTTTGATCTTGGCTCCGGGCGCCTGATCGAAAGTTTTGCCCGGCATCTGATGGTCGCCATCGACGCTTGGCAGCGGGATGGATTCGCCCAAGTGGCGAAAAGTTATTTGTCGCGGCTTGCGCCGGAAAAGGCCGTGCGTCGCGACATCGATGAAAACGGCGATCTCCTCGTGCGTCGCGGCGGCAAAGCTGACATCGAGCGCCGGCCGCTTGCGGCGGCGCTCGCGCAGCCTTCGTGGCTCGATCCTGCGACCCGGGGACCGCGCCGGTGAGTGCGCCATGAACGATTTTTGGCTCGCTAGCGGACACCATCTGCTCGATCGCGACGCGAATGGAAACCTGACGCTGACCGATGAGTTTCTCAAAGCCTATCTGGCGCGGCCAGAACTGGCGCCGCCGCCCGACGCCTGCGCCGCTGAGAAGGCACTTTATGGGGCCCTCCTCGAAGATCCGCGGCGGCCAGTCAGCGCCGACGAGATCGCCGCCATTACCGATGCGGACGCGCGCGAAAACTGGCGGCACATGATCGCGTTTCGCGATCGTCTCATTGCTCATCCTACGATCGAGGCGGCTTATGTGGCGCTGGTGCGTGAGGGAAAGCGCGTGCCGCCGCTCTTTCTCGATCAGCTCGTGCATGTGATTCTGCGCAATGTGCTCGATGACACCGACGACGCCTATCTGTTGCGTGCGGCCGAAATGTTCTTTCGCTCGCAGCGCCTGACGACCCTTAACGGATCGTTAATTGCGGCTGACGAAGAACACGTCGGCGCCGCCGCCGCTTCACCGCTCGTTGCGATGCTCGGCCTGCCGCTTGTGGGTGAAATCGATGTGCTCAACGACGACAACGCCGCGAGCTACTGGGAGCGCAGTGATCGCTTCGACACGGCGCTCGATTTGAGCGCCGGCCGCCGTGGCCTTGCCGCGCTCGGCGCGGTACTCGAACGCTGGGTCAAGCATTTGCTTGCGGTCGAGGTCGCGATTGAGCCGGTGATCGAACCCGGCAATGTGACGCTGTCCTGGTATGTCGGGCTCGACGCCGAGGCGACGCGCATAGGCGATGCGCTCTGGCAGCGCGGCGTGCTCGACGCCGATGAGCGCGCCGGCATCGTGGCATTTTACCGGCTCGCCTTCGCCGATCCGAGCATCGTGCTTGACCGCCTTGCGGATGAGCCGGTTTATCTTATTCTCGCGATGACAGCGGACGGAGCGCTGCGCATGAAGCCGCAGAATCTGCTGACCGGGCTGCCGGTCCACGAGCGGGCGACCGTCGCATGAGCAGCATCGAGCCGCTTTCGCGGATCCCTGTCGGCGTCGTCGTCGAGCGCCGCAAAGCAAAGAGCGCGTGGGCGGATTTCGTCTGGCGGCCGATCGCCGTGCTTGCCGGCGAGCCGGATGCAGCGCCGTGGACGACGCTCGATGTCGACGCCGATCGCATGACCTATTATGCCGGTTCCGCGGAGATCGCGCTGTACCGGTCGGATTGCAGCAGTTACCGCGATAACCTCGCAACTGAGGCACCAAAACTCTGGGCGGTATTGCGGGCGACCGGCGCGGAACCGCCGCTTGCGGTCGTCACCGTGACGGCCGATCCAAGCGAAGGCGAGGCTTTAACCACGAGCGGAACCGATCTCATCGAAGCGTTGCCGATGCCGGCGCCAATCCGTGCCGCAATTGCGGTGTTTATCGCCGGACACCAGGTTGACGACGCAAGGTTCGTCAAGCGCGAGCGCGAGCGCGCCGATCCGGAAGCGCTGGCGCGGCGTGCGCCCATAAAGGGTCGCCCATGAGTGAGCCGGAAAAAACATTGCAGAGTTTTTTGCAACGATGGTCGCGCCGTAAGCTTGCCACGGAGCGTGGCGGACAGGCGCCGAATGCGGAGGCGGAAGAAGGCGAGACCGCGAAACCGAGTGAGCTTGCCAATGCGCCGCCGCACAGTTCCGCTGCCGGGGCGTTCGATCCCGCAAGTTTGCCGCCGATCGAATCGATCAATGCGACAACCGACATTCGCGCATTTCTAGCCCCCGGCGTGCCAATAGAACTGACGCGTGCGGCGCTTCGCCGCGCGTGGGTCAGCGATCCCACGATCCGCGACTTCATCGGGCTCGCCGAGAACCAGTGGGATTTCACAAAGCCCGAGGAGGTCCCCGGATTCGGTTCGCTCGAACTCACCCCCGAGCTGCGCCGCCTGCTGATGGGGTTCTGCGGCGAGAGGCCAGCCGAGGATGCGCGAAACATCGGCGCGGATACCGCCGTAGAAGCGGCTGAGAATTTTGGGAAAATGCGGCCTCTCGATCCTGCTGCGACCTTATTGCCACGCCCCGCCGCCGTGAGTCCGATCATTGCCCCATCCCAAGCGGTTCTTCAGTCCGCTACCGATAATGGCGGGAGCCAAGCTCAATTTTCCGGCGCGCAGCCAAAGCCGGCACCAACGCGGCGCAAACACGGCCGCGCCTTGCCGGAATAGCGGTGCAGCCATAGCTTCCCCCTATTGACCGCTCTACTTGGCCGAGCCTAGTTTTCCGCTCAGCATTTTCTTTACAAGAATAATAATAGCAATGCGGGATCCGGGCCTCGAAGAAGCCATCCGTGCTGCCGGCGGCGTTGGCGCGCTCGCTCGAAAAATTGGGATTGCCCAACCCTCAGTATCGAATTGGGGCCGCGTTCCGGCTGAACGTGTACTCTTGGTCGAAGCCTTAACCGGGGTCCGACGGGCGGTGCTCCGACCCGATCTCTATGGGTTGGAGACTACGGATACGGCCGCTGCGGGCAGCCAGATCGACGAAATCGACGTTGCCCGCAGCCGGGAATATTCTCTGCTCGCCGTCTTGCTGGCGCGCGCCCCAACCGCAGAGCTTTTGGCGCGCCTTGCCGCGCTGCGCGGCGACCCCTCCCCCCTCGGCCTTGCGCATGCGGCGCTCGCGGAGGCCGCAGCGGCGGTGAGACTTGATCGTGTCGAGCACGAGTTTTTCGAGCTGTTCATCGGCATCGGGCGTGGCGAAATCCTGCCGTACGCCTCGTACTATCTCACCGGCTTCCTCAATGAACGCCCGCTCGCGCGGGTGCGGGCGGATCTGGCGCGCCTTGGCATCGAGCGAATAAGTGGACACACGGAACCAGAAGACCACGCCGCGGTGCTGTGCGACATCATGGCAGGGCTTGCCGACGGGCGCTTCTCAGTGCAGCCCGGCGCTGATCAGGACTTTTTTGAAAAGCATCTGGCGCCGTGGATCGGCCGCTTTTTCGCCGATCTGGAGCAGGCGTCCGCAGCGGATTTCTATCGCCGAATCGGAACGATCGGTCGCGTGTTCATCACGGTTGAAAGCGAAGCGTTTACGCTTGCCGCCTGAGCGCGGCGAGTTGGAGGAGAGCGCAATGACGACGGACGCAGGCTCGAAAAGCAAAGCGAAAAAGCAATCGGTGCGCCGCCGTGACTTCTTACGCACGCTCGGCTTCGGCGCGGGTGCCGCCGCCGCCGTGACCGCCTCGGCGCCGCTGGTCGAACCAGCCGCGGCGCAGACTGAAAGCGATGCCGAAAAGCGAAAAGCCCGCTATCAGCCTAATTCTGCCGACGTGCAGAGCTACTATCGGGTCAATCGCTATCCGCAATAAAGGAGGCGGCCGTGCTGATCAGAAGAAGCGAGCGTGCCCTGCGCCGCGGCGCCTTTGTGGCAGATACGTCGTCTGAACGCGGTCTTGACCGCCGTACCTTCTTGCGCCGGTCGGGGCTCGCCGGCGGATTGGCGAGCCTAGGCGCGCTCTCGCTCGGCGCGGTGCGCAGAGCGCAAGCCGGTCCGCCGGCGCCTGCCGGCGCCCAAGTCACGATCCGCAAAAGCGTCTGCACCCATTGCGCCGTCGGCTGCACGGTTCTTGCCGAAGTGGCCAACGATGTCTGGATTGGTCAGGAGCCAGCCTGGGACAGCCCGATCAATCGCGGCTCGCACTGCTCCAAGGGGGCGGCGGTGCGCGAGCTAGTGAGCGGCGAACGCCGGCTCAAATATCCGATGAAGCTCGTCAACGGGCAGTGGACGCGCGTGTCTTGGGATCAGGCGATCAACGAGATCGGTGACAAGATTCTCGATATCCGCTCGAAATCTGGACCTGACTCCGTCTATTGGCTCGGCTCGGCCAAGATGACCAATGAAGGAGCCTATCTGTTCCGAAAATTCGCGGCCTTCTGGGGCACCAACAACACGGACCACCAGGCGCGCATTTGCCATTCGACCACCGTCACCGGCGTGGCCAATACCTGGGGCTACGGCGCGATGACCAACAGCTTCAACGATATCCGCAATTCTAAGACCATCATCATCTGGGGTGGCAACCCCGCGGAAGCGCATCCGGTCTCGTTGCAGCATATCCTGGAAGGCGCCGAGCTCAACCGCGCCAATCTCGTCGTCGTCGATCCGCGCCTGACGCGCACCGCCGCGCACGCAACGGAATATGTCCGGCTGCGTCCGGGCACTGACATCCCAGTGCTTTACGGCATGATGTGGCACATCCTGCAGAACGGCTGGGAGGACAAGCAATTCATCCAGCAGCGCGTCTTCGGCTTCGACGATGCCAAGAAAGAAATCCAAAAGTGGACTCCAGATGAGGTAGAGCGCGTTAGCGGCGTGCCGGGCGAGCAGCTCAAGCGCGTTGCGCAAATGTTCGCGACGCAGAAACCGGCGACGCTGGTGTGGTGCATGGGCCAGACCCAGCACACGGTCGGCACAGCCAACGTGCGCGCGAGCTGCATCGCGCTTCTGTTGACCGGCAATGTCGGCGGGCCCGGCATGGGCGCCAATATTTTCCGCGGCCACGACAACGTCCAAGGCGCAACCGATGTCGGCCTCGATGTGGTGACGTTGCCCTTCTACTACGGCCTCGTCGAAGGCGCGTGGCGGCATTGGAGCCGCGTCTGGGACGTCGACTATAGCTATCTGCAGTCGCGTTTCGATTCCAAGCAGATCATGGAGACGTCGGGTATTCCGCTCACCCGCTGGTTCGAGGCGGTGCTGCTGCCGAAGGATCAGGTCGCGCAGAAAGACAACGTACGCGCGATGTTCATCCAGGGTCATGCCAGCAACAGCATCACGCGTATTCCGGAGTCGCGCAACGGGATGACGAAGCTCGATCTGCTGGTGATCGCCGATCCGCATCCGACCACCTGGGCGTCGCTGTCGCTCGACGCCGGACGCAAGGACGGAACTTATCTGCTGCCGGTGTGCACGCAGTTCGAAAGCTCCGGCTCACGTGTGGCCTCGAACCGCTCGCTGCAATGGGGCGAGCAGGTGGTGAAGCCCATCTTTGAATCGAAGGACGACTATCAGGTGCTTTACTTGATGGCGAAAAAACTCGGCTTCGCCGATCAGCTGTTTAAGCACATCCAGATCGAGGGCGACCGTCCGGTGCCCGAGGATATTCTGCGCGAGATGAATCGCGGTAGCTGGTCGACCGGTTATTGCGGGCAGTCGCCCGAACGCCTCAAGCTGCATATGGCGAACCAGAAGGATTTCGATCTGGTCTCAATGCGCGCCACGACCGGCCCAGCTAAGGGCGATTATTATGGTCTGCCATGGCCGTGCTGGGGCTCACCGGCGGTCAAGCATCCGGGCACGCCGCTTCTCTACAATACCAACCTTGCCGTTATGGATGGCGGCGGCACCTTCCGCGCCCGCTTCGGCGTCGAATACAAAGGTGTCAACATGCTCGCGGAAGGCTCTTATTCGAAGGATTCGGAGATCAAGGACGGATATCCCGAATTCACCTACGGGGTACTCAAGAAGCTCGGCTGGGACGGCGATCTCACGCCCGATGAACTCGCCGTGATCCAGAAAATCGGCGGCACCGCCCCCGAAACCGTGTCGTGGTCGATCGATCTGTCCGGCGGCATCCAGCGCGTCGCGCTTAAGCACGGCTGCGTGCCCTACGGCAACGCCAAGGCGCGCATGAACGCCTTCGGCCTGCCCGATCCAGTCCCAGTGCACCGCGAGCCGATCTACTCGCCGCGTGTGGATCTGGTGGGCAAATATCCGACGCTGCCCGACGCCAAGCAGTTCCGCCTGCCGAATATCGGCTTCTCGGTGCAGAAGGCGGCGGTGGACAAGGGCATAGCCAAGCAGTTCCCGCTGATTTTCACCACGGGCCGGCTGGTCGAGTATGAGGGCGGCGGCGAGGAGACGCGCTCAAACAAGTGGCTCGCCGAATTGCAGCAAGACATGTTTGTCGAGATCAATCCATCCGATGCCGCCGACCGCGGCATCAAGAATGGGGCCTGGGTCTGGGTGACGGGCGCGGAAAGCGGCTCGAAGGCCAAGGTGAAGGCTCTCGTCACCGAACGAGTCGGCAAGGGCGTCGCCTGGATGCCATTCCACTTCGGCGGCTGGTTCGAGGGACAGGACCTGCGATCGCGCTATCCGGCAGGCGCCGATCCAATCGTGCTCGGCGAAAGCGGCAATACGATCACGACCTACGGCTACGATCCGGCGACCGGCATGCAGGAGCCGAAGGCCACGCTCTGCCAGATCCAGGCGGCGTAAGAAGGGAGATTGCCATGGCGCGAATGAAATTCCTCTGCGACGCCGACCGCTGCATCGAATGCAATGCCTGCGTCACCGCCTGCAAGAACGAAAACGAGGTGCCCTGGGGCATCAACCGGCGTCGCGTCGTCACTCTCAACGATGGCAAGCCCGGCGAGCGCTCAGTGTCGATGGCCTGCATGCACTGCACCGATGCGCCGTGCGCAGCGGTGTGTCCGGTGAATTGCTTCTACACCACCGCCGACGCGGTAGTGCTGCATTCCAAGGACTTGTGCATTGGCTGCGGCTATTGCTTCTACGCCTGCCCATTCGGCGCACCGCAATATCCGCGCGTCGGCAATTTCGGCTCGCGCGGCAAGATGGACAAGTGCACGTTCTGCACTGGCGGGCCGGAAGCGGACAACTCATCGATCCAGTACGAGAAATATGGCGCCGACCGTTTGTCTCAAGGCAAGCTGCCGATGTGCGCGGAAATGTGCTCAACGAAGTCGCTCCTGGCGGGTGACAGCGACATCATTGCGCAAATTTACAAAGACCGCGTGGCCAAGCGTGGCTACGGCTCCGGCGCTTGGGGATGGCAAACCGCCTACCAGGAAACGATCGAATCGTAAGATCGAAAACGACGCCGAGATCAGGAGAGCAAGCCCATGACCATGGCGACCCGAAGCTGGCTCGTTCTCGCCGCGATCGCATTCGTCATTTTCGCTGCTGCAGCGCCTGCTGTGGCCCAGCAGGCGAATTCGGTCGATCCCAACGCTGCCGCCGTCAAAGAGCAGCAATTGTTGCAGCAGTTTCACCGTATTCAAGGGCTGGGTTCGATCCCTGATACCAAGTCATACGTGATCGAGCAGCCCATGGGTCGCGTGTGGCGTCTCCTCCACGAGGTCTATCTGCACTGGTTCGGCACCATCTTGATCCTCGGCCTGATCGCCTTGCTGTTGGCATTTTATTTCATACGCGGGGTGATTCGGATCGAGGGCGGCCGCTCGGGACGCACGATTCTGCGGTTCACCAGCGTCGAGCGCTTTACCCATTGGATGTGTGCCGTGTCGTTCGTCATCCTCGGTCTCACCGGGTTGAACATCACATTCGGCAAGGATCTGTTGTTGCCGCTGATCGGCCCAGATGCATTCTCGCGCTGGTCAATTATGGCCAAATATGCCCATGATTACTCTAGCTTCCCGTTCCTGATCGGGGTGCTCGTTCTCTTCCTGCTCTGGGTCAGAGGGAACTTTTTCACGGCGGTCGATATCGAGTGGTTCAAGGAAGGCGGCGGCATGATCGGCCACAAGCATCCGCCGGCAGGGAAGTTCAATGGCGGCCAGAAAGCGCTGTTCTGGCTGATCGTGCTTGGGACCGTTGGCGTCACCTCTTCTGGACTGTTCCTGCTTTTCCCGTTCTATTTCACAAACATCCTCGGAATGCAGATTGCACAGGTGATCCACGCGCTGATTGCGATCTGCTTCATCGCGCTCATCATCGCGCATATCTATATCGGCACGCTGGGGATGGAGGGCGGGTTCGACGCGATGAGCGACGGAGAGGTCGATCTCAATTGGGCGAAACAGCACCACCCGCTATGGGTGGAACAGGAACTCGGCCAAGCGCGCACTACCGCGCCGGCAGCAGGCGCTAAAGCAACGACCCCTGCTTGAAAATTGATCGGAATCGGGAGGCTCGGTCATGCGACCATTTTTGGCGGCATGTGTCGCGACGGTCGTCGTCGGTGCAGTCGGCTATTTTATCCTCAATTCCATTCAAGAGCCGGCCGGCTTAGCTTTTGCGACGGACGGTGCGCGCACCAATCCGAGTTGGAGTTGGCGGACGGCAGGGACTCGGCCCGGTGCGCCGCAGTGCGAACCTCGACGGGTATGGCAATGGTTTTTTGTCGACTTGCGCCGGCCTAATGCTGAGCCTCGAATTTGCTCGGATTCACAATAACCGCACAGCCGATGCTCTTCCCTGACGCGTGGGTCCGTGTGGCCGAGCAAGCAACTGGCAATATGAGGCGTGTCGGCGCCGTGGTGTGCTGCCGCCGCGGCCGCTGCCATTCGGAAGATGCATCCGCCGGCGGGGAAATTCAACGGCGGTCAGAAGGCGCTGTTCTGGTGCGCGATGCTGGGCACCGCCGGCGTAGCGATTACGGGACTGCTTTTGCTGTTTCCGTTCTACGGTACCAACATCCTCGGCATGCAGATCGCTCAGGTCCTGCACGCGCTGATCGCCATCGCCTATGTCGCGCTTATCATCGCACACATCTATATCGGAGCCGTCGGCATGGAGGGCGGCTGGGAGGCGATGGCAAACGGCGAAGTCGACGTTAATTGGGCGAAGCAGCACCACTCGTTGTGGGCGGCAAAGGAACTCGGCGCGAATCACTCGAAATAGCCGAGTCGCGATACCGTTTGATTTCGTTGAGGAATCTGGCGCGCCCGAAGGGATTCGAACCCCTGACCTCTGCCTTCGGAGGGCAGCGCTCTATCCAGCTGAGCTACGGGCGCATCATGGCGTCCGCGCCTAGATAGCGAAAGCCGGACGGGCCGGCAACGGCCCCGTCCGGCATCACCTCGTGCGCGGATGGCATTCGCTAGAGCGTTGGAACGGACTTCGGATTCGCCAGGGTTACGGGCGCCGCCGGATAGCTGAAAGTATCGCCACTCGATACCGTACCGTCACGGGCGACCTCGATCGTCGTACCGGAGATTTTCTGCTTGCTGACGGTCAGCGTCATAAACCCCCAAATTTCCTTGCCGTATTTGAGCACGGCGCCGGTATCCGGCGCCTTGTCGTTGTTGCCGCTGTGCAACGCGTGCAGGTTGTGATAGCCACCGTTGCCAATGACGATAAAGGGTGTCGGACCATCCTTGCTGATGGCCTGGTCGATGCGCTGGTAGTCATGGACGTGCCCCGACAAAACCAGGTTCGGAACGCGACCGGTATCGCGGATAGCATTTTCCAACGCGTCCGCCATTTTCGAGCTTCCGCTGTGAAAGACGTCGAAGGAATAGACCGGGTGATGCAGCGCCAGAATAAAAGCCCGATCGGTCGGTGCGGTCGCAAATTCGTTGGTCAGCCATTGTTGCTGAACTGAGTCGATCGACCCTCCTTCGGGTACGTTGGTGTACATGCCGACGATCGTGGCCAGCGGCGTGACCAACGTCCAATAGACGTTAGGCAGATCGAGCTGTACGCGCGGTGCGTCCTTCGAGATCGGATCGACGTCAGGATGAGCTTGCATGAAGTAATCGACCCAGCCGTCGAGGGATGTCTGCGCGCTCGGATCGTCAACTTCACCGTCGTGATTGCCCGGAATGGAAAAGATCGGAATGTCGTAATGCGCGTAGGGCTCGTAGAACTGGCCGTAGTAGTCGTCGTGCATGCCGGTGAAATACACGACGTCGCCGACGTGGTAGCAGAACAGCGGCTTGCCGCCCTTCCCACTCGCCAGATGCTCGATCATCTGCTCGGCGACATTGCTCTGATATTCGCCGTCCACGACACCGCCGGTATCGCCGACGACATGGAAGACCATCTCGCCAGCGGCTTCAATCTCCTTGGCGATGTCCGGAAAGTGCTCGCTAATATCGTAGTGATAGGGCGCCAAGCCTAGCGGCCGCGGCAATGGCTGAAAGCTGGTGTTGCGGTGCGTGACCGGATGGAGTGGGCTTACGCCAGGGTGCGCTTGCGAATGCTTGGCTGGCGGGCGCGGCCGGACCCTCCCCATTGCCCAGGCATTGCCGTGTGATGAACCGCCGGCGGCGCCAGCCGGGCTCGGACTTGTGAGGTGGCTCAAATGGCTTGATGCGTGCGTCCGCCTAACTGCTGGTCGTGTCGGCATTGTTGCCCCTCCAGGCGCGTGTGTGATATCGGCACAGACATCTTATAGTTGTACGACATGATATGACTACACAAGCGCGTAAAACCTATGATCACAATGTGACGCTCATCTGAACAGGTCGAGACTCCGGCACGACGGGTGTCATGGGCGAAAGATGGACCGTCGCTTGCCGCCCGCATGCACCGCACTTAAGCTTCCGCCGATAGCCGAGGAAGGACGCCATGACACAGCTCGCGGAAAAAACGGAAAAAATGCAGCCGAAGAGCGCGTCCATCAAGGACGCGGCATTCCAATGGGACGATCCGCTCGATCTCGAAGGCGAACTGACAGAAGAAGAACGCATGGTGCGCGACACCGCGCGCGACTTTGCGCAGGAGAAGCTGTTTCCGCGCGTGATCGAAGCGAATCGCGACGAGCGTTACGATCCGGCAATCCAGCGCGAGATGGGTGCGCTCGGGCTTCTCGGCTCGACAATCCCGCAGGAATACGGCGGCGCGGGCCTCAATTACGTTTGTTACGGGCTGATCGCACGCGAATTGGAGCGCGTGGATTCGGGTTTCCGTTCCGCGATGTCGGTGCAATCCTCGCTCGCCATGCAGGCGATCTACGCCTATGGCAACGAGGCGCAGCGCCGCAAATACCTGCCCAAGATGGCGACGGCTGAGTTGCTCGGCTGTTTCGGATTGACCGAACCCGACCACGGCTCCGATCCGGGCTCAATGACCACGCGCGCCGAGAAGGTGCCGAACGGCTTTCGCCTCACCGGTAACAAGACCTGGATCACCAATGCGCCGGTCGCCCATGTGGCGGTCGTGTGGGCCAAACTCGACGGCAAAATCCGCGGCTTCATCGTCGAGCGTGACACCAAGGGATTTTCCACCCCGAAGATCCAGGGCAAGCTCAGCTTGCGTGCCTCGATCACCGGCGAGATCGTCCTCGACGGCGCCGTGATTCCGGAAGAAAACCTGCTGCCGAATGTTTCGGGCCTGGCCGGTCCATTCGGTTGTCTCAACGTGGCGCGCGCCGGTATTTCCTGGGGCGCCATGGGAGCCGCGGAATTCTGCTGGCATCGCGCCCGCGATTATGCGCTGGCCCGCAAGCAGTTCGGCCGGCCGCTCGCCGCCAATCAACTGGTGCAGAAGAAGCTCGCCGACATGCAGACCGAGATCGCACTCGGCCTGCATGCAGCGCTGCGTCTGTCGCGGCTGATCGACCAGGGCAAGGCCTCGCCGCCGGCAATCTCGCTGCTCAAGCGCAACAATTGCGGCAAGGCGCTGGACATTGCGCGCGTCGCGCGCGACATGCACGGTGGCAACGGCATCACGGAAGAATTCCACGTCATGCGCGTGCTGTGCAATCTGGAGACCGTGAACACCTACGAGGGCACGCACGACATCCACGCGCTCGTGCTCGGCCGCGCGCAGACCGGTATCCAGGCATTTTTCTGATCCTAAAGTATCGCAGGCGGGGAGGGCCAAGGTGAAGCCATCGCCTACTCCTGTTTGATGCCCGCCGACTTGATGACCGGCCACCATTTGTCAGTCTCGGCAGTGTAGTAATAGCCGAGTGCCGACGGCGTCTGCCGGTCGCGGGGCACCACCTCCTGGGCCAAATCCTCGAGACGCTTGCGGACGTTAGGGTCAGCGAGCGCTGCGACCGCCGCAGCATTGAGCTTGGCGATGGCGGCCGCAGGCGTTCCGTGCGGCGCCCAGATCGATTGCCACGGCGTCAGGTAAAGCCCCGACAAACCTGCCTCGTCGACGGTCGGAATATCGGGCGCGAGCGTCAGACGGCGCTTCGCGGTGACCGCATAGGCCCTGATCGTGCCGGCCTGGATCTGCGGCAGCGCATCTGATGGCTGATCGAACATGAGATTGATCCGCCCAGCCACGAGATCCTCCATGGCGAGCCTGAGGCCGCGATAAGGCACGGTCTGAAATTTTGTTCCGGTCCGCATCTGAAACAGAAAGCCGATCACCTGATCGGTGCCGCCCGCCACGCCTTGAAAAGCGGTGTTCGGATTGGCTTTGAGCCAAGCGATCAGCTCGCGCAGATTGTCGGCTGAAATCTTCTTGTTGGCGACGAGAATGAGCGGCGTCTCGGTGAGCAGCGCCACCGGCGCGAAGTCCTTAAACACGTTATAGGACGGATGATAGACGACCGGGCTCACCACGTGGGTCGACCAGGTTGCCATGCCGATGGTGTAACCGTCCGGCGCCGCCCGGGCGAGACGTGCCGCCGCAATGGTGCCGGCCGCGCCGGTGATGTTTTCCACGACGACTGACTGTCCCAGCGTCTGCCCCATAGCCTGGGCCACGACGCGTGCAACCGCGTCTGAGGGACCACCAGCCGCAAACGGCTCAATGAATGTAATCGACCTTGAGGGGTACGTTTGTGCCGCCGCACTCGCGGCAACACCCCAAAGGGCAACCGCAAGCATCGCCGCAAGCGCTTTCCGCATTAAACCAATCCCCGTTAGGCGGCCTCGACATAGCGCACCCCGTTATTCCGGGAAAGCTCGATCGGATCACAACACCGGCATGACCGACAGTTTTGGTCACAAATCTGACCATGTCCAAAGAGTAAGCGCCACATCGATGGACAATTATCGTATAGCTACCGCCGGGAAGGTGCATTGCCCGAGCAATTCACATCCGACACTACAGCCCGTTGAGCGAGGAGACTGCTACACTCGCGGCCCCGTGCGCGCTGGCGATCACGCGCAGCGTCTTGTCGTCGTAGGCGAGCCCAGTGAGGCGAAGGTCCTTGATCGCGACATTGGCGCTCACGCCGGGGCTTTGCTTGGCAAAGTTGCCGACGGCGGCATCAATTCGCTTTTGCGCATCGGCAGCGAACGGTTTTAGGTCGATGACGGCTTTCTCGGCGAGCGCCTTTTGCAGCAGGGGCGCAGCCGCCTGCGCCGCCGCTCCGAGCAAGCCGAACGCCGCGTTGGATTGCACATCGAGCGTCACATCGGTGAGACGCAGCATTTGATTTTGCTGATCAAGGACGGGCCGGCCCCAAACATTGACGGTGGCATTGGCGCCAAGGAAACTGAGAAAGCCGCGTTTCTTCACATTGACCAGGAGGGAAATCAGGAGACGATCGCCTGAAGCCGCGACAGAAGCCTGATTGACCTTGACGGCAAACGCGCCGCTGCCGTCTTCCGGATAGGTCTTGCCGCCGACCTGCTCCTCCAACAACCGGCTTACCTCTGTGAACGGAATATCGATCGGAACCGCGATATTGATCGCGCCCTCGTTGGCCTCGGGTACGAGTTCAAGCTGTTGCGGAAACGGACAGTCAGGCTTGGCTTGGGTCGGCGCGATGCGGGTCTGGGCCTGTACGCCGATCAGGAGAGTGACGGCCTGCCCGTCGATTTTCGGCTGCGCCGCGATCGCGCGCACCGGCTGGATTTCGAGAAAGAGATTGGGCACGCCCTGCCCGGCCGCGCCGAGCGGAATAGCCTGGCACAACTTGGCCCATTCAGCCCGCGCCGCGTTTTCAATGAACGGATCGCCGCGCAAATATGCTTCGAGCGCGCTAGTTTGGTCGTGCACTAGCTTGTCGAGCAGCGGTTTAGCCGCGTTGCCGACATTGAGCTTGATGCCGCCAATCGGGAGCGTAACGTCGGCAAGGTTAACTTGAGCGGCCAGATTGGGCGCCAAGCGCCAATTCGGTGAAATCGTCGGCCGTGCCGTTGTGGTCACGGTACCCTGAATGTTTGTGTGCTGATCGAACGCCTTGCCGGCGAGGCTCTCGACCTGCTGCCCGATATTGCCGCCGAGCAGACTGCCGAGCGCCCCGCCGACCGCGCTGAGCCCGTTGCCCGCTGCGCCGCTCAGCGTACCGAGGGCCTCGAACGAGCCGGTCAGCGGCGTGGTGACGACCAAGACGCCCGGCTGGCCGGTAACGCTGAGCGGACCGCGCGAAACCGCAAGCTTGAGCTGCGTGTTCGCGAGCAATTTCCCGAGTGGATTTTGCGGCGTGCCCGAGTAATCGCGCGGCGCCCGCGCATCGAGCGACTCACGGATCGCCGCCAGCGTAATTGCGGTCGGCGCGAGCACAGTCGACGTGCCGGTCAATGGTTTCAGCGGTGGCGGCGGCGTCAACGCCACCGGGCTCTGCACGACCTGCGTCGGCCGCAGCACGCCAATGGTGAGGACGGCAGCGCCAAGACCGATGGCAACCGCAAGGCTGCCGAGAATGATCGTGCGAAGGCGCATGTGCGAGCCGGATCCGCCCCTGCGAATCGGATCACGTTAGCAAACTTAAAGGCCGCTTGACCGCCTCCGCAGGCTGGCGAAATGACGCAACGATACCTAGATCACGACCGCGCCGAGGCACCGCTGAAACCGTGCCGCAAATGGAACGCGTCATGTCGCCGATGTCGCTGCTGCTCAACGTGCTTTGGATCGTGTTCGGCGGCTTGTATATGGCCGTCGGGTGGCTTTTCGCGACCGTGATCATGGCAGTGACCATTATCGGTCTGCCGTGGGCGCGGGCGGCGTTCAATATCGCCTCCTATGCGCTGCTGCCTTTCGGCCGCAAAGCGGTTTCGCGCGCCGAATATTTTGGTGCGGACGATCTCGGCACCGGACCCTTGGGACTGATTGGCAACGTCATATGGCTGGTGTTGGCGGGATGGTGGCTGGCGCTGTTGCACCTCATCACTGCGTTCTGCCTCGCTATCACCATCATCGGCATTCCGTTCGCCTGGGCGCACCTGAAACTCGCCGGCATCGCCCTATGGCCGATCGGCAAGATGATCGTCGAAGCTGACGACCTGGCAATGCGCCGGCAAGGCGCGCAGCCACGCCGCGCAAGTTCTTTCTAACGGCCAGCTCATTTCGGCGCGGTGGGTTGCGCGCCGGATTTATCCTCTTCGACGACACGAAGCCTGCGAACCGTCAATTCACCAACATCAAGCGCATCAATCCGCGCCTTCTTGATTGCTACGCGTCCGACCGCGAGGCGGCCGATAGCCAGCGCGCCAATCGCGAGCGCCCCAAATGCCACTGCGCCGGCCGCAAGCGCTATTACATTGACCGGGGCATTTGCTCTGGGCGGAACACTGATCCTTCGCGCCATCGCTCGCTCCATCAACCTGATTGGGATTTGTACCTACTCCATCCTTCAAGACTCGCTAATCATGACGGGGTTAGCAAGGCGGCTTCACATCACAATCGTTGCCTTGTTCGTCGTCTTGGCAAGATGGTGGAACACTCCGAAACAGTCACGTGAAGCGTTCGCATGGACCAGAGAACTCCAGCTCCGCGCAAGGAAGTTAATTGCCCGGTCTGGATCGACCGCCGTGACGGTTCGCCCCTGATGAACTGCACGGCGGTGAACCTGTCGCGGACCGGCGTCAAACTTGCCATCGCTCCCAACGTGGCGCTGCCCGACCAGTTCGTGGTCCGCTTTACTCCGGCCGGCGACCTGGCGATGGTGTGCAAAGTGGTCTGGTCACGCGATGGCGCCGTGGGATTGCGCTTCATTGGGCGCGTCGGCACCGACGCTTTCGCCAGCAGCTGACGTTTCACCCGGGCCATTACGGCTGTTATGCTGGCTCTGTCGAATGACGGAGCTAACCATGTGCCGCAACATCCGCACGCTGTTTAATTTCGAGCCGCCGGCCACCGAGCAGGAAATCCGCGCCTCTGCGCTGCAGTTCGTTCGCAAGCTCTCAGGCTTCACTCAGCCGTCGCATGGCAATGAAGCCGCATTTAACCGCGCCGTCGATGAGGTCGCGGATTCGGCCCGGCGGCTTCTCAATTCACTGCAGACCGCGAGTCCGGCGAAGAACCGCGAGGCTGAGGCCGAAAAGGCACGCGCCCGAGCGCGCCACCGATACGCATAAGCGGTGGCGGCGTCACGATGACGACTGGCCGATCACGCGGCTCACCCAATCAGCCAGCGCATCGAGTAGCTCGCCGAAAACTTTGGCATCCTTGCGCCCGCTGCGTGCCGGCACATGGAATGAATGGTCGGCGTCGGCGAACAGCTTGAGCGTGGCGCGCTGGCCGAGTTTTTTGCAAAGCGGCTGCAATTCATCGAGTGCCGCCAGAGCATCCCTCGTGCCCTGAAGGAACAGCATCGGCACTTGCACAGCGAACAAATGCTCGCCGCGCTCGGCCGACGGCCGCCCCGCTGCATGCAGCGGAAAACCGAGAAACGCCAAGCCGCGCACGGCCGGCAACGGCGCCATGGCCTGCGCCTGCGAGGTCATGCGGCCGCCGAACGACTTGCCGCCCGCGATGAGCGCCAATTTCGGCAATGCGGCTTGCGCTGCCGCGACCGCAGCGCGCACCGTCGCCTGCGCAAGCTTAGGCGGATCGGGCCGCTTTGAGCCGCGCTCCATATAGGGAAACTGATAGCGCAGAGTGGCGATTCCGCGCTCGGCAAGGCCTGCGGCAGCCGCGGCCATGAACGGATGCGTCATACCCGCGCCGGCGCCATGTGCCAGAACGCAACATGTGCGCGCCCGTGGCGGCGCCTGTAGCAAGCCGGACACTTTGACTCCCTCGCCGACCGCAATCGTCAAAAGTTTGGCAGCTGCTATGGCCATCTTCGGCTCCGACTCACACACCTATCGCTTCACCGGCCGAACCCGCAACGCCTTGCGAATCTGCGCCAGTACGCGCCGGTGCAAGTCGGCCGCCGTTGCCTTCGGCGCAAGTTCGATACGGACCGTCGCGGCCTCGCTGAGCATCAAGTTATACGGTGCGCCCTTGGTATCGCCGACGCTGCGGAAATCGCTGCGGTAGCAGACGATCGGCTTCTCCTTGGCATAGGCAAAGCCTACTTCCCACGCCGTACCGCTGTCAGGATCCGGCCCGTCCATGCACGCCACAACGGCGTCGGCCCACTCAATGCCCTTGATGCAGCTTTGGAATATGGCCTTGGCGCCGCCACGCGTGGCCCGCTCCTGGGGCAGCCAGACTTCAAAACCTCGCGCTTCCAGGAAGCGCGCCAAACCGGAGTTGAAGTCACGCTCCGCCACCGTAAACAGCGGTCCGGACAGAAACAGCCTGGTCATGTCGCCTCCGCTTAAGTCTGCTTCACAGCCGTCATACGCGGACTTGCGGCGCCTATCCATCCATGCGGAGGTTGGAGTACGCGGCGCGTTCCACTAAGCTTGGCGCCGAGCACATTCGCTGCGTGGAGAATTGGCGATGATCAAAATCTGGGGACGGAAAACCTCATCAAACGTGCAGAAGGCGATGTGGGCGGTTGGCGAGATCGGACTGCCGCACGAGCGCATCGACGTCGGTGGGCCGTTCGGTAAAAATCGCGAGCCGGCTTATCTCGCGATGAATCCGAACGGACTCGTACCGACGCTCGAGGAAGAAGACGGCTTTCTACTGTGGGAATCCAATTCGATCGTCCGCTACCTCGCCGCCAAGCATCGCGCTAGCGGGCTCGATCCTGCCGATCCAAAGACGCGCGCCCGCGCCAGCCAATGGATGGACTGGCAATTATCCGTGTGCGGACCGGCCATCACGCCGGTGTTCTGGGGTCTCATTCGAACGCCGCCGGAAAAGCGCGATCATGTCGCAATCGAAGCCGGCAAGAAGGCAACAACGGCCGCGATGGTCATGGTGGACGAGCAGCTCGGTAAAACCGCGTATCTCGCTGGCGATGTATTTTCCTACGGCGACATCCCGGTCGGGGTCATGGCCTACCGCTACCGACAACTCGTGCCTGACCGTCCGCCATTGAAAAATTTCGAGCGCTGGTATGCGGCGATTTCCGCGCGACAGGCGTTCAAGGATCATGTCGGCGCCGTGCCGCTGACATGAACCGCTGCCGTATGGGAAAACGTGAACTATCTGGCGCCGTCAGTACCTCTGCGCCGGCAACGGTTCAATGACTTTGCCGGTACCTTCGTCCATTACAGGAATTCCCAAATCGAGCGTCTCCTCATCGCTTAGATACCTGACTTCGTTCGGCTTGAGCACCGACTCATAGAATCTGAGCATATCCCGCTTGGCGCCGACCGCCTGCAGGTAATCCGCGATCTGCAATATATCGGTTTGCACGCCGGCTACTGCATTATCCAAATCCGCCGCCGTATAAACCTTGTCCGGGAAGCTGAGGGTCATCCCACTAAAGCCAATCCTGGCGCTCGAATATTTGAGGTACGAACCTTTCTTCGTCACTGGATCGCTGCCGCCAACAAGGACCAGCGGGCACGGAGAAATGCAACGCGCTCCTTTTGGCACGACGGTGCGTACTCCCGCCTGATGGAAGAAGCGTCCGATCGACATGGCTTCGCTACGGACTCCACCGCCGAAGGCCAAATAGGCAACGATCGATTTTCCTTGCGGCAATCCGCCGACATAGCCGCGCACCTTCAGGCCGTCACCCGCCTCAATATGGCCGGTCAGCACGATCGTCGTTGCCGCCTTGTCCGGCGTTTCTTTGGTCTCAAGATTGACGGCCCCAGCCTCGGTCGCCGGCAGGAGCGCCAGCGAAAGACAGATCATGCCAATGCGCCGGCGACGCCGCGTCCCAGCGCGCAGCCATACCTGACCAGCGGAATTACGAAGATGCAAACGGCGCCGCATCACCAATCTCCAACCTTTTCGCCACTCATCGCTATCTCTATTTCAAGGTAATGATGTTGCCCGGCGCTCCGGCACCCCAGCGTTACCGGTCTTGGATCCGAGCCCTGACGGCTGAAGCATCAATGACCTGATCCGTGTGCTCGTCCATGACATTGATCCCATAAGTAACCGCCTCCGAATTATCGAGCAAAGTCATGTCGCTCGCCGGCGCCTTCAGCATGAGATGCAATATCGACAGGTCTTCTCCGATATCAGTCAAATACTGAATGATCAGCATCGCGGTTGCGCGGGTTCTCAAAGCCGCCTGCTCCATATCGGTCTTGGAGTATTTCTTGTTTCGCTCTTCGGCGGTTCTGGCTTGGCGAAATTGATGAAATCCAAGTTCTGACCCGGTCATTTTCGTTCGACTAGGCCGCCCATCACCCTGGCGGCCACCGAGGAAAGCGAGCGAGCACGCGCTGTAACAGCTGCCGCCGTAGCCGAGCACAAATGTCGGAATCCGCGCCTCGTGGAAGAATCGTCCAAGACTCAGTCCTTCACCGAGGCTGCCGCCTGGAGAATTCAGAATCACAGCCACGGTCGTGCCGGCCGGCAGTTTGGCGACGATGGCCTCGAGCTTGAGCGTTTCACCGCCTGCGATGGAACCATTGAGCAGGTAGACCGCCAAATTTGGCCGACCGGAATCGAGACTGATCAGTTCGGCGGCAGTAGACGGTCGGAGCGCCGCAACAAGTACGAAGACCGCGACCGCGATCGCAGCGCATAGCCGGCCGCATCGGACGATTCGAGCACACGGCCTCGACGGTATGTGGTGGTTACCGGCGGGCATGCTGGCTATTTCTTTCCCGACAGCACATCGAGGGCCTCAGCCACCTGAAGCGCCTGCAAGCTCGCGGCTGCGGTGATGTTCTGATCGTTCAGCGCCAGCGCCTTTGCAAAGTCGGCCCGGCCGGCGGCGATTTCGGCTTTCGCGACGAGCACCTTCCCACGCTCAAGGAACCAGTCGTCATGCGTTGCGTCGAGTTCAATAGCGGCAGAAAAGCTTGCGAGCGCTGCATCCCGCTGATTCTGCATGGCGTATGTGACGCCTTTGTTGAAATGGGCAGGGGCGAATTTCGCATCCTTGCGCAAAGCCAGCTCAAATTCGCTGATCGCCGTAGCGAAATCCCGCATCGACCGATAGACCATCCCACGGCAGTTGTATGGCGCGGGGAGATCAGGAGCGAGACGTACTGCGGTCTCGCAGTCCGAAAGCGCATCCCGGATCTGGTGGAGATCAAGGCGCACGAGAGCGCGATAGAGATATGCGGCAACGAAGTTGGGGTCGGCGGCGATTGCGCGGCTCACATCATTATCGCAGGCCACCAACTGCTCGGCAAAGCAATACACCGATGCGCGGAGCAGATAGAGTTCGGTGTTTGCCCGATCCTTGGCAATCTCACTATCGAGCAACGAGAGCGCGCCCTTGAGGTTGCCTTCACGGAGAAGGCCCCGCACCTGGCTCCGCAATATTTCAATGTATTGTTGCTTCTGTTGCGCTTTGTTCTGTTGGTTGGATGCCTTTGGAGAGTGCTCGTCGGCCGCCTGTGCAACGACCATCCCGCGTCCACGGGCTTCAGCACCGGCAATCGCCTGCGCCGTTGCGCCCATAGCTGATAGGGTTACTGCGAGTGCAACGACCCAGCCTGTCCTCAAACGCAAAAGTGCGCACATCGGCAGCGCCGCTCATTTGTCGATGAAGAGGAGTCGCGGGAGATTATGCTGCTTGATCCATTCCACCCACGACACGTCGGTGGGGCCGATCTCGTATTCAACCACACGCCACCCGTCGTCTCGAAGCTGCAGCAATGCAAGCACGAGGTCGCTCATCATGTCTTGTTCCCATGCCTTGCGGAACTTGGTGGCGCGCCAGTCGATCGGCGCTCCGCCCGGCCGTTGCGGCTTGGCACTGACGTAAGCCCAGCCGTTCAAAACACGGATTGTGCTGACGACAAACTCGATTTGGCCGCCAATCTCCTTGGCGACGACGGGGCGCAGTGCATCGAGAATGGTCGCGCGGAGCGGCGTTCCGGGCTGAGGTATCGTGACTTGCGCAAAAGCGGGCGTCGAAAAGACGACAGCGCCGAAACAGGCACCGAGCAACGTCCGCCGGCTGCATGCGGCGTAAAGTTGCCGAATGCGTCCCCACGATTGATCTTCTGGAACTGCGATCATTATTCGATTTCCGTCGAGACTGCGATTGAAAGACCCTAGTGGATCATTCCCGGGGCACATTGATCTCGATCAAGGACCACGTGCATGCGTTGGCGCATCTCCGTCATCAAACAGGTCGGAGAACAACGCTGT